>Ga0208700_1000004_pt1 | contig 107176 bp, 102 predicted proteins | sample DeeseametaMP2016_FD_184179 | JGI IMG/M metagenome (GOLD analysis project Ga0208700, IMG submission 184179) | Marine microbial communities from the Deep Pacific Ocean - MP2016 (SPAdes) | ecosystem: Environmental > Aquatic > Marine > Oceanic | place: East of Hawaii, North Pacific Ocean... | reverse complement strand
TGGGGTTCGGCACCGCCCTGGTCTACCCGACCCTTCTGGCCGCCGTAGGCGACGCCGTCCCCGCGACGGACCGGGCGTCAGTCCTAGGCGTCTACCGCTTCTGGCGAGACTCCGGCTTCATCATCGGGGCACTCCTAGCTGGAGTCGTCGCAGACCTATTCGGCTTCAGGCCGGCCATCCAACTCATCGCCGCCATAACTGTCGGGTCTGGAGTGTTGGCTATAGGCACGGTGAGGGGACGAACCAAATAATCCCTTCTCCGACCAAAAGTCCCTTCTCCCGCGCACGGGAGAAGGTTAGGATGAGGGCACCACTTTAGAAGTGAACCTTGCCTAAAGCACCAAAATCCGCCCCGCAACCCTCCCCGGCTCCAACTCCAGCAACCCGATGGACGGCACCACCTTGAACCGCCGCTTGCCCGCCGCCCCGGGGTTGAAGAAAGTCAGCCCGCCCCGCTGCTCGTGAAAGGCGAAGTGGCTGTGCCCAAAAACCACCGCGTCGGCCCCATGCTCAAGGTATTGCGCCAAGCCGGCGTCGTCCCCTTCTTTGGGCACTTTCACGATATGGGTCAGGTAAATCCTGCAGCCGCCCAGTTCCAGGGTCTCAACCTCGGGGAACTCGGACTCTGGACCCTCACGGTCGTTGTTGCCGCGAACCGCCGTAACCGGCGCGATCTGCGACAGCTGCTCGATGATCTGACCTGAGCCGATGTCGCCCGCGTGTAGGATGTGCTTCACTCCATCCAGGAGCGGATGCACGCGCGGGTCATAGAAGCCGTGGGTGTCGGATACAACGCCGATCAACATGGCTCCCATTATTCCATACGGGCCCGGTCGTTTGAAATAAATAAGGCATAATAACGCCATGCCAGAAGCACCGGACCTGGAAATAATCAAGGACTATCTCAACGCGAACCTCAAGGACGCAACTGTTGAGTCCTGCAAGGTCCTGCGTTCCACGGTGGTGCGGTCGTTGGCTGGGGAGATTACCAGCGACCTACCCGGTCGGACATTCCTGGACGCCCAGCGACGGGGCAAGTTCCTGACCCTTCGGTTCTCCGGCGGGCGCAGTCTCGTGATCAACCCCATGCTCACCGGCGCGCTCCAACACTGTCAGGAGTCGGTCCGGGTCCAGAAGAAGACTTGTATATCGTTGGGCATCGGCGGCGGCATGGGCCTGCGCTACCTGGACGACCGGCAGATGGGCAAGGTCTATTACATCGACAATGGCGAATATGGTGGCGACGCCCAAGACGAGCTTGTCCCCCAATACACCGGCCTGGGGCCTGATGTGCTCTCCGGAATCACTTTTGAGGATTTCCAGGCGCGGCTGAAGAAGTTCAACGGCGAGATCAAAGGCGTGCTCACCCGCGGCGCCTTCATCTCCGGCATCGGCAATGCCTACTCGGACGAGATACTCTTCGCCGCCGAGATATCGCCCTTCAAGAAGTGCCGGGCCCTGAAACCAGAAGAGTTAAAAACGCTCCACGCCCAGTGCCGTCAGGTGCTGGAAGAAGCCACCGAGACTCTCAGAGTGCGCATGGGTGGCGACATCCACAAGAAGGTCCGCGACTTCCTGCAGGTCCACAACAAGGGCGGTCAGCCCTGCCCCAAGTGCGGGGGCAACATCACCCAGTTGAACGCCAACCAACGCATCACCAGCTACTGCCGCCACTGCCAGCCGGGAATGCTGATCCGAAACTGACTTTCGTTAAGACCCTGAGGTGAACTCCCGGGTCAATCTACCAGCATCGACCACCGTCTTCCCGTCCGCTTGCACTGTGGCGTCGGTCAAGAACAGCCAGTGGTGATAGCTGGAGATTACATCTCCCCCAGACTCCTGGTTGTCGCCCAGACTCAACCGAAGCACGCCGTCGCCGTAACCGAAATACGGAACGGTCTTGGGGTAGTCCGGCAACAGCGTTAGTCCGGGGCTGACACCCACGTTGAATTCGCCGATGCGGTCTTTATCGCCGGTCTGAATCCCCCAGAGGGCTTGGACATAATCGTTGTGGTGCTGGGACTCGACGGCGGTGATTCGCCCGTCATCAAAGGTATAGGTCAATGTCCCGACTTCCCGTCCGAAGAAGGTCTCATCGGTGCAGACCAGCCGGCCCTGGGCGTTGGTGACGTCCACAGTGCGTATGGCCCCGGCCGGCAGTTCCACCTCCCGGTCCCGGGCGCTGCCGTCCCTGGCGTAGGAGTTGATGAATTCTTTGGAGGCTTGGCCGTTGCCCCGGTGGAAGTGGGCTTCCCGGAGCGTGAAGGTCAGGTCGGTCCCCGCCGGGTTGGTGATGTGCACCGAACTATTCCGCAAAGCGGCGATCAGGTTTTGTTGCCGGGAGTCCAGGGATTCGTAGTCGATGAGCAACGCCCGCTCGTACATCTCTGAAAGGATGCGGAATTCCACCGGGTCGTTGGGGTCTATCACCCAGTGGAAGTGTATGGAGCGGCCGGGCCACGTCTTGAGGATCTTCTCGGTCTGCCCCGGATTGATCTGCCAGAAAGTCGGCAGCCAGATGTAGATGTCGGCCAGGTCAAAGACCGAAGCCATGGCGCGGTCTTCCATCTCCACCAGGGCGGGGTCTTCCCGTCGCCGGTGACTGCGCCGCACCGCTTCCAGCCCGCCCGAATTCACCATCGACACCGCCAACTCAACTGCTCCGGCCCGGACCAACTCGATCCGGACCTGCTCGGTCAATGCTGGAAAGTACGTCGGGTCGGCATGGATAATCACCTTCTCGCCCGGTTGCGTCTTCAGGGAGTCGTGGACGATCAAACGGGCGATCTTACCCCAGTCGCAGCCGTACTCAACCGGGTCTCCGGAATTTATGATAGACGGGATAACTGGCTTCATCATTTAAAGGGCCTCCTACTTGGAAGCTTCATCCTGCGGATTGCCGGATTTTAGCATGGCAGGGCGCCCCGAACGCCTGGCCGGCCCGCGATCAAACACCGTTCCCTCGAATCATCTCGTTCTTATAATCGGTATTTCCTAATAAATCACCTGTAAGTATTAGTGTCTTAGCCTTGATCTATCAAATATTGAGTATTGACATCGCCCCTCCCAGATTTTTAAAATGTGGATATACTTCGAATGACATCGGTTAGGCTGCCTTGCCGAAGGTCCACCGCCAGCAGTCCTCTGCCGACGAGGGGAATCTCAGCCCCTTGGTCACCCAGGACCTGAAAATGAAAATTTCGAGTTCAGATAGAACTGTTCACTGTTGATGAGGAGGAATGAATGCCTGACCAAGAGATCGCTTTGATGGCCCACCTTCTGCGCCGCGCCGGTTACGGAGCGAGCCGCGACGAGATCGAGGCCAAAGCAGCCCAGGGCTACGACAACGTGGTCAAAGAGCTTCTGAACCCGGGAGATGACCCCGGGATCGACGAAGACCTCATGTACCGCGCCTATCCGTCCTACTTCGATAAGGCCGCCATCGAGACCGGCCAGACCGAGTGGGTCTACCGCATGATCAACAACAAGTACCAGCTCAAAGAGAAGATGTCCCTCTTCTGGCACACCATCCTCTGCGCTGGCGACAACAAGGTGGACAACGCCCGGACCACGGCGATCCAGATCGACAAGTTCCGGGAATACGGCATGGGCAACTTCAAAGAGTTGCTGATGATGCTTTCCACCGACCCGGCCATGCTTTACTACCTGGACAACATCGAGAGCCACAAAACCGCCGTCAACGAGAACTACGGCCGCGAGCTCTTGGAGCTGTTCTCCATCGGCGTGGGCATGGACAACGAGTTCAACTACACCGAAGACGACGTAAAGGCCTGCGCCCGCGCCTTCACCGGCTGGAACCTGGCCCCCACGATTCCGGTGTTCCCCTACGGACGCACTCCCTTCGAGTTCCGCTTCGACCCGGCGGACCACGACTATGGGGAGAAGACTTTCTTGGGCGAGACCGGTAACTGGGACGGCGGCGACATCGTAGACATCCTCTGCAAACAGCCGGCCACCGCCCGCTTCGTCTCCCGCAAACTCTACGACTTCTTCGTCGCCGACGAGCCGCCGGTGCCTTCATGGCGTCTGAGCGAGCCTCGGGACATGGCAGCCATCAAGGCTCTGGAGAAGGCTTATTTCGACTCTGGGTACGAGATCACGGCAATGTTGACGGTCCTTTTCAACTCGGACTTCTTCAAAGACGAAGCGGTCCGGTTCGCCAAGGTCAAGAGCCCGGCCGACGTGGTCATCGGCACGATGCGCATGGTTGGCGACCACCTTGAGCCCAAGCCAGGCCTGTTCTTCGTGGCCATGGAGCCCAAGTACATGGGGCTGGACTTGATGAACCCGCCGACGGTGGAAGGCTGGCATATGGGCCGCGAATGGATCAACAGCGGCAGTCTCATCGACCGGATAAACTTCGCATCCTCGATGCTGGGCAACACTGAACTGCCGGGCGTCCGGTCCATCATCGACCGGCTGATGGCGCTGGGCGACGTCCCAAGCTCCGAGCAGTTCCTAGACCGTTGTTTGGACCTGCTTGGTCCCATGGACCTGGCACAGGAGACCCGCGGCCAACTGACCGACCACCTGGATGCCGGCGGCGCCCTGAAGCACGGCGACGAGGCCGAGCAGAGTGAGTTCTCCCGCCGGACGGGCGAGACCCTGCAGATGATCGCCACCACCTCGGAGTTCCAGTTTGGCTAGGAACTCCCCAGATCAACCGGATAGAAACTGTAGAAAATACTGAGTCATCCGACTCTTAGGCGGAGGAATAAGAATGGTATCAACTGTAAAAGACCCAGTCCTGGCAGTGATTTCATTGTCCGGCGGAAATGACGGGATGAACACGGTCATCCCTTACAACAATCCCCACTACCGGGACTACCGCCCGGCTTTGGGGGTCCCCGAGGACCAGATCATTCCCATCACCGACCAACTGGGCTTCCACCCGGCCATGGCGCCGTTGAAGAAGTACTGGGACGAAGGAAAACTGGCCATCATCCAGGGCATTGGCTACCCCAACGGCAGCCTGTCCCACTTCCGGTCCATGGATATCTGGGCAACCTGTGAGCCCGAAGAACTTGGCCTCACCGGCTGGTTGGGCAGCGTCATCCAGGACGTGGACCCCAAAGGCGAGAATGTGCTGACCGGCGTCAACTTCGGCCGCGGCCTGCCCCGCTCGCTGGCCAAGGAGGGTGTCCCAGTAGCATCGGTGGGTGACCTCGGTACCTACGGCCTGCTCACTGAGATTGGCGCTGAGGCCCAGCGGGCTGAGGCTCTGGACCTGTTCGGGCGCATGTACGCTCCGGCCATCGGCCAGGGCGTGGTCGACGACTACATCCGCCGCACCGGCATCGAAGCCCTGAAGGGCGCCGATATCCTGGGTACGGCTCCCGGCATGTACAAGTCCGAGGTTGAGTATCCCAGCAGCGCCATGGGCGGCTACCTCCGCGACATGGCCCAGGTCCACAACGCCGACTTTGGGACCAGGGTGCTTTTCACCACGGCCCCGTACAACATCTTCGACACCCACGCCAACCAGGCGGTGGGGCATGCGAACCTGTTGCAAGACGTGTCTAGCAGCATCGATTCATTCATGGCCGACATCCGGCAATTGGGCAAGAGCGACAACGTTACCTTGTTCTTCTATTCCGAGTTCGGACGGCGAGCCATGGACAACGGCTCGGGCACCGACCACGGCACCGGCGGAGTGGCCTTCGTCCTGGGCGACAACGTCAAGGGCGGCCTCTACGGCGAATACCCGTCCCTGGAGCCCAACAAGTTGGAAGACGGCGGCAACCTGCAGCACAACGTCGATTTCCGCTCGGCCTACACCACCTTGCTGGACGGATGGATGGGCCTGGACGCCAAGGCGATCATCGGCGGCGCCTTCGAGCCGGTCCCCTTTCTTTAGAAAGCGGACAACCCGATAGAACAGGACTTTCGCAACAAATCTAGAACATCGGCCCCCACGCCTGCGAAACCAAGGCGCGGGGCCCCGAACCCTGAGGAGAATAGCTATGGCTAGTGTATTCCTGGGAATCAATGACCGGACGTTCACCTACAGCTTCACGGCTGGACGCTCCGAGTTCCAGGGCACCGGGTTCCGCAACCCGATGGACTTCGCACTGGGTCCCGATGACCTGGTGTACATCGTCAACCGCTCCTATGAGTCACGGGCGGACGGCACCCGCATCAATATCTTCCGCATCGGCGAGGACAAGGAAGAATACGTCACCGAGTTCGGTTCCTACGGCGAGAAACCCGGCCAATTCATCTGGCCCATGGCCATCGCCTTGGACAAAGACACCAACGTCTACGTCACAGACGAATGGACCAACCGCATCACCATCTTCAACAAAGATGGCGAGTACCAGAGCCACTGGGGGACCCCCGGTTCCGGCGACGGCGAATTGGACCGCCCCGCCGGCATCACCATCGGCCCCGACGGCACGGTCTATGTAGTAGATAGCCGCAACAACCGGGTGCAGAAGTTCTCGTTGGACGGCAAGTTCCTGGGGAAGTTCGGCACAGCCGGCTCCGCCAATGGCGAGTTCAACCTGCCTTGGGGCATCTGCCTGGACAAGGACGGAAACATCTTCGTCGCCGATTGGCGCAACGACCGTATCCAGTCCTTCACCAACGACGGCAAGTGGCTGGCCACGTTCGGGAGGCCCGGCACCGGCGGCGATTGCAGTATTGCCAGGGACAAGGGAGGCGTGACGTACGTCGATATACCGGTAGGCGAGTTCAACCGCCCCACCGGCGTCTGCGTCGATGACGACGGCGATATCTATATCGCCGACTGGCTGAACAACCGGGTCCAGGTGCTCACAGCCGAGGGCCGGTTCATCACCGAGTTCAACGGCAACGCGGCACTCTCGAGCCTGGGCACCGATAAGATCAAGTCCAATCCGGACATGGTCCGCCAGCGCAACGGCGTGCGGGACTTCACTCCTGAGAAGGTACTGTGGGCCCCCTGCGCGGTGCGCGTCGACCACAGTGGCCGCGTCCTGATCGCGGACACCACCCGGCACCGGTTCCAGATCTATCAAAAGAATTCAGAGCCGGTACTGGTCTAACCGCCGCCGGCACAGCCGGTTTAACTGGAAAGACTCTGGCGCTTGGGACTGGTTTTCCACCCGAGCGCCAGTTTTATTTTGTAGCCGATCAGCGAGAAGAAACATGACCCTGGGCGATAAAGGCAACGGTCAAGGACTGGCCGCCCAGCAAGTATTCGGCCCGCAGGCGGCCGTCTACGCCACCAGCAAAGTGCACATCCGGGACGACAGCCTGGAGTCCGTCGAGCGGATGGTTGATGCCGCCAACGGCAGCAACCGGTACGGTTGGACCGTTGATCTGGGCACCGGCGCCGGTTTCACCGCCTTCGCCGTGGCCGGGGTGTCGGACCGGGTCATCGCCACTGACGTGACCGAACCGATGCTGCGCCAGGCCAAACGACTGGGCGCAGAGCGGGGCATCGCCAACCTGGGTCTGAGCCAGAACGCCGCCGAGGCGCTCCCCTTCGCCGAAAAGTCGATCGACCTGGTCACGTCCCGGGTCTCTGCCCACCACTTTAGGGACTTCGAGAAAACACTAGACGAGGCCCAGCGCGTTCTGAAGCCGGGAGGGTCGCTGCTGATGGCCGACAGCGTTGCCCCCGAAGACGACGCCATCACCATCTGGATGAACGACATTGAACTCCGCCGGGACTTCAGCCACATCGAAAACCGCAAGATCTCAAGGATCACCGAGCTGCTCACCGAGCGGGGTTTCACGGTAGTCGAGAACGACTACCCCCGCATCTACCTACGCTTCAACGAGTGGACCGCCCGCACCAAAGTCTCAACCGCAGAGACCGAAGCCCTGCGCAAAGAATTCCTACAAGCCCCAGCCGCCACCCGAGAAGCCTTCCAAGTAGCCCCGGTACATGATGACATAGCCTTCTCGTGGCCCTGCTGGGTGTTCCGGGCGGTTAAGGGGTAGGGGTTGACCCCCTACTTCGCGAGTACCGATTGATTGGGAGCCACGAAATTGCCGGAAACGGGCAAATGTCGAACGAAGCGTGGTCAGGTTCACGTTTCCACGCCACTAGTACCGGTCACGCTTCTGCCGTCAACTGATTTAGATTCTCGGCTTCCATCTTTCCCAGTCCGTTTTCAATTGGGACTCCAGCCAGTTTTGGCGAGTCCTTCGATGAACTGTCATTAAGCGGTTCGACGCCTCGTATTGGCGTGGAGTTGACCTACTCTCAGGCGGCCTCCCATGCCCTCCTTTCTCAATCGCGGGCAAGCAATTGGGCCGAGAGGATGACAGAGATCTATTCCCAGCCATGATTAGAATCGTAACGATGGTTCGGCCGCGGGCAATTTTGATCGAGAATGTGCGTGGGATACTAAGCTCACGTTTTGGGCCTTTTCGTGAACAGATAGATTCGGCGTTGGACCGGGAAGGGTTCGACACTCATTGGGCGTCTTTCAGCGGGCCAGACTACGGCGTGCCTCAAAGACGCTCCCGCGCCTTCTTAGTCGCTTTGTTAAGAGGGGCCACGGGTAATCTTCGTTGGCCTGCACCGAAGAAAGGCGGTGATCTTACTGTCGCGGCGGCTATCGAGGATCTTATGGCCGAGCGTGGCTGGCGCGGTGCTCCAGCCTGGATGGAACAGGCCTCATGCATAGCCCCTACGATCGTTGGCGGATCGCTTAAGCACGGCGGTCCGGATCTAGGCCCGACTCGGGCGCGGAAGGAATGGGCCAAACTAGGAGTCGACGGTTTAGGCCTCGCCAACGAACCTCCCGACCTGGATTATGAAGGAATGCCGCGTTTGACGATTCGCATGGTGGCTCGGCTACAAAGTTTTCCCGACAATTGGTCGTTTGTTGGCTCAAAGACACAAGCCTACCGGCAGGTAGGGAATGCCCTACCCGTGTAACTGGCAGCCGCAGTAGGAGGAGCAGTCAGAAAATGCCTCGTGTAATTTCGGGAAAAGAGAAAATCCGGCAATATTTCCTGAGAAATATCGGCCGCGTAGTTGAGTCGAGTGAAGTTCAGGAGGCGGCAGATGGGGCCGTTCAATATAGCCGCCGCCTGAGGGAGCTTCGAGACGAAGAAGGATGGCCCATTTTTTCACACAACGACACTGCCGACTTGAAACCTGGCCAATACCTTTTACGCGAAAACCACCAGAAGGCTATTTACCGAATTTTCGCCGGGGTATCTCTTCCCTCGTGAAATCGGAAGTTCTTGACCGAAATGGGTTTACGTGTCAGATGTGTGGAATTACGCCCGGACAAGTAGATCCAGAGACGGGGCGCCCAGCACGCCTCCACGTTAGACACATCGTTGATAAAACCCTAGGAGGCAAAGACGAGGTAAGCAATTTGCGAGCCTTGTGTTCGAACTGCAACCAAGGAGCTAAAAACATTACCGCCGAGAAGCCAACGACGATCTGGCTGCTGTCCCAAATTAGACGGGCTGGACTAGAAGAGCAGCGTTCCGTCTTTGATTGGCTGCAAACTAAGTTTGGTAAATGACGGACAAGCTTTCTAGCGAAATGAGAAGCGCCAACATGCGCGCCATTCGCGGCCAAGACACCAAGCCTGAGATTCTTGTCCGCCGCGCTGCGCATTCAATGGGATACCGGTTTCGCCTTCACCGGCGAGATTTGCCCGGTAAACCTGATTTTGTTTTTCCTCGTAAGCAAAAAGTTATATTTGTCCACGGTTGTTTCTGGCACCAGCACGCGGGTTGCCGAGATGGTCGGATTCCTCAATCGAACACGGGCTATTGGCGGCCCAAGTTTGCACGGAACAAGAAGCGTGACACTGAAAGCATTGACAGACCCGCATTATGTTTGCGCCTTCGAGATTTTTTACGCGATTAAGCAATCCCGTCTCGATGCCGGAGTATTTGGTGAACATATCGGATGGTTTCCCGCATCCACGTCTCCTACCCCTGGCATGACGACACTAGCCTGCAGAATTCGGACTACACATCCAACCGCACCGAGGCTGCAGCGTACGCCGTCCTGCAAGGCCTGACGGGCGTTTCGGGCAACCCCGAATAACTCTTGTTTCCGTTCGCTTACCCCGCCCACCCCTCCAAGTTGTAAGCCATGTCCCAGAAACCGTGCTCCAGGCGGACGCTGGTCTCGTAGGCCTGCCCCATGGCGGCCAACTCGTCAGTACCTGCTCCATCCCCGATGCGGTCGGCCATCTTGCGGATGTGGTGGGCTAGGGCGGAGAATTCCTCGGTGGAGTACATCTCGATCCACTTGGTGTAGAGCGGCGCCTGTTGTGGCAGCCCGCGGTGCATCAGGTGGTCGCCGATCTCCCAGTAGCCCCACTGGCAGGGCAGCAGCGACGCCACCAACTCCCCGAAGCTGCCCTCGTGGGCGGTCTTCAGCAGGAAGCTGGTGTAAGCGGCGGTGCCGGCGGACGCCACGGTGGCCTCCAGCTCGGCGGCGCTGATCCCAAACTCTTGGCAAAAACTGCGGTGGAGCGCCATCTCCACGTTCAGAGTCTCATCAAGCAGCCCCGCGAACCAGGACATGTCCTCCAACCTGGGCGCCTTGGCCGACGCCAGAGCCAAGACCCGGCTGTAGTCGATGAGATAGACGTAGTCCTGCGTCACATAGTGCTTGAACATCTCCACCGGAAGCGTGCCATCACCCACTCCCGTAACGAAAGAATGGTCCAGTATGGCCTGCCTCATCGACTGGGTCCGGCCTTCAATGTCGGCTATAAATCCCATTTCAGGTCCAAAAAATCCGTTTGAGATTGGTGCAAACTGCCTGGATTTGTCGTGAAAAGAAGGATATATTTTCTCGGTCGCAGATTCGTCTGCTTTCCCAAAAGCCTATTTTCACGTTGAAGGTGATTTTAGGAGGGGCGCAGCGGGCAGTCAATCTTCGGCAGCGTATCCCGAAATCTCACAGGGGCCAGGCCGCAGACCGGTCCCGCTTCCCCGTTAGCATGGGCATACCGTATAATTAGTCCGGCCTCTTACTGATGAGGTCAAATCCCTATTCCGATCGACCATGCCCATCGGAGAACCCAACGGAAGTGACCAACAATGGAAGTAGTTTTCACCCAAGACGTTCCCAATAAGGCCAGGGCGGGCGAGGTCCGCCGTGTGCCCGATGGCTACGCCCGCAACTATCTTTTGCCCCAGGGCCTGGCGGAGATCGCCACCCCCGAGGTACTGAAGCGGCTGCACAAGATAACCGCCGTCGGAGATGAGGTCCGCATTCGCGAGACCGCCGTCATGGAAGAACTGGCCAGCGGGTTGGACGATATTTCGATCACGCTCACAGCCAGGATCACCCCCACCGGACGGTATTACGGCGCCATCACCAGCACCCACATCGCCATGGAACTGGCTGAGAAAGTAGGCCGGGAAGTGGAACGGCGCTGGGTGGAGATCGCCGAACCGATCCGCGAGCCCGGCAAATACGATGTGACGCTCCGGTTCTCAACCGAAGTCACAGCCACGATTCACGTCAACGCAGAGGTGGAAGAATAGGGCGATGTACGCGGAGAAGCTATTACCCCATGACTTGGAGGCGGAGGAAGCGGTTGTTGGGTCAGTCTTAATAGATGGGGACTGCTTCTCCCGCGTCGCGCCTTACATAAAGGCAGACGATTTCTACCGCGAGAGGAATCAGCTCTGCTTTGCCGCCTGCGAGGCCCTCTTCCAACGCAATGAGGCCATCGACCAAGTCACTCTGGCCAGGGAACTGAGCCGCTCCAGCCAACTGGAAACCGTGGGCGGCATGGCCTATCTCAGCCACCTGATCTCTGTTACTCCCACCTCGGTCCACTCTGAGCATTACGCCAACGTTGTGGCACGCACGGCCACCATGCGGAAGCTCATCGACGTCGCTTCCCGCATATCGACCCTGGGTTATCAGGACACCGACGACATCGACGCCACCCTCCGCCAGGCTGAGGATGCGCTGTTCACCGTCCGTGGCACCGAGTCCCAGCGCGGCTTCATGCCACTGCGGCAGATCTACGACCAATACCTGGAAGACCAGGCCGCTTTCGCCGACGTATTAACCGACAAATCCGGTCCGGTGATGACAGGATACTCCGAGTTAGATGAGCTATTGGGAGGCATTCAGAGGTCCGACTTGGTGATTCTTGGGGCCCGCCCCTCGTTAGGTAAAAGCGCATTGGCATTGAACGCAAGTGTTAACGCCGCCAAGAACGGTTCGACAGTCGGAGTATTTAGCCTGGAGATGAGCAGAGACCAGCTCGCGATGCGAATCCTGTCCGCCGAAGCTGAAATTGATTCTCACCGGCTGCGTCTCGGGCTTCTAACCGATGCTCAGAGCGACCGCATCACCGACGCCATCGGCCGATTATCCGACCTACCGGTGTACATCGACGACACGCCGTCCCAAAGCATGATCGAGATGCGCAGCAAGGCCCGCCGCCTGTCGCTAGAGCACGGATTGGACCTGCTGGTGGTGGACTATCTGCAGTTGATCCAAGGCAGGAGCGGCCGCAGCGACAACCGGGTCCAAGAGATCTCAGAGATTTCGCGGTCGCTCAAGATCATGGCCCGGGACTTGGACATTGCCCTCATCACTTGCTCTCAACTAAGCCGTGGCGTAGAGCAACGGCCCAGCCACCGTCCGATGCTCTCCGACCTGCGGGACAGCGGAAGCATCGAGCAGGACGCCGATGTGGTGATGTTCCTTCACCGGGATGACCTTTACATGGACGAGGATGAGTGGGCCAGGCAGTTTCCTGGCCGAGCGTACCCGAGAAACATAGCAGATCTGATCGTGGCCAAGCACCGCAATGGCCCCACCGGCACCGTACAACTCTATTTCCGGGACAACTGGGTTAGGTTCGATTCGTATCGCCAGGTCGACGAGTTCTAAAGATGGCGCCTTCCGGGGCCTTCTCCGGTTTCACTGGGAAAACGCTCTACACCCCGGTGCCCAACCCAGTGTTCGGACCCATCCTGGAACAGATTCAGGACCTGGCCGAACTCAAAGTAACCCTGCGCGGCATCTGGCTGTTACACCGCAAACGCGGGGTCCTCAGGGCCGTTTCCCTGGAAGAATTCCTTGCCGACCGAACGCTGGTCAAAGGTCTGAAGTCAGAAGGCGACGATTCGGCGGAAGATGCCATCCGCCAAGGACTACGGTTGGCCGTGAAACGAAAAACCTTCCTGACCCACCAGTTGGATGGGAAGGACACGGTGTTTCTTCTGAACACCGACGCAGACCAGAAGGCCGTCGCCAGGTTGGAACAAGGGGAAGCTCCGGCAGAGATCTATGACGGTCCTGAAGCGGAAGTCCCGAAATTGGAAAAGCCGAACATATTCGCGCTCTACGAAGACAACATCGGGGCATTGTCGCCGTTGCTGGCTGAAGAGTTGAAAGAGGCTGAAGGACGCTATCCGGAAACCTGGCTCCGGGAGGCTTTCGGCATCGCGGTTGCAGAGAACAAACGCAGTTGGCGCTACGTGGCCGGGATCCTAAGGCGCTGGACCGCCGAGGGCAGAGAGAACAGGGGGGACGTAGAGAGGGGAAAAGATGGAAAGTCTGGGCGACATACTGAGACGGATCACCGCAAGAAATATCTCGAAGACTACCAACGGCGATGGGGTAAGGCTCCCCGATAGCGAACCGGCGGGTGAAGATTGTCCGAGATGTAAAGGCATCGGCTGGGTCACGCGCCGCGTGCATATCGGCCATCCCGATTTCGGACAGGCCGTCCCCTGCACCTGCCAGGAGACTGCGGACTCTGGCAACCGCGCCGCCGCGTTGCGCCGCTATAGTAACCTGGGCGCCCTCTCCCGCATAACCTTCGCCACCACCGACCTTGAAGGCAGGTTGCCGGACGCCGCCGCACACCAGATGTTCTCCCAGGGCGTGACTATCGCCGCCCGGTTCGCGGAGGATCCCCAGGGCTGGCTGGTGCTCACCGGCCCCAGCGGCAGTGGCAAGACCCACCTGGCGGTGGCCATCGCCAACCGCTGCATCGAAAGAGATCAGACAGCCTTCTTCATCGTCGCCGCGGACCTGCTAGATCATCTCCGGGCCGCCTACTCGCCGGATAACCCCGTGTCCTACGATGAGTTGTTCGAGCAGGTGCGAAACGTCCCCGTGTTGGTCTTAGACGACCTCAGCATGACCAACGCCACGCCCTGGGCCCAGGAGAAGCTGTTCCAGGTGATCAACCACCGCTACAACAACGCGTTGCCCACCGTGGTCACCGTACGCGGGCCGCTGCAACGCCTGGACGACTCGCTGCGCACCCGGCTTGAAGGCACGGACGGGACGGCCACGGTGGTTCAGTTGGGCAACTTCAACAGCCGGTTGGTGCTGGGCATCGGCGAAGTCCGTCCCGAGATGCTCCAACGCATGACCTTCGAGAATTTCGACACCCTGGGCGGCCCCGGCGCATCTCCGCAAGACCAAGAGTCCTTGGACCGGGTGATGCACACCGCCCAGAGCTTCGCCGCCGAACCGGAGGGTTGGCTGCTTTTGAGCGGTCCCCGCGGCTGCGGCAAGACCCATCTGGCGGTGGCCATCGCCGGAGTACGTCTCGACAAGGGCAGCCAAGTGTTCTTCGCCTTCGTCCCAACGCTGTTGGACCACCTCCGGGCCACCTTCAGCCCCGACAGCCCAGTCGGCTACGACGAGTTGTTCGAGCAGATAAATTCGGTCCCGCTGCTGGTGCTGGACGACCTGGGCGCCGAAAGCAGCACTGTCTGGGCCGAGGAAAAGCTCTACCAGATAGTCGTCCACCGCCACGAGGCCCGCCTTCCCACCGTCATCACCACAGCCTCCACCCTTGACGAACTGGAAGACACCAAGTCGCGCATCGCGTCCCGTTTGGTGGATGGCATGGTCGTCGACTGGCAGCCCATAACCGCCCCCAACTACCGGGACCAACGCCGGCGGAGTTAGCGGGCAGGCAGGTACCTTTTTACCTCTTGAGTTGGACCTGCCTAATTATTCCGGTTTTCCGAATAGCTACCAACCCCCCAACCCCCCTTTACCAAAGGGGGGCTATGTCTTCCCCCTTTCATAAAGGGGGACCGAGGGGGATTTTCGTCGCCACGTTGACCAACTTTCTTCTTCTGTTATTATTAACCACATGGTTAAGTATTTAACAGAAACCCTTGATTTCACCTTTGCGGCCTTGGCCGACCCGACGCGGCGCGCCATATTGGAGCGGCTTTCGTTCGGCGATTCTTCCGTCACGGAACTGGCCGCGCCGTTTGATGTTTCGCCGCCCGCCATATCCAAGCAACTCCGGGTCCTGGAACGGGCCGGGTTGCTGACCCAAGAGAAAGATGGCCGCATCCGGCGGTGCCGGCTGGAGGCACAACCCATGAAAGAAGCAGTGGAATGGATCGCCCAGTACCAGAAGTTCTGGGAGGACAAACTGGAGTCGCTGGCCAACTTTCTGGAAAATATCTCGCCCGAGGACAGCACTCCAAAAGAGCATGACTCAACAGAAAACGATTCGGAGGGAAGGAAACCATGACCCAATCAACGCCGCAGACCGGCATCAGCCTAAAGGTCACCAAGACCATCAAGGCACCCAGGGAACGGGTGTTCGCAGCCTGGACCCAGCCCGAATTGCCCCACCAATGGTGGGGCGCTCACGAGAGCTTCTCGGCGCCCATCGCCGAGGTCGATCTGAAGGTCGGCGGCAAGTACCGCTTTGGGATGCTGGAGCCCGGCAAGGACGCCCCTACGTCTCCTACGGGATCTACCAGGAGGTGGTGGAGCCGGAGAAGTTGGTCTTCACCTGCGCCTTCGAGAAGATGCCGGGGGACGACGCGGACTTCACACCAGCCGAGACGCTGGTCACGGTGGAGTTCATCGACAAAGACGGCGCGACCGAGGTGGTGATAACCCACGAGCGGTTCCCCGACGAACACATGCGGGACGAACACCAGCAAGGTTGGGACGGCTGCCTAGAAGGCCTGGACCGGCTGTTCGCTTCCAGCAATTAGATACCAATAGCATTCAGGCACAGAATCATCCGGATAATATCCAAATAACAGGAGGGAATAACATGGCAAAGGCAATGCATTGCAGCGATATGGGGTCCGATTGCACCTTCGTGGCCAGGGGCGAGACCGTGGACGAGGTGATGGCGTGGGAGCCGTGCACGGCAAGGAAGTGCACGGAATCACCGAACTCACGCCAGAGATGGTCGAAAAGGTCAAACCCCTGATCCGCGACGAATAGCCAGCCGGCACAGCCGGTTCTATTACCTGCCGTTGATGGAGGGTGTCGGTCATCCGAAAAGAGAGGGCGCCGTGTTACGGCGCCTTCTTTTTGTATTGCCAACCATGTTTCAGCGAGCGCACCCGTACACGGCTCCGTTCGTGGTGAGCCCGTCGAACCACCGCAACGATGCTGGCCAAAACGTTAATCTAGTTTCGCGGGCAAACCACTCTGTACCGATTCATAGGCCTTTAATACCAAGGCCAGATCCTTCAGACCTTCTTCACCGGTCATGGACGGCTCAGACCCTTCCAAGATGCAGCGTCTGAACTCCAATACCATGGCTATGATGCCTCGATGGTCGCCACCGAATCGCCGTGTCTCTTGCGAATCCCCATAGTCAATCTTCAACCAATCCCGGCCCATCTCAAAGTTTAGGTTTGCCAGCGTGCCGGTCACACTGACCCAAGGACGCTCAGTTGGCTTGCCGACGCTCCAGGTATGGTTGATGATGCCAACCACCCCGCTGGGAGAGCGGGTAGTGACGATGATCCCATCCTCGGCGTCCAGACCCGGATTCCCTGACGGTACTTGAACCGCATACACTTGATCGGGTTGGCCGGTCAAATAGGCTAGGACGCTGGCTTTGTGGATACCACCGTCTATGAATACACCGCCACCGTTTCGTTCCCGGTCATTCCGCCATGAGTCGGGAAAAAACGGGTATTCTTCCTGCAACTGGACCAGGCGCACTTGGCCCAATGCTCCTGACTCAATCACTCTCTTCGCTTCCATCACCGGGGCTAGGAATCGATAATTCTCAGCGACCATCAGCTTAACCCCAGCGTCAGTAGCGGCTGAGATTATCGACCGGGCTTCTTGGGTGGTCCGGGCGATCGGTTTCTCCAACAGGATGTGCTTCCGTGCGGTTGCGGCCAGAAGAGTGTGTTCTAGATGAAGGTCATGGGGTGTACAGATGTAGAGTGCATCGATTTCGGGGGCCGCGGCGGCGTCCTCATAAGAACCGAAAGCTCCTAACCCGTCAAACTCATCGGAGTAGGCTCTGGCGCGGCTGTGGTCTCGACTGGCGAAGTAGAGGTCAACCGTATCTCGGGCGCCCACTAATGACGCAGCGAAGATCCTGGCGAATCTGCCACAGCCGATGACACAGAGTCTGAGTTTCAAGGACCACCTTCGGGCTGCAGCGCAACCGCAATCATCGCATGGATGTTCTGTCAGCTTCCTTTTGCTAGTCGCGATACGGCCTTGATGATAATCTAGCGCCGTTGGACCCGGTCCTCTCCATAAATCTGAGCGGCGCGTGTTCAGAAGACGTCTGAGCCAATCGCCAGCCATCAGTACGACGATCGCTTAGCTCAGGGTTAGGGGGAACCCGCCCTCCTCCGATCAGTACTTAAACTCTTCCCGGACCGGACTGTAGATGCCCAAGGCCCTGACCTTGGAGGCGAGAGCTTTGGCGTAGTGCTCTACGCCGCCGGGGATGATATATATGTCACCCGGTTTCAACACTTTGACCTCGCCCCCGATTCCCAACTCAAATTCGCCTTCGATGATTATCCCTCCCTGCTCGTTGGGATGGGTATGGAGCGGCATCTCCGTATTGGCGTCCACTTCCACCAGGGAAAGGAGCATCTGCTCGCCCCAGAATGTGCGGGTGTGGACGCCGGGAGCCAACTCCATGGGTTTCCGGTCCGACGCGTCAATGAAGTGGGACATATTTCTCCCTGATGCCAGCGATTTAACCGAAACCCTGGCCGGTCTCGTTCATGCTCACGTAACGTTGCCCGCTGCCCACGATCAGGTGGTCCAGGACATCGATGCCCAAGAGCTTGCCCGCCGCCACCAGGTCCTCGGTGATGGCGATATCGTCGTCGCTGGGGGCGGGGTTGCCGGATGGATGGTTGTGGACCACGATCAGCGACGGGGCATTGTTCCGGACCGCCGGCCTGAAGACTTCCGCCGGCCGCACCACCGAGCTGTTCACGTTGCCCACGTATACCTCGTGGGTGCTGAGCACCTCGTTACGTGTGTTCAGCAGTATAACCCGCAGGTGTTCCTGGTCCAACGTGCCCATCTCGCCGGTGACCAGGTTGGCGGCGTCCTGGGGCGTGTTGATGATGATCCGTTCTTCGGGAGCAAGATATATGAACCGGCGGCCCAACTCCAGTGCTGCCAGCAACTGACGGGCTTGCGCTTCGCTTAGGCCCCGCTCGCCGCAAAGTTCGGCGAAAGCCGCTTTACCCAGCCCCGCCAAACCTCCGAACTTGGTTAACAGAAGGGAAGACAGTGAAATGACGTTCTCGCCGGTGGAGCCGGTGCGCAGCAAGATGGCGATCAGCTCGGTGTTGCTCAGATGCTTTGAGCCGTACTCCACCAATCGTTCTCTGGGCCTTTCTTGGGTCGGCATCTCGCGGATCGTAGGTTGGTGCGGGCCGTGATGTTCCGTTGGGGCTGAGGACGTGCCTGGGGTAGTAACTGAAGATGTCATGGGCGCCGTTCTCCGCTGGACCGGTCTCGGAAGAAATGCTGCCAGGCCAGGACCAAAGCCCCGCGGGCGATGGCCCCGGCCCTATAGGAGCAAACCAGTCCATTGGAGCCCAGACGCCGCATCTTTTCAAGAAGCAACTGTCAATGGAGGGCTAAACAGCCACCTCGATCGCCTCCACCGGGTAGAGCTTCCGCCACGCTTCTATGCCGCCCGCCAATACAGAGGCTTCGACCCCTTGTTCCCTGAGCTGCTGCGCCACACGGACGCTAGTTGCATCATTGGGTCAACTGCAATAGGTGACCACCGCCTGTCCCGTAGGGCGGTCTTTGGCCCAGTCGATAGCCCCATCGGGCAGCACGCGCACCGAACCGGGGACCCTAGTCCCATCATGGTTGTAGCTGGCCCTGGTCCGAACATCGACTATGACCGGCGGGTCCGGTTGCGACAGCAGGTCCGACAACTCCTGGGGCGTGAGGAAGGGCACTTCGCCCTCGTGTTGGCCGAACAATCCAGCCACCGTACTTTCGCGCTCTTCCTCGAATACTTCCTTGACGGCGGCCCGGCCGTACCACATTCCCACCGGAACCGCCGTGTCGCCGTGGATGGCAACCGACGCCATCACCACCACGCCCACGACAGCCAATAACAATTCAGAACCGGGTATCCCCGCCTGGACCACCAGCAGGGCCAACAGCAACGAGTTGAGACCCCTTGGCCCGAACCAGCTCACGAAGGCGTGGGCCTGCCAACTCATCCGAGCCTTGGCCAAAACTACCCCCAGCACCGCTGGGCGGATGGCAAATACCACCGCCGCCGCCAGACCCAGCGTCGGCACGATATCGACCGTCTCTAAAAGGCCGGAGAGCACCACTCCGAACAACACAAAGGCCAGGAGCATGGCCATCTCAGAGGTGACTTCGCCGTATTCCAAGAAACAGTCGCAGAGGGACTGGTTGAGCATCACCACGGCCAGACCGGCGGCAAAGGCACCCAGGAACCCGTCCCCACCCGCTGCCGTCGCCGCGGTATATGAGGCCAGCACCAAACCAACGCCGTAGAGGGACTGGTGCTCGCTCCGGATGCTCATCTTCTTGTCCATCCAGCTCATGACCCACGAGCCCGCCCCGCCCACGGCGAACCCGATGGCCGGCCCCAACAGCAACAGTTTGAGCATGAATGCGCTCCAGCCGCCGATGCCGCTACTCTGGTCGGTCGCCACCGCGATCAGCACCAAGACTACCGGCAGCACCACCAGGTCGTTCATCCCAGCCTAGATCTTTAACACCTGCCTGACAGACCGGGGGATGCGTTCGTCGCGCACGATCTCCCGCAGGACCACGGGGTCGGCGGAGGCCAGAACGGCGCCGCCGATGAAGGCTAAGATCCAGCCGAAGTTAAGGAACAACCCAAAGGGCAGTGCGCCGATGGCGATGATCAGACCGGTGCCGGGCCCCAATATCAGCGCCGGGACCAACCACCTCTTGCCCAGTTCAGTCACCTGGAGTTTAACCGCGTCCAAGAACAGGACCAGCGCCAAGGTCAGAGTGGCCACAACCTCCAAGAACGGAGAATGGGGGCCAACGTCCAACTGGTCCAGCCCCTTGCTTCCCAACAGGAATCCCAAGCCGAGGAAGATCAGCGGGAATGACAGCGGCGACCGCTCGACCAAGCCTGACGTCAGGCAGTCACTGTCAACACAACGGCAATCACGCCAAAGATAAGGATAAAATCGGACAACCGGCACCTCTGCCAGATAGCTTCTTGGTCCGCCTGGTCCGGCTTCCAGGCCGAGATTCGCGGGTATCAATTCCTGATCGTGGAGACAACCGACACCGTCAACCGTTCGTCCTGAGCTCCGTCGAAGGGCCATGGCGCAGTATGGTTCGACGGGGCTCACCACGAACGGTCGCAGACGCAAACCATCGATTAGGGTCCCCAACAGAAATTAAGCTAGAACTTGGAGTACTCGCCCTCGTCCTTGGTGATGAACTCCAACACCACTGTTTTGCCGGCCTCAGTCTCGGCGATGCCCCGCTTGATGGCGGAAATGATGTCGGCGGGAGCGGTGATCTTCTCAGTATAGGCGCCCATGGCCTGGGCCATCTCGGAAAATTCGCCCGACAGGCTTTTGATGTTGTACTTCTCGATGGCCACCGGGAACCGGCTGTTGTCATAGATGGACATATAGGCGTTGTTGATAACGATGGTCATCGTGGGTATGTCGCACCTTACCGCCGTCTCCACGTCCATTCCCACCGTGCTGAAGGCCAGGTCGCCCATGACGTTGATGCAGAGCTTGCCGGGTTCAGCCAGCTTGGCGCCCATCGCCAGTCCCAGGCTGTAGCCCAGTTGGGTCGACTTGCCCCAGCCGATGAAGCTGCGGGGCGCCCGAGCCTCCCAGAAAGGACTCAGGTATTCCCTGGCGCTGCCAGACTCATGGGTGATGATCGTGTTGTCCAGGTCCACGGTGTGCATCAGGTCCCAGACCACCCGGTAGGGGTTCATGGGAACTTCGTCGGAGGTCAATTTCGGCATCCACTGGGCCAGCCAGGCCTCTTTCACCGACTTGATGTCGTCCTGTAAGACCTGATTCTTGGCGCGGGCGCTGCCTGCTTGGCTCTTGAGTTCGTCCAGCAGTTGACGCAACACCAACTTGGCGTCGCCTAACATGGCGTATTCGGTCTTGTACTCCCGGCCGATGGCGTCCTCGTCGTTGGTCAGATGGACGATGGTCTTGCCCTGGGGAATGGCTTGAGCAAAGTTGGTCTTGGTGAAGCTGCAGCCGATGCCGAATATCAGGTCAGACCCCTTCAGGTATTTGTTCACCATGCCGGTGGTGCTTGGCCCGCCGGAACCCAAGGATAGGGGATGGGTCTCCGGGAATGCGCTCTTGCCGGGCAGGGTGGTCATAACCGGCGCCTGCAGGAACTCAGCGATCTCGATCAGTTCCGGCGTCGCCTCGGCGTACAGCACGCCCTGGCCGGCGCGCAGGATAGGCCGATCGGCCGCCAGCAAGACCTTGGCGGCGCGGCTCACGTCGGCGGGGTCGGCCTGCTGCAACACGACTCGGGGCGGCTCGTAGTTGAAGAGTTCTTCGGGTAGTTCCGCGGTGGCAACGTCGGCCGGTATCTCCAGCAGGACCGGTCCCGGACGCCCGGTGCGCAGCTTGGTGAAAGCCCGGCGCATCAGGTCGGGGATGCGCTCCACGATGTTCATCTCTTCTGACCACTTGGTGATGGTCTCGTAGCTGCGGGTGGGATAGAAATTGGGATGGACGCCCCGCTTGTCCCGGGGCATTCCGGCGGGCAGCAGCAGGATTGGGACGGACTCGGAATACGCTTGGGCCACGCCGCCGAAACCGTTCTCCGCTCCGGGACCGTTCTGCATCATGAAAACGCCTATGCGCTTGCCGTTGGTCACTCTCGAGTAGCCGTCCACCATATGGATCCCGGTGCCTTCCTGCCGGAACACGATGGGCCGGATACCGGCGATGGCCGCCGCCTCCAACAGGGGTTGGTAGGGGACGCAGCCGATGAACTCGACGCCCTCCATGCGCAGGATATTGGCGATAGCTGTGACTCCGTCCATTTATCTACTCCTGGTCTATAGGTGGGCTAGCTATGATCCACGTGGCGCTAAGATTTCGGGCCAGTGTAGATTGCACGCCTGTAGGTGTCAACCGGAGGGAAGCAAATCCCCTCTCCCGTCGTCCTTCCCTGGAAGGGGGGAGGGTTAGGGTGGGGGCTCACCGGCTACGCCCAGATTTTGTGGATAGATTAAACCAAGCCCTGCCTCATTCGCTCATGGTGAACTCGTCGAACCACCAATTCGGGACGAAAGGTGCCCGCAGCGCAAACCTGACTTTGTCGGCCCTTCGACAGGCTCAGGACGAGTGGATGGCCGAGGGCGCCCGGATATCAACTCCCCGACCCGGAACTCCAAGCCACAAACCTGGCCGGAACTATCTTGATCACCGGGCTTTGGTCTAGGTCCATCGCTTGATACTGGGGGTATTTCTCCCGGAGCATAGCGATGGCCAGTGCCCATTCCTCGCCCGACTCCAAAAGCCCAGCTTCTCCGGACACCATCAGATACTGGAGACGCGACCAGTCCTCTTCGTAGTGGTCCACGACCAGCGAGACCTGCGGGTTTGCCAAGATGTTCCGCACCCGGCGCAGTTGCCGAAGGGAAACGGTTTTGGGCTTAGCGTCCAGCACCGAGTAGATGGACTCGCCGTTAAAGACGTAGCAAACTGGGATCACGTGGGGTTGGCCGTTGGCATTGGCGGTGGCCAGGTGGCCGGTGCGCGCGGAGCGCAGAAATCGGTCTTGGGCGGGGGAGAGTTTGGCTACTGGAATCACGGAGGTCTTTCGAAGCCTATAGCTCGCCGAGGAAGCCCTGGGGGTCCTCGTCGAACTCCAGGTCTTCAAGTTCGATGCGGGCGGCCTCTTCGAGATTGGCGTCGCCGTCTTTGACTAAATCCGTCAGCACCTTCTTGGCCAACGGCCCGCCGATCCTACCCAGAGCGCCTACCCCGGCCAGTTGGACCTCAGAATCGTCATCTTTCAGCAGCAGTATCAGGTGGGGGACTGCTTCCTCTTCGCCCAATTCACCACAGGCGTGGGCCGTCTCATAGCGGATCGTCGGTTCTTCGTTCTGAAGCTCCTGCAGCAGGATGGGCAACCAACCCACCTCGCCGGTCCGGCCCATGGCGAAGATCGAACTGGCGCGATAATCGGGGTCCAGGCTCTCGTAGGCGAAAGTGATGTGCTGGTTGATCTCCATGGTGTTGAAGGGGGCCAGGGCCTCCATGCAGCGCCTGCGAACATCCAGTGGTTCTTCTTCGTCCTCAAGGACCTGCATGAGGTTATCGTGGATCAACTCGGCGTCCTTGGCCAGCAACTTGCCCTCCTGCGCCAACAACGGAAACCTCCCCAGGGCGCTGGCGGCGGCCGACCTAACTTCCGAACCCTTGTCAGACCGGAGAACGTCCACTAGACCGGGAATCACCGAGCGGTCGTCATGCTCCCACAGGCCGTCCATGACGATCTGCAGAAGGGGCTCGTCATCGCCTTTGAGGCACAACTTGTAGATCGCCGTGAAGTCCAATTCGGGGTTGCCTTCGGCCAGTTCGACCATGGTCGAGGCGATCTCGCGCTGCCGTTCGATGGGGAGGGGGTACCAGGCTGCGGCAAACTGTTCCAATTCCTCTGGAGAGAGGTCCGATATCTCGTAGAAGTCGACGGCGGAGATGCGGCTCGTCGGGTCTGAAACGTTCTCGAGAAAGAATTCGAAAGACATTTATCTTCGGTCCTTAACCTGAGTTTCGGCGTCCGTTTCAGGCTTTAGGTTGGGCAGTGGGAAGCCCAGTCCAGGCACGTTTTTCAAGTATAGCATAGGAAAACCTGGCAGCCCCCCCGCCCGCTTACAGTGACCGGCGCCGGGCCTTAGGGTCAGCTATCCCGGACCCGCCGGGCCGCAACCGGTATCTCCAGCAGAAGGTCGGAAGCCGCGAGGCCGGCGTACCCCAGCCGCGATACGACCTGCCGTCCGGCCTCTCCGTGCAGGTACACTCCGCACGAAGCCGCCACGGCCGGCGCTAGACCCTGGGCCATCAGCCCGCCGATGATACCGCTGAGGACATCCCCGGTCCCGCCGGAGGCCATCCCTGGGTTGGCGAAGGACGCGACCCTAACCGTGCCGTCCGGCTCAGCGATGACGGTGTTGGCGCCCTTCAGCACCAGCGTTACGTTCCATCTTGAGGCGTATTCCCGCGCCACGGCCACCCGGTCCGCCTGGACCTCCGGGGTTGAAAGGCCGGTCAGCGTGGCCATCTCTCCAGGGTGGGGTGTGAGAGTCATGGGTCCCCGGCGGCGTTCCGGCCAGTCTTCGATTCGGGCCAGGTTGTTCAAGCCGTCGGCATCGACCAAAACCGGCAGTGCGGACAGCCCGGAACTCTCCTGGTTGAACAGCAGTTCTTCGACAAACTTAACTGTGCCATCGGACACGCCCAACCCGCAGCCGGCCACGATGTTGGTAAACCGCCTAGACCTATCGTGAAGCCCTTGGGCGGCCTGCGCAGAGACCCGTCCTTCATCGTCATCCGGCAGGGGTAGATGGATGGGCTCGGTGGACTTGGCGGCCGCGATGGGGTAGACGCACTCCGGGGTTGCCAGGGTGGTCAGCCCGGCCCCGGCCCGCACCGACGCTTGGGAAGCCAGGTAGGCGGCTCCCACATAGTTTCGCGAACCGGCCACCACAAGAACGTGTCCAAAAGTCCCCTTATGCGAGCCCAAGGGGCGCTTGGGCAGGTGTCCGGCAACCCAACTCCTGTCCAACAATTCCAGTTGGACCTCCGATTCTTCCTTCAGGCCGGGCGGGACCCCGATGTCCAGCACCCGCAGCTCGCCGGCATGTTCAGCGCCAGGAAAGTTGAGCAGCCCCACCTTGGGATAGCCTAGAGCGAACGTAAAGTCGCAGGATACGGCGCTAAAGTCGACCTTCCCGGTGTCCGGGTTGAGGCCGGTGGGCAGGTCCAACGCCACCAGCTTCGGAGGATCTTGGGCCAACCGGACGTTGGCCAAACAAAACATGGCCTCCTGGACATGTCCCTCCAACGAGCGGGCCCGGCCGGTGCCCAATAACGCGTCTATCACCAGGGCGGACCGGGATAGCATCCGCTCAAATGGCTCCGTGCCGATTGCGTCTATCACGCGGACGCCGTACTCCAGGGCCAGGTCCATCTTGGGGTCAATTTTCGGGCGCCCGGCTACCACGAAGCACACGACTTCAGCACCCCAACGCCGCAGATGCCTGGCAGCCACCAGACCGTCGGCCCCGTTGTTGCCGGGACCCACCAGCACCATGAACCGCACGCCCGCCGCGCCAACCAGGCCCCGCGCCCCTTGGGCCACAGCCAGACCGGCGTTCTCCATCAGGACATCGGTGCTGACCCCGGCCTTCTCCGAAGCCTGCTCGATGGCTGTCATCTGTGCGGCGGTTACGATCTTCATGGTGTTTCGTCACGCTGCGCGACCACAAAGGCGACGGCGTACTCGCGGGAGTGGGAGATGCTCAGGGATATCTCGCTCACCTGCAAACGCTCAGCCCGCTTCTGTGCCCGTCCGTGGAGTTTCACGCTGGGAGCGCCGCTTTCCGCGCGAACGACTTCGATGTCCTTCCAGCTCACGCCGCGGACTCCAGTGCCCAACGCCTTCATGGTCGCTTCTTTGGCGGCGAACCGGCCCGCCAGGTTCGCCGCCCGGCCACGGCAATAGGCGATCTCGTCTGGAGTAAAGATGCGGTCCAAAAAACGCTGGCCGTAGCGGTCCAACGTCTGTTTGATACGGGGAATCTCGATGATGTCGACGCCTGTTGTAAGCATCGTCCGCCCGAAAGTTCGAGTGGGTAGGTCAGTCTTGCCGTTGGTGGCCGGAGATTGTCAGGTTATCCAGGATCCGGGACACGGAATAACTGCGGTTCAACACGTAGAAATGGACGCCAGGGACACCGGAATCCCAGAGTTCGCGCACCTGTGCCGTAGCGTACTCCACGCCCATATCCCGGGCGCTGTTGTCACTCTCGGCGTATTTATCTAATAACTTGTCGAGGTCCGGTGGAATCTCTGAACCGCTGAGTGCCGTGAAACGGCGGACCTGAGCCGAGTTCAACACTGGCAGGATTCCCGGGATGATGGGAACATCGATTCCGCCGGCGCGGGCCCGCTCCACGAAATCGAAATAATACCGGTTGTCATAGAACAACTGGGTCACGAGGAAATCGGCCCCTTCGTCCACTTTCATCTTGACATATTTCAGGTCGGTATCCAGGTCCACCGACTCGGTGTGGCCTTCTGGGTAGCAGGCGGCCGCCACGCCAAATTTGAAGTTGGACTTTACGTATTTGAGCAGGTCGGAGGCGTGCTGGAAACCACCCTCCACCGGTACGAATTCCGTGGTGCCCTTGGGCGGGTCGCCGCGCAAGGCGATGAGATTGTCCACGCCCTCGGATTCTAGGCGCTGCAACACCTCGTCGATCTCCTCTTTATTCTGGCCCACACAGGTCAGATGGGCCATCACTTCCACTCCGGTTTCATTTTTGATCTGGAGTGTGATCTCTTCGGTAAACGCCCGCGTCGAGCCGCCGGCCCCGTAGGTCACCGACACGAAGTCCGGACAGTACGCCTTAAGTTCGTCCATGGTCTCCAGCACCGCCGGTATGCCCTCGGCGCTGCGTGGAGGAAAGAATTCAAATGAGATAGGACGTGTTTTCGTCAGGATGTCTTTGATCTTCAAACTGGGTATCCAATCACCCCCGGCAGATCTGACCCGCCGGTGGAGTTATTCGTTGGTGAAGTACGCTGACCATAAGTGTGGAACGCCCCCACAGAGACACTGAATCATAGCATCGGCCTTGGTGGGTGTCGAACCAGCCAGGCTCAATCTTGCCCGTTGGACCAGGCTAGAACTCCGGGGTCCGCTTCTCGATAAATGCCTTGATGCCCTCGGCCGGATGGGGCGAGGTGGTCAAGTATTGCGCGAATGTCCGGCTCTCCAAAGCCACCCCGTCTTCCAGTGACATTCCCATGCCTCGGAGCGTGGTCACCTTGATCAGTGCCAGGCCTTCACGGCTCTTGGTGCGTAGCGGTCCCAGGATCTTTTCCAGTTCATCGTCCAGTCCTTCCGCCGGGGCGGAACGCAGGGCCAGCCCCCATTCGACAGCTTCGGTCCCGGAGAGCCACTTGCCGGTGGTCAACAGTTCCATGGCCCGCTGCAGGCCCACGCGGCGGGGCAGCCGCTGGGTGGAGCCGCCACCGGGTATCAAGCCGAAATTCACGTGCTGGTCTCCGATCCGGGCGTCGTCGGCCACCAGGGCCATATCGCAGGCCATCATCAGCTCCAGCCCGCCGGCCAAGGCAAAACCGTGCACCACCGCGATGACTGGGACTGGCAGGCTCTCGATCCTATTGAGCAGGTCACTGACCTGGGCCAAATATGGCGGCAGTAGGGTTAAGTCAGCAAGTGTGGTCTGAAAATAGGCGAGGTCTGCGCCGGCGCAGAAGGCCCGTCCTTCGCCCCGTATGACCAGTGCCTTGATGGACCCGTCAGCGCCTACATCGGCCACCGCGTCCGCCAGCTCGGCTATCAACTCCGGGTTCAATGCGTTTAAAGCGTCCGGACGGTTTAGCCGGATGGTCGCCACCCGGTTTTCTTTCTCCAGTTTGATGTTGGTATACTCCACCGGACGCCTCCTCTAGCACGTTTGCCTTCAGCCCTAATATACCAGACGGGCGGCGACCCACCGATGACTGACGCCTAGACCATGGCCAAAAAACCAGAAGACAGTTGCACGCTGAAGGTGCGGGTGCAGCCGAAAGCCTCGCGCAACCAGGTGGACGGCTTTGAGGATGGCACGCTGCGCCTGCGGGTCACTGCCCCACCCACCGAGGGCAAAGCCAACGCCGGGGTGATCGCACTGATGGCAAAGACATTGGGTGTTAGCAAGTCGCGGCTGGAGATAGTCCGGGGCCACGGGTCCAGAGACAAAGTCGTCGCCATTGACACATTGAGTGAGCAGGAAGTCCACCGGCGTATCGCAGCCGTGATTAAAGACTAGAGAAGGAGCCGGGGAGAAATGATGCAGGTCATGAACTTTGGTTGGGTCTTGAAAGACGAACTAGCCGGCTCCCAAGGTCCAACCAGCTTCGACGATCTATCCTTCCTCTACCACCAAGGCGTGCGCGCCGTGATACGGATGGAGGAGCGGACCATCGCGGCCAACACCGGAAAAATGGTCCACCTGGTGGACATGTTCGAACCGGTGCCTGACTTCACGCCACCCGAACCGGACCAGATCCAGCGGATGATCGAGTTCATCGACGAGCAGACCGAAGCCAGCCGGCCGGTGGTGGTCAGTTGCTACGCGGGAATCGGCCGCACCGGCACCGTGCTGGCCTGTTACCTGGTCCACCGGGGCCGTGAGCCAGCCGAAGCGATCACCATGCTTCGGGAACTACGTCCGGGGTCGATCCAGACCCCGGAGCAAGAAGCGGCGGTATACGCCTACGCCAAACTAGCCGGGAGCTAGGCCGCAACCGCGCTCTTAACTTTCTCTTCGCTGAAAGCCTGGATAGCTACTTCGTCGAAGGTCGCTCCGTGCAACACAGACTGGCGGCCGCCCGTCACGTTGACTTCGGTTAATTTCCCGCATTGCAGGCACTTCAAGAAAGCGCCGTATGCGTCGTTTTCCAGGGTTAGGTCGCCGTGGCATTTTGAGCAGCCTTTGAGATAAAACATCCGATGGTTCCTTCCGGGCAATGGGCTGTGCGAATCTAGCTGGGCCGTTCTCCCGTATCTGTTTATGCAAAGTTTGATGCCGCTATTCACTCCAGGATTCCTCTGGTATATTCACACAAGTTCGCGGCTTCATATTTCTCTTGACGGAGGCCGCGCCGCAATTGTTCCCACTTAGTTCCCGGAGTTGACTAATTGGTCCAGATCAAACAGCGATTCATCGACGAGATGGTGGCCCACGCCAAGGCTGACCTGCCCAACGAATGCTGCGGCATCCTGGCGGGGCCGGACGGCCAGGTCATGAAGGCCTACCGCATGACCAACGTGGAGGCGAGCCCCTTCCGGTTCGTCATGGATCCCTTGGAGTTGGCCAATGTCGATTCCGAGGCCGGAGACAACGATTGGGAGCTCTTGGCCATCTACCACTCCCATACCGGTAGCGAAGCCTATCCGTCCGACACCGATGTCCGCATCGCCGGGGGTACAGCCGGCCTCTGGCCCGATGTCCGCTACGTGTTGGTCTCGCTGATGGACATGGACAACCCGGTCGTGCGGATCTTTGAGATTACAGAAGGAACAGTCACTGAAGAGCCCCTCGAGGTCATCTGATCCGCTGGTTGCCAGCCGCTGTTATCTTCTTGTTGATCGCCGCTTGCGGTGACGCGACACAGACGCCTCCACCACCCTCGCCCACTCCCAGCGTCGTAGTTCGACCCAGCACCCCAGCCCTGATCGTCACGCCCACCCTGGATACTCAGTCCACGCCCACTCCCTTGCCTACCCGCCACCCGGACACCGTGCCCTGGGTGGAAGAACGGGTCGACGCGGTGGTCGCCCTGTACCAGCCCACCAAAGCGGGCGAGGCGCTGCTGCGCAGCTTGGACCTGCGCCAGATGGAGGGCGATCCCGGCTTCTTCGGCAGCTACGGATTCAATGAATGGGCCGGGGTCGGCGAAGCGTCGCCCATCGGCGTGATGCACGAGCTTGGTCATTCTTACTGGGGCGGCTTTCCGGTGGAGGGCCGGCCTGACCTTAGCTGGGATATTCCCGCGGACGGTGGCCTTTCCACGGCGATGCAGAGCTACCACCAAGACATTCTGACCTTCATGGCCCAGCCTCCGGATCAATTCGAGCTGCTCCGGCAGCGGCTGCGCAACCTCCCCGACATATCCAGCGAAAATACCGAACCCGTACTCCACAACTTGGAGGCGGACATGGCTTACAACACCGCCGGAAGCCTTAATCTGGTCCCGCCGATCTTGCGGAAATATTGGATCAGCTTCTTACCGGCCGGCCGGTTCGACGATTGGTACGGCGCCGCGGGTTGGTTCCAATCGCTCTCGCCGGATGAAGTTTCGACCGCGGGTAAATGGCTGGGTTTCGAGCATCTAGACCTTCGCCAGTACCCATCTCTGGACCCGGCAACACCGCCCGATGAGATGATCTTAACCGCGCGAACCGTGCTGGCCACAGAGGAGAAAGAACGCCTGCGCGACCTGGCCTATGGGTTCGACCTTCTGATCGGTGACCCACAAAAGGAAGAGAATTTCGAGTTCTGGCGCAGGTATCTTCGAGACAAAGTAACGCTCTACCGGGACCACCCCGATTATCTTGCGGCCCTCTCGATCTCCCGCGCGGGGCAACTGGCTTCCGCCCTGAAATTCCTGGCGGCGGAAGCTACCGGTTCCCCCGCCCAACAAGCTCAACACCTGGCAGACCAATTGGTTAACGAACCGTTCCTGGTCAACTTCCTTCCCGTCGTCGATAACGATGTCTTGGTCGAACTCTTCTCCAGCGGCGCGGCCCTGCCGGAGGGCAAGACCCTACAGGCGACGGCCAGTTTCGTGGAGCGCCTAAAGATCTTTGGCGCCAAGGTCGATTCCGTTCTTCATACCGGACGGACCGACCCTTCCAAAGGCGCTGCTGAGTTGGAGGCCTTCATAGCGGAGACTGGTTTCGACCAGAAAGATGACCTGCGCCTGTTCTTTGACCTTTTCCGGGACAGGAACCGGACAGTCGCCAAGAACGTGACGCTGGCGCTGTCCGACGAGACGGTCGGTGGGTTGATGGCGCCCGTCCCGTTCCAACTCAGGACCTATCTTGAGCCGTCAGAGTTGTTGCCCAAGCTGGGAATCACCTCCGCCTCCACCAACACAAAGGCCCTCCGCGTCGGTATCGCCGTATTGATCGACGAACCCTCTGGGAACTATCAGGTTGACGAACCATTTCTGGAAGCCCTCTACCAGGTGATGGCCGAGCGTGTCGAAAACGATGCCCTGGAAACTGCGCGGCTGATACTGGACTCCCCATTCCCCTTGGAAGGCATGATATTGGCCCAACCCGAGGCTGCGGCGACGATATTTAGCGGCGACATTGAGATGGCGCTGCTCTTGGCCACCAACAGCGATACTCTTCTGGCGTCGCCGTGGCGAATCATATACCGGCTGATCAAGGCAGACCCGTCTCTAGCGGCCGAAGTGTTGGCCGAATTCCACCGGCGCGGCGAATCGAGTCTGGTCGCCGAGTCCCTGGCCTATCTCGCATACGACAAAGACCGGCAGGGATTATCGCCCCAACTGCCTATCTCACTGGAACAGGACGGCAGGTTCTTGAGCGCACTCTTGACAATTGAAGGTGCGCCATGGCTGGAGGCACGGCTAGGAGAATCAGTAGAGCTGTTCCAGCAAAGGGTGGCAGCCGGCGAAGTAAGCCCCGATTTTCTGGAACGCTACCGAGAGACGCTAGAATTCGCGGCGGCTTTTCTCAGCGGCGGGGAAACGCGAACGATCCTAACCGGGGTTATTCGCCGGGCGTTCGGGCTGTCCTAACCGGTGGGCTGGAGTTTGGGTCTTCGTCATCCTCGGTCCCGCCCACGGTTGCCACGACCACAGCTCCGGCTATGTAGGTAGTGGCCATCAAGGCCAGCGCCACATTCGCCACTGTCGATCCGATCCGGTGCCGCGCCATCACCAGCACGAATCCGGCTACCATGAGACCCACCGCCACGCCGCCGGCCACGAAATGCGCCGGTTCTGTACTATTGCCCAGGACGCCCTCGCGGAAGAACGGGTCGGCGTAGAACAAGATGGTGACGTTGAAAGCGCAGCTGCCGAAAAGCCCGGCCACTCCCAGGTCCATGGCCCCGATGCGGGCGGCCGCGATGGTCGACGACGCTTCGGGCATGGTCGTTACAAAGGACACCAACAATATACCCAGTGTGCTTGATGCGATGCCGGTGATGTCGGCAATCTCATCTGTGCTCCAGGCCAGGAAGAATCCGGCGATCACCACTCCCAGTGAGACCAGCCCAAACATCGCCCAGGCCTTCCGGAGAGTCATACCAGGGTCATTTTCCTCTTCGCCGTCGTCGGCGGCAGGCCGGTTCTTGTATACCCACCACATGCCCAAAACGAAAAAGACGATCAGGACGATGGAAGATATCCCTACCTCCCCTACGTTCGCCCCCCATTGAATAGCGCCGAAAAGGATCGCCGCCCCGGTCATGACCACCGCCACCACGATCAGATAGCCTTGCTCGGGCGCCACCTGCACCAGGAAGCGCTTGCCGCCGAAGGCCAACGCCACCGCAGCCAGAGTAAACATATTGAGCATGTTGGCGCCGAAGACGTTGCCCACGGCCAACTCGGGGTTTGGCGGGTCCAACTGCACGGCGGAGATGTTGGTGGACAACTCCGGCAGTGAAGTCGCCAAAGCCACCAGCAGACTGCCCACGAACAAACGGCCCCAGCCCGTCAACGTGGCCAAAGCATCGCCGTAGACCGCCAACTTGGCGCCGCAGAACATGACCAATACAGCGCTGGCCAAAAAGACCGCTATGGCAACCGTCAGTTCTCCGCCCATTCAGTTATCCTCTGCAGTCCACAAAAGTCCCTTCTCCCGCGCACGGGAGAAGGTTAGGATGAGGGTAAAGCCTACCCACATGTCAAAACTATAGAATCGAGCCTACCCCCCACTCTCAATCGCAGCAATGATCAGGTTCCCCATCTCAACGGTCGAAACGGGCTCGGTGCCCTCAGTTGCGATGTCCGCGGTGCGGGCGTTCTGCTCCAACACCTTGTCAACCGCACGCTCGATGGCCGCGCCCTCTTCGGTCAGGCCCAGAGAGTAACGAACCATCAGCGCCACGCTCAAGATCGAGCCGGTGGGGTTGGCGATCCCTTTGCCGGCGATGTCCGGGGCGGTCCCGTGGATCGGCTCGTACAGGCCGCCGGAGCGTTGACCGGCCACCGGCACTCCGGCCAGGCTGGCCGACGGCAGAAGTCCCAAGGACGCCGCCAGCACCGAAGCTTCGTCGCTCAAGATATCGCCAAAGGTATTCTCGGACACGATGACATCGAAGCTCGCCGGCCGTTGGATCAGCTGCATGGCGCAGTTGTCCACCAGCACGTGTTCCAGCTCAACTTCAGGGTATTCCTCGCCCATCCGGTTTGCGACCATCCGCCACAACCGGGAGCACTCCAGGACGTTGGCTTTATCAACCGAAGTCAGCTTCTTGCGCCGTCCCATGGCCAGTTCGAAGCCCACTCGGACCACCCGCTCGATCTCGCCCTCGGTGTAGCGCATGGTGTCCTCGGCGACGATGCCGTTGGGCGTTTCACGCCGGCCCCTGGGCAAGGCGTAGTAGAGACCGCCGGTAAGTTCACGCACCACCACCAGGTCCACGCCCTCGATGATATGGGGCTTGAGGACGCTGGACTCCGCCAGCCACGGGTAAACCTTGACCGGCCGGATGTTGGCGAAAACGCCCATATGGGCCCGCATGTCCAGGAGGCCCATCTCAGGCCTGACCTTGGCGTCTGGAGAGTCCCATTTGGGTCCGCCAACCGCGCCAAAGAGCACCGCGTCGTTGGAGTCCAGAAGGCCCCTGGTCTCGTCGGTCAGAGGGGTACCGTGCTTGTCGATGGAGATCCCGCCAATGTCGCCATAGCTAAGATTGAAGCTATGACTGAAAGCCCGGCCCATGGCCTCCAAGACGCGCACGCCTTCGACCGTCACCTCCGGGCCTATTCCGTCGCCACCCAATACGGCGATATTGAACTCCACTTGGTTCCTCCTGGCTATCTAAAACCGGATACTGTCATCGAACAAATGCCGAGGCCAAACCAGCCCTAGCACGAATCCCGATCCAGTATACCTAGAAACCAGAGGGCCGACAAACAAGGTGGCGCCAGCCTGGCAATGACCCCAGATTTGTTCTATCATCCCTGTGTCTAAGCGGAGAATCGGCAACGTATAACAGCGGGTTCCAGGCATGAATTTCAAGCGGTTTCTGAAGGACCTCCAGGATATCGTCGGAGAAAAGAACGTGGTGTACCACTCCGACGATCTGCTGGTTTTCGAATACGATGGTTCGGTGGACCGGGGTATGCCCGAGGCCGTGGTTTTTCCCAGCAGCACCCAAGAGATCAGCCGGGTCATCGCACTATCCCACAAAACCGGGGTCCCCGTGGTGGGCCGCGGCACGGGTACCGGACTCAGCGGCGGCGCCATCGCACCTCCCGGCGGCATCCAGGTCACCTTCACCCGTATGAACCACATCCTGGAAGTGGACACCGAGAATCGCCTGGCCTTGGTGGAACCAGGAGTTATCAACCTAGATCTGGACACCCACGTCCGCAAGTTTGGCCTACGCTACGCCCCCGATCCCTCCAGCCAGAAGGCTTGCAGCCTGGGCGGCAACATCGCCGAGAACGCCGGCGGTCCCCACTGCCTGGCCTACGGCACCACCACCAACCACGTGTTGGGCATGGAGGTTGTTCTCGAGGACGGTACAGTCATTAACCTGGGCAGTCTGGCCCGGGAGACGGTCGGCTACGACCTCCGGGGTGTGTTCACGGGCTCCGAGGGCACATTCGGCATCGCCACCAAGATCTCGGTACGGCTATTGCCGGTGCCCGAAGCTGTGCGAACCTTCCTGGGGATCTTCCCCGATGTCGAGACGGCCTGCACGGCGGTCTCGGCGGTGATCGAACACGGCATCGTCCCCGCCGCCCTGGAGATGATTGACGCCTTGACGATCCAAGCGGTGCAGAAGGTCAGCGACGCCGGTTATCCCGACGACGCCGGGGCCGTGCTGCTCATCGAACTCGAGGGGCTTCAGGACGAGGTGGACGAGATCGGCGAGGAGGTAGAAGCCGCCCTCTGGGAGACAGGCGCTACCCAGGTTCGGACCGCCGAGGCCGCGGCGGAACGGGAGCAACTGTGGGTGGGACGCAAGGGCGCACTGGGCGCGTTGGGGAGCATCGCCCCCAATTACTTCTTGGTCGACGGCGTGGTGCCTAGAACACAGCTAGCCCCGGTGCTGGGGCGGGTCGCCGAAGTCAGCAGGAAGTACAACATCCCCATCGCCAACGTGTTCCATGCCGGGGACGGCAATCTGCATCCCTGCTTGCTGTTCGACGAACGCCAGCCGGGCGCATTGGACAAGATCGTGGAAGCCGGGACTGAGGTGCTGCAGATCTGCGTGGATGCCGGAGGTACGCTCACAGGTGAGCACGGCGTGGGCCTGGAGAAGAAGGAACAGATGCCGTTGGTCTTTTCCGCGGAAGATATGGCGGCGATGGTGTTGGTGCGAGATGCCTTCGCGCCGGACAACAGCTTGAACCCCGGCAAGATATTCCCAGACGGCAAGAAGCCCAAGCCTCACGCCCACCCACCCGCTCACGGCATGCCGGCATAGCCGCCGGCACAGCCGGTTTATTTGGCACCGAACCGTTCTTCCGGAACCGACGCCGTCCGATTCGAGTAGGAGTATTCTTGGAGTCTTCCTTTGTTGATCAACTTGCTAAGCTGTTAGGCGGTAGTGCTGTTGTGCCTGGTGACGGGTATGAAGTTGATGGACTGACGCCTCAGGCGGTGGTGCGTCCGGTGGACCGGCTCCAGCTTGCCGAGGTCTTACGGTGGGCTTCGTCTGAAGGCGTTGGCGTGCTGCCACGGGGCGGCGGCACCCGGAACTGGTTGGGGAATGTCCCACAGAAGGCCGATGTAGTGCTGGACATGAGGGCGTTTGACCGGGTGTTGGACTACCAGCCCGCCGACATGACCGCCACCGTCGAGTCCGGGGTGACTTTGGCATCGTTGCAGGAACATCTGGCCCCGGGCGGCGAATTCGTTCCCCTAGAGGCGGCCCAGGCCACCCGCTCCACGGTGGGCGGCATCCTGTCCGTTGGCGCGGGCGGACCCCTGTCCTACGCCTACGGGCTGCCCAGAGAATGGCTCATCGGCATCGGCGTCATGTCCACTCAGGGCGTGTCCACCAAGGCTGGCGGTAAGGTGGTCAAGAATGTCACCGGCTACGACCTTAATAAGCTCTACACCGGCTCATTGGGCACTCTTGGAGTGATCGTCGAAGCCTCGTTCAAGCTGTTGCCCAACAACCCTAACTCGGGGATGTTGCTGGCATCGTTCCCAACCCTCGCCGCATCGATATCGGCCGGCCGCAAGTTGATCCATTCACCGGCCGCTCCCATGGGCTGCCATAGCGTTACCTCGGGCGTCTCGCGGCGGCTGCAAGATTCCGTTCAAGCCGCGTCTCAAGACCTGGGACTGGGCGAAGAAGAGACCGCTCTGACCTTTGCCTTCTACTCGGGAAGGGCCCAGGCCACCGAACGGCGCATGGAAGAAGCGGCGGCCCTGCTGCTGGCGGAAGGCGCAAACGCGGTCCAGCGCCTCGACGGTTCCGCGGCCAACGGAATGCTGCGCTGGTTCACCGACGCTCCGGCGGAGATCAGCCCCAACTCTGTTCTGGTTATCAAGGTCTCAGTCCAGTCGAAGTCGGCCGCCCGGACCTCCGCCGAGTGCGGCGAGATTCTTGTTTCCGGCGAGAAGCCGGAGGAGATGGCCGATCCTGGATTCGGCAGCATCCGGCTCTTCTGGCCTCCAGCCGAGGAAGAACCGTCCGAAGCTGATCAGTCGATCTTGGACGCGGTCCAGCAGACCCGGCAGATCGCCTCCCGGTACGGCGGTTCGGCGGTGGTGGAACATTGTCCCCTGCCGGTGAAGCGGCAGATCGACGTCTGGGGCGACGCTCCGGACAGTCTGGCCGTCATGCGCAGCATCAAAGACCGTTTCGATCCCAACGGGATACTGAACCCCGGCCGATTCTTGGGAGGCATCTAGTTGACCCAGCCCTTTATTGGATTCAGCGGCCCCGACGCGCCGGCCGAGTCAGACCTCTACCGCTGCGTCCATTGCGGGTTGTGCCTCAGCTCTTGCCCCACCTACGTTGAGACGGCGCTGGAGATGGAGTCGCCCCGGGGCCGCTTGGCCCTGATGAAAGCCGTCAACGAGGGCCGGGTGGAGATCACTCCCAGGATCGTCTCCCACTGGGAGGCGTGCCTGCAATGCCGCGCCTGCGAAGCGGTCTGTCCTTCGGGAGTCCCCTACGGCCGCATAATGGAACGCACCCGCGCCCAGGTCCGGGCCGCCGGTCTCCAGTCACGTGAATTGAAGCGTTTCAGCCGTTTCTTTCTGAACTCCGCGCTCCCGAATCCCAAGAAACTCAGGATGGGCGCGAACCTCATCCGACTCTACCAGCGGTTGGGCCTTCAAAAGCTGGTCCGCCTGTCCCACCTGCTCTACCTGCTGCCGGGCGGAATCGGGAAACTGGAGTCCCAGTTGCCTCCTTTGAGCAAGCGGTTCTTCGGACCGTCCGACACAGTCCACCCGGCCCAGGGGGCGAAGAAAATGACCGTGGCGCTGCTGTCGGGCTGCGTCATGCCGCTCATGCAGGGGCCGACCATGGAGGCCACCGTGCGGGTCCTTACCCGGAACGGCTGCGATGTGACGGTGCCCCAGGGTCAGGGCTGCTGCGGGGCTTTGAACACCCATGCCGGGGACCTGGAGAATGCCCGCGCCATGGCCCGGACCAACATCGACTCGCTGATGGCCGCCGGGGTGGAACGGATCATCACGTCGTCCGCCGGCTGCGGCTCCAGCATGAAGGAATACGCGGAACTACTGAAAGACGACCCAGAATACCGCGCCAAAGCGGTCCGGTTCAGCGACATGACCGAGGACGTGACCGAATTTCTCGTGGGCCTGCCATTTCAAGCGCCGACGGCGACGGTCAACCGCAAGGTCACGTTCCAAGACCCCTGCCACCTGGCCCACGCCCAGCGCATCACCGCCGCGCCCCGGATCATCCTGAACTCCATCCCCGGCGTTGAACTGGTTGAGATGGAGAATTCCACCCTCTGCTGCGGCGGCGCTGGGATCTATTCATCGGTCCAACCGGCCCTGTCTCAAAGGCTCCTCAAGCGAAAGATGGTCAGCATCATCGCCACCGACACTCAGGAAGTCATAACCGCCAATCCAGGCTGCATGCTCCAGGTGGAGATGGGGTTCAAGTCCCAAGGGAAGAATGGCCGGGTACGGCATATCGTGGATATCTTGGATGAGGCTTATGGGCTGGAGTAGCGCCTGTCTGTCATTCTGGCGAAGGCCAAAATCCAGATTAGTTGCCTTAGCCAACCGTTATGTACAACGAAGTTCCTGGATTCCAACCTGCGCCGGAATGACGGGGAAGGGTGACGAAGATATCTCAGCCCGTGAAAAGAAAAGGCCCGCTAGTTGCGGGCCTTTTTAATTTGACCTAAACCCTAAAGACTAACCCCTAGGCAACCCCAGCCCCCGTCCGGCGATGATGTTTCGCTGGATCTCGGAGGTGCCGGCGGCGATGGTGCCGGCGAAGGCGTTCATCCAGTTTTCCTGGACTCGGCCCTTGAGCGGCGCCCATTTGTCTTCCCGGCCAAGGGTGCCGTACATGCCAAGGATCTCCAGCGATGCCTCGGCCACCCGCTGCACCGTCTCGCTGCCGAAGACCTTGCTCATGGACGCTTCCTTGGTGGGAATCAGGTCCTGAGACTGCATGTAAGCCACGTTGTAGGCCATCAAGCGCGCTACCTCGCAGTCGATGTACCGGTCGGCCATCAGACTGCGCACCCAGGGAATCTCGATCAGGGGCACACCGTTGCGCTTGGTCTCTGTGGCGAATTCTTTCGTGTCGTCCAGCAACCGGCGCGCGGACGCGGAGTAGTCGATGCCCGAGCGTTCGAAGTCTAGCAGGGTCACCGCCACGTACCAGCCCCGGTCTTCTTCGCCCACCACGTTTGCCCTGGGAACCCGGACATCGTCGAATGTCACCTGGTTGAACTCGTGGCCTCCGGCCATGTTGATGATAGGCTGGACCGACACTCCGGGACTCTTCATGTCCACCAGCACGAAACTGATGCCGCGGTGCTTCGGGGCGTCGGGGTCGGTGCGGGTCAGCAGCATGATCCAGTCGGCGCGGTGGGCCATGGTGGTCCAAACCTTGGCGCCGTTGATAACCAGGTCATCGCCGTCACGCACTGCGCGGGTGCTGAGGGAGGCTAGATCCGAGCCCGATTCGGGCTCGCTGTAGCCTTGGCACCATTGGATCTCGCCTTTGGCCACTGCGGGCAGGTGAGTCTTCTTTTGTTCTTCGGAGCCGTGAATCATCAGGGTGGGGCCAAGCATGCGGACGCCGAATATGTCTCGTCCGGGGGCCCTCATATAGGAGATCTCTTCGTTGAAGATGGCCGACTTTACCGGAGACGCGTTCTGGCCGCCGTATTCCTCCGGCCAGTGCATCGTGAGCCAGCCCCTCTCCGCCATCTTCTTACGGATGACGCCATTCAGGTCCCAATCGTCGTCTTCGGGATAGCGCCCGGCGCCTTCCCAAGGGTCGGGAAGCTCCGCCTTCATGAATGCCCGAAGCTCTCTCCGAAAGTCTTCGTCTTCGACCGTGAACTTGAATTCCACCGCGAATCTCCTAAACAAGTCCCTCTCGGGACCCAGAAATTAGATCGAAAGCTAACTGGTAACGGCTACGCAGGTTACAGTGCGTACGACGCCGGTGACCGTGTGGATATGGCCGGTGACCAGATCACCGACGACAGTCATGTCCTCACCTGACACCACTGCGATGATGTCATAGGGGCCTGTGACCACGTCCACCGTCGCGATCCCCGGTAGACCGGTCAGAGTGGTTGCCACGTCACGCGTCTTTCCAACCGCGGTTTCGATCAATAGATAAGCTTTGGTTGTCATGGTTTTACCTCTTGGGTCCTGCCGGCTTTTATACAATGGGCACCGGGCTAGCCGGGTGTTGAACGTCATTTTACGACCAGGCTTCTCGTGGTGTCAATTTGGCGCGAACGTGGCGTACGACTGATAAGACCCGGCTATAATAATTTCATATGTCCGAAAGAATGGGGCTACTCAAAGCGGGCGCGGCACAATTGAGCGTCGCCTTGTCCGAAGAACAACTGGGCCAGTTCGAGACCTACTTCCAAGAGCTGGCCGACTGGAACCAACGGGCCAACCTGACGGCGATCATCGAATACGAGGACGTCCAAGTCAAGCACTTCTTGGACTCGTTGACCATCTGTCTGACCGCCCGAGAACATCTGGCCGGCCCGGTGCGGGTTATGGATGTGGGCGCTGGGGCAGGGCTGCCGGGCCTGGCCCTGAAACTGGCTTTCCCTGACATAAAACTCGCCTTGGTAGAATCGGCAAAGAAGAAAGCCGCGTTCTTGCACCACATAGTGGAAAAGCTTGGCCTGGAAGACGTGTCGATCTACACCGGCCGCGCCGAGGAACTGGCCCGAGAAAAAGGCCTCAGGGACGCGTTCGATTTGGTGGCGGTGCGGGCCTTGGCCAAATTGCCGTTGCTGTTGGAGTTCAGCCTGCCATTCTGCAAGCCTGGTGGCCGGTTGGTCGCCTTGAAGCACGGGGGCGACTGGTCTGAGCAGGAGTCAGCAGCAAACGCCCTCTCGGAGTTGGGTGGTCACATAGAAAGAGTGTCCACGGTACTACTCGAGGGGCTGACCGACGACCGGATAGTAATATCAATAGTAAAGACCGGGCCGACGCCGTCGCGTTATCCACGTGCCGTTGGAATTCCGGGTAAGCGGCCTTTGTAGGCGAAACTTGGGCGACAAAACAAAAGAGGCCCCGACAGCCGTCGGGACCTCTTTCGTTTTAGCTTGGTATCTGGGGTGTCTAGTTGGCCCAGATCACGTGCGTGAACAGCTTGTTGCCGCCGCCTAGGTCTAACTCAAAGAGGTCGGACCGGCCATTACCACCGGTGCTTATAGCCTTGCCCCACTGGCTGATGTCGTTTCCAGGATACCCTTACCTGCCGGAGGACCGCCACCCTTCTTGTCGCCGTCCTTTTCACCGTCGCCGGTCCCGTACATCACGGCCAACTGGTCATAATCGTGTTGGTTCGGATGCAGATTGGACATTGCACCGCCCGTTCCGACACCTTCAGGATAGTTCGTGTAATCCATACAGGTGCCCAGATTCGCATTGTCAAACGTCTCGCCTTGGTGGGCCAGCCTGAAGATGTGTCCCACTTCCTGGCACATCACCAACTGCCGCCAGGGCACGTTGTTGTAGAAATCTTGTGCGTAATAGAAATCGTTAACCTTTACGTAGCCCTTTGTGATCTGCTTGCCTTTGGCGATATAGATTCCGGCGATTCCCAGCCAATTGTTATTGGCGTAGTCGTAGTTGCAGATCTCGACCGCGCCCGTTGCGGGAGCGCAGTCCAAGTTGTTTGCAGCGCCGCCCGCGGCGATAGAGTTGTCGATGAAGTCTGAATCGTTCCAATCATCGTTGGCGGCCAGCAGGGAGGCGTCCCATTCTACTGAGTTGAGGTTGTCGCCAAGCACCAAGGCGGGTCCTCCGTCCGTGGGCCAAGCTTATTTGCCCCATTGGTTGTCGGCGCTTGCTACCAACGGCATAGCGAGCACCGCGATGGCTAACATCAAAAATGTTATAGGAAGTCGAATCTTTGGCATTTTATTACCCTCATTTTGGCGCTTCGGCGAACGTCCAGTCCATTCTAACCACAAGAATGGGGCCCATGGAGTGGCCTGAGTGTGCGGACCGGTCGAAGCGGTGTTCAGTATCGGAAATTATTAACATCGAATTGACTATGGTCAAGGCAGTTGTCCTCTTTTATGTAAATCCAGCCCGCCATTGCGAGGGCTCGTCCACGCCATTATGATTTACGGGACTCGCCGAGGCTGGCGAGCTTAAACAAAAAAGTAGGTTCAAGGGGGGCATCATGTCAGTGATGGTCACAGGCGGCACCGGCTTCATCGGTAACCGCATCATCCGCAAACTGCTTGACCGAGGTGAAGAGGTGGTCTGCTTCGATCTAGCCCCGCCCCGGACTAACCTGGAACCGTATCTGGACCGCATTAAGATGTACCGGGGCGACGTGACCCAACTGCCCCATCTGCTGGAGGCCATCAACACCAACAGTGTCCACAATATCATTCACATGGCGGCGCTCTTGCCACCGGACACCGAAGAGCGGCATCACTACGCCATGCAGGTCAATATCGGTGGCACCAACAACGTTTTTGAGGCGGCCCGGTGGACCGGTATCGAAAGAGTGGTCTACGCCAGTTCGATCGCTGTCTACGGCGTCCAGACTACATTCGGCGAGCGGCCCATCAACGAAGACGACCTGAACGACCCCATCAACGTCTACGGCATGACAAAGTCGGTGAACGACTTCTCGGCCAAGCGCTATATCGACCGCCACGGCCTGGACCTGGTCGGCGTGCGCATCTGCACCGTGTTCGGCCACGGACGGGTCACCGGCATGACCGGCATGATCGGCGGGCTCCTGATGTCCCTGCCGGCCATCGGCAAGCCGGTGAGCATGCCCTTCCACCAGGACGAACAATCGCCGATGATCCATGCCGAGGACGCGGCGGAGATTTTCGTCAGGGCGGCACTGGCCGAGAAGCTGAACCACCCGGTCTACATCAGCGGCGGCAGCATGTGTACCATCAAAGACATGGCCGACATCGTCCGCGAAATCATCCCCGACGCCCAGATAACCACCGGCGACCAGTTGGTGCCCCACGTCTACAATTTGGACAATAGCCGGATGCTGGCCGACATCGGGTATGAGATCGCGCCTCTGCGGCAGCGCATACTGGACCACATCAACGACGCCCGCACCGAAGCGGGGATGGACATCATCGCAGGGTGATCAGGTCTCTGGAAACTGGGTTATAATTGCCTCCAGCCTCGCACCAATAGAGAAGACCCGAGAGAGTTGAAATGAGTATCGCCATCGGATACATGCCCGGAGCCTACGGAGAGGGTGGAGAAGACCACGAATATCTTCGGAAGTTGGTGGAGATCGGCGATAAGCACGACTACGACTCCCTTTGGCTCAGCGACCGGATCGTTGGAGAGAAGTTCAGCCTCGAGCCCATGATGGCCTGCTCCATGGTCTTGGCTTACTCAGACCGATTGAAAGTCGGCACCAGCGTGCTGGCCCTGCCCTTGCGCAACCCGGTGGTGCTAGCCAAGCAGATCGCCACCCTGGACTACCTGTCCCAAGGGAGGTTCTTCCCCGCGGTCGGTCTGGGCCAAGAAGAGCCCGAGGAATACGAGGCTTGCGGCGTCAGTAAGGACCGGCGCGGCCCGCGTACGGATGAAGCCATCGAACTTATGCGTCGACTGTGGCAAGAAGAAAATGTCACCCACGAGGGAGAGTTCTTCAGTTGCCACAATGTGACCGTCACGCCCAAGCCGTACCTTCAGCCTTCGACCCCGGTCTGGATCGGCGGTAGGTCAGCCGCTGCCGCCAGGCGCGTTGGACGGGTGGGCGACGGCTGGCTGGTCTCCAGCGCCACGCCCGAGGAGATAAAAGAAGGTTGCGAGATACTCTTTGAAACAGCCAACGAGTACAACCGGGAAATCGAAGACGACCATATTGGCGTCTTGATGGGTTATTACATCTCCGACGACGTGGCGGACGCCACAGAAAAGGCCAGCCGGTTCGTGACCCGCCAACGCCCCGACGCCCATTTCACCGAGTTCACCGCGGTGGGCCCGGTGGAGAAAGTAGCGGAATACGTCCAGAACTACATCGATGCCGGCGGCTCCAAATTCGTGCTGCGCCCCATGTGCTCGGCCGAAGAGACCATGGACCAGCTTGAAATCCTGGGCGAAGAGCTGCTGCCCATGTTCCCCCTGAAGAAGTAGCCTTACCTGGGGATTCCTTTCTCCCCATGAAATTCTCCAATCTTTATATTGCCGCCATCATCTTTGGGCTCATTGGGGCCCTCGGCGGCGCCTTTGCCGGTGGGATTATTTCCGCGGCTGCCTGCGATGGCGGCCTAGAGTGTTTGGGGACGGCGTTCTTGGGCGTGGGACCGGAGGCGATCGTGGCGGAATCCTGCCTCATGACGTTGGCGGTCCATAACGTCAACAATGGCCGGGGGAATCTGCCTCTGACATTCCTGCCCACCCTAGCGCTGGCCGTGCCCATAACTTACGCTATGATGATGGGGTTCACGGCGCCGCTGGCGGTGCTATTTTTCCTGCTTCAGGCGTGGGTCTGCGTGAAGGTGCAACTCGCCACGGGAAGCAGAAGAAACGTGGGCCGCCGAGCAAGATTTGGCGCGAGATGAGTCGTTTAATGCCGAGGAACCGAGCGCCGCAGCCCTCGCGGTTTGCCGGGCTTTCCCGGACGCGGCGGGCGAGGACTGAAAGAAGGGGTGCCTTGGCTCGGGGCCCGTCTGCGGCCGTTGGACGAATCGGGCGAGGTGCTTCTTCCCAGAAGTTGGCCCGAACGTCTCCGGCTTTCCGCTTCACTGATGGGGGGGCGACCTAAGATCTGTCCTGGGCTTCTACCGTTCGAAGAGTCGGTGCGGGAAAATCCGCCAACCGGTTGTTCGCTGTGCCGGCCATTGGATGCACCCGTCCGGGACGTTCTGCCGACAGGTTGCTCGGAGCGCCGGCCGTTGGATGCACCGGTTCGGGGTGCTGGCGCAGCGGTCTGCCCATTCCGATTTCCGTTGTTCGAATCCGTACGCGGGTCTGACTGGGCGCCTTGCCCAGCCTGGCTCCCGTTATTCGAAGCGCCGTTTCTGCGGTTGTTGTTCTGACGGCTGTTCTGTGCATTATTCTGGCCGTTTCGACCGTTCCTGAGCCCGGAATCGCGGGTGCTTCGGCCCGACCGACCGCCGTTGCTCTGGCCCCCGGCGCGGCGCAGTCCCATCCGGTCTTCCCGGAATTGTTCCTCGGGGGTGAAGTCGCCGTAGTCGAATCCAGGCAGACGCCGCCGCTCGATCTTCATGCCCAGCTCTCTCTCGACCTCGCGGACCATATTGGCATCATCGGCCCCGGCGAAAGTGAAGGCCTCTCCGGTGTGCTCGGCCCGGCCGGTCCGTCCGATACGGTGCAGGTAGGTGTCGGCGGTATTAGGGAAGTCGAAATTGATAACGTGGGAGACTTCGGGAACATCGATGCCGTGGGCGGCGATATCGGTGGCCACCATGATGTCGAATTTGCCGGCGCGGAAGCCGTCCATGGCTTGCTGACGGGCATTCTGGGACATGTTTCCCTGGAGAGCGGCCACACGGAACGACTTCTTGGCCAGCTCCAATGCCAGGGTGCGGGCCCGGTGCTTGGTGCGGGTGAAAACCAGGGCCCGGCCGGTGGGAGTCTGCTGCAACAGGGCCAACAATAGGTCCCGCTTGAGTTTGTCAGGTACCGGGTACAGGGCGTGGGATACGGTCTTGGCCGGAGCGATGGCCCCGATCTGGACCATCTCTGGGTCCTTCAGTATCTTCACCGCCAATGACCGGATCTCGGTGGGCATGGTAGCCGAGAAGAAGAGGGTTTGCCGTTCGACTGGGACCTGGTCCAAGATGCGGCGCACATCGGGCAAGAACCCCATATCGCACATGGTGTCGGCTTCGTCCAGCACCAATATCTCTACCTGGGAGAGGTTGATGTCTTTCTGGCTCATGTGGTCCAGCAATCGGCCGGGACAGGCAACCACGATCTGGGCCCCACGGCGAATGCCGGCTAGTTGCGGCCCCTTGGAAACGCCGCCATAGATGGCGATGCTTCTGATGCCGAGGTGCTGCCCCAATTCCCGGAAAGCCTGCAATATCTGCTCGGCCAGCTCACGGGTGGGAGCAAGTACGAGGCAACGGATACCGCGTTTGGGAGGTGTCGTGGCTAGATGGTGAAGGATGGGCAGGGCGAAGGCCGCGGTCTTACCGGTGCCGGTCTGGGCCAGGCCCAAAAGGTCGCGCCCTTGTAGCGCGACTGGGATAGCCTGTTCCTGGATGGGGGTGGGCGTGGTATAGCCCACGGATTCGACGCCGGCCAGCACCTGAGGATGGAGGGAAAATTCTTGGAAACTCACTGAGAGGGTGTACTCCTTGACTGTATTACTTGACTGCTTTTCCGAGCCAAGTCACACTCTCAGGCCCAAGGTCACGGTCAAACTGATATGGCGGCATAACCGCGCGTTCCAGACGCACGTGTTACGAACTTAGTCGTTGCCTGATTCAGTATAACAGTAAATCCGCCATACAGGCACGTCCCGCGGGCCCTCCAACGGTCCCTTTTGGGAAATTCGCCTGGCCGGTGCGCCCCACAGACCCGATTGAGTGTTAATATCAGTTCCGGCGACAACACTCTCCGGAGGCAAGGCATTGGCTTACTACATGTACGTATCCATCCAGGAAGAAGACCGGATCGCGATCTTCAGCATGACCCCGAAGACGGGAAAGCTGAAGCATCTGGGCGATGCCGAGCTCAAGGGCCGCCCGGCGCCCTTAGCCATAGATCCCGACCGAAAATATCTATTCGCCGGCCGCCGCAAGGCCGACGACTTTGGAATGACCAGTTTCAGTATCGACCACAAGACCGGCGGTCTTTCGCCCATCGGCTCGATCCCATTGCAGGGAGACCCGGTCCATATGTCCACCGATAAGACCGGCAAGTTCCTATTGTCGGCCTATTATTATCAGAAGACCGCCGCGGTCCACAGGATCGGCGATGACGGAGCTCTGGCCGACCCGCCCGTGGTCTGGCGCGAGACCGACATCGGGGCCCACTACATCCAGACCGACCCCGCAAACCGGTACGCCTTCGTCCCCCACATCGCTGAGGGCGCAATGACGGGCGCCAACGCCATTTTCCAGTTCCGGTTCGACGAGAAAACCGGCACGCTGACTCCACTATCCCCGACGCGGACCAACCCAAGGGAGCCCGACGGACCGCGCCATATGTGTTTCCATCCGAGCATGGATTTCGCCTATTCGTCCAACGAGCAGGGAAACAGCGTGACGGTCTATACCTACGAATCGAGCAAGGGCAACCTGTACCCCATTCAGACGATCTCAACACTGCCAAAGGGGTACGACGGCAAGAACTCCTGCTCCCAGATCCAAATCACGCCCGATGGGAAATTCCTGTACGCGCCGAACCGTGGCCACAACAGCATCGCCGGCTTCCGGGTGAGTCCAAACAACGGCCATCTCTCGGCCATCGGCCAGACACCCACCGAGGCGGTGCCGCGGGCTTTCAGCATCGACCTCCAAGGGAGTTTCCTCTACGTGGCTGGGTTGGAGACCGGTAAACTGGCCTCCTACCGAATCGACCCAGACACCGGGAAGTTGGACCCAGGGAATGTCTACGATGTAGGCAAAGGCCCGATGTGGGTGCTGATCACCGAGTTTTAGGGACAGACTTCGCCAACGCGGTCATGCCCAAAGCCTAAGGGGCCAACCAGATTCGCAGCACTCCGTCATCCCGGCCGACGCCCAGGCTGATACCGCCGTCGAGATTGACCGACGCCAAGTTGGTCGCCGCCTTGCCGCCAACCGGCGTTTGCCAGGCTATCTCGATGCCATCCACGGTACGTCGCATAGCCGTAAGATCCGTGAACGATTGATCGAAGACCACCAACTCGGGCTGTCCGTCGCCGTCCAGGTCGCCCGCAATTCCCATGTCCAGGTTTCGCGAACCTATGGTGTGGGATGTAACGCCAGCCTGCTGGGCCACCAGGTTTAGGGATTCCCCGTCCAACCGGTAGAACCCGGCGATGCCGCCGATGTGGGGCGTTAGGACCTCGGCCAATTCAAGTTCCCCATTTACGCCTAAGGGCGCCACAGCAATCTGGTGCCGCCAGCGGTTGCCACGGCCAACCGCTGGACCCGCAGCCAGTTGATCGCCAGACTCGGAATAAACGACGACCTGAGCTCCCTGTTCTGAGTCGCTGATGGTGACGATGATCTCCCGCCTGCCGTCGCCGTTCAGGTCGGCCCAGATGGGCGAGATTCCCTCCACCACCCGTTGGCCTGGAATGGAGATACGTGTCACCGCTTTCAATGAGGGATGGGTTTCCAGCAGTGTAATTTCCGTTGCCTCCAACCGGTCTCCGGCGATGCCGTGGGGGTAGTGGGAAGATGGCTTGGTGAGCAGCAAGACGCGTTCTTGTTCATCAATCAGCAACCTGGCGTCAGGCAGGGCGTCCACCGCCAACCGGCCGGCTTCTGAGCCGTTTTGCCAGACCACCAAATCGCCCTCGGAATCAATGAACGCCAACCGGCCCGGTCCGCCCAATGGGACCGGATGTGTCAACTCAGATGCTCCGCCCAGAGGTGCGGCCAACAGGTAAGCCTCATCTCCCGCCACCGCCAGGGCCGCCGGAGCCCCGGCTGGGAGAGATGCTGAGGTGATATCCATGGCCACAGCGCGTCCGCTCTGGACCAGAAACGCCTGCGTTGTGCCGTCTTCCAAGGCGACTGCCCATACACTGCCCGCCCCAAATGGGGCTGCCACCAGCCAAAGGGGGACGCCCGATAGCTCGATATCCAAGGTTACACCACCGGGGATCGCCCCGGCCCTCCACATAGCGGTTTCCGGAAGGCTGCTGGTGGGTATAGGCAAAGATGGTCGTCATTGAAATCGCCTTTGGTGGGGTAGGTGTTGCCGCAGTTTACGGCGGTCTTGTGGCGCTGGGAGAACCGCCGCAGGCGGACGCTGCCAGCAGGAGGACCGTGAGGACAGCGACAGAATGCGCGGGGCGCTCCGCCCATTTCTGGACCTGTTGAAGTAAACCAGCGATTAGATTCAGTTGTCGCCCCGGATGCCGGTCTGTAACCGGTAGGAACTGAGGGAAACGATGCCGGTCACCGCCCCAACCCCGGCCCCAAGGGCGGCCCCTTGGGCGGCGAACTGGGGAACGATGGCGGTGATGATGGCCCCTGCGGCGGCGCCACCGGCGACGGCGATCACCAGCCCGGCCAGCAGTTGCGCCAAGGTTGTCGCCCCGATGGGAACTCCGGCGCCGGCGAAGCCGCCGATCACCGCGAGAATGATAGACACCACGGATGCGATCGCCGGTGAACCGGTATTAAAGCTGACTCCGCTCGAGTCGCCGTAAAGATCGATGGCATCGATCAATGCCGCCCCGATCTGCACCGAGTGGGTTAGGCCGTAGAGTATCCCGATACTGACCCCGATCACCATGGCCGAGATAAGGCCCGTTCGTACCGCATGGTCAAGGTGCTGGGGATCGACGGTGTTCGGATGCAATTCTGAATCACCAACGCATATTATTCAATCAGGTCCGTTCTGATTATAGCGTCTGCCCATCGAAACTCAGGCGTACGGTCTCTCGTCACCAACTTCGTATATGTTCGGCCCGGTATTCCTTTGGCCGGCGTAGATTCCACAGGCGCCTGATCGATGAATGAAAGCGAAACGCGCATCAACCGGCTGGTGAGTGTGTCTCTACGCCGTTGCTATAATCAATCGACACGGCGCGGGTGATCCCTTCCCGGCGGCTGCGAGGTCAATGTTGCATCTCCCCATTTTGAGCGGACGCCTAAAGATCGGTTTGCTCGTGTTCCTTGTGGCCATGGCCGCCGTGGCTTGCGGTGAAACAGATGCTCTGTTGACCCAGACGCCGGCCGTAACCTCCCCTCCGGGGACCTCCGTACCCGATACCGTCATTCCGGCCACTTCTATCCTACCCTCGCCGGCGTCACCGACTTCCATCCCTCCGACGTCCAGCCCGCGGCCGACATTAGAAGGAGGACAGGCAACTCAAGTTCCTACGGTTGTTCCAGCACCTACCGCCACTCTCCAACCGGCGCCGACCAATACGCCGATGCCGACGTTCACGGTTTCCCCGGTGCCGACGCCCACCGTAACCCAGATGCCTTCGCCGACGTTTACGCCAGAACCGACACCGACCAACACCCCGAAACCCATTCCGACTGACACGCCGGAGCCTACCCTTACGCCGACACCGGCGCCCACAGCGACACCGACACCTATTCCCGGCCCGACGCCGACATCGAACCAGTTGGTGTGGACCTATGAGCTCAGCGAATCCGGCGCCACCGTCAACCACGTGGACATCAGCGCGAATGGCTTGCATATAGTGGCGGGAACGTCGACTGGCAAGATACTCCGGTTGACCGACCAGGGGCTCTTACGTTGGGCATTCGACGGCGCCGCCGCCGCACCCGACGGCATTGCCCAGCGCAGCGTCACCGGCCTGGCGATCGACTTGGATGGAAACCGTATCCTGGCCGGATTCACCGACGACCCAGGCGCCGAGACCGCAGCCGGCGTCTTGCACATGCTTGATGACCGTCCAGTTACTTTGTGGTCGGTCTCCGTTGGGGGACCTGTTATCGGGGTGGACCTCTCCGATGATGGAAGCCGCATGATGGCCGGGTCCGCCGACCGGAAAGTCTCCTCGTACAACATGGATGGCGCTGTTAGGTGGACGGTCGAATCTTCCGATATCGAGGGCCAACCGGCGAACGTGGCCGCGGTTTCAGCGGACGGCTCACGCGCCGTGGCCGGGGACCAGACTAACCAGGCCTACCTGCTTAACAACGATGGAGCAAAGATCTGGGTTTTCGACGCGGACGGCGCCATCAATGACGTTGCGGTTTCCACGTCGGGCAACAGAGCTGGGGTAGGTACTGCCAGCGGCAGCGTGTACGTTTTAAGCAACCAGGGCACGGTGGTCGGACAAGTATCCCACCCTGAAACTTCTATCCTGGCTTTGGCCACTAATTCCAGCGGCTCCCTTATTGTCGCTGGGACCGCAGATGGAAGAGTTTTCGCATTCGACGGCCAGGGGGTCATGTTGTGGGAGGTGTTTTTGGGGGGTCTGTTTCCAGTGTGGCTGTGAACTCTGCCGGAACCAAGATCGTCGCTGCGTCCGGGAATACTATCTATCGATTATCGAACCAATAACCCCAACCGGGAGAAGGTCCATTCTTGTTACCGAAGTGCAACAAACAGTGGTAAGTCATGTCGATTTCGTCTTACGCAGCCATAAGACAATCTGAAAAGCCTCATAAAAGGTTGACATCATGAATCCAGATAAATTATATTCTGGTTCACCCTGCATTAAAAAACAGCGGTGGTCTTTGATGAGGAGCCACAATGCTGGCGGGAAAGGATAAATCTGGAGGAGGCAACCCGATGACAAAGTTGCGGAAGTTCACATTTCCTATCTTGATCGGCATTTTCTTGCTGGTCTTGCTGGCTTGTGGTGGAGAAAAGAAATCCGAAGGTCTCAGCTTCAAGTTCCAATACGCTTGTATCAACCGGACCCTTGACCCCTGCGAACTGCTCGCAGCCCCTGGTGGAATGGTCGACAACATCAGGGAGCGGACCAACGGGCAGATAGTGATTGAAATATCTTCCTTCCCGGAGTTGGGTCTGGCCGGTCCTGATACCCTGCGATTGGTCGCGGACGGCACTCTTGGGATGGTCGAGATCTATAGCGGCTACATCGGAGGCGACCTTCCGATCGTCGATGTAGCCAACCTTTGGGGCGTTATTGGGGACATTGGCACCAACTGGAAGACCATCGAAGCCGTGCAGGGCCCAATTCACAAAATTATCGAAGAACGGTCCAACGGGATCGTATTGGGCGAAAGCTATTACGGCAACAACTACTACTATGCCGCAAAGGCCCTGCGGAGCCCGGACGATCTTAAAGGGATGAAGATCCGCAGTCACAGCACGGTGCTGGGCGACCTCATCAACGGCATGGGCGCCGATGCCCAATTCGTGGCATTCTCAGAGGTCTACACGGCGCTGGAACGCGGCATCCTTGACGCGGCCGTCACCTGCGGACCTTGCGGCGCTGGTCTGCGCTGGTTCGAAGTAGCCGATTACCTGAACGGCCCCATCATCTCCATCGGAGTCACCTATATCACGATTAACAAGGACCGTTGGGAGGAGATACCGGCCGACCTTCAGGCCATCATGAAGGAAGAGGCAATGGCGCACCAAAAGGAGAACCGCAGATTGGTTGAAGCTGTCTGGGATCCGTTAGGGATCACAGAGAACGTCGCCGGCGGCATGGAATTCGTCGAGTTCTCCCAAGAGCTTAAAGACGCTCTTAAGCAGGCTTCGATCGACGTGGTGATTCCCAACTGGGTAGACCGCAACGGCGGACCCGGATCCGAAGCCGTAACGATGTTCAACGACTTGGTCGGCCCAATCGTTGGTGTCACAATTGACGCTAACGGCAAAGCAATCGCCAACTAAAGACAGCTTGTTCAGCTAAAATCGGGCGACTATAAAGCATCCATCACGGCTGTTTTGGTCGCACGACATGGAATCATTGGGGGCATCTTCGGTGGAATTGAACTAAAAATTCCACCGAAGGTGCCCTTTTTGATTTTTACTTCAGCCCGGTAAGGGTGGCCGGGACCGAACTTTGCTCGTTTCGATACTCCGGTCCTGAACGAAACATGCACATCGCATCGGACTACGGACCCAAACAGCGAATCGTCAGTCCTGACCGTAGACCCCAGTATCATCATGAGAGGCGTACTGTTGGATTTGGGTGCGATACAGGCTGTCCAAGGTCAGAAAATAGTTACGAATTAAGTTCTCTCGGAAAGTTGCTGGTGTCAACGCTGCAACAAGAGGGAATCATGATTAGCGAAGATACTTGTCACTTGCCTCCGAGCTTTGAAGCAATTCATGATGTATTCTCTATCTCATTTGATCGATATCAAGCAATCTTCACACCTTCGGTAATGCAGCAAACCATTGAGCGAATTATCATGGGTACAATTCTTCCGGAAATGCACCCGGTTTTATGGACCAAGTATCGAGGGGAAATCGCCGGTCTTCTTCCTGCTGTTGTCAAAACCGTAGGTAACAAGATAAACGAAGGAGCGCGAATCGACACGGTCAGGCTCGCTATCTTCTTGCACCAAATCGCTAAGGGAATCCCGACGATAATGGAAAATCCAGATGACGATGTTGCAAACGCCGAATTTGGATTAAGAAATAATGCTGTCATCGATTTGGCGGCTGAAGATACCAATCGTTATATTTTGGGTAGTGCCAGAGTCGGCCGCAGGCTTTGGAGCATTAACCATCTGCGGAGCACAGCCTGAGTTCTCGCATTCCAATCTGCCGCGTGGCTGTCAACTTGGCTGTCATAATCGAGAAGATAGAAGTGGGCCGTGCGGGGGTCGAACCCGCGACACCCGGATTAAAAGTCCGGCGCTCTGCCAACTGAGCTAACGGCCCATTGTGAGGGTGGACGAGGCGGGGAGCCTCGACTGAGATATTGTATCACCCGCCCCTGCGTGGGAACACACTCGACACGACCCACCGGCCATTGGTCCAGGCACACTTTCTCCGCACTAGCCCTCCCACGTAAACCCGGCTGCGCCGGTTGCACATTCCTGTCCAAATGTGGTACTTTGCCGACGTAAACCAACTCAGTATTTGGAGAAAGATGATGGGTTACACACCGAGTCACCTGGGTCATGTGAACATTTATGTAAGGAACGCTGAGGCTTCGCGCCAGTGGTACGAGGACGTCTTGGGTCTCCACACCTACGACTTCCTGGCTGGGCGGGCGGCATTCATGACGGCAAACCTGGACGAGTCCCACGAGATCGCGCTGATGGAAGTCGGCGCCGACGCCGAAGGCCCACACAAAGGCCAGGTGGGCCTGAACCACATGGCCTGGCGCATGGACACCCTGGCCGACCTGGAAGACTTCTACAACAACCTGCACAAGCATGGCGTAGAGATCAAACGGGTCTCCAACCACAGCCTGTCCCTGGGCATCTATATCGAAGACCCCGACGGCAACGGCATCGAGGTTTACTACGAGACCCCGCGCAGCGAGTGGTACCGTCAGGAAAAGCTCTTCATGCACGGTGACCGCCCCGAGGTCAACTTCCCCGGACCCTGGGAAAAAGAACTCCAGCCCGACGGCGTAGCAGCCAAGAGCTAAACACCCCATAAGCAAACAAAAAAGGCCCCGATTCATCGGGGCCTTTTTAAATGAGCTGAACGCCGAATGCCCCGATTAATCGGGGTTACGAAACCACAGCTATCGCCTCAATCTCGATCAGCATGTCCTCATGGACCAGAGCCTTGACCTCCACCATCGTGCTGGCTGGATAGCCGCTGGTGAAAAACTCGGCCCGCACCTTATGGATATCGGCAAAGTGCCGTTCCAGGTTGGTCACGAACACCGTGACCTTCACCACGTCGTCCATGGTGGCCCCGGACTCCGCCAGGACAGACTGCATGTTCTGAAGCACTTTGCGGGTCTGGGCAGAGACATCGCCCACGCCAACCACGCTGCCGTCCAAGTCGCGCGCCACCTGACCTGAAACAAACACCATCTTGCCGGCCGGGACCTCCACTCCCTGGGACATTATCCCGCCGGGCGCCGATACCTTGGAGCTCTGAAGGATCGTCTTAGCCATTACGGCCCTCCCAAATCAATTCGATTTATTGCTGGAAGAATCAGCGGCTTACCGCCAGTTTGCGTCGGTCGGATAGAGGTTCATGCTGCCCCGGGCCGAACCCTGGATACCCTCCACACGCCACTTGTCGGCGGCTTTCTTGAACACAGCAAAGTGGGGCGCCTTCAGGTGGTCCTGGAAGGCCGCCTCGTCTTTGTAGACTTCATAGAGCCAGATGCGGTGGTCGTCGTCAGCATCTTGGACCGCGTCGAACCGCAGGCAGCCAGGCTCGTCTTCATTGGCCCCCTTGGCGTCCACCATCAGCGCTTCCAGGAACTCGTCCCGGTGTCCTTGTTCGATCTGAATAGGAACGATCACTACATACATATCTTCTCTCCGAATTCTGATTGCCTCTGATGGCAGGCGAATATTACGCCCTTTATGGCAACGGGGCAACGGTTAAGGGGCCGCGGGCGCCGGGCGTGATACCATCTCACCGTTCAGCAGAGATAATCGTATATTAGAAATCCCCAGGGCCCGAGTCACGGAGGTACGGCCATGCCAGCGAGAACTGGAGCGGAGTACATCAAGTCTCTCCACGACAACCCGGCCGAGGTCTATCTGAACGGCAAGAGGGTCAAGGACGTCACCACCCACCCCGGCCTGCGCAACGGGGTGCAGACCATGGCCAAACTGCTGGACATGCAGCACGACGTTAAACTTCGCGACGAGATGACCTACGAGTCGCCCACCACCGGCGACCGTGTCGGTCTGTCGTTCCTCACCCCGCGGACCATCGAGGACCTGGAGCGGCGGCGGGTGATGATGCAACACTGGGCCCGGACCACCTGCGGTATGATGGGCCGCAGCCCCGACTTCATGAACGTGAACATGATGGCCATGGCCGCAGCCGGCGACTACTTCGCCCAGAACCGGCCCGAGTTCAAGCAGAACATGCAGAACTACTACGAATTCATCCGCGAGAACGACCTGGTGCTGACACACACGCTGCTGAACCTGCAACGCAACCGGGCGCCGGGCGCCACTCCCCTGGAAGACCGGACCGACATCGCCCTCTCAGTAATCAAAGAGACCGATGCCGGAATCATCGTCCACGGAGCGCGGGTCCTGGCCACGCTGGCCCCTCTGTCCGAGGAGATCGCCCTCTATCCGACAACCTCCCACATGCTGCCGGACAACGCGCCAAGCCCCACGTCCTTCGCCTTCGCCATCCCCTGCAACACCCCTGGCCTCAAGTTCCAATGCCGGGAGAGCTTCGACCTCAGCCGTTCCCATTTCGACCATCCCCTGGGCTCCCGCTTCGAGGAGATGGACGCCGTGGCCTTCTTCGACAACGTGCTGGTGCCCTGGGAGCGGGTGTTTCTCTTGGGCGACGTTGCTCTCTGCAACAACATGCAGCTCGCCACCCACCGGCACCTTCACGCCGGCCAACAAGTTGTGACCAGGAACGTGGCCAAGTGCGAGTTCGTCTTGGGGCTGGCCAATCTCATGACCGAGACTCTCGGCTCCAACGACCAGACCCAGGTCCAGACGATGATCGCCGAGATCATCGAGAACCTGGAAGTCACCAAGGCCTGCTTGCGGACGGCGGAAGTGGACGCCAAGATCGACGAATGGGGCGTGATGTGTCCTTCCGAGCTGCCCCTGCAAGTGGCCCGCAACATGTTCATCCGCATGTATCCCAGGATGGGCGAGATACTGCACCTCCTGGGTTCCAGTAGCTTGATGGCCTTGCCCACCGAGGCTGATATGGAAGGCCCGCTGGCCGAAGACATCAGCCGCTACCTGGAGACCGATACGTCGTCGGCCAAGGACCGGGTCCAGTTGTTCCGGCTGGCCTGGGACGTGAGCTGCAGCGCCTTTGGGGCCCGTCAGATACTCTACGAGCGGTTCTTCCAGGCCGACTCGGTGCGCAATGCCGTGATCCTATACAACATGACCGACCGGGAACCCGCCAGCAACTTGGTGCGGGAATTCCTGGCCCAAGATTAAATATCTTAAGTAAGGAAGTTCAGATGTCAGAGCCACGCGTGATCCGAAAAGAAGAAGTGGAAACCGTGCAACGCGCGCCGGGCGTCTCGGTTGCCAGCAGCGTGACCAAAGAGGTGGGCGCCACCGAGATATCCAGCGGCATCACCACCTTCCAAGCTGGGACCTCCAACACCACCCACTTCCACAACGCCGAGGAGTCGGTGATCGTTATCGAGGGTGAAGGCATCTTAATGATCAATGGAGAAGAGAACTATGTGCGGCAATACGACGCCGCCTTCATCACGCCGGGCACTCACCACCGCCTGATCAACACCGGAGAGGAGCCCTTCAAGATCGCCTGGTCCTACGCGACTGTGGACGTGACGCGGACTTTGGTCGATGAGTAGGGTGGTGCACCGAGAGCGATCGGCCCACGCTCGCTAATCCTGAGCCTGTTGAAGGACCTGGCAATGGGTAACAGCGTTCAGCTCCCCTGCCTCGCCCACATACCTGTCATTCTGAGGAGAGCCGGAGGCCGACGAAGAATCTGCCAATCACCGCCTTGGCAGACCCTTCGGCTTCGCTCAGGGTGACACCGGCGTAGCGCTGTTGCCGCCGGAAACTAGGAATGATTAACCATGAACCTACTCCACATAGAAAAACCCTTCGTTAGCCTGCTCAGCGGACTGCTGCCACTGCCCTGGTGATGAGTGGTGCCGGGCCTGCTCGGTTTACTGGGGGGTTCCTCAGCCGGGCTGGCCTTCACCCCTGCGTTGCAGGTGCTGACTTGGCCCTTCTTGGCGGTGACCTTGCTCATGCTGGCGCGGGGCTGGTGGCTGGCGCCGTCCCACGGCAGTTGGTGGGGGCCTGCCTGGAAGAACCGCGCCACCTACACCCTGATCACAGCGACAGTGTTGTCGGGAACCCTCTGGGGTCTGCGGTTCGCCGGCGTGTTGGGTCAGAGCCCGCTGTAAGGCCTAAATAGAGCATCAGACCTCTGACTTGGATTCCGCCAAGTCGTCCGCTTCCGACAACTCCGGGTCTTCCACATGATCTGGTTGCAACGCCGAAAAAGTCATGGCAGCCAGCACGATGCCCATCATCGCCAGGAATGCGTATCGGAGTCCCAGAGTAAACGCATGGCTAACCCCCTGAACGTCACCACGCACCGCCTCCAGGCTGGGCTCGAAGCCCTGAGAAGCCATGGTGGTGGTTACGATGATGGTGGCGAAGGCGATGCTGGTGACATTGGCGGCGTTCCGCACTAGGTTCAAGAAACCGGACACCACCCCATACTTGACCTGGGTAACGGTGCTCATCACCGAGCTGGAGTTGGGCGAATAGAAGATTCCCATGCCGGTGTTCATCAGCATCAGGGCCGGGACCACCATGAACAGGGAAGAGTCCTCGGTGACCCGCGACAAGATCATTAACCCCGTCGCCGAACACGCCAGCCCACCCACGGTGAAGGGCCGCCGCCCGAACCGGTCGGAGAGCACCCCGCTCACCGTCCCCAATACCGCCATGCAAATGGCTCCGGGCACCACCACAAACCCGGCCGTTTTGGCGCTATAGCCCAGAACGTTCTGCATGTAAAACGGCATCATGAACAAGACCGCCGACGAGCCCAAGAACGTCAGGAACGCCGCGGAAACGCCAAAGGTAAACGTCCTGCCTTTGAACAACCGCAGGTCCAGCATCGGAGCATCCGTGCGCAGTTCCCACCAGATGAACGTGACCAGCATCATGACCGTCGCGCCGAACGCAACGATGATTGGCGGGGAAAGCCAGCCGGCCTTATTGCCAGTGGTCAAGGCCAGCATCAAGGACACCAGTATCCCGGTGGACAACGCCGCGCCCCACCAATCGAACCGGGTGCCGCTGGTCTCTTGGACCTCTGTCCAGCCCCGCATCACCCATGCAGTAGCGGCGATCCCGATAACCTCCAACGGCAGCGTCAGGAAGAAAACCACCCTCCAGCCGAAAGCATCAACGACCACCCCGCCGATGGCTGGGCCGGCAACCGCTCCCACGCCGACCATGGTCATGAACAGTCCGATCGCCCTTCCTTTTTCGTTGGCGGGAAAGGCGGCGGTGATGATGGCCATGCCCGTTCCCTGTGTCATGGCCGACCCAACTCCTTGCAGGACACGGGAGGGGAACATCATCTCCAAAGCCGGCGAAAAGCCAGACAGCGCGGCCCCGGCGCCAAGCACCACCATCCCGATGATGTAGATCTTCTTGCGGCCGACGATGTCCGAGAGCCGCCCCATGGGCAGAAGCAAGGCGGCGATGGTCAGGGCGTAGATGATTACCACCCACTGGATCGTGGGCAGGTCGGTATTGAACTCTTCGGCGATGGTCGGCAGCGCGACGTTGACGCTGCCATGGTCGACCACCGAGGCGAATATTCCGATGGCCAACGCGCCGAATACCCAATATTTGAAATTGGGGCTTTGCGTCAGGCCAGTTCCTTTGTTCGAACGGGGGTTGGCTAAGCCGGGGGTGGGGTCGGTCGAAGACATATCAACCTAGATTACTTCAGTTTCGGACGACGTGCCACACCTGTGGCCCAGGGCCCGACCGGGCACGGCTGTTGTATCATTGGGTGCCCGCAGGGAATCGGCGAACCTAACAATCTGGAAACCGGGAGGCCCAAGTGTCGAGAATACCTACAGCAAGCAGAGAGAGCGTGCCCCAAGACCAGGTGGCCGCCTTCGACGAAATGGTCAGTCAACGCGGCAGCGTGCCGGACATCGGGCCCATCTCCGTCATGATCAACGTGCCCGAGATCGCCAAGCGGGGCGAGCACTTCAGGGCCTACATCCGCGGCGACGAGTCCAGTTTGCCCGCCAACGTGCGGGAACTGGCCATGATCCTGACCGCCCGGGAGATGGATTGCCAGTTCATCTGGAACGCCCACGCCGCCTTTGGCCGCCAGTCGGGCCTGAGCGACGAACTAGTAAACAACCTGCGCGACAAGAAAGACCTCCCCACATTGTCTGCCGAAGAGTCAGCGGTCATCGAATATGGACGAGAGTTATTCCGGACCCGCAAGGTCAGCCAAGCCAACTACGACGCGGCCTTCTCCCTGTTCGGCGTTCGCGGCATGGTGGAACTGACCAACCTCATGGGCTACTACTCCAATCTAGCCTTCAACATCAATGCCTTCGACGTCGGCCTACCGGACAACATCACGGAACTGCCGCTACCCGTCTAGAACAAAAAGCCCCCCTTTCGTAAAGGGGGGTTGGGGGGATTTTACCCCCGTACAAAGCGCGAAGTTTGGCTCGATGAGCGCCAAAAATCCCTCTAGCCCCCTTACGAAAGGGGGAAAGCAACCTTTTATGCTAAGCTTGGCTTGGAAGCTGACCATTCACGGAGTGAGCCATGGCCGAGGCGCCCAGACTTGAAGATGCAGTGGAGTTTGCGGAGAACCCGGAGCCTCGATGCCCGTGCGTGCTGTTGCTGGACACTTCAGGCTCCATGCAGGGCGCACCCATAGAGGCCCTGAACCGGGGCCTCAAGACCTTTAAAGACGACCTGATGCGCGACCCTGTGGCCCCTAAACGCGTCGAAGTGGCCATCGTGACTTTCGACAATGAAATAACCGTGGTCCAAGACTTTATCACCGCCGACCGTTTTGAAGCCCCCACCCTGGAATGCCAAGGCATGACCCACATGGCCGCGGGCATCAACACCGCCTTGGACTTGGTCCAGGCGCGAAAGGAACGCTACAACGAGTCCGGCGTCCCCTACTATCGTCCGTGGGTGTTCATGATTACGGACGGACGGCCCCAGGGCGAGATGCCCGACTTCGTCGACCTGGCCGCCCAGCGCATCCAGGAAGAAGAGGCCACCAAACGAGTGGTGTTCTTCGGCGTGGGAGTTGAAGGGGCCGACATCCCGCTTCTTTCGGAGATCGTGGTACGTACCCCGATGCGGCTCCGGGGCCTCAACTTCAACGAACTATTCGTCTGGCTTTCCCGCAGTATGCATGCGGTCTCCGACTCGAAGGTCGGTGAGGCAGTCGCGTTGCAGCCACCCGGTTGGACGGTCCCGGATTGATCTCCAAGGGACTGCGCTGGCTAAGGGGCGGCCGGTCCGTAAGCCAACGGTTTCCCGAGGGCCTCGCCCCTTGGCGAGTGGTTGGCGCTTCCATCACCGGGTCATCCCATCAGAGGTTCGGTGAGCCCTGCCAAGACGCCGCCGGCTGGGCGCTGGGCCCGGAACGCTCTCTGATCGTGGCGGTGGCTGACGGCGCAGGGTCGGCAAAACTGGGCGGAGAGGGGGCCCGCTTGGCCATTTCGACGGCCATAGATCATCTAACCGGCCGCCGGTCTCTGGGCTCAGGCGAATCCCACGAAAAAGACCTCATCGCTGCCTTGGAACGCGCTCGTTCGGCCCTGGCATCCGAGGCAGAAGACCGGGGAGTCGACATCCGGGAGTTGGCGACCACGCTGATACTGTTGCAAGCCACTCACGACTCCGTAACCGCGCTTCAGGTGGGCGACGGATCGGCGGTGATTGAAGACAACCAAAATGGGATAACCGGTCTGACCAAGCCCCAGGTCGGTGAATACGTGAACGAGACCATATTCATCACCGCCGAAGACGCGATGGACCGGGTGGAGACAACGACCCACCTCGGGGCGCCGTCTGGCGGCGCAGTATTCTCAGATGGCCTGCAGTTGTTGGCGCTTAAGATGCCTGAAGCAACGCCCCACCCACCATTCTTCGAACCCTTGCTCCGGTTCGTCAGCACCGCAACCGATGCCCAGACGACAGGCGAAGAGCTACGGTCTTTTCTGGCCTCGCCCCGGGTGACCAGCCAGACCACCGACGATCTAACTTTGGTGCTGTTCTCGCGGGACGATAACCTGGCGGCCAACCAGGACAGGAGCGGCTAGGTTTGGCTTTCCAGCTAAAGCGGGAATCCACCGGCGAACGTTTGGTGTTGGACGAGGGCAACACTCTTGGAACCGGCGGAGAAGCCACGGTCTATTCTTTGCCCGATGACCGGTCTCTGGCCGCCAAGGTGTACCTGAAACCCAGTGAAGACCGGGCCCGGAAATTGGTGGTTATGGCAGCCAACCCTCCGGCCGGTGCATCCCCTCATACGGCGGACGTGGACATCGCCTGGCCGCTTGGCCTTCTCTGGACCACAGGCAGGGAAAGCCGCATCGCCGGTTTCCTGATGCCCAGGATCGATGACATGGCGCCCATCATAGATGTCTACTCGCCCTACGCCCGGCTGATGTCCCGCCCTTGGTTCGACTACCGGCTTCTCCTCCGGACCAGCATCAATCTGGCCCGGGCGGTTGAGACGGCCCATCTGGGCGGTTACGTGATCGGGGACCTCAACCACAGCAACATCTTCGTGGCCGCCGACGCCCGCGTAACCCTGATCGATGCCGACTCGTTCCAGGTGCGGGACCCCAACGGCGGCGACGCTTTTCTTTGCCCCGTATACACACCTGAATTCACCGCTCCCGAGTTGCATCATCTAGGACTGATCAAGACTGAAAGGTCCCTAAGGCATGATAACTTCGGCTTGGGCGTATTGGTGTTCTTGCTGCTCATGGGCGGAGTGCATCCCTTCGCCGGAGTGCACCTAGGCAAAGGAGAGCCTCCACCCCTCTTTTCCCGCATCGCCTCGGGGGATTTTCCATACTCACGCAACAAACGGCCCATGATCGCCCCACCGCCCATCTCAGTGCCATTTGAGACCCTCGACCCGGAACTCCAAGAACTCTTCCGGCGTTGCTTCGAAGACGGCCACCAAGAGCCTGAAAGCCGCCCCATGGCTTCAGACTGGCAGGACGCGTTGCGGAGAGCCGAGCAGGACCTGGCGGTCTGCGAAACAAACTCTCAGCATCAATACAGCCACCATCAGCCGGTCTGCCCCTGGTGCACCCGGACGCAGCAACTGGGCGGCCGAGACCCATTCCCATCCACCGAGGCAGTGGCGAATGGGCGGCATCACCGGGCTATTCCAGTGAGACGCACACTGGCCCTCGACCGGGTGCCTACGTGGCGCCTCCAAGAGCAGCGGATGCGGCGGGCCCGCGTCCGTACTGGCATAAACTTCAAGACCTGGCACTGGGCCGTGTTGGTAATCATGCTCTGGGTCGTGCTTCCGGCTCTCTGGGCATTGTCGTCATTCTATGTACAGCCTCTCCTAAAATTCACCGGTTTGTTGGCGGCCCTGTTTTACGGGATGACCGCGGCAATGTTGCCGGTGGCGGCGGGCATGGTCGGCTGGCGCCGGGCGGCCGCGGTCAGTCGAGGCGCGATCTGGATCACGGCGTCGGCGCTGGGTCTAATGGTGGGTGGAGGTTTGATCGCATTCATTTCGGTGTTGGCGTTTTACTGACCGGCGCCGGAGGCCAGACTAGCAAGCATAGCCGACCCGTAGTCTAGACTTTGATTAGGCCCGTGTATTATCATCAATCACAGTGGTAGCGAAGGATAAGGTAGCTTCAGAAGCAGCTAAGACCCTTATCGAGAGGGTCGGCGCTTACTTGCCCGAGGACAGCACCGAACTTGTGGGGCAGGCATACATCTACGCCGACGAATGCCACACTGGGCAGACCCGGAAATCCGGCGAGCCTTACATCGCCCACCCCTTGGAAACCGCCCTCTTCCTCGCCGACCTCCACCTGGACACCCACACCATCGTCGCCGCGCTGCTCCATGACGTAGTCGAAGATTGCGGCGTTTCCCTGGACGAGATCGAACGGCGCTTTGGTCCGGACGTGATGAAACTGGTGGACGGCGTCACCAAGCTGACCCGCATGGACGACAAGCTTCAGCCCCCTGCTGATGATGTCGCTAACCTCATGGACGACGCGGAGTCCCTGCACGCCGAGAGCCTGCGCAAGATGCTGGTATCCATGGCGGAAGATATTCGGGTGGTGTTGATCAAGCTGGCCGACCGCCTGCACAACATGAACACCCTGGATGCGTTGCCTCCAGAAAAGCGGCGGCGCATCGCGCAAGAGACCCTGGACATCTACTCCCCCTTGGCCCACCGCCTGGGGATCTGGGAGATCAAATGGCGGTTGGATGACTTGGCCTTCCGGCATCTCAACGAAGAGAAGTACCGGGAGATATCCAAGATTCTGGCGTCCAAGCGCACAGAACGTGAGGAATACATCGAGAAAGTTTCCTCTGGGCTTCAGGATGAACTCGCCAAGTACGGCATCACCGCCGAAGTTATCGGCCGCCCCAAGGGCATCTACAGCACCTACCTCAAGATGCAGAAATACGAGGCGCAAGGCAAACAGTTCGGAGACATCTACGACCTGTTCGCGCTGCGCGTGCTGGTCAACGAAATAGCAGATTGTTACCAGGCCTTCGGCGTGGTCCATCAGATGTGGCACCCCATCCCCGGGCAGTTCGACGACTACATCGGCAATCCCAAAGAGAATATGTACCAGGCGCTCCACACCACCGTCATCTGCGAAGGCGGCACGCCCCTGGAAGTACAGATCAAGACCTACGAGTTGCACCGGATCGCCGAGTACGGCGTCGCGGCCCACTGGGCCTATAAAGAGGGCAACTCCAGCGACCAACGGTTCGACGAAAAGATGACCTGGCTGCGCCAGTTGCTTGAATGGCAGCGGGAAGTCGCCGGGACCGCCGAGTTCATCGAGTCGGTCAAACAAGACATCTTCCACGACCAGGTCTTTGTCTATACGCCTAAAGGCCGCATCGTTGAGCTGACCTCCGGCTCGACTCCCGTGGACTTCGCCTACAAGATCCACACCGACTTGGGACACCGCTGCATCGGCGCTAAGGTAAACGGCAAACTTATCGCCTTGGACACCGCCCTGGAGAACGGCGACACGGTAGAGATACTAAACTCGAAGTCAGACCGAGGACCCAGCCTGGACTGGTTGAACCCCAACCGTGGCTACGTCCGTTCCGCCGGCGCCCGCCAGAGCGTGCGTGCCTGGTTCCGCAAACAAGAGCGGAGCACCAACATCCAGCGGGGCAAGGAAGTTATGCGGCGTGAACTGCGCCGGCTCAACCAAAAGATCGACGACGAGACCATCTTGGGCCTGTTCAAGGTTGACTCCATGGACGACCTTTTAGTTAACCTGGGCTCCGGAAACATCGCGGCTAGTTTGCTGTCCCACCGTCTGGCGCAGATCGGCCATGAGACTGAACCGCCACTGGCCCAACGGCGTAATGAATTGCCGCTGTCCAGCCCCAACTCCGGCATCACGGTCTTGGGCGTCGGCGACCTGCTGATACGCCTTGGCCGGTGCTGCAACCCGATTCCCGGCGACCAGATCATCGGGTTCATCACCCGCACCCGCGGAGTGACCGTCCACAAACAAGACTGCCCCAGCGTCCGGCATGAGGACGAACCGGAGCGCTTGGTAGACGTCCAGTGGGGTCAGGAGAAGCAACTCTATCCGGTGCGGATAATAATGAAAGCCTATGACCGGGTCGGCCTCCTGCGTGACGTGACCGCATTGGTCTCCAACGAAGGAGTGAATATCGCGTCGGTAGTCACGGGAGATTACACCGACGGCACCGTGACATTGAGCCTCACCTGCCATACCACCGGCCTGGATCAGTTGGACAAGCTCTTCTCCAAGCTGGACGGCGTACATGGATGCATCTCCGTGACCCGCGACCATAGCATCATGCCCCTCCCCGACCGGAGCTAGGCTTCTCTCTCTCCTCATTTTCGGCAGACCTTTCCAGGTTCCTTCCCCACTTGACTCCCGGATTCGATCGCCTGGCTATATGTCGCCCTATTTCTTCCGCCACCCATCCGTAGGCGCGGGTTTTTAACCCGCCGTTTCTCGCAGACGCCATCGTAGAGGAATCAGATACCTTAGCGGCCGGCGCTGCGCACTGTCTGCAGTAACTTTTCCTACTCCAGCAGCAGCGGGTTGGAAACCCGCGCTTACGGTCCGCCGTGCAGGAGCGACTCACCTATACCGTCCCCCATATGTATAATGTGGGCGCGCGCGTCTGTGTGTACCTTCGGGCGTACGCCTGGAAAGAAATCATTCTGGAGGTATCGTCATGCCAGAGAGAAAGCCTGTGATCCCGCCCGGGGCCGCTCCCAATCCAGCCCTATCGCCGGGGGTGGTCGTCGGAGACCTCCTTTTCGTCTCCGGACATGTTTCCACCGATAGCAGTGGAACGGTGGTCGGCGAGGGAGACGCCGAGGCGCAGACACGTCAGATAATGGCCAATATTCAGGCGGTGGTAACCGCGGCTGGAGGCAGGATGGAGGACGTGGCCAAGATCACCTGCTTCATCACCGACATCGCCTACTATCCCGGCTACAGCAAAGTCCGGGCCGAGACATGGCCCAAAGACCCGCCCGCCAGCTCCACGGTGGTGGTGGCCGGACTGGTCCGCCCCGAATTCTTGGTGGAAGTAGAAGCCATAGTCCGCCTGCCAAGCTAAGGCGGAGCAGCCGCGTTTACTGGGTCCGGCTTAAATCAAAATGCCCTTCCGGATGAAATATCTGGAAGGGCATTGTTGGTTCTAAAGGCGCTTGAAACGCCTAGGCGTATCTGATCCTGGGGTCAAGCCAACCGTAAAGCAGGTCAACGCATAGATTGATGGTCAAGATTCCTACTCCGATGATCACGATCACCGCCTGAATCATGGGGAAATCGAACTGGAAGACCGCCTCGATGAGAATCCTGCCCATCCCCGGGATCAGGAAGATCGTCTCGATGATGACAGCGCCCTCAAATAGCCGTCCAAACTGCCATCCGGTCATCGTCAGTATCGGCAACGACGCGTTTTTCAGTCCGTGGTGTATCACGACCGTCTTTTCCGACAATCCCTTGGACCGGGCCGTCCGCATGTAATCTTCCCGCAGGATCTCCATCATGGACGACCGGGTGACCCGGGCAATGAAAGCCATATCGTAAAAGGCCAATGCCAAAGCGGGGAACGCCATCTGTTTGAGATTGGTCGCCGGGTCGTTCCATAATTCCACGTAGCCTAGCGGCGGCAACCACCCAAACATACGCACCAGGAACAAGATAATCAGGACGGCAAATAGGAAATTCGGTATCGAAACGCCTACCAACGAGAAAATTCGAGAGACATGGTCCAGCCAACCGTCCGGCCGGATGGCCGAGAGTACCCCCAAAGGCACAGACAACACCACCGCCAACACGATGGCCAGTACCGCCAACTCTAGGGTCCGTGGCAGCCGGGTCTTCAACTCAGTCATCACCGGGGCATTGAACCAAGTGGAGTTCCCGAAATCACCTCTGAGGGCGCCCCCGATCCAATCGACATACTGAACGGCCATCGGGCGGTCGGTGCCCAACTTGTGCCGTAGATCGTCCAGTTCTTTCTGGGTGTAAGACCCTTCCCCGTCGCTCAGGATGGCCAAGGCCGTATCCCCTGGAATGACGCTCATCAACACGAAAACGATGACGGTCAACAAGAGGACCGTTGGAATGAAAAGGGCGATTCGTTTTACTGCGTACTGGCTCATCTTTGGCTTTCTCTTAACCGGTCGTTCGGCGGGTGGTCAGATCGAACATATCACCGAGTGCCCTTGGCTTGGTCGGGGAGCCAAGTGGCCAGCTCTGGGAATGCGATCACCAGACCGATGACAACAAACATGCATATCATGAATGGCAATACGCCCACGAAGACGTCGTTGATGGTGCCGGTCTGGACCAGGACGCCTTCATACTCCGCCATCTCCTTATCTACGTCGCGCCGTGCGCCGTGGAGCACGTAAAGAGCCATACCCTGGGGCGGGCTGATCTGGGCGGCCTCAAGGAGGATCACCATGATGATGCCGAACCAGACCTTGTCCACATTCGCGTCGTTCAAGACCGGGATAAGGATGGGCAGGGTGGTGAGCATCATGGAATAACTTTCCATGAACGTTCCCAAGATCAGATAGAACACCACCAATACCAGTATCAATTGTAATTGAGTGAGCTCAAACGCAGCGACCCATTCGGCCATATCCACCGATATCCGAACGACCGCAAACGCGAACTGCAGCGTGAACGCCGCCATCAGTATCAACAGAATCATGGCTGTGGTGCGGGCCATCGACAGGAAAGACTCCTTCAATAGACGGACCATCTTGTCGAAGTTCTGACGTACATCACCCGGCATCACCGGTCTGGCGCTCCGGAAATCGTCGAGCCTGACGTGCACCGCACTGGGAAGGACCGGTAGCCGCCTTACGAGGCCGGCGATCAAGTTCAGAACCAGCATTCCCGAATTTCCAGCCAGGGCGAGGGCAAAGGCCCCGGTCACTCCAGCGGCCGCGGCTTCGGTGGGTGTGGCAAACCCGAAGTAGATGCTGCCCAACACAGCGAAGATCAAAAACGCGATCGGCAGCAGGCTAAATAATCCAATGAATCGTAGCCGCCAGCTGACAGTCTCTTCCTTGGGCGCAATCCCCGGCCAGATCTTGGCCGCGATCACGATCATGAGCATGAAGGTAAGAGCCAATATCACGCCAGGTATGAACCCCGCCAGGAAAAGCCGGCCTATCGACTCACCTACGATCAGGCCGTATAGGACCAGGCCGATGCTAGGGGGTATCAAGATGCCCAGGGTCCCGCCGGCGGCCAATGACCCGATGACCAGCCGTTCGTTGTAGCCGCGTTGGCGGAAAGACGGAAGGGCAACCCGGCTGATGGTGGCGGCCGTGGCCACGCTGGAGCCGGCACAGGCGGCAAAGATGGCACAGGATGCGATATTGCTGTGGATCAGCCCTCCGGGGATGAAGACCAGCCAGCGGGAAAGTACGTTGTACATCCGCTCGGCGACACCGCTACGGAGGACCAGCTCTCCCATCAAGATGAACAGCGGAATGGCTATCAGGATGAAGTTGGTGCTGCTTTCCCAGGCCCGGTTCCCCATGATGTTCCAAAGATTGGGGTTGGAGATGTTGAAGAACTTCATGAGGAGGAGCGCGATCGCGCCCAGCGCTCCGGCCACGTACAGGCCGCCCATGAAGAAAGCGCTCATCATCGAGAACGCAGCTGCGATAGCCATCGTTTATATCAATCTCCCGCCGCGTTGATTTCAGATTGAATCAGGGAAGGTGTCAGGGGGACAAGGGGTCTATTTTTGGTACGACTATTCGTCCACCGTGAATTGCCGTATCGGACTATACAGGAACACTTCAAAGAGAGGCAACGGGTAGGGGTTGATAGTTGCTATCTAACCTGGTTGCCCCAGACCCAGCTAGTCGTCGGCCGTCGCTGGAACAGCCGGAACGGTGTCTTCCCAACTTGGTATCAGGACGCGCCCGGTAGGTTCCATTGACATGATGACCACGGCGCCCGCAATACTGGTGAACGTCGAGACGAGGATGGTCGAGGTATAGGAATCGAAGATCCAGAAAAGTGCACCGCCGACCCAAGCACCCAGGGCCATGCCCGAACCGGCGCCCAATTGCTGCCACCCGAAGGATGAACCCATGGGGCCGCGCCCAAAGTACTGCCGGTTGATCACCGGGAACGCCGAGCCTTCTCCACCGTATCCGATGCCGAAGATCACCGCGAACATGTAGAACTGCCACGGCTCGTGGGCCCAGAACAGCAGCAGCACCGGGAGCCCCTGCCAAATGAAGGCGGTGGCCATGGTCCCCCTGGCGCCGATGTAATCGGAGATCACCGGTGTCAGGAACCTGGTGGTCACACTGACCAAGGCCAGTGTGCTGAGCACCCCTGCGGCGGCAACATCTTCCATGCCTGCCAGCACGGCGATGGGAATGATGTAGATGATGACTATGGAGTGGCTGACGCAGCCCAAAAAATGAATGGAGACCAACTTCCAGAAAGTGGTTGTCGACTGCATGCTTGACCGGAAGGCCTTGAGCCGAAGCTGTTCGAGGGCCGGGTCCCGCGAGGGTTGCGGGCGCTCGGACAAGGACGCCCCAAAAGCCGAGGTCCCGATATCCGACGGCCGATTTCGGAAGAAGGCCATCAAGAGCAACATGATTATTCCGCCACCGATGCCGATGGACCAGAAGGCTATCTTCCACGATGCGCCCGCGATCAGAACGCTGACCACGATGGCCATCACCGCAGGCCCAAGGCCGTGGGAAGCTTGCAGGAACCCCACCCCGTAACCCAGGTGGGTGCGGAACCAATAAGAGGCGGTGGTGATGATGGGGACGTTGAAGCAGGCGCTGGCCACACCCAGAAACAAGCCATAGGAGATCCACAGGTGCCAGACCTCGGAGACCACACCCGTCATCAAGGCGCCGATGGCGAAGGTGCCGACGCCGACCAAGATGACCTTCCGGGCGCCGAAGCGGTCGGTGCAATAGCCGCTCAGTGGGGCTAGGACGGCTCCGGTGATGCTGGCCATGGCGTAAGCCAGCGTTACTGTGGCCGGGCTCCAACCCCTGGTTTCTTCCAGAGGCACGATGAGCACGCCGAAGGCCTGCCGAATGGACCCTCCGGCCATGTGCATGACTGCCGCGATGGCGATGACGACCCAGGCGTAGTGAACAGGGCTCGAAAGGCCGAACGCGCCTTTATTTTTGGGTTTTATCATGGTCAAAACCCATTCTGCCCCTGTGGCATACCCCTGTCAATTGATAAACCATCTGTATCAGTATTTAAAGTTCCCCAATCTGCTATATCTAGCCGGGTCCGATGCCGCTCCGAGTATAATCTCCTGAAGAAAGCAGAATCGGCTAACGCCGACCCCCTTGGAGGTGTTTCATGGCAGCGGAACAGAAGCTGAAGGACATGGGACTGGAACTGGGTCCGGTGGGCACTCCGGTGGCGAACTACCTGCCGGCGGTGCAGACCGGAAACCTGCTCTACGTGGCCGGCCACATCGCGGGCATGCCCGACGGGTCGGTGCTGAACCCCGGGAAAGTAGGCCGCGACGTGACCGAAGAGCAGGCGTATAAGTCGGCCAAGCTGGCCATGCTCAACTGTTTGGCGTCCATCAAACTAACGTTAGGGGACCTGGACAAGGTCAAGCGCGTGGTGAAGCTCCTGGTGATGGTCAATGCCGACCCAGAGTTCGACCGCCATTTCGTGGTCGCTAACGGCGCCTCCGACCTACTGGTGGAACTCTACGGAGATTCGGGCCGCCACGCCCGCTCCGCCGTCGGCATGAGCGGACTCCCACGCAAGAGTTGCGTCGAGATTGAGATGATCGTTGAGGTTGGAGAGTAGGGCCTGACTTAGCCTGGGGCTCCCCCATCCTAACCGTCTCCTCCTTCCAGGGAAGGACGGGCACGAGACCTATAATCCCCTCTCCCAGAGGGAGAAAAGGATATCGGTCTGCCACGTCGATGATTGGCAGATTCTTCGTCGGCCTACGGCGCCCCTCAGAATGAATTTATTTAGGTGAAGGCGTTACCAGGGGAATAGGAAAATCAGTCCAGTATCACCACTGCTTCGATCTCTACGTCTAGGCCGGGCTCGGCTAGGGCGCTGATCTCGATCAGCGAGTTGGCGGGGTATTGTTCGTCGAAATGCTTGGCGAACAGGTCCTTTTGCGCTTGAGAGTCAAGCTGGTAATCGGCGATGTTGGTCACGAAGCAGGTGATCTTGGCGAAGCTGCCTGGGCCGGCGCCCTCCGCAGCGGCCACCGCCACCAGACGGCCCAAGGTCACGTCAAGTTGTTCCATCATCGACTTGCCCTGCGAGTCGGTGCCCCTAGCGGTACACCCTGAGATATACAAGGTATTTCCCGCTTTCACGGCCCGGTAGTAGGTCGGCCCCGCGGGCGCGATGTCCGGGTACTGCTTTCTTTCCAGTGGCATGTTGCGGCTCCTAATCTTGTTCTTACGATTCCAATGAGATTCTAATCAAATCTCAAGACTGAGTCACTATACGGTCTAGCACGACGCACCCTCAGGCACTATAATTCTTTAGTTCCCCAGGGCGGGTGTAGCTCAGTGGTAGAGCTCCAGCCTTCCAAGCTGGCCATGTGGGTTCGATTCCCATCACCCGCTCCAAACTTCAAAACAAAAGAGGCCCTTCCCAATAAACGGGGAAAGGCCTCTTTCCATTTTCAACGAGCCTATATTTTAACCCGCCAGCAGGCTCCTGGCAGCCTCGCGGACCGCTTCCCCGTCCAGCGCCACTTCGTATTTGCCGTCGTCCATCTTTCGGAACGCGTCGTCGTTGTGGAAGTTCTTCAGCAGCTCAGCCACGGCTTCTTCGAGCCGTTCTTCCGGGAACTCGACTGGCTCGTCTGACTCGCCTAGGTGGCGGTTGATCTCGTGGACGATGATCTCTGCTTCGACGTACCGCTGCTGGATCAAGTTGATCTCGCCGGTGTGCTTTCCCAGGTAACAACCGCCGAATTGCATGGACTCGCTGTGGCGCCCCTCGAAGTCGCCCTCGCTGCGGTACTTGGGCTCCAGTTCATTGGCGTCCAAGTAGTCGCGGATCTCCTGGTCTTCGGGGTCCGGGATCTCCAGATTGGCGATCAACACCACCGTATACATGAAGAAATCGGCCGGCTCTACTTTGATGATCAACTAGTCACCTCCGAAACGAAGCTCTGGGCTCAAATTTACTTCCACTACGAACGCCAAGGCCCAGCACTTAGCACCCCCAGTAAACGCGGTCGACCGCCGGCGCTAGAGGCCCACGGCCTTCAAGATGCGGTCCACATGGGCCTCACTTTGTTCCAGGGTCTTGTCGTCGATGCCGTTCATGACCTCGATCACCGCGTCGTTGAACGGCGTGGGAACGGCCACTTCTCGCCCTTTCTCGGCGACCAGGCCATTCATAAGGTTGATCTCCGAGCGGCGTCCCTTGTACACGTCCTGGGCCATCGATGCTAGCCAATTGACCCGGCCGCCGTGGGCGGACATGAAAGCGTCCAACTCCTCGAACACATCCCCCTTGTCGGCATCGGCCCAAGTCTCAGCGGGCGTGCCTTGGATGGGAACAACGTTAAGACCCATGGCCAGGCCGACTTTGGCGGCTTCTTTGGCCAGGTGGATGCGGATCAGACGGCAGCGGGGGTCTTCCGCCATCTGCTGCGATCCCAGCCCGGTGGAGGCAGACAATCCGTTACCCATGGAGTTCTGCGACAGCTTCGCCCAACGCTCGCCCCATAGGTTGTCCGAAGCGTAGGCGCCGTCGATGTTGTCCAGCAGTGCCGCTACTTTCTCGGCCCGGGGCGTGATGCGCCCGTCCTGTTCGCCGACCCGGAATACTGTGTGACCCGAATCCCGGCCCACCGCGCCACCCCGTGTGACCAGCGCCGGCTCCCAAAGGGCAACCTCGATGTGAGAAGCAATGCAGCCAAGCTGCCGGTTAGGCCCAACTATCTCGCCGATCGGAACGTCGTTCCAACAATTCTGCAATGAAACGAAGAAGCCGTCATCCCGCACGTAACGTTTGATGAAGTGGGTGGCCCATTCTGTGTCGTACGACTTGACCGCGATAAAGACGAAATCAAAGGGCTCTGAGATGTTTTGGGCTTCGGTCAGGTGCATGGCTTTCACCGGTACCGTGAACGGGCCCTGACTGCCGGTTACGTGGAGGCCGTCCGTCCGCATCTTCACGACGTGCTCCGGCCACATGTCGATGAATGTCACATCCTCGCCGATCCTGCTCAAGAAGGCCCCAACGTAGCTGCCGAGAGCGCCCGCGCCCATGATTCCAATCTTATCGCCCATATTAGTTTTCTCCATGAATGGCGCTCAGGGTATGGCGCTCCGGCTGCTGGCCGGGCGCCGGCCTGATCTAGGCGTAACTGCTTATCGCTAACCCAGGTGCACCAGCCTTACATTATTGATCTGCTCTAAGTCTTGAATCTCTGACATCACTTCCGGAGGCACCGGATCGTCCAGGCCAATCACCATCATTGCCCGGCCCCGAAGGGACGCCCGGCCCACTTCCATGAAACTGATATTGATGTTGTGGCGGCCGGCGACGGTCCCCACCGCGCCGATGGAACCCGGCTGGTCTTGGTTATCCACAAACAACATATAGGGCGTGGTGGGCACGATATCCAACCAATAATCATCGATCTTCACGATATGGGGTTCGTTGCGCAAAGATGTCCCGGCCATGGTCATCTTGCCCTCGCTGGTCTCGATCGTGGCGCTAACGATGCTGGTATATTCGGTGGCGGCCGTATTGTGCTGCTCGATGATCCTCAGGCCCCGCTGTTTGGCCAACACAGGAGCGTTGATCAAGTTCACCTGTCCTGTGGTGGTAGGCGCCATCAGCCCGGCCAGGACAGCCGCCTGCAACGAACGTGTGTCGTGTTCGGCGATCTCGCCCTCATAACTGATGGAGATACCCAGGAACTGCCCCTCAGCCAGGTTGGTCAACAGCTTGCCCACTACTGTGGCCACTGGAATGAATGGGGCCAAGACCGCATGCACTTCGGGGGCGACGAACGGGGCATTGACCGTGTTCCGGGCTGGCTCGCCGTTCAACACCGCCAGCACCTGCTCGGATGCCTCGATGGCGACCTCTCTTTGGGCTTCTTCGGTGGATGCGCCCAGATGGGGCGTCACCACCACTTTGGGGTGCCCGATCAGCTCCGTGTTCTGCGGAGGCTCTTGTGCAAAAACGTCCAGGGCCACCCCGTCTAACTGCCCCGATTCCAGTCCGTCCAAGATCGCCTGCTCATCCACCAATTCACCCCTGGCCACGTTGATGAGCCGGGCCCCGGGCTTGAGCATAGCAACTTGTTTGCCGCTGATCAGATGCCTGGTGCCGTCGGTCAAAGGCGTGTGCAGCGTGATGAAGTCAGCCTGCGCCAATAATTCTTCCAGCGAGACGAGATCGATCCCCAAGCGTTTGGCGTGGTCGGGGGAAACGTAAGGGTCAAACCCAACGAGTTTCATGTCGAAGCTTTGGGCGCGGCGGGCCACTTCTGAGCCTACCCGCCCCAGTCCGCAGATTCCTAGGGTCTTGTTTCGGACCTCAACTCCCATGAAGGCGCTGCGCTTCCACTCGCCGGCCTTCAGCGACTGATGGGCGGATGGCACGTTCCGGGAAAGGGCCAGCATCAGGGCCATGGTGTGCTCGGCTGCGGCAACGGTGTTGCCTGTGGGCGCGTTGACCACGGCGATCCCCGCGCTGGTGGCTGCGTCCAGGTCGATGTTGTCGACACCGATACCGGCGCGGCCGACAACCTTCAATAACTTGGCGGCCTCGATGACCTCTTTGGTCACCTTGGTCTCACTGCGGACCACCAGGCCATCGTACTTGCTGATGATGGCCAGCAGTTCCGGGGGTTTCAAACCCGTCTTTACGTCAACCTCGGCACGGGACTCAAGCAGTTCAACACCCTCCGCGCCGATGGGGTCTGCTACCAGAATTTTGGGCATGGAAATCTTCCTGTTTCTTAGTTGGAAATTAAGCGCCGCCGGGCTCGATTCTGCTGTGCCCCAAGCCTGCCAGATCAGCCAACAAACTATAGCACAATCGGGGTGGAACGGCGGTCAAAAGCCCGTGCGCCGATGGGTTCCGATCTAGACAGATGTTTTCTAACCAATGTCATTTGACGTGGTTATAATCTGCCATATATTCTTATTTGATTCGTGAATTCAGCGCAATTGACTGCCTTCGTGAGGTTCTCCCCCAATAATGTTATCTGAGATAACGATAACCGGCCATCAAAGCTGGGTCGAAGGGAGAATGGCCCATTGATTCCCTCAGAAAGCCTAAAGATTCTTTTCGTCGATGACAAGGCCAACGTGAGGTCATTCGTTGGGCCGGCTATCATCGCCGCCGGATACCGGTTCATCGAAGCGGCAGACGGTCCCACCGCATTGTTTCTCATCGAAGAGGAAAAACCGGACCTCATCATTCTAGACATCATGCTGGATGACCCTGATTTCGGCGGACTGGATATCTGCAAGGAGTTACGGAGCTCGGGCAACCAGACTCCCGTCATATTCCTGACAGTTAAAGACCGGGCCGAGGACCCCAGGTTTCTCCAGAGGGCGTTCAGTCTAGGAGCGGACGATTACATCACCAAACGGGAAGAACTACTTCAGATCGAAAACGGCATGGGAATCCCGCCAACCGAATATCTAGAGAGCAAGTCCGACGTTGAGGAATTGCTCGCCAGAATCCAGGCCCGGCTTCCGCAAAGTCGTCCGGCTGTGGCGGAAATGCGAGAGCGGTCATTTGGCGATTCACTGCACGTTGATTTCGATACTGGACTGGTCCGGGTCATGAGGGAGTCAGGGTGGGAAGAGGAAACACTTACCTTGACCGAGTTGGAGATTTTTCGTCTGTTGGCGGACCGACGCAACAGGCCCGTCGGCAGAATACAGATCGTTGACACCGTGGACCGTGAAGGAACGATGACGGAACGCAGTCTGGAAAGTCATATCCACCGGCTCAGGCAGAAGATTGAACCTGACCCAAGAAATCCGGTCTACATCATCACCGTACAGCGCATTGGTTACCGCCTGCGCATTCCGGAATAGGGAGGCCGCATTGCTGCTTGCAATCTACTTGGTCGAAGGCTGGTTCTTACTCGCCATCTTGAGCGTCTCATTCCTGTTGAGGATGTTCCTCCTGGCATTGGTCCGCCGCATCCGCCGAAAGGGCCCTCTCAAGTCCGGGACCGACGTCAACGAAGCATTGTATTTGACCGTCAGCAGGCTCAGTCATCAACTGAAGAACACGGGCGAAGTCATCAGAGGCCACCTCCACGGCTTCACTGACCAACTGCCCCAGGACGAGGAGCGCTGGCGCGTCGCCCGCCGGGTCATCGGCGATGAGGCCTTGGAGGTGGGCAACCTTACCCAACACCTGGACCTCATGGTCCGATTGGGGATGTCAGGCCAGCCGCTGGTCATGGAGCCGGTGAACATACCCCTGCTGCTGGAAGACCTGATGATCAACCTGGCCCCGGCCGCCGAAGCAAAGGGCATCGTGTTGGGCGGCGTGGTCAGGGGAGAAGACAAAGAGGTCCCCCGCATCTCCGGGGACGAAGCCGCCTTGCGCGAAGTATTCGCCAACTTGTTGGAAAACGCGGTGAAGCACAACGGCAAAGGCGTGGAGATTACCGGCGAGGTCCGGCACGCTACGAACCAAATTATTGTCACCATTTCCGACACTGGGAAGGGTATTCCCCAAGAATTGGTGTCCACCATGTTCGGCAGAGGAAACCGCCGGTACGCGCCTGGGCAGAACCGAGGCACCGGTATGGGCCTATATCTCTGCCAATTGCTCACCGAACTACATGGAGGAACCATCTCCGTTTCTTCTGAAGAGGGTAGCGGGACAACTTTTGAGACCACATTGCCCCTGCGCCGTTTCGGGTAATTTTCCTAGCGCGTGAGGTCTCCGTGAGGTGACTTCACTAACATTGGGGCATACAACATTGTGGGAAGGAAACCATGTATAGAATAGCTCGAAAACTAATCTCTGCCCTAGTGCTCATTCCTTTGATTCTCCTGATTGCCCTGGCCTCAGGCTGTGGGTTGATCGGGCCTGAAACCACAGCAACCGCAACTCCGCTTCCGCCGGCAGCGACGGCAACCTCGCCGACGGCTACATCGGTCACCGCAGCCTCTAACACGTCAACTGCCATCTCTCCGGTCGCTGGTGATTTAGTGGAACTCAGCGTATTGATCGAACCATTAGATGTCGGTTACGTGGAAGTGGTCGGCTCCAAAAGATTGTCCAACGGCGATGCCACTGAGGTCGATAAGAACGAACAGATTAACTTGATCGCCCGGCCGGTTGACTCCGAGCAATGGCAGTTTGACCGCTGGGGTAACGACCTCCAAGGTAATTTCGCCGCTGAAACCTTGGTTATGGACAGCCCAAAGAAAATCAGGGCCTTTTTCGTTCCTCCAATTCCGAACCCAAACTTTTACGGGGTAACCGTGAACGGCCAACCCGTGCGCAACCTCATCATCGGAGTCGAGAATGGCTCCATAGAAATATCCCCAGCCCCAGGTCCCGGAGAGTACCCTTTCCGCGAAGGAACCATCGTTTCCCTTACTCCTCGCCCGGACGAAGGATTTAAACTGAGCGATTGGGATCTTGACTGTGATGGGAGCGGACCTTGTGTCCTGTCCATAAACGACCACAAGGAAGTCATCGTATCATTCGAGATTATCACGCCTTCTCTTACCGTCGCCGCCCAACCTGCGGCAGGCGGGAGCACGAACCCGGCCGGGATCACGGAATACGACTATGGAAACCGGGTTTCCGTGACGGCTCAGCCGTCATCAGGCTACCTGTTCACCGGCTTTTCGGGAGATTGTTCGGAGAGCGGAAGCTGCTCGGTATTGATGGACCAGCACCGTAGTGTACAGCCATTTTCGACAGGGAACCGACTCCCACACCGGCACCGACTGCGATTCCCTCACCAACACCAGTCCCAACCCCAAAGATCGTCGATTACCTCCTGACCACCTCCGTCAGCCCGTCCGGCGGCGGCACGGTCTCGCCCGCCGACACCAACACCTATGCCCAGGGCGTGTTGGTGACCGTCACGGCCTCGGCCGCCAGCGGTTACGAGTTCATCGATTGGTCCGGCGACTGCTTGGGCGCCAGCCCTTGCTCGGTGACCATGAATGAAAACAGGGGCGTCAATGCCAATTTCAAGCTGATCCCTCCGCCTCCTCTGCCGGTCCTCACCACTTCCGCGGGCACTGGCGGCACGGTCTCTCCGTCTGGCTCCAACACTTACGCTTTGGGCTCGGTGGTGGTAGTCACACAGGCAGCCAACAGTGGCTACACCTTCACCAGCTGGTCCGGGCATTGTAGGGGCAGCGGGGCTTGCTCGGTGACCATGAATGCCGGAAGAAAGGTCACCGCCAGCTTTGGTTTAATTCCTGACGTAGAGCACGACTTGACCACCGCCGCCAGCCCCATTGCAGGTGGCGCCGTCTCTCCTTCGGGCACAAATTCTTACGCAGATGGGACCTCGGTAACGGTAACTGCCACCGCCAACTCCGGCTACGAGTTCAGTTCCTGGTCCGGGGATTGCTTCGGCAGCGGCTCGTGCTCAGTGACCATGAACGCTGACAGGAATGTCACCGCTAACTTCACTCTGAATCCGCTCGCGGGGAAAATCGTGTTCCGCTCTACAGCGACCACCAGTAGCGCCCTAGAAATATACGTGATCGACCCCGACGGATCTAATCAGGTCAGACTTACCAACAACACGTTCACCGATGCAAATCCAATTTGGTCTACGGACGGCAGCAAGGTCGGATTCAACTCAATCCGAGGTGGCAACGAAGATGTCTGGGTGATGAATGCTGACGGTTCAAATCAAGTCAATTTGACCAATAATGCTTCTTTCGACAGTTCGGCTGCTTGGTCTCCTGACGGAAGCAAGATAGCCTTCATTTCCGCTCGTGACGGCGTCCGCGGGATATTCGTGATGAATACCGATGGTTCTAATGTCGTCCAACTGATCGGCGACATGGCGGAAGCTGCCAACACTGCGTGGTCGCCCGATGGTTCAAAAATAGCGTTTAGCGCGAAACTAAGTGGTGACCACGCAATCTATACCATTAACGCTGATGGCACTAATCTCACCAACTTAACCAACGGTTCCAACCATGACACCGAATTCGATTGGTCGCCTGACGGGAGCAAGATTGCCTTCCAGTCCGTCCGGGATGGAAATTGGGAGATCTACGTGATGAATGCCGACGGCAGCAACCAGACAAGGCTCACCAGTAACTCCATCAGGGATCAAGGGCCATCGTGGTCGCCTGATGGTTCCAAAATGGTATTTTATTCCGAACGAAACGCGATAAATACATTCGAGCTATACGTGATGGACGCCGATGGGTCCAACGCCACACGTATCACCAACAACGCCTCCTTCGGCGCTGTCTCGGCCGACTGGGGCCCCTAGACCCCCAACCTTGACCCGCACCCACCCCACGGGTAGCATAAGCCCTGGCCTCTCGGCCTCTTGAAGGCGGGAGGGGCCAGGGCTATTTCCCGATTTTCTCCGGGCGTATCTGCCTGCAGCGGGCCATTTAATAAACATCACAATTTTGGAGACTCCCACATGTTCTTGATGCGGTTCACCGAGCGGGCCTACACGACCTACACCGAGGAGGCCGTGAGAAGCAGCCCTAACCAAGCGGTGCGGCTGACTTTCTCCAATAGCAACTTCGACCCCAAGGTCGGCGCCCGCCAGTACAACGAGTACCTGGACGAGTACGAGTACTGCGAAGAAGTTGGCTTCGACGGGTTGATGCTGAACGAGCACCACAACACGCCCACCTGCCTGGGCGCGACCATGAACCTGGAAGCGGCGATCCTGGCCCGAAACACGAAAAATCCCAAGATCGTGTTGATGGGCAACCCACTGCCCACATTCGAAAATCCCTTAAGGGTGGCCGAAGAGATAGCGGAGATCGACATGATCTCCAACGGACGGGTGGTGTCGGGATTCGTTCGCGGCACCGGCGTTGAAAGCCTGGCCGCCAACATCAACCCCCTCCACAACCGCGAGCGGTTCGAGGAAGCCCACGATCTGATAATCAAGACTTGGACGACCCCCGGCCCTTTCCGTTGGGAGGGAAAACACTACCAATTCCGAGTGGTGAATCCCTTCCAGATGCCCCTCCAAAAGCCCCATCCGCCGGTGTGGATCCCCGGCCTGGGCAGCCCACAGACCTTGGTCTGGGCGGCCGAGCGCGGCTACCCCTACATCTATCTGGAGACCGACCCCCAGGGAACCCAGGATATGATGGACATCTACACCGAGGCGGCACGGGAGAACGGCTACGAGCCTGGCCCCGAGAATTTCGGCTACCTCTGCCGCATCCACGTGCAGGACACCGACGAGAAAGCCTACGAATCGGCCAAGGGTTTTCTGACCGGCAATGTGGGCGTGGGCCGGGTGCCGATGCCCAAGGACTACATGCTGCCTGTGGGCTACGGCGGCAACCGAAACGACCCCAAAATCGCCAAATACCAGGGCCGCGTCCGCAAGGACCCGTTCCTGGGACTGGGCCTGGAGACCGCGTCCTACGACGAGATCCTGGCTTCCAACCGTTGGATCGTGGGTAGCCCGGAGACCGTCATAAGGAAATTGCGGGAGACCTTGTCGGTCATTCGCCCCGGCATCCTGGGCGTCTGGACCAACGACGGCGACACCACCCACGCCGACACCATGCGCTGCCTGGAACTCATGGGGCGAGAAGTGCTCCCCGCCCTCCGGGAGATTGGAGAGGAGCTGGAGTTGACCGACCCGTTCCAGAAAGCTGCTGCGGCGGCTTAAGCTGACTGCTAACAGCCGTCAGCAATCAGCTTTTCAAATGGCTGAGGTGTCCCAAAGACTAAATGATAATTCAAGAAATATAAGGCCGGGTACAGCCCGGCTAAAGGCTGAAAGCTGACGGCTGTTAGCTGACAGCCTCTGAAGGAGTAAAAATGGTTGCCTTTACCGAAGAGATGGTGGACGTTGGCGGGGCCAAGGTCCACACCCTGAAGGGCGGCTCGGGCGAGCCCCTGCTGCTGCTCCACGGCGCCGGCGGGAATAGCGGCTGGCTCCGCTTCGCCGACGCCCTGGCCGAGAAATACACCGTCTACTACCCTTCCCACCCTGGCTACGGGAAATCGGAACGCCCCGACTGGCTGGAAACCATCCCCGACATGGCCTGTTTCTACACCTGGTACCTGGAAACCCTGGGGCTGGAGGGCATCCGGGCCATCGGGTTCTCCATGGGCGGGTGGATCGCCTCTGAGATCGCGGCCATGTGCAACCACTCTTTCAGCAAACTGATGTTGGTGGACGCCGTTGGCATCAAACCCAACGACTCCGAGATCACCGACATCTTCATCATCAGCCCCGCCCAGGTGCACGACCTAGTGTTCCATGATCCTAGCCAAGCGCCCGAATACCAGGCGCTCTATGGCAACGAACCTACACCGGAACAGCTAAGTCAGGCGGAAACCAACCGCGAGATGGCCGTGCGGCTCTGCTGGAAGCCGTACATGTACGACCCGCGGCTGACCAGCCTGCTGCATCGCGTCAAGATCCCCACCCGCATGGTCTGGGGACGTAACGACCAGATCGTTCCCTTGGAATGCGGTGAGCTCTTCAAGAAGGCCATCAACGGCTCCGACCTGGTGATAATCGACAACTGCGGCCACTCCCCCCAGGTCGAAAAACCCGACGAGTTCATTAAGACCGCTCTGGAATTTTTGGCATAATCGAGCAATCAGCCAACAGTAGTCAGCTTTCAGCTTTTCCTGACTGCTGACCGCTGACAGCTACCTCCGAAGGAGAACAACTTGAGTCTGGACGTTTATTACTTCACCGAGATGCCCTACCACTACATCGACGATGAGTTGGCGGAACAGTGGCCGTCCCTGCGGCTGACCTTCCCCAACAGCTACTTCGACCCCAACAAGGCCACCGACCTGTTCAAGCGGTACCTGGACGAGTTCCAGTACGCCGAGGAAGTGGGCTTCCAGGGGCTGATGATCAACGAGCACCACAACACCCCGTCCTGCATGGACGTTGAGGTGAATATCATGGGAGGCATCCTGGCCCGTCTAACATCTAAAGCTAAGATCCTGATGCTGGGCAACATGCTGCCCACCTCGGACAACCCGCCAAGGCTGGCCGAAGAGATCGCCATGTTGGACGTGATATCAGGTGGCCGCATCGTCTCCGGCTTTGTCCGGGGCATCGGCATCGAAAGTTGGGCCAGCAACACAAACCCGATTCACAACCGGGAGCGGTTCGAAGAGTGCCATGACCTGATAATCAAGACCTGGACCACGCCCGGCCCCTTCCGCTGGGAAGGCAAGCACTACAACTACCGGGCGGTGAACCCGTGGATGGTGCCGGTGCAGAAACCCCATCCGCCGGCCTGGGTCCCGGGGACCGGCAGTCCTGAGACGGTCGAATGGGCGGTCAAGCACCGCTACACCTACGCCGCGTTCTTGACTGAGCTTACCAGGGCCCAACAATTATTCGGCAGCTACCGGGAACAAGCCGCAAAAGCCGGTTGGGAGGCGGGCCCGGACAAATTCGCCTTCATGATCTGCGCCCACGTCAACGAGACCGACGAGAAGGCCCAGGAAACCGGCAAGGCGTTCATGTGGCGCATGGGCCATCCCCTCAAGGGACCTAGGGAATACTGGGCGCCGCCGGGATACTTCTCCCAGGCCGGGGTCGCCGCCAACGCCGCACGCAGGCAGCGGCCGATGAACGAGATGACCTACGAGGAACTACAGGAGCACAATCACCTGGTGGTGGGCAGCCCGGAGACAGTCATCAAGAAGCTGCGCCACATCAAAGAAGAACTGGGCATCGGATCGCTACTCCTGGAAACCCAGGGCGGCCCGCTGTCCCACGAAGACACGATGCGATCGATAAAGTTGATGGGCGAGGAAGTTATTCCGGCGCTACAGGATTAACACGAGGTAATCGTCCTTTCTCCTTCAGCAGTGGTTAGCCTCAGACCTGTCATTCTGAGGCATCAGCCGAAGAATCTTCCAATCATGACCTTGGCAGACCCTTCGCTGCGGCTCAGGGTGACATCTTTAGGTCGCGTCGTTCGAACGGGAACCTAGGCCCCCAACAACCTAAAACAAACAGGGCACGCCCATCTCACCGCAGGTATCCCGGATCGATTCCGCCACGTCGGGGTGAAGCGGGATGCCTTCTTCGCGGCGGACTTCCTCCACCTCGGCCTCGGGCTGGCCCGCCACTAGAACGCGGTCATGGCCCGGCGCCGGCTTGGTGGTCTTCATCATGGTCAGCCACTCGTCCATCTCGACTTTGAATGGCTCGACGTCTGTGAATGCCTCGATGCTGTAGGCGGCCACCATATGCCCGAAGTTGGGCCTGCCAGGAACCGCCCCGTAGCCAAATCCGGTCAACACCCCTGCCAAAATGTCCACCATGCAAGAGAATCCGTAGCCCTTATGGGAACCGCCCTCGCGGTCGGCCCCCAAAGGCAGCAGCGTGAACTTCTCGGGGGCCAGCCCCGCCTCCATGATCGGAGTGCCGTCTTCGGTTGCCATCCACCCGCCCGGAATCTCGGCGCCCAGCCGCGCCGCGATGCGGATCTTGTTCACCGCCACGGAACTGGTGGCCACGTCGAACACGAACGGCGGCTGGTCCTTGGCCGGCACCGCGATGGCGATGGGGTTGGTGCCCAGACGCGGCTCGGCGCCAAAGGTGGGCAACACCTGGGGCGGGCAACTGGTCATGCAGATGCCGATCATGTCGTGCTCCAGGGCCAGCATCGCGTGGTAAGACGCCATGCCCAGGTGCCGGGCGTTGCCGATGGTCACCATGCCCATGCCCACGTTCTTGGCCTTTTGTATGGCAATCTCCATGGCCTTGGGCGTGACGATAGTGCCCAAGCCTCGGTCGGAGTCGATGGTCGCGGTGCTGGGGGTCTCCCGGATCACCTTCCAGTTGGGCCGCGGATTGATGGAACCTTCTTTATAGCCGGTGATGTAGCTCTTCAGCATGTTGGAAACGCCGTGGGAGTCCACGCCCCGCAGGTCGGCAAGGACCAATACGTCGGCCGCCAGCAGGGCATCGTCGGCTGGAACGCCCAGCTTCTCGAAGATGCCAGCCGCGGTCTTTCTCAGGTCGTCTCCCTGGACGAATTCCGCGTCATCGTGGCTAACCTTGAACTGCTCTAGCACTGCGTCACTCCTCGCCGTGGCCTGCCCAGCCGTCTTTCAGCGCAGTATAGCATCCGGCCTACGCACGCAGACCACGCCTTGGCCTCGGCCTGCCCCGTAGCTATAATCTGGACTATAATTCCGCCACGCATATTTCCCCCGCAGGAGCCCCCATGACCGACCTCAGAACTCAGGCCCTCGACTACCTCTCCCGGCTGGGCAGCGACCCGGCGACAGCCTTCCGCGAGAACGGAGTGGCCGACACGGTCAAGGCGATCCTGGTCGAGATCGGACTGGAGCACCAGCAGGACGCTTTCGGGAACATCATCGCCAAGGTCTCCGGGAGCGACCCCACCGCCAATCCGCTGGCTATCGTCGCCCATATGGACCACCCCGGTTTTGAGATAACGGCCAGCCACCCCGATGGCCCTGCTGATGAATACATCGCCACGGCCATGGGCGGCGTGCCCCAATCAAGCTTCGAAGCAGGTGTGCCGGTCCTGGCGCTGCTACCCGACGGCAGCCGAGTCAGCGGCGTAACCGCCGGGAAGTACGGCGACGACAGCGACCGCCAGGTCTTGATCCACCTGGACCAACCCCACGACTTGGAACCGCCCGTCTCAGTGGTGTTCGATCTGGTGGATTTCCAATTGGACGGCGAGACCATCCGCATGCGGGCCGTGGACGACCTGGCCGGCTGCGGCAGTATCCTGGCAGCCTTGGCCCAACTCACGGCAGGCGACGCCCCTCCCGGAGACGTGTACGGGGTTTTCACCCGCGCCGAGGAGGTTGGCTTGGTTGGCGCCAGGCTCATGGCCGAAGCCGGTACCCTGCCTCCCGAAACACTGGTTATCTCCGCCGAGTCCAGCCGCACACTGCCCGGAGCGGAGATGGGCGAAGGGCCGGTAATCCGCGTCGGCGACGCCGGTTTAACCTTCAACGCTGATGCGGAATCAGTACTCATACGCGCTCGCGAAGCGCTAAGGGACCGAGACACCGGTTTCAAGTGCCAGCGTCAACTGATGAGCGGCGGGACCTGCGAGGCCAGTGCCTTCGCCGTCTTCGGCTACCAGACCACGGGCATCGCCTTCCCCCTGGGCAACTACCACAACGGCGCCCCCGAGGGCAGAATCGAAGCCGAATACATCCACGTGGACGACTACTTAGGCGGAGTGGAACTACTCACCGAAGCCGCCCGCCGCGTCTCCGACCGTGCCAACACCGCCTTCCGCCAACGCCTGCGTGAGGTGCCGTCAGACCTGCGGCAGCGGATGCTGGACACGGGAGGGTGACCCCCTCCGTCATTCCTCCTTCTGCGGAAGGATGGAATCCAGGACGCGTTGACGGAGTGAGGTTTGGCTAATCCATGCAATCTGGATTCCAGCCTTCGCTGGAACGACAAGTGAGGAAAAAATGGCCACCAAAGACATAGCCTTCCTATCAGCCACGGAGCTGGGTTCCGCAATCAAGTCCAAGCAGATATCGCCCGTAGAGGCGGTGGAAGCCTACCTCGACCGCATCGAGCGAATAGACCCTCAGGTCAACTCATACATCACCGTCATGGCCGAGCAGGCCCGTCAAGAGGCCCTTGAGGCCGAGGCCGAGATTCGGCGCGGCGATTACCGGGGTCCGCTCCACGGCATCCCCATGGGGATCAAGGACCAGATCTACACCAAGGGCGTCCGCACCACCGACGCCTCCAAGATAAGGACCGATTTCATTCCCAGATTCGACGCCACGGTGGTCACTAACCTGAAGAAAGCCGGGGCAATCCTGCTGGGCAAACTGAACATGAGCGAATTCGCCCACGGGGAACCTCAGAGTTCGGCCTTCGGTCCGGCCCGCAACCCCTGGGACCTGACGCGAAGTCCCGGCGTCTCAAGCACCGGGTCCGGGGCCGCCACCGCCGCCCGCCTCTGCGCTACGTCGTTGGGCGAGGACACCGGCGGGTCCATCCGTGGCCCGGCCGCCAACTGCGGGCTGGTGGGGCTGCGTCCCACGTGGGGCCGGGTCAGCCGCTACGGGGTAGACGGGGCTGGCTGGTCATTCGACACCATCGGGCCGATCTCCCGGACAGTGGAGGACTGCGCCATCACCATCGGCGGCATCGCCGGTTACGATCGGCAAGACCCGTCCACCCACCAAGTGCCGGTGCCCGACTACCAAGCAGCGCTAACCGGCGACATCAAGGGCCTCAAAGTGGGCGTGGTACAGGAACTGATCGACCCTGAAGAACTGGACCTGGACCCGCAGATGCGCCAGGCGGTACTGAACGCGATAGAAGTCTTAGCGGAACTGGGAGCGGACGTTAGGCAGGTGTCCATGCCCTTGGCCGAGAAGTCGGGCTACATCACCCGCGCCATCACCCACGTCGACCGGGTGAGCCTGCATCCCGAGTGGCTGCGGGAGCGGCCCAACGACTACCACTACAACACCAAGGTCCACTTCACCACCGCCAACCTGATCCCGGCCCAGGTCTACTACAAAGCCCAGAAGCTGCGGACCCGGGTGCGCCAGCAAGTGCTGGGCCTACTGGAAGAAGTAGATGTCCTGGTCCAGCCCACTTCCGGCGCCCCCGCCAACATCATCAACCCAGACCAGAAAGTAGAAAACCAAGAGCAAGCCAGAAAAGCGCTATCAGCGGGGGGATTTAGGGGCCCCTACAGCCTAAGCGGCGCCCCAGCGCTCTCCATCCTCTGCGGTTTCACCTCGGAAGGAGAAGGCGCCCTACCCCTGGCCATGCAGATAGCCGGCCGCCCCTTCGATGAAGCAACCGTGTTGCGGGTTGCGCATGCTTACGAGCAAGCGGCGGGGTGGATAGGGCGGGTACCGCCGGGGGCGCTTTAATTAAAGGGAGTTTCATCTACGTCGGAGTCCGTCTGATTTCGAAATTAAACGACTCGCGGCGCCTGTCACCCTGAGCGAAGAGAAGGGTTTGCCAAGGTCGTGATTGGCAGATTCTTCGTCGGCCTTCGGCACTCCTCAGAATGACAGTGATGAGGCGATGCGCCTTCCCCTCCCAGATAACCCACCTACTGCTTATCCTGCAACCCGTCTATCTGCTCCCTGCTGCGGCCGTAGATGTGGGGGACGTCCCAGCCTTCTAGGCCGGCGTAGGTGTCTATCTGAGAGCGGTGGTGGACCTCGTGTTCCAGGAGCATCATCAGGATTCGCCAGCCGCTGAGGGTGCCGTCGGTGTCGATCATCTTGATGCGGCGGTCCAGCCACTCTTTGGGCGTGCCAGCTATCTGGTTCTGGAACTCCACCGCTGAGGCCTCCAGCGCTGGAATCCAGCCTGATTGCTTCTCCGTGCTAGGCGGCACCCAGTCGTAACGCCAGCCCTTGCCGGTATACGCCGAGGCGAAATAGATCCTGGACTCGCAGATGTGGTAGATGATCTGGGAGATTCCCCACGCCTTCTCCCCCTCGCCTCTCGACGGCTCCCAGTCTTCAGCAGGAGGAGGGAGGGCCTCGATATCCCGCAGGGTCCGCCGGTGGATCGACCGGAAATAATTCAGAAACAAATCTGGGTCAGTAATCATATTTAAACCTCTGGTATCGAGCCCAATATTCTAGCGTGCGCAGCACCTACTTCACGGCCAGCAGGTCGTAGGCTAGGGCCAGCATTATCCTGGTGCCGCTGATCAAACTCCGGATGCCCACCGACTCGTTGGTGCCGTGGACGAAGCTAATCATCGGGTCGTCGTCGGGGTGCGAACCCACCATGCCGTAGGTGGTAGTGCCTAGGTTGCGCGTGAACCGGGAGTCGGTGAACCCGGTGGTCAGCGATGGCACCCATTGGATGTCGTCCCGTTGCAGCGCATTGGCGGTGCTGATCTGGATGCGCTTAGCGAAATCGGTCTCGAAGGGTGACGAGTTGGGTATCGACATGTAGTCGATCTCTATCTCCACACCCGGGATTCCGTCCAGAATCCTGTCCAGCTCCTTCCGGACGTAGGCCTCGTCCTGGTGGGGCAGCGTCCGCACGTCGCAGGTCAGCCGCACCGACTCGGGGACGCTGTTGGACTTGATGCCGCCCTGGATCATGGTGGGCGTGATGGTCATCCGGGACAACGCCTTCATGATGGACGCGAAACGCGGTTGTGTTTCTTCGTTGTCCGCGATTATCTGGTCGATGTTCTCCGGCGAGGGCTTGTCCTCGATAGCGAAGGTTGACAGGTGATCGAACAGGCTGGTGGAGGTGTCCCGCTCCGCCTCGTAGGCCTCGATGCGCTTGACCACCTCAGATAGCCCGAATAAAGCGTTGGTGCCCTGCCAGGGCGTGGACGCGTGGGCGCTCGTACCCTTGATTTCGATCTCCAACTGGAGCCGCCCCTTCTCGCCGATCCCCAACAGATAGGTCAGTGTCCCGGCGGCCTCAATCGGTATGCCGCCGCCTTCGTTCACGGCATAAGGCGCCGCCAGCTTCTCCGGGTGATGCTCAGCCATCCAGCCGAAGCCGTACCGGCCCCCATGCTCTTCATCGGCGCAGGACGCCAGGATCAGGCTGTCCTTCAGTTCGACTTTGTTGCGTTTCAGGATGCGCATGGCGATCATTTGGCAAGTCAGCAGGCCCTTGCAATCGGACGACCCTCGTCCAAAGACCCGGCCGTCGGCGATGGTGGCGCTGAAGGGAGGAAAACGCCACTTCTCTTCTTCCTCCACCGGCACCACGTCTAGATGGGACATGAACATTAGCCCGGCCTTCCCCGAGCTGCCCTCCAGCCGGGCGATCAGGTTGCCCCGGTCGGGAGCCGACTCGATGGTCTCCGAGTCGATGCCGTCTTCGTCCAGCCATTTCTCGATGTATTGGCAAAGTTCTGTCTCGTTGCCTGTAGGCATGACTCCGGTGTTCACTGTAGGTATCCGGACCATGTCTTGTTCCAGCGAGACGATCTCGTCCCGCATCTCATCAACTTGGTCCAGTAAGCTCTCTAGGTCAGGCATCTAAGCCTCCGTTTATTTTTTCGTTTCTTGATCGGATCGCACGGCCCGATTGTCACCCTGAGTGAAGCGAAGGGTCTGCCAAAGTCCAGATTGGCAGATTCTTCGTCGGCCTACGGCACTCCTCAGAATGACAGTAGGGCGGGGTTGTCCGTTTCGACCGAATCAATACCCAATGGCATAAGCCTCGCACCTGGGGTCCGCGCCGCCCTGTAGTACTTTAGTTTCCGGGTTGCGGGTGATGGCGCAGTAAAGGGACGAGCCCTCCCACCAGTCGGGATACCGCTCGATGGTATGGCCTTTCCCTCGCAGTGATTCCGCTGCCTCTTCGGAGATACGACCTTCCAACCGCAGCATCCCCGGCTCGTACTTGGACGGCCAATTGGAGCCCGGGAAGTTGTAGCTGTAGAAGCGGGGTTCCTCCACGGCCTCCTGGGGGTCGCGGCCAAACTCCAGCATGTTCAGCAGCAATTGCAATGTGCCCTGGGGGATGTGGTCTCCGCCATGGGCGCCCAGGGCAATCACCGGCTCTCCGTCCCGCAGCACCAACGCCGGCGCAGGGGTTAGCCTAGGCCGCTTGCCCCCGGCGACTGAGGCGGGGGCGGCTTCGTCCAACTTGGACTGGGAACCGCGCATGGAGAAGGCCAGTCCCGTGCCCGGAATGATTGGTCCGCCGTTCTTGGTGCCCTCGCTGGGGGTGCTGGAGAAGATGTTGCCGTCCCCGTCGATGACCGCGAAATATGACGTCCCACCCCCGGTGGCGCCGGCCGTTGCAACCGGGACCGGGGCGTCTTTGGGGGACTGGGGCCCTCCATTCAAAGTCGCTTTGCGGTTGCGCGGGTCTCCCGCGGGAGGAGTGCCAGGCCAGGCCACATCTGGGTCGATGAGGCCGCGCCGATGGGCCAGATATTCTTCGGACAGCAACTCTTTGATGGGCACGTCCACGAAATCCGGGTCCGCCACGTATTGCTCCCGGTCGGCGAAGGCCAGGTTCAGCGCCTGACTAACGGTGTGGATGTACTCGGGGGAATTGTGGCCCATGGAAGCCAGGTCGAACCCTTCCAGGATCTTGAGAGCTTGCGGGAAGGTCGGGCCTTGCCCCCACGGCCCAGTGCTGTAGACGTCGTAACCCCTGTAGTTCACGGTCACCGGCGTGCCCACATGCACGTGATACCGGGCCAGGTCGTCCTCGGTCAGCAGGCCGCCCATCTCTTGGTTGAAGGCCACGATCTTGCGCCCAAGTTCTCCGGTGTAGACTTCGTCGCGGGCCGCTTGAAGGGCCGCTTCCCGGCCCCGGCCCATGTTGGAGTTCTCGATCTCCGCCAGCTTGGCAAGTGTTCCCGCAAGGTCTTTCTGGTAGAACATCTCGCCCTGCTTGGGCGGGCGTCCGTTGGGCATGAATATCTCGGCGGTGGATGGGTGGGCATTATAAGCATCATAGGCAGTCACGAACCGGCCCGCCAGGTAACGAAACATGGGGAAACCGTTCCCGGCCAGATCGATGGCCGCGGACGCCACTTCGCCGAAGCTCATGGTGCCGAATCGGGATAGGGCGGTGATCCACGCATCCGCCGCCGCCGGTGTCAGCGAGTTCATCACGCCGGGCGTTAGCTCGCCCCCATGATTCTTGTTGAAATACTCAACTGAAGCCGCCTGGGGCCAAACACCTAACCCGTCTATCTCGACGACTTCCTTACGGTCGGCCAGGTACATGACCGTCGGCGCCACACCTAAGAAGCCGCAGTCATCAACGTGCACCACGTTCAGCGCCAGGCCTACGGCCACTCCGGCGTCGATGGCGTTGCCGCCCTTCCTCAAGACATCGAGGCCGGCCATGGCGGCGGCGGGGTGACTGGCAACCACCATACCGTTGGTCCCCTGCATCAAAGGGCGAAAACTTGTCATCGTAGATCCTGGAACGGGCATTCGAAATTCCTCCGGTTTAACTTGATATTATCTGGCGGAGCGGGTCCGCGCTTAGACCTCTCCGGCTGTTTGGTCGATGAAGCTGCGGGCGAATTCCCAGAACTTGTACACGTCGGCGAAGTTGGACACCAGGCCCATGGATATGCGGACCGCTCCGGCGCTCTTGCCATCCCGGTCTTCCAATACGCTCAAGAATTGCTCGAATGTCATGCGCTCGCCGTTCTCGAAGGCCGCGGCCATGTCTTCCTCGGTCAGACCGTGGGCCAGTTCCCCGGCCCCCGGATTGCAGAAACAACCGGTGCGGAGGGATATCCCAACCCGGCCGGCCAGACTGTCGATACGGCGATGGTCGATCAATATGTCTTTCGGGTCGTAGAAATTAATGGTCAACGTGCCCCCGCGGGCCTCCATGGTGGTGGGACCGTAGACCCGGACCAAAGGCATTCCGTTGCTGTGCCGCAGACTTAGCAGGTTCTCCATGAGCCACGAGGTCAAGTACGACACCCGATCGTGGATGACGTCGATGCCGATCGACTCTATGTGTTTCAGCCCGATCCCCACGGCGGGTATGTTCAGGTAATTCAGCGTCCCTTCCTCGAAGGCCTGTTCGCCCTCGGCGAGGAAGTGTTTTTCGGCCTGCACCGAGGCGATGGTGATGGTGCCGCCGGCGAACCAGGGCCGCACCAGCTTGGTCAGGGCGCTTTTCCGCGCCAGCAAACACCCGACTCCGGTGGGGTAGCCGAACATCTTGTAGAAGGACAGAGGCACGAAATCGGGGAGTATCTCAGCCAGGTCCAGCCGGTTGGATGGCGCAAAGGCCGCGCAATCCAGCAGCACGTCCCAACCGCGTTCTCGGGCGTATGCGGTCCACTCCTTGGGGTGCTGCACACCGGAGAAATTGGACTGGCTCGGGTAGGCGAACAGATTGTGGCCGCCCTCGCGGGGCCGGTCCAGCTCTGACTTTAGCCGGGCGTCGTCCAGTCGCAAGTCCGGGGGGACGACAGGCACATAGGTGACATCGGCGCCTCTGGCGCGGGCAAACTCCCGCACTCCGTTGATGGAGTTATGGTTGTCGAAAGACAGCAGGTACCGGTCACCGGCCTCGAACGGATAGGCCTCTCCCACCAGCTTGATGGCGCCAGTGGCGTTGGCCGTGAATATGGCCACGTACTCGTCCGGTGGGGCGTTGAAAAACTTCAGCAAAGAATCACGGGTCTCATCGACCAATGCCGTGGTCGCCGACGACGCGGGGCTCTCTGAATGCGGGTTCCCGAAGATGCCTTCTTCCAGCAGTTCTGAGATCCCGCGTATCTGGGAGTCCGCGTAGAGCCCGCCGCCGGTATAGTCCAGGAAAACCTGGCCCAGCCGGTCCAACCGTCCGTAGTCGGTGCGGCGCAGGTCGTCCAACTTCAGGGTCGACTCGAAAGCCCGATTAGCCTTCAGAAATCGCTGATAGGCATGGTCCATGTCCCGGTCTAATTTTCCGGCGGGTGCGGTCATATCGGCTCGCAAGGCAGGCTCGGGCGATTCAAAGGCATTCTAGCAAAATACGCCTTTCAACGGGGCAGCCGCCGGATTACCGCGTTTGGATTCGTTCCCACCTGAGAGTAGACTTAGGTTACCGCTTTTTGCGGACGAAAATCCGGAGGAAAACATCCATGGATATGCCTAAGCGAATGAAATTCGGTTCTTTCCTCGGCCCGTTTCACCGGGTCGGTGAGAACCCCACCCTGGCAATGGACCGGGACCTGGAGTTGATCGACTGGATGGACAACCTGGGATTCGACGAGGTTTGGATCGGCGAGCACCACTCGGCGGGCTGGGAGATCATCTCATCGCCTGAGGTATTCATCGCCGCCGCCTCCCAACGCACTCGCTACATCAAACTGGGCACCGGTGTCGTTAGCCTGCCCTACCATCACCCCCTGATGGTCGCAAACCGGATGGTGCAACTCGATCACATGAGCCGCGGCCGTGTCCTGTTCGGCGTCGGCCCCGGCGCCCTGCCCGGCGACGCCTACATGATGGGGATCCCCCACGAGACGCAACGGGAACGGATGGACGAGTCGCTAGGGATCATCATGCGGCTGTTCACGGAAACCGAGCCCATCACCTACAAGTCAGATTGGTTTGAACTAAATGAGGGCATGCTCCAGTTGCGTCCCTATCAACAGCCCCATATGCCGGTGGCGGTGGCTTCGATCCAGACGCCGGCGGGCGTCGCGCTGGCGGGGAAACACGGGGCGTCAGTATTGACCATCACGGTGCCGAGAGACCCGTCGGCCGGCCCCGCCGACCTGAAAGGGCTTTGGAGCATCGCAGAGGAATCGGCGGCAGAACACAACAAAACTATGAACCGGCACGACTGGCGATTGGTCCTGCCCGTCCATTTGGCCGAGACTCGGAAAGAGGCTTTGGACGACATCCGCATGGGCTCGGCCCAGTACCTGAGGGAATACTCGGAGGGAACCAACGGACGGAAAGCGGTCTTCGACGGCCCCATGGAGAAGGTGGTCGACAACATGGCGGAAGCCGGCTCTTGGATCGTTGGCACACCGGACGACTGCATCGAAGCCATCAACCGGCTGCAAGAACAGAGCGGCGGTTTCGGCGGTTTCCTGGTCCAGACGGTGGACTGGACATCGCGGGAGAAAATGATGCGCAGCTACGAACTGTTGGCCCGCTACGTTATGCCCCAGTTCCAGGGCACCGTGGCCGCTCCCATAGCCTCCAACAAGTGGGCCACCGAGCGGCAGGCAACGCTAGTAGCGGGACGGGTCCGGGCCATCGACCGGGCCAAGCAGGTCTACGTCGACCGGAAGAGTTAGGCGCCCCGGTAGCATAATCGGATTGACGCGACCGTAGGGGCACGGCATGTCGTGCCCCTACGCCGGTGATGGCGGTTTCACCGTCCAGACGGCCTAGATCCCCAGCAACTTCTCCACGTTCCTGAACAAGATCGCCTCTTTCTCGCTCTGAGACAGACTCTCCAGACCCAATAGCCAGGCCACTGGCCAGTCGATGGCCATGTCGAAGGGCCAATCGGTGCCGAAGACCACCCGGTCTATGCCCACGCTGTCTATGAGGTAGCGTAGCGCTGTTTCGCTGTGGGTCAGGCAATCGTAGTAGAACTTGTCGAGGTAAGTGCTGGGCGGCTTCTGAATGTGCTCCCTGGCTTCCTGCCGCACCTCCCAGCCCCGGTCCATCCGCCCGATGCCGTAGCAGGTATAACCCCCGCCGTGGCACAGGCAGACTTTCAGGTCGGGGCAGGCGTCCATCACCCCGCCAAAGACCATCGCCGCGAAAGTCACCGCTCGGTCGGCCGGGTTGCCCACGGTGTTGGGCAGGTGGTAGCGGCTGATGCGGTGGTTCACCACTGTCTCGCCGCCTTGGTGCACCAAGATCACCGCCCCCAGAGTCTCAACCGCCTTCCAGAAGGGCAGGAACTTCTTCTCGTCGAATGTCTCGCCGTTCACGTGGTCGCCGATCATGGCGCCCTTCAGCCCCAGCTTCATGCTGCGCTCTAGCTCGGAGATCGATGCCTTGATGTCTTGCATGGGGAGGGTGGCGAACCCGGAGAATCGGACGGGGTGGTCTTTGACCAGCTCCGCAATGTAGTTATTGCATTCCTTGGCCATTTCCTTGACCGTGGCGGGGTCGCCGTCATAAGCGTAGAAATAGGCGTTGGTGGACAGCACCTGAACATCCACTCCCAACGAATTCATGTCGGCCAGGCGTTCTTCGGGCGTCCATTGAGTCTTGGGGTTGTTCCGGTGGATGCTCATGGAGTCGGGCGGCATGCCGTGCCAGGCCTCGCCCCGATGGCTGGCCTCCACGAATCCCACAGGCGTGATGTGTGCATGGATATCTATGGTCCGCATGGGTGCTCCTTGGCGCAGGTTTCCGGTATGGTATCACCAAGATTGAAAGGCATTGGGCCAGTTCAAACGGCAGGCCCCGGCCCGCTGGCCATAATAGACCGACGGAGGCGATCAAGCAATGGCGATGAAAGTAGGCATCAGGGTCCCGGTCGGGCTGCCCGTGATTGAGACCGCAGAATTCATCGCCGGTTGCGAGGCCGCCGGTTTCTCAGGGGTTGGCGTCCACGACCACCAGCACAGCGGCCGGGATGTCTACCTGACCCTGGCGCTGGCCGCCCAACGCACATCGAAGCTCACGCTGTACCCTGCCACCACCAACCCGGTGACCCGGCATCCCGGAGTCTTGGCGTCTCTGGCCCACACCCTTGAGGAGATCGCTCCGGGCCGGGTGTTATTGACCGTGGGGCCCGGCTATCTGGCGGTGGGCAACATCGGGCGTCCCAGGGCCACTCTGGAGACTATGCGTCAGGCCGTCTTGGCTATGAGGCGGCTGCTCCGGGGCGAGACTGTAGTCTTCAACGGCTCGGAGACCAAACTGAGAAACATCAGCGACACTCCCACGCCCATCTTCATGACAGCGGCAGGCCCGCGGATGGTTGAGCTGGCCGGAGAGGTCGCCGACGGTGCGTTGATGCTCGTGGGTCTGCACCCGGAGTCCGTCGCAGCGGCCCGGCGGAGACTTCAAATCGGGGCCGAACGCGGCAAACGTGACTTGTCCAGCTTTCAGACCATCTACATCACGCCCACGACCGTTGACGATGACGGTGCTAGGGCCCGGCGCTGGCCCCAGCAGTGGTTCCGGTCAGATCAGCCGTACTTGAAATATCCCAGCGATTCCAACCTGTTCTGGCTACGGGAGGCGGGCATCGACCTCCGTGACGATTTCGTTCCGGAGCAGATCACGGATACTCAGGCGGACGCCATCTGCGACGCCATGGGGCTCTTCGGCACACCCGAAGAATGCCTCGAACGCCTGAGGCGTGCTGGTTCTGAGGCAGGTATCGATCACGTGTTCATCTTCCCAACCCACACCCAAGACGGCGGCTACGACATGCCGACCAAAGAAATCGAGGCGTTCAAGAGCGTAATCATTCCAGGACTTAATTCTTAAAGAATAAGTGTGCCTGTTCTCCGGTCGCATTGTCCCTTCTCCCGTCGCAACGGGGGAAGGTTAGCATGGGGGCGAATCTTCGAGGTAGAAACTGTCATCTCCGCCAGCGTGGCCCCCACCCTAACCCTCCCCCGTTGCGACGGGAAAGGGAACTATTTGACTCTCCTAGCTGAGGTTGAAGGAAAAAGCGCCCCTTTAAACCCCTACCACCCGTACCCTATGGTTGTTGCTGTCTGCAACGAAGATGTTGCCGTCGGAGTCGATGCCGCAGCCGTGGGGTCGGTCCATGGCGGCTTCGGTCGCCGGGCCGCCGTCTCCTTCTCCCCCCAGCCGGCCTCCGGCGATGGTGGTGACGATCCCAGTGTCGGCGTGGATCAACCGGATGGCGTGGTTCTCGGTGTCCACCACGACCACGTTGTTTTGCGCGTCGCATCTGAGCGCCTTGGGGGAACCCCAGGTGGCGGTCAATGCCGGGCCGCCGTCGCCTTCATAGCCCCGTTCGCCGGTCCCAGCCACGGTGCTCATGATGCCGTCGGCGTCGATCTTGCGGACCCCATTGCCCTCGCGTTCGGCGATGTAGGTGTTGCCCTTACTATCCATGCACACAGCTCTGGAGCCCATGAAACTGGCTTCTAGCGCGGGCTTGCCGTCGCCGGTGCGCTCTTTCTCGCCATTGCCGGCGAATGTGCTGATCGCTCCGGTGGCCAAGTCCAAGCGGCGGATACGCTGGTCTTGGATGTCGGCGATCAGCAGACCGCCCTTGCCGTCTAGGAAGCAGTCGTTGGGTTCGCGGAGCATGGCCTGGCCGCCAGGCCCGCCGTCCCCGCTGTAGCCCACCTCCCCGGTGCCGGCCACGGTGGAGATGATGCCGGTGGCGGCGTCCACCTTGCGGACCACGGCGTTCAACCGGTCAACGATATAGATGTCGCCATTTCCGTCCACCTGCAAGGAATATGGCTCCTGCATCGTCGCCTGGGTCGCTGGGCCGCCGTCTCCGCTGTACCCTGACTCCCCCGTACCGGCCACGGTCGTCACGATGCCATTGGACTTATCCACCCGGCGGACGATGTTGTTCCGCGACTCGGTGTAGAAGAGGTTTCCGGCGGAATCAAAATCGCACATGAAAGGCTCGGTGCAGACCGCCTGCAGCGCCGGTCCGCCGTCTCCGGCATAGCCAGCTTCTCCGGTTCCCACATAGGTCTGTATCTTCCCTGCTTCGAATGGCATGTTGGTTTACTCTCCGTGGTTTGGTTGGTAGGTGGGGGCGAAAATCCCCCCAACCCCCCTTTACGAATGGGGGGCTTAATCTTCCCCCTTTCGTAAAGGGGGACCGAGGGGATTTTGGTACCTACTGGGAAGTCATCTCCTCTGTATACCAGTCCAGAATCTCGCTTCCAGTCATGAACACCACGTCGTCGTGCCGGCGGATGTACTCGAAGATCTGGTCGTAGTATTTGATACGGTGGGCGGCGCCGGTGATGTATGGATGGGTGGAGACGCACATGATGCGGGCGCTCTCTGCTCCCTCCCGGTACAGGGTGTCGAAATGGTCCTTGGCCCGCTCAAAGAGCTCAGGTGAGCGGTGGTGCTGCACCAGATACACCGGGATATCGTTCAGTTCCACGGTGTAGGGGAGCGCCACCAGGCTTCCCGACTTCACCTTCATGGGGTATGGCTGGTCGTCGTTGCACCAGTCGGCGATGTACTCGATGCCCTCCTCGGCCAGTATGTCTGGGGTATCGAAAGTCTCGGCCAATCCTGGACCCATCCAGCCCCTTGGCGCCGTGCCAGTGAACTCCGTGATGGTGTCGATGGTCCTCCGAATGGCGTACCGCTCGTCCGGTTCCTTGTTAATCACCCGCTGGATGTAGCTGTGCGCCAGCATCTCCCACCCGGACTTAATGCTTTCTTCTACGATCTGCGGATAGCTGAGACACACCGAGGCGTTCAGGCTGACCGTGGCCTTGATGCCGTAGTTGTCCAACACCTGCTTCATGCGCCAGAATCCGACTCTCAGTCCGTAGTCGAACCACCCAAAGTTGGGTATGTCCGGGATAACCGAAACTCCTTGGGGCGTGGGCAGCACCGTACGGGCCATGGGTTCGTTGATGTCCCACTCTTCCACATTGATCACCGGCCAAACCGCCACCCGCGCGCCGCCGGGCAGCTTCAAGGGCTTGCGGTCAAATATTGGTGAGAAATCAGCTCTGGGATTGGACATTGTTGTGCTCCTAGTGGTCTTACGCCCTGGTTGTGCCTAAATCCCCCTCGGTCCCCCTTTACGAAAGGGGGAAGACCGGTCCATTCGGGACAATTCTGATGGAAGGAAACTCGAGTCCCTCTTTCGTAAAGGGGGATTTAGGGGGATTTTCGCCCCCTCACTGACAGCTTAAATCTTCATCGCCTTCAACCCAATCTTCGCCAGGTCTTCGTCTTCTTGCGCGGCCAGGCCGCTCACGCCGATGCCGCCCATGATGGAGCCGCTGCCGGGGTGGAGGATGACCACGCCGCCCTGGACGGCGGCCAGCATGGGGTCTCCCATCTCGGCGACGGTGCGGCGTTGGCCGGCCAGACGCTCGGCATAGTCCTTGGAGTCCTGCCCGGAAAGGGCACAGGTGTAGGCCTTGCGGATGGCCATGCGCTTGGGGACCTCACGGCAGCGGTCCATCCGGCCGTAGCTGATCATGCTGCCCGTGTCGTCGACGATGGCGATGGCTAGAGGCCGGTCCGGCTCTTTGTTGGCCTCGGCCAAGATAGCGGCGATGGCGTCTTGTGCCTGGCCCAAGCCCAGCATCGGTTTGTCATACATAAAAAATCCCCCTGCAGAATGGTATGGGCCATTCTAACTGGGGGGTGCGCGCGTGGCAAGAAAGCGGTCAGCTATCAGCGGGGGTACGAAAATCCCCTTAAATCCCCCTTTGCAAAGGGGGACCGAGGGGATTTCCGCGTAACTCAACCAATCAATCCAGAACCCTGAAACAACCCCGCCACCGGCAGGTGAAGCAGAAAGCTGAGCGCGGGAAGCTGATAGCTTCCCCCTACCCCTGCCCTTTGTAGATCAGCGTATCCGGGTTGAACGCCCCCCAGGCGAACCAGAAATGGTTGCCATGAACGATGGGGGTTAGCGACTTCCCGGCCATCTCACCTTCAAGCGCCTCGCCCAGGATGTTCCATGAGGTACCCGTTTGGTCGTCAACGAATCGGTCGTTCTTCAAGCTGAAGGTCAGTTTTTGGCCGTCGAGGTTCGCGTCGAACACTCCCGTTGCGCCGACATCATCCGAATCGATGATCAGCGCCCGGTCCAGGGCGGATACGGTGCCGGGCTTGAAGAAGACCACCACGTCGGTCCCGTTGACCGGGTAGTTGACCACCCGCTCGGTTTCCAACAGCGGGAACGGGAAAGCCGCCGAGACGTCGCCGATATTGATGGCGTCCACCCGCTCTTTGGGCAACAAGCGCCCGTCAATGTCTCCCTCAAAGAGGAACGGAGGCCGGTCAACCCTGTCGTAGCCGGCGTAGGGATTGCTGCCGTAGGGGCGGTCGAATCCGGTGTCCCGGGACAGCACCAGCGAATCGGGATTGGCTTCTTTGAAATCGGCCCAGGAAATTATGGAAGCCGGAATGAACGGCAATTTGTGTCCCGCTAATTCGCCGATGATGGCTTCTCCAGTGAGCTGCTGCCACCAGGTCTGGGTCTGCCGGTCCTACATGATCAGGTCGCTGTTTCGTAAATTGCCGGACACCCCGAAGTCGAACACCCGTCCTTCCAACGTCCGCTTGAAGGCCAAGGCCGAATTGCACAGCGGGCAGAAGGTCACGATGACCGGTTCGCCGCCCACCACGTCGTTCACCACCTTATGCCAGGTCAGGATGGCCAGCGGGTAGGCCCTGGCCTCGCCGTTGATCTTGAACGTCACCACCGGTTCAAAGTCGTCCATCACCGGATCGGCTTCCTCGATGGTCCAAAAACGGGGAGCGTCGATGGGTGGGATGCCGTCCCAGCCCACGCCGCCGGAGAATATGTCTTCGAAGGGCACGGTATGGCGGCTGAAGTCGGTATCCCAGACCCTTCTGTCAAACCTGGCGCCGTCCAGCTCGGCCTGGTAAAGCACGTCCGGCTCCAATATGGGCGATGGCCCAGGGCCGGTATCCGCGACGAAAGCGATGGTGTTGGTCTGGTTTTGCGGGCCGTTCAGCGGGGCGGACCCAACCTGGTTGCTACAGGCTGCGGCTACGACTGCCACGAGGGCGGTCCCGGCGATGATAAGTTTCTTGGGTATTGCGAATTTCATCCTAGAACAGGTCTCCACGAATATGAGAGCCGTCGGCCAGCCGATCGGTTGGGCGTAACGATCTCGCCCTAAAGCGCCTCGCCGATGGTGAGCCAGTAGAAAACTATGTACATTCCGGCGATGACCATCAACCAAGAGCCCACCGGTTGAATGTAGGGCATCGACTTCTTAAGTGCGCCGACCATGGCGGTCTTGAAGAACGCCATCCCTAAGGTCAAAGCCGTGATGACCGCGCCCATGCCCAAGGCGTAGAGGAAGAACTGTCCCAGGGAGGTCCCGATGCTGGACAGAGACAAGCTGGTCCCCACCAACGCCAGGAAGAGGCCGATGGTGCAACTCAGCGATGCGGTCGCGTAACTGATTCCAAACATGAAGTAGCCCTTGAGGCTGACCTGCGAGGGATCTCCGATGTTGCTGGCGGCCCGGGCGGCGATCCCTGTATAGAGTTTTCTGCCACCCACCATCCATGAGCCCAAGAGCGCCAGAATGACGCCGATGGATAGTCCCACCAAAGGCAAGACTTCGCGTATGAATGTGCCTGCTCCCAAGCTAACCACGAAACCGACTACGCCAAATAGGACAGCGATCCCGGCGGTCACGGTCCCGCCGACAACCATGGCCTGGCGAAACTGCCTGGCCGGGTTTACGTGTCCCGTCTCTTTCTCAACGTCCCCTAGGTACAGTCCAAGGTATGCCGGCAGCATCGCGAACCCGCATGGGTTGGCGGCCGATACCATGCCCAGCGCGAACGCAAAACCAAGGGGGGCCAATAGTCCCCAACTGCCCAACTCTCGGCTGGTGCCGCCGGACAGGGATTCGACGAAGCCGTTAACCCCGTCGATGCCGCCGCCACTGCCGATGATCAACGCCCCGATGATCGCCGTCGCCAATGCGGCAGTAGCCACTCCCACCGGCAACACAACGGTGCGCATGATGTTGCGATCGTTTAAGTTGATCACTTTACTGATTGGTTGAAACATTTCCTATGAAGCTCTCCGCGTCCGGCCTTCGGGTTGGGATTTTCGGAGCCCAAGGACGCTAGACCGATGGGACCACGATTGTTTGATATCTGATATTACGCCGTAGTGCCGATGACGGTTCTAACGCCGTCCCTGAGGTTATTTTATCCATTGGGACAGACTAAACCCATGGCAGACGGGGTATCGTGCTATGGCCGGTATTTCACTAACACTTCATAACCTGTGATGCCCTCGAAACGCTGAGGGTGCATCGCTTGGGCAAGCCCTTCCAGAACGTCTACGACCCGCGGGCCGTGGCGGGTGGGTATGCGGCCATCAAAGAGAAATACCTGGTCCATTTGGACTGCGGGGAGTTCGTTCCAGCCGGTAAGAACCGTCAGTTTCTCCGCCGCATCTTGGCGGACGCGGTCCGGGCCGTAGCCACAGGGCATGACCATCAGGTATTCGGGGGCGTAGTCGATTATCTCCTCCCACGAGAGCTCCCTGGAGAGACCTCCAGCCACCGCCAGCCGCTCGTCGCCACCGGCCAACTCCACCAACTCGGGCACCCATTGTCCGGTGTTCCGGAGCGGGTCCAGCCAGTCCAGGCACAACACTCTGGGGCGTTCGCCAGATTCGCCCACGCCGTCCACAACGGTCTGGACCCGGCTTTGCAACGACTCCGCCAGATCGTTCCCGTTCTTGGCAACGCCTGCCGCGGTGGCGATAGTACGCACATTTTGAAGGATGTCGGCCACGAGATTGGGCCTGATGGTGAGAATCTCTGGCTGGTAGTCCAGCACCTTGGCCGCGGTCTCGAAAACCGACCCGCTGTCGATGGCGCAGACCTCGCACAACTCTTGGGTGATGATCAGGTCGGGCTGCAGATCGCGGAGCAGGCCGCCGTCGATCCAATAGAGGGGGTTGCTGTTGACCCGGGCCTGGCGCACGATGGCGTCGATCTCTTCGCTGGAGAGGTGCGTTATCTGCTGTACGCTCTGGCTGACCACCGGCTTGGTTGCCGTGTCGTCTGGGTAGTCGCAGGCATGGGAAACGCCCACCAACTGGTCTCCCAGTCCCAGGGCGTAAACGATCTCGGTGGCGCTGGGCAACAACGAACAGATTCGCATGGGACAAGTATAGGTTGACCCTCTCCGTTCAATCAATTCCCTGCCTAATCCAAGGCCCCGGCATGCTAAAATTGCGGCGCACGATCCGCAGCCCCCACAAGAGGTCCGATTGACTGCAAAGATCCTAGACGGCAAAGCCCTGGCGGAAACGATTCGAGGGGAGGTGGCCACGGGCGTAGCCGAGATGCAGCAGAACCACGGGATCACCCCCGGGCTGGCGGCTATCTTGGTGGGAGACGACCCAGCTTCGGCCATCTACGTGCGCAACAAACGCCGCGCCTGCGACGAGGTTGGCATGGTCAGTGACACCCTCTTGCTGCCCGCCGATTCGACCAACGAACAGGTCTTGGAATGCGTGCAACGCCTGAATGATGACCCACGCTTCCACGGCATCCTGGTGCAATTGCCCTTGCCTCCCCAGGTCGATGAACGCCTGATCATGGAATCGCTGGACCCTGGCAAGGACGTGGACGGCCTGCACCCGTTCAATGTGGGCAAGCTGGTCCAAGGCCGGGCCGATTTCGTGCCCGGAACCCCGGCCGGCATCCAGCAGATCCTGCTCCGCAACGGCCACGACCCGGCCGGCGCCAACGTGGTTATCTGCGGCCGCAGCGACATAGTCGGCAAGCCCTTGGCCATACTGCTGATGCAGCGGGCCGACGGCGCCAACGCCACGGTCACGGTCTGCCACACCCGCACCAAGAATCTGGCCGAGATCACCCGGCAGGCGGACATTCTGGTGGCGGCCATCGGAAGCCCCAACGTCATCACAGCCGACATGGTCAAGGAGGGCGCCGTGGTGATCGACGTTGGCATCAACCGGGTCGATGACGCCTCCCGTAAGAGCGGCTACCGGCTGGTGGGCGACGTGGACTTCGCGGCGGTATCGGAGGAAGCCTCAGCCATAACCCCGGTGCCCGGCGGCGTCGGGCCCATGACCATCGCCATGCTGCTGGTGAACACGCTTACCGCCACCCGCCTCAGCATCCATGGGAGTGGTAGCTGACGGCAATCAGCAGTCAGCTTTCAGCTTTCGTGGCGGCTGACACTGATAGCTGACCGCTCACTCATGCGCACCAGCGATTTTGACTACGACCTGCCTCCCGAGCTGATCACTCAAACTCCCATTGAACCTCGTGATTCATCCCGCCTCTTAGTCATGCACCGCGACATCGGAGCTCTGGAGCACCGGCAGTTTCCAGACCTCTTGGAATATCTGCGCCCAGGCGACGTGATGGTCTTCAACCAGAGCCGGGTGATTCCAGCCAGGCTCTACGGACACCGGGCCGACACGGGCAGCAAGGTTGAATTTCTGCTGCTGCGCCGTTACGCCGACGCCACCTGGCAAGCCATGGCCAAGCCCGGCCGGAGACTGCGGGCCGGAGTGGTGGTGGAGATAGACGGGCAAAAATCCCCCCAACCACCCTTTACGAAAGGGGGGCCAAGCAACCCTGCCGATGAAGGTCGTGGAATAGAAGACCTTCCCCCCTCTCGTAAAGGGGGGACCGAGGGGGGATTTTCGGTCGAAGTCATCGCCGCCCACGAAGACGGCCTAAAAACGGTCAGGCTGTCTTCCGAAGAGGGCATCGAGCGCTTTGGGCACACACCGCTGCCTCCGTACATCAAGGAGACCCTGAGTGATCCGGAGCGCTACCAGACTGTGTACTCGCGGAAGCCGGGGAGTGTGGCGGCGCCCACGGCGGGGCTCCACTTCACCGACGACCTGCTGCGGAAAGTCCGGGACTTGGGCGTCGAAACCGCGTTCGTGACCCTTCATGTGGGCCTGGACACGTTCCGGCCCGTGGAAGAAGACGACGCCACGGAACACAAGATACACACCGAGTATTATCAAATAGACGATCGGGCCGCTGAGGCGCTGAACCAGGCCAAGTCAGACGGGCGGCGCATCATCGCCGTGGGCACAACTTCAGTCCGAGTGCTGGAACAGGCGGCGTTGGACCTGGAGCAGCGGGGGCAGACCTCGCTCACGGCAACCGAAGGCGATGCCACCCTCTTCATACTTCCCGGCCACCCCTTCCGGCTGGTCGACGCCATGGTCACCAATTTTCACTTACCCCGCTCCAGCCTGCTGATGCTGGTGTCGGCGTTCGTGGAGCATGGGCAGCGAGGGGTGAGTCATTCGTCCTTCCGCGGAAGGACAGGACGAGCGAGGGTGTTGGCGGCTTATGGGGAGGCAATCGACTTGGGGTATAGGTTCTACAGCTTTGGGGATGCGATGTTTCTCGCCTAACCTACCGTGAGGCGCACACCGCCCAGCGTGTCTATCGCGAACTCCACCTCGTCTCCCTGATTCAGAAACTTCGTGCTGACGATGCTGCCGGTCATGACTATCATGTCCTTCTGAAGGCTTTTACCGCGTTCGGCCAGGGTGTTGGCCAGCCAGGCCAGAGCCTCAAGGGGATGGCCCAGGACGTCGCCGCCCTTGCCTTCGCCGGCCGGTTGACCGTTGATGGTCATGGCCCCCGAGGCTGCCACCAGGTCGATGCCCTGCCAATCGGCCACCGGATCGCCCAGCACAATGCCGGCGTTCCAGGAGTTGTCGGCAGCCACGCCCAGAAAGAACAGGTCCGAGTAGTCGGCGCCCCGATCGTCCACCAGCTCAAAGGCCGGCATCAGCACCGCCACGGCCTGAGCGACGCTCTCACGGTCGTAGGGCGCTCCGGAGGCAGGAAGGCCCTGGTCCAATAGCATCGCAATCTCGCATTCGGCGCCCAGGTGAACGTAATCCGATGCCTTGATCGCAGCCGGTGAATGGTTAACCCCGCTGGCGAAGATGGCGCCCGAAGCGGGGTGTCCGAACCCCACCATCTGTTGCATCACGGTGGTGGTGAGGGCGACCTTGTAGCCGACGATGGCCCCACGCTCCGGCTTCAGCAGCTCGTGGAAAGCCTCTTGGATGTCGTAGGCCTCGCTGATATCCTGGGGCGACATCCCATCAGGTAGGGGCAGATACGGGGCCCGTTCCCGGTGGGCCTCATGCAAGAACCGCGCCGCCTGCCAGACCCTTTCTTCACTGGTCATGCCGTCCTCCCTGGCCGCTGTCTCGGCCGCTATGACTGCATACGATATAGGCCAATTAGACCAGTTGCAACAATTGCAGCAGATTTCCGTCCGGGTCTTTAAACGTCGCGACCCAGCCGCCCCAGGACTCTTGCTCCGGTTCCCGGATGAACTCCACCCCGGCCTCTGCCAGTCTCTTGGCCACGGAGTGGATATCGTCTACGCCCAGATGCGGCATGAACCGGAAGGGGTCTTTCGACGCCCCTGAGACCTCATTGTGCCGGCCGATGTTGAAGCGCACTTCACCCAGCTCAAACGCGATGAAGTCGTCGTGGCGGGAATGGAGCGGCAGCCGGAGCACGTCGTGGTAGAAATCGAACATTTGCTCAAGGTCGTCGGTCCAGAATGTTACGCCGATAACTCCAGTGACCATGTTTCCTCCGATTAGTGCTGCCCGGATAAAAGAAGGCCGCCCCGACGAATCGGGACGGCCTTCTTCATGGTTATCTATGCCGTTACTTAAACTTCGGAAAGTTCGCCCCTGCGTTTGGCGGCGGCGCAACGAGGACAGAGCCCGTAGAAATCGACTCGTTGCCAGGCGACTTCAAAATCCGAGCTGTCGGCGATCTTCTGGCGGAGGCCCACCACTACGTCATGAATGTCGTTACCGGTGTCGGCGTCTATCACGTTCTCGCATTCGATGCAGACCAGGTTGACGTGGGGTTCCATATTGGGCTCGTAGCGCGACATCTTCTGGAACGGCAGTTCCTGGATGAGGCCGCTCTTCTGCAACACGCCTAAAGTGGAATAGATGGTGGCCAGGGTCATGGACGGGAAATGGCCTTTGACCCTTTCATAGATCTGCTGCACGGTGGGGTGGTCGGTGGAATTGAGGACCACCTCGGCGATGGCGAGGCGCTGCGGAGTGACCCTCACGGCCCACTCGCGCATCCGTTCGACAAGCTGTTGCTGGTTTAACATCTAGACTCCTGGGAAATGCCGGGGAATTGCCCGTCGCAAACTCGAAATCTCTTTAGAAACCGCTGCGAAAAATTCCGGCGCGGTTTGCGACGAATTCAATCCAACTATAACCGGATTCAGCCGCCCCGACAACCCTAATTATCACGTTTCTTGACTTTCTTTATTCGCGATTACGAGGTTAGCTAATCGTATTGTACCAGATTTCACAAGCACCAGACAGGCGTGTGCCAAAGGCGAATCATCGGCTATAATACATCCCCCGGAGAGATGGCTGAGCGGACGAAAGCGCCGGTCTCGAAAACCGGTATGGGGGCAACCTCATCGTGGGTTCGAATCCCACTCTCTCCGCCACTTTTAAGCACGGAAAAGCCAGATTACCCAGTCGGCTAATCACAACGGCTTCTCCAGATAAATACTAATTGCCGACATTTTGCCGACATTAATTTCAAGTAGGTCCTTAATCCTGACTCTCAGGCCTAACAAAAGCTACATTCCGAAGCCCCTGTTCAAACTTCAGCGCCGCCTCTTCTTGAAGCCCCGGTAGTACATGGCTGTAAGTATCCAGAGTTATCACCACGCTAGCGTGACCTAACCGTTCACTGACGACTTTAGGATGCACCCCTTCTTTGAGCATCAAAGTAGCATGCGTGTGCCTCAAATCGTGTTTCCGCCCTGACTGGATTGGGCCAGAGTATAACCAGGAATCGTACGAGCCGTCATGCTGGATACTGAAGAGCTGGTTACGGTGCGTATCACCTGTGCGCAACAGTCGGAAGCGCTGGAAGGGTTGTTACAGGCGTAAC
>Ga0208700_1000002_pt1 | contig 112103 bp, 74 predicted proteins | sample DeeseametaMP2016_FD_184179 | JGI IMG/M metagenome (GOLD analysis project Ga0208700, IMG submission 184179) | Marine microbial communities from the Deep Pacific Ocean - MP2016 (SPAdes) | ecosystem: Environmental > Aquatic > Marine > Oceanic | place: East of Hawaii, North Pacific Ocean... | reverse complement strand
TACAATACCCCGCAACGAAGACACTGGTTAGCTCCCTAATCATGAATAAAATGTACGGTTTGCGCTTGAGCCACCACGTGTTGGGCACGGGTCTGTGGTAGGTACTCATTTCTTTTTACCCCACGGGATCAAAACATCCTTGAACCAGTCAACAGTGCTTGATACTTTTGCCCGCTGGATTGCCGCGGCTGGATCCACATCCTTAGGGCAGACGGCGCTGCACTCACCTACAAAGGTGCATTCCCAGATTCCCTCATGACTGGCGATGAGTTCCTGCCGAGAATCTCTTCCTTGGTCCCTGGAGTCCATGTTATACCGCTGGCCAAGGGCAATAGCGGCAGGTCCGATAAAGGTGGAATCGATGGCATAGACGGGACAGGCAGCATAACAGAGCATACAGTTAATACACATGGAGTACTGCTTGAAGTGAGCCAGCTCAGCGGGGGACTGAAGGTATTCACCTTCATCCAGTGGCTTCTCCTCGCCTTCCTTCCGGATGATGTATGGCTGCATCTCTGTCAGTTTTGTCATAAAGTCATCCATTTCGAAGATGAGATCCCGCTCTACAGGGAAACCCGTCAATGGTTCTATACGGATTTTATCTGGGTAGTAATCCTTTAAAAATGCGGCGCAGGACAACTTCGGAACGTTGTTGATCATAATACCACAACTGCCGCATACCCCCATCTGGCACGACCAGCGGTAGGAAAGCGTTCCATCGATCTCATCCTTAATATGATTGATGGCGTCCAGCACCACCCAGTCTTCACGGAACGGGACCTTATATGTCTGAAAGTAGGGCTCACTCTCTTTCTCAGGTTGGTAGCGGAAGATTTCTAATTTCATGGTTTCTGCCATTGCTTATACCTCATTCTTCCTTTCCATAAACCCTCTCTCCAGGCGGCCATTTAGTAATCACCACATCTTTATAATCGATGCGGGGTTCAGTATCATTTTGGTATGCCAAAGAATGCTTTAAAAAATTTTCATCATCCCTACCCGGGAAGTCAGTTCGCTGGTGAGAACCCCTGCTTTCCGTTCTTTCCAATGCGCTGTAGGCGATTGCTTCCGCCACGTCCAACATGAACTCGAGCTCTAGCGCCGAGGTCAGTTCTGTATTAAAATTAAGACTTCTATCCTCCATGATGACGTTGGAGAAACGATCTTTAAGTTCTTTAATTTTATCGCATGTTTCCTTCAAACTTTTTTCTGATCGATAGATGCCGGCACTTGTCTCCATGGTTTCGTTCATTTCTTTCCGGAGTGTAAAAATTCTTTCTGTGCCCCCCTCTTTTCGAAAGAAGTTTCTACTGATACGTTTCTGTTCATCGGCAGTTTGCAGTGCCAGTGAGTCCGTGTCAAGGTGGGGGTTCTCCAATGCAAACTGGGCCGCTGCCTTACCTGCACGACTGCCAAAGACCAGAAGTTCTGTCAGGGAGTTCGATCCCAGACGGTTGGCCCCGTTAATAGAGACACAGGCACACTCTCCGGCGGCGTAAAGCCCGGGAAGGGAAGTGGCCCCAGTATTGTTAGTATCGATGCCTCCCATCATGTAGTGAACTACGGGCCTCACAGGGATTGGTTCGTATACGGGATCAATTCCGGCGTAATTCTTGGACAACTCCCGGACGAAAGGAATCTTTTTATCAATTTTCTTTTCACCCAGGTGACGAATATCGAGATAGACCACGTGGCCATATGGACCGGGGGCGGTTCTCCCTTTTTCCCTCTCGGCTACAAATGCCTGGCTCAGACGGTCTCGGGGACCAAGTTCCATGCTCTTTTTTATTGGATGCTTTGGATCGTCAATATCCAACGGCTTGCCCAGATCGTAATCCTGAAGATATCTATAGCCGTCCTTATTCAACATAATTCCGCCTTCACCCCGGGCCGCTTCCGTAATGAGAATACCCGTGCCTGGAAGCCCAGTGGGATGGTACTGAATAAATTCCATATCTTTGAGTGGTACGCCAGCCCGGTAAGCCATGGCCATTCCGTCACCCGTTTTGATGGCACCGTTGGTCGTGAACGGAAAAACCCGACCGGCCCCGCCGGTACACATAATTACTGCCCTCCCCGCAACTACATCCACTTTGCCGGAGCGAAGTTCAATGGCGGTCACACCTTGGCAACTGCCGTTTTCAACAATAATTTTTGTCGCAAACCATTCATCGTAGCGGGTAATATTGCTGTATTTGAGCGATGTTTGGAATAGGGTGTGGAGCATGTGAAATCCGGTCTTGTCAGCAGCAAACCATGTCCGCTCAATCTTCATCCCGCCGAAGGGCCGTACCGCTACAGTCCCATCAGGTTCACGACTCCACGGACAGCCCCAGTGCTCCATCTGGATCAATTCCCTGGGCGCTTCGTTTACAAAAAGTTCCACCGCGTCCTGATCACACATCCAGTCCCCGCCGGTAATGGTATCTTTGATATGGTTTTCCAGGGAATCGTTATCTTTGATAACAGCCGCCGCGCCGCCCTCTGCCGCCACAGTATGGCTTCGCATGGGATAGACCTTGCTCACCACTGCGACGCTTAAGTTCGGGTTGGTTTCAGCTATGGCAATAGCAGCCCGTAGTCCTGCGCCGCCGCCGCCCACCATGACAATATCATGATCTGTAATCATTTAATATCTGCCAGAGGAGTAAAGGTACGGGAGATCATGGCCCGGGTAGTATATACAACAAAATTCAAAAAATCTAATCCGTTCCACAGTGGTAAAACCCACGTGCGGTCTATATGTTTTGTGACAAATAAAGAATAAGAATGCATGGTAGAAATGATAATCTACAATTACACGAAATTAATTACTACCTGATGTATATAGAAACAGTTTATAGAGCATAGTATCTGTGAAAATAAAAAATTGAACATCTTGGTATAAAAATAATTTTCTACTAGTTTTCTATTTATATGAAGTATGGTAGCATAGCTGCAGGTGACAAAACTACTGTTAATGCAGCAATGGAAATTCTTAAAGACGGCGGTAATGCATTTGATGCAGCAGTTTGCGCTGTATTCACCGCTATGACATCAGAATACACTTTAACAGGAGCTTGTGGTGGTGGCGTTATGCTGGCATATCCAAAAGGATCGGAACCAATTGTTTTCGATTTTTTCGTTCATACACCTAAAAAAAAGTCGGTGAAAAATTTAGATTTTTCTCGTATTGCGGTTAATTTTGGTCCGGCATCACAATTTTTTTATATCGGGAAAGGTTCTGTTGCCGTACCTGGAAACACAATCGGTTTATTACATATCCATTCTAGATTGGGATCATTGCCATTATCCCGCATACTTGAACCGGCTATACAGACTGCCAAGTCTGGTGCAATTATTAATAATGCACATGAATATCTATTTAAAATTCTTGACCCAATTTTGAGTCACACAAAAACTGGAGAAATTCTTTTCAAACCGAATGGAAAAACAATAAAAGCCGGTGAGCGGTTCAAAAACCCAGATTTCGCAAATTATCTCGAACAAATAATTATTGAAGGTTCTAATTTTTTATACCGCGGTGATTTGACAGATAAAATTGATGTTTTTATGGAAGATGGCGGACTATTAACAAAAGAGGATTTTTCAAACTACGAAGTAATTGAAAGAACACCTTTGAAAACTGATTTTAATGGTAAAACAATTATTACTAACCCCATGCCATCTCCGGGGGGTACTCTTATAGCATTTGCCTTAAAAATCATATCTCGGAAATTTCCTGGTAAAGAAATAAATAATCGACTATTAACTCTTGTCATGCGTTTAGCGCAAACTGCACGTAGCGAAGTTATTTCCGCAAAAAATAAAACAGATTCGTTAGCAGAAATATTGAGCCCAATTTATTTCAAAAGGTTTTTAGACTTTTTTGATTCTGAAATATCGCTCAAACCGAATAAAGAAAAACTCTGTTCTGGGTCAACTACTCACATGAGCATTATCGATTCACAAGGCAGTGCAGCAAGCGTGACGACCACTAATGGAGAGGGTTGCGGATATATAATACCAGGCACCGGTATTATGATTAACAATATGCTCGGGGAAGAGGATTTAAATCCCGACGGATTCCACAATTGGGAAACAACAAAAAGAATGGAAACAATGATGTCTCCAACAATTGTTATTGGGGATTTTGGTCCCGAACTTGTACTTGGAAGCGGAGGCAGCAATCGTATTCGATCGGCAATCAAACAAGTAATACTTAATAAATTCACAAAAAATATGAATCTGGAAGAAGCAATACAAGCACCGCGAATTCATTTAGAGGAAAATATCATTCACTGTGAGCCAGGGATTAATACAGCCAAATTAAGCTTCCCTTGGTCAACAATTCACCATTGGCACGAAAAAAACCTATTTTTTGGTGGTGTAAATGCTGTTACACCTACAAATGCTGTGGGAGATCCGCGCCGCAGTGGTTATGGACTAGTGCGCTGACTCCTGGATAGGGACTCCTGAACCAGCCATTTGAATAAATTTATTTGATCCTCATCATATAGCATCAATTCAGGATGCCACTGAACAGCCAAAAATGCATCAGGAAATTTGGTATCTTCTATTGCTTCAATTAATCCGTCATCGGACCAAGAAACCGGTTTTAAACCATGACCAAGGGTGCGAATTCCTTGATGATGAGTACATGTTATTTCTGGATCATCATCACCAATAACTTTATTTATTAAGCTATTTTTTTCAAGCTTTACCGTGTGGTGCACCTCCTCTCCATTAAATTCTCCATGATAAACGGAACCATCTAATTGTTCGGTCAAATCTTCATAAAGTGTACCGCCGCGAATCACATTAATATGTTGCATACCAACACATATGGCCAACATTGGTTTTCTTAAATTATACATTGCGAGGAAAATATTTCTATCAAACTTTTCTCGTTCTGGTGCCATAACATCAGGATCCAGTAACTCAGGGTGATTGCCATTGTATATATTATTGGGGATATCAGGACCTCCAACTAGAAGTAATCCGTCAATGGCTTGTGCAATTTCGTTGATCGAGCCATCTTGATCAGGATAGTGGAGCGTAACTGGTATACCTCCGGCTGTCCATATTGCAGTGAAATATCGGTCCTTTGAACCATTCCACATAGCATCACGGTATTCAAAATAATATGGATTTAATCCTAAAAGTGGTTTCTTCATTATTTGGCCCGTAGAAATTCAATAAGCGGTTTTTGGTTATTATCAAAATCATCTTGGATAAATTTGGCTGGAATTCCTCGCTCATCAATCATATTGAGGTATGGTGTTAATAAATATTGCTCATTATCTATATGCATACTTTCAGACCTTATCTTTAAACCATCGAGGGCTAAAACGGAAAATATATTGATCCATTCCATCATATTTTTCCCAGCTGGACCAATGTTTGAAAGATTCAGGATACATGCATTAGCATTGACAATTTTTCTTTCGTCCACAGACCATCGAGAAAATATTTTCATTAATTTATCCCGTATTGTATCGACAGTCAGTAACCCAACCCAAAAAGCTGCAGGTGCCATTTCAAAACCTGTGGGCGGTCGGTCAGCGCAACGAACTTCCAAAACATGTTTTTTAAAGCGAACATGTGTAAATATCTGGTGCAGAGCGATATCTATTTTATGCTCATCTAGCACATCAGATTTGTCTAAAGTTTGCAACCATTGTTTTAGAGAACCATCAAACTCTTTTATGTCGTTACCGCTCGAAACAGTAAAAATTGACGGTGCATCTAATACTATATCTACAAATTTATCTAATAATTGCTCCTTACTATGTATACCATGATCAAACAAATCGCCACATCTTGAAGGATCTGTATCATTCCAAAAGTTGTAACGATGATTAGAATTATTAGCCGGTTTTCCAGCCATAAATGGGCCATTGGCGAACAGTAACACACAAAAGGGGGTTAAACAATCTGCTAGGAAAGCCATTTCTTCAGCATCTGTTTTGGATAAAATATCAATATTTACTTGAACGCTTGTTGTGTTTCTCATCATCCAAGGTCCGTGTTTCCCTGTCCGTATAAATAATTCATGCATCAGCTTATATTTCTTATGATCAATAAAATCTATCTCATTAGGTAAATAGATTGGCTCAACTGCTAAATCAATAGTTTCCAGTTGGTAAGTAGTAAGAAGATGGTTTAATCTTGTTTTGTGACTATTTAACTCGATTTGCACATCATGCAATAACCGTCGTGGGGTGGACGCCCATTCGATTTGACCACCCGGTTCAATTGAATAATAAGCTTTATACTTATCGTCCACCTGAAGTTCAATTAAGTCCTTAAGTAAATCAGAAGCTGAATATTCACCGCCAGGGTTTACCGGTATCCGTCTGCCCTTCATATCATAAATAAAATCCTCTAGCTCGATACCAATCGTTCTATCCTCCGCTGCTTCAAGAGGTGATAGTATTACGCTTTTTATTTTTCCCTTTAATTCCATCGAAAATTCAAAAAAAACGATATTGTTTAATAAATTATAAAAAAACCCCTAAGATGAAGGGGGTAAAAAGTTTCAATTGAATTATTTGAGGATTTATTCCACCATTTCTCCGCCACCTACATAATCCTCCAGATTAAATACGCCATCTTTTTCCATCTGCTTGGCAGCCTGTACAATACCTTTACGGGCATTATCTACTTCCCGTTTCGATACTGCCCCTTCGATCGGTTCGTACATAGCCTGTTTTTTCTGCGGTAAGTTTTCAATCACCCGTGAGACCACAGCTTCATCCATACCTTTCAATGACATAGCAAGAAGATCTAATTCTACCGAATTCGCAAGATCACGAATAATATTATCTGGAAAATATTCAAATATATCTTCCCATTTGAGATGGTACTTCTTTATCTCATCGGCCAGGGCTGGCGCCTCCCGTGATATAGCCTCTAGATATTTAGATTCGTCATCTGGATCCATCTCGCCTAATATTTCCGCAACCTCTTTACCACCGCCCCGTGAAAAGTCGACTGTTTTTGGCAGAAAATGAGACTTCTCTTGCAGTTCTGACGCAACACTAACTATTGCTTCCAAAGGGACCTCATTTAGGGTTCCCATTTCAATAAGTACGCGACCTTTTTCTTCAGGGTCCAAACGATCTAAAACTTTTTTTCGATTTTCAGAACTAACCTGAGCCATTACAATTGCTTTAACTTTTGTATCTTCCGGTAACACCATAGATATTAGCTGCTCATCGGTTAAATCATCGAGGAATTCAAACGGTTTCTTAGGTTCATCTTCGCCACCATCCTCGGCTTGGAATTTCTCACTTACAAAACTAAAGTAAAATTCCTCTATAACTCGCTTTTTAACACCAAAAGAAACACTATCCATATCCCGTGTAACTGAACGAACTTTCCTTATATCTGTCTTCGATAGTTCCTTTAAAAGTGTAATTGACAGACCTTCACCAAGAATATTAAACAAAATAGCCACTTTTTGTAAGCCAGATAGTCTTTTTATATCGGTGATCATATACTGACCTCCTTATTTCTTCTTTTTCTTCTTTTTACCAGAGTCCTCTTCCTCCGGTTCTTCTGGCGGTGGTTCTGGCTCAGGGACGACATCATCTTCCAGCCATTCTCTGACAATACGTGTGGCAGTTTTAGGTTGTCCTACACTCATAGATACAACTGATTGGCGCATCTCCCCAATCTCGCTCCTCAGTACATCTGGATCATCCCCTAGTTCTTGTTCCACACTGGCTGCCGGTGAACTAACACTTTTGTTAACAGCTAGATTGCCATTTTTTGACCCGTCGTTTTTACCCTTTTTTTTCCTTTTTCTGGGAGGTGGACCATAAAACCACGGTGGTGGTGGTGGTGCTTTCTTTTTATTAAACAGTAACACAATAACCAAAACAAGTAGTACTAATACGAGAGCGCCCAACATAGAAACCAATATGATCATCGCGGAAGAGCCTTCTACTTGCTCGATTTCCTGTTCTAGAGCGAGCTGAACAGAATCTAACATGGCAATCTTCTGCGTAAGTTGTGAATCTATTCCTGTCTTTTGTGTTTGCTCGGCATAGATTAACGCTTCTCTCAAAGAAGTAATTTCGCCTTTTAGTTCCCCTAGTTGCAGTGAATCCCGCAACAATTTAGTTCTTCTTTCATATTCAAATTTATTTCTTAGGTTCGCTTGTTCTAATTCATTTAACCGGTTCTTAAATGCTGTCATAGGTTCGCTTACGGCATCCTTTATGGATTTTTGCAGACCACCATCTTCTCCTTTCCCGGCTTGTAATTGCTCTAACCTATCAGCAATATTCTTGAGGAGTACCTGTTCCGCGCTTTTTTCATCACGACGTTCCTTGAAGGATGCGGTCATTATGCTCAACACATCGCCTCTTGTACGGTCAAATCGTGATGCTACCATTACAATCTGGCGAATATTCTCAATCAACTCCGGGGCAGCGCCCTCTTGTAAAATTATACTTATTTGAATGCGTTTGACAGTAGCTACAGCAGGAACCCTATGTGTTAGTGTCTTGGATTGTACCCTTTCGCCAGCCATAGTGGGCTCTTGGATTGGTACAACCATACCGGGACCGGCCTGGCCCTGTTCTACAGACTCCTGAGAGACTTGCGGTTCAGTTTCTACCTCAAAATCGAAACCAGGGATGGGAAGCCCCATGCTGGAAATTTTAGTATCTTCTCCATCTTTTGGAGCCGCTTCACCAATTATGGTTGTAAGTTGTTCGAGCGCAGATGCTTCATCATAAATGGGACGGTCACCTGGAATAATCGTAATTTGTTCTTCTTTTTCTCCAATAATTTCAATATCAACATCCACATCAATTATATACTTTTGATCATCAATGATCTTGGAAAGTGCATTACCCATACGTTCCCTCAGATCGCTTTCAACCATTAGTTTCTGGGTTAAATAACTAGAGGCTTGCTGGCCTAACAATAAAGTTAGACTAAATAAGAAAACCCAAATGAAAGGATGTATTTTATACCCCTTCTTCATATTGCACTCCTTGTATAATTCTTAAACATACTTTAATCAATTCTTACCCATCGTTTTCTACGTAACTAGTTGTGTGGTGCGAGGGTTTCAAGAATGTTATTTCAATTCGTCTATTTCTACCTTTTTTTTCTGGTGTATCATTTAATTCCAAAACAGTTTCCCTATCTATCTGCTGTGTCAGATTTCCAGCCTGACCCCTTGGAAACCAATCAGCATATCCCGCAGCAACTAATCGGGTAGGGTTGACCCCCTCATCAATAATATTTCTTACCACTGCCGAGCCGCGTGCCGTAGATAACTCCCAGTTTGATGGAAACCGTTTTTGATATGCTTTTGGTAATGGATCACTATCTGTGTGGCCCGCAACTTCGATTTGAAAGATCGAATTCTTAATCTCAGGGACTATTTTTTCTAATAATAATTTCTTTAGGCCTGAACTTATTCCAGCGCTTCCAGATCCAAAACTAAAATCACCGCTAATCTCTAATGTAACACCTTTAGCACTAGTGGTGACTTCAACTGGAGGATCTCCTTTGCTATCCTTCATTTCTGCTTCTATCTCTTCTATCATTTCATCCAAAGATGCTTTTACTTGACCAAGTTTTGTCGCTTTTTTATCAAACTTGCCTTCTAGTTCTGCTGCGCCTTCCTTTTTTATCTTACTTCCTAATGATTTACCCGTGGAGTTTGCCATCTCCATAATTTTTACAGGGTCCATTGTCGATAACGCAGCTAACAATACAAAAAAGGCAAAAAGTAAGGTCATCATATCTGCAAATGTGCCGAACCATCCGGGCAGTCCTTCATCAACACTATCTATACCCTTTACAATACCAGCCTTAAACGCTTTTTTTTCGCTGGGAGTTTTCGCCATTTATATTATCCTTCTGTTTTCCATTCTCCGGGCGGTATGTATGAATTAAGTTTTTCCCTAACAATCAGCGGGTGTTTTTTCTGGTGAATCAACCGCGCTGCCTCCACCAGTAAAGACTGAAGTGTTGTATTGGTTGCAATTCTAACTTTTATTTTATCGGCCATTGGTAAGAAAAATAGGTTAGCAAAAACAGCGCCATAAAATGTAGTTATTAATGCTGCTGACATACCTGGGCCCAATGAATCCGCGCCACCTTCGCCACCAAAACCTGATAACATAATAACCAATCCAATTAATGTACCAACCATGCCCCAGGCCGGTGCCATGACACCCATAGATTTAAAAAGGTTTGACTGTGTTTTTTCACGTATTTCCCGGTATTCTATTCTTGTTTCTAATATTTCTGTTAATTCTTCTAATGCATATCCATCAACAACCATTTGCACCCCATCGCGGAAGAATGGATTACCTATAGAATCAACTTGCTTTTCCAAATCTGCTGCACCTTTTCTACCAACTTCTGCTGTTTCAACAGCCTCATCAACAATATCACCTAATTTAACTTCGCCTCCTTTTAACACAGCACCCATTGCAGCGCCTAATTTTAATACATCAGAAAGAGGAAACGCGATAGATATCGAAGCAATCATCCCTCCAAACACAATTGCAAAACTTGGACCAGAAACAAAGCCTCCAGTACTAGCACCCGCCTCTGCTGCCGCTAAAAATATACTACCGGCGATAGCTCCAAGTCCTAAAACAATACCTACTATGGTTGCAATATCCATACCGATTCACTCCCTCACAAAACTCGTGGTCCTTAATCTATTCTCGTGCAGCGCTTTTAAAATATTGCGTACATCATCATATTCTGGATCCATCCGCAAGGCGAGGTTCCAGTTAATTGTTGCTCGTTGAACATCTCCCAGTTTATAATAAATAGATCCCCTCCGTGCATAAGCAAGCGCAAGATTTGGATTCAGATCCAGTGCGGATTCAACTTCTTGCAGGGATGCCCGATAATCACCGCCATAAAAATAACGGAGTGATCTAGATAAATGGCGCATAGCTTCATTCATGTTTTTACCTTCAACATTACTGGAAAGTTTTAATGATTTCAGCGAATCTTCAAGGAAATTCGACTTTTGCTCCATTGCTGACAATCTCACCATAAGATTGCGCATTTCATTATTAACCATTACCACAGAATCACGCAAAGAACGGACCACAAAGTTTGCCATCGCTAAAGTGGAATCAAACTGATCGGAGAATTGATCGTCAAAAACAGGTAGGCCGCCAGCTTCTGTCATTAGAGGATATGGGCCGGCCATATCTTCTATCACCCGCCTTGCTCTTCGTGGCACAGCCATATCAAACCCCACAGTTAATGCCGGGTGCCCTGGCCAATAACGTATTTTCCAGCTTGGTAATTTATCTATGTGGGTGAACCCAATGTTCAGGCGATAATCCGAGGTAAGGGGGATGCGGAGTCCCACATTGATACCTATACCATCAAATTCACCCACAAAATCCAATCCACCCCATTTATCAAAGAATGGAGTGTTCAAATGAAATCCAGCAAATACACCTGCCGGCGCACCAGTCGAATCTGTAGTAGGCAAAGAATCTTGCGCGCCAAAACCACCTGTACCAAAACCAAGGAAAGTTTGTAGGTTATAAGATCCCAATTGTTTAGCGCTGCTGACTACAACAAAAAAAGACAGTTGCTTGGGAGATAAACTTAACCCGCTTTCTGATTCAGAGTTTTGAAAAACAATATCTTGTAAACCAACCGAAACGCTCACGTCACTGTAAGTAAATACTCGCTGTTGCAGGTGAAAACCAAATTCAACCGGTGGCGCATAAGTTGACACATCAAGATTAGCTAAGTTGGTTGTATCTGCAGTTTGTACTGAAGAAAATCCCAGTGAAAAATTTCTTCCAACTTCCATATCAAAAAAAATTCCAGCAGTACTATTGAAAGGACTAAAATTGTGTAGTTCAGTTCCAAATCCCGTTCTGAATAAATATGGCGATCTACCAACGGTGCTAAATGGTATCTTCATCATTAAACCAGGTCTGGTATATGCAACGCGCGTAGCAGCAATAGACATATCATTAAAACTCATAACCATAACAATTATTAAGAAAAAGGCTTTCAACCTCATTGATATATTTCCGCTCGTTTAATTTCCATTCGCGCAAGTTTGGCATATTCACTTCTAGGAAAATTATCTACCAACTGGTTAAATACAATTAACGTCTCCTCCATTTGTCCTAATTTACGATGTAGTAAACCTTTTTTTATTAAGGCATCCTCTGCATGATCAGAGTCAAGATCCTTTAGTATTTTTTCGAGTGAAATTAATGCATTTTCGAAATCCCCAAGCTGTTGATAAGAATCTGCCATCCAATAGAGAACATTATTGGCAATATCTTTTGTTGACTCATCTAACACTAAGTTTGAAAAATAATCAAGGGCGATCAGAAAATCTTCCCGCTGATAAGCAAAAACAGCAGCCATATAATCTCGCTGACTGAAAGTAGGAATTGCAGGTTCACCTACAGGCAACACTATTGTTTCAGAAATCAAAGGTATTTTCAATGCTGTGTCCACTAGTTTTGCGTCTTCTTTTGATGCGGTGGATAATTCTACTGAATTTTCTGCCATAGATGGCCCGGGGTCTACAGGCACCGCAGGAGGGATGGTATTAATCTCCGTTATCATATCCCTCAGAATTTGGTTTTCCTCCTGTAAACCGCCAATCTTCTGCTGAAATGATTTTTCAAGTGACGTAATACGGTCATTGATACGCTCTAAACTGGCCAGCATTTCTGATGAAGCAGCCATATAAACTGAACCACTTTGTGCCTTTTTGATCTGAAAGGCGATTTCTTCTGTCGGGGCTTCAACAACTCTATTGTAAGACTCATTGCCATTGGATGGTTCAATGACAATTCCAAGGTCAAGAAAAAATACCTCCGATATCGAAACCGATGACTGCGCAGTTACTATACTTAAAAACGAAACAAAGAATAAATAATTTATTTTACGGATCCTTGCCACTACTAATTGTATTCCTCCCAATCAATGACATAGGAATATCCTATAAATGACCCGAATGCATGGGGAACATAAAGTTCAAATGCCCCTATAGCACCTGGTAACAATGTGGCATCTGTTGTTATTCCGGAATCGAAGGTATGATAAGAGCCTCTTGCGAAAGTGGTCAGGGTTTTTGTTTCTCCACTCCAATTCTTTCTAAAAACAAAATCCATTTTCACAAAATCGGCGCGGCGCCCTCCAATATTCTTTATCTCGCCCGTGAAAATTGTATTACCTTGATTGTCCTTCTTTTCAGTTATATTACCAACCAAAACACAATTTGCAGCATATTTTCTTCCGGCACTTCTATCGAGAGGATCTGCAGATGTATACTTAGGTTCTGAAAGGCGCGGCATGGGTGGAGGAGAATAACTGTCACGAACCTGTTCGGGTACATATTCTTGGGTTTCTTCAGTAATTACATTATCAATAACACGTACTATGTTGTCCCGGTTTATGATAAGATACCCTACCAATGTTTCAACCTTCAGTTCCGACTCATCCTGATAAACGATCTTTCCAAAAATTGTGCTGCCATTTTTCATAATGATCTCTTTGGAATAAATTGCCAGCGGATTCACCCACATCTTGCTGAGTGATTTCAAATTTTCTAGTTCGGAACTAATGTGTTTTACTTCTGCCGATAATTTCTTTATTTCGAAACTGAGTTCATTCATAATATACGTAGAACCAGCGTCCCTGGATTCATCTTCAGCGGCAGCCTCGGGTACTAGCGGACCATCATTGATAGGCGGCTCTGCTGCTGCAACTGCTTGTTGTGCTGTAGGTGCTTCTTCAACCACGGTCGGTGGTGTTTGAGCACTTACTACTATCTCTAATTTTTTTACATCATCCTCTTCTACAGTAACTGAAGCACTGCCTTTACCCAATTCACCGCCATCTACACTGACTATATACTGCCCAGAGAGAACTTTTTTGAATTTGAACTTCCCGCTACCTTTTGCCGTAGTACTTTGTACCTCTAGCTCGTCCTTATCTAAAAGAAGCACAGTTACCTTACCAACTTTTTTGCCATTACTATCGACTACTTTTCCAGAAATATCGTAATCTTTTCCTTGTGCAAAGCTTAGGGCAATAAGGAATACTGTTGAAAGAAGGAGACTGTTGTTCGGTGTGTGGATTCTCATACCGGTAATTCCTCGGTTTTAATTATTCAAAAAGCATTCATGATATTTTTATCGCTTATTCATGCTTTTTATTCTCAATAATTAGATTTCACCGAAGGTAAATATATCACTGTCTATTCACCCTGACAATAGAAGATGTTACTAGACGATTTAACAATTAATTTTGCGTGCAAAAAACACAAAGCCAAAAATAATTAGAAATTTTAATAATTGTATTCACCGGAAGGTGGGTATTTTACTTCCAAAATTTATCATAAGTGGTTTTGTTTTTGTATGCAATATTTTTTGCATCTTCAGCATCTTGGCGTAGATCATCAGGCAATTTTTTGATCAAAGCCTGTTCATACGCCTCGATAATTAATTCAAAATCCTTGCTGTCTTTCTTTTCATACGATTTAGCTATCCAATAGTTTGCTACACCGCTATCCATGTCAATCGAAGCTGCCTTAGAGAAAAGTTCTATTGCGTCCCAGAGTGAAGATTTACTACCCTTCCTGTAGAGATTCAATCCTTCTAACACCAATAATTCATAATGGGCAGTCTTATTTGTCGGATCAATTGTCAACACCTTTTGATATTCATCCACAGCAACAGATATGTCACCTGAACTTTCTGCGCGGCGCGCAATGTTTATGTGGGCTGTCGTCAAAATATTTACAAACTCAGGACGCTTATCTTTACTCAAGGCCAACAGCGAATCCTGTTTCGACACAACTTCATCTGGCGCTGTCACAGACAAAGTTTTCAAACTCGGTTTAGAAGGAGCGCAGCTATAGATCAGGATAATAAATGTTGAAATGATCAAGAATAATGAACAAAATTTCAAAACTCTAGATTTTACCCTTTGAAAAAGAATAGATCTTTATTTTCGTAATATGCTGCATATAAATCTCCCATTGAATCTATTACATAGTATCTATCCTGAATGTCACTATAATCGTAGCGGGTCATAACAATCTCTTCAATATCAAAAGGTAAAAACTGTGATCGATTTGATGATCCCTGGGCACAGTGTACTACATTCAATGTTTCATCGTAAGATGAAATAATACCAGCCCCATAAATCTCATAATCAATATCGTTATTACTGCGACGGATATTGTCTGTCCCTCCATTATTTTTCACAACACCAAATTCGTATGTCCACCAGGCAAAATTTTGCAGACGTTTTAAGTTGTGAGCAACTAATTCTGGGCCAAGTCCCTGTTGGTCCCTAATAATATCATGACCTAGAGCACCAATATCAGCCAAAAAATCAGCATATTCCCGATTCATCAAAAACGGTACATGGGCTTGAATATCGTGAAAAATATCGGGTTCAGGTGTATACCCTTCATCATTCCGTATATCACGATCGGCATATTTCTCATCAAAGCGCGGCGACTTTCTGATAATATCTGTGACTGGAAATTGGCGTTTTGCATTAACTTCAAAAAATAGTTCTTCATTCAGAAATCCCGCAACTGGTAACAAAGTCCAACCCGTGGAATTTTCTACAATAGGTGAAATAGCATCAAACTCTGGAAAACGATCTCTTGGAATAGGCAATGCTTTAATACCAAGCAAATATTCTCTCGACGCATATTGATCTAATATTAATTCAAGGTTTGTGTATAGATCAGCCCAGATCTTATTCTCAAAGTTGGTCACTTCATCATATTTTTGTGATTTGATATAATCGTCATCCTGACCAAATATCAGAATGCCCTCTATAGTATGTGGTTTTAGATTACTAAATAAGTAATCGTATTTTTCATAACCTGAAATCACTTAAGTATATTTCCTGAAATAACTATGAAATTTACCTTAACCAAATATATGTCACTGCACTATTTTGCCGGCCAAAATCCTCATCATCCGGTAATCCGCATGCCGAACGCATAGCCATGGAATCCTGATGAAACATATCATAGTCCTCGCCAAAAATAACCGCTTTAAAACGTCCGGACTGGCCAGCGCACCATTCACGTACCGCATCTTTTAAGGCGCCAGTCCCGTGGCCATGAATAATTTTCATTGCTTTCGATTCACCATTATAAATCATTTTACTCACTTCTGCTTCCAGGACCGCAATTGCTGTATCAAGTCCATAGTTTTTATGTCCAATATCAATTACTTTTAGCACAAATCTAATTTTATAAAAATTATGAAATTGTTTTTATTAACTCACTATAATTTCATGAACTAACAACTATAATAAACAGTAAAATAATGCTGGTGTGTAATAATTTTAATGCGCATTAATTTGGCTAAAACTCGTTCTGAATAACTATCCGAAAATCATCCCTGCTTCTGATTGCGCGATCCTGATGGAATTAGGTCATGAGATTTCAGAGTCCACTCATAAAAAAATATTTACACTTATTACACACCTAATCCATAACCCCATACAGGGCGTTGTCAACATCCATCCAGGTTATACATCAATGCTGTTTACACTTGATAAAATGGCCAATATGGATGACACTATACAGGCAGTAGAAAATAGTTTGGATATGGTTCAAAATAGTGAACCGCCGGAAGCAAATTCAGTGGAAGTTCCAGTTTTATATGGCGGCAATTATGGAAAGGATATACAGCGGGTAGTACAATTTTCAGGACTAAGTGAAAGTGAAATAATACGGCGTCACCAATCCGGAAATTATCTAGTTTATTTCTTGGGGTTTTCGCCGGGATTTCCATATATCGGTGGTATGGATCAAGATTTAACAACGCCGCGACTACAAACGCCGCGGAAACGTGTTCCTCAAGGATCTGTTGCAATTGCAGGAGGACAAACGGGGATATACCCATTCCCTTCGCCAGGAGGTTGGAATTTAATTGGCCGAACACCATTAGAAATTTTCAATAGATCCAACCCTAAAAATAGTTTGATTCAAATGGGTGATAGGGTGCAATTCAAATCTATAAGTAAAGATGAATTTGACCAATTAATGGAATCCAATGGGACTTGAAGTTTTAAGAGCAGGTTTACAATCAACCGTACAGGATCAGGGCAGATTTGGGTACGCCCATTTGGGGGTTTCTGCATCAGGAGCGGCAGATAATTTTGCGCTTAGAATAGGAAACATGCTGGTAGGCAACCCCAAGCACTTTGCCGGTATTGAAATGACAATAATCGGGGATAAATATCGTTTTAAATCTGATGCCTACATTGCCTTGACGGGCAGTGAGTTCGAAGCAGAATTAGATAACAAACCCATTCCATTTTGGCAAGGCTGGTCCATAAAAAAAGAACAGATTCTGGATATTCATTTCACCAAAACTGGAGCTAGATGTTACCTATGTGTAACAGGCGGAATTAATGTTGAGGATGTAATGGGTGCAAAGACGACACACCTGACATCTGGAATGGGGGGGGTTCATGGCAGAATATTAAAAAAACTGGATGAACTGAATTTTGGAACATTGGACGATTCAATTCAACCCGTACAAAAGTTAAATGATTCAATAACAACAGACACAAAAATTATCAGGGTTACCAAGGGGATACACTGGTCATGGTTCAATAACAATCAAAAAAATAAACTTTTCCAACACCAATATCAGGTGACAGATTTGTCCAATCGCATGGGTTTACGATTAATTGGAAATGCGATTAATAGCAAAAAAGAAAGTGAAATAATCACTGTGGGGATACCGTTGGGAGCAATACAAATACCGGGTGATGGGCAGCCGATCGTATCATTTGTTGAACATCAAACAACTGGTGGCTACCCAATTATTGCAAACGTCATAAGCGCTGACCTCAGAAAAATAGGGCAGTTAAAACCAGAAGATTGTTTTCAATTTGAATTGATCGGTTTTGGTGCAGCAGAAAAATTAAAGGTCGATCAAGAAATATTTTTACATTCCTTGCACCATGATTGATGTAAACAGTGATGTGGGTGAAATACCCCAACTTCTAGAAGATGGCACTTATTATCAATTAATGGATTATATCACTTCGATAAATATTGCCTGTGGTGGCCATGCCGGTGATTACAATTTTATGAAAGCCATGATCCGTATGGGAATTGAGAAGAACGTGAATATTGGCGCACATCCCAGCTATCCAGACAAAGAAAACTTCGGCAGGAAAATAATGGTTATGAATCCCCCTGATATAATGGAAACCATGATGAAGCAAATAGAGAAATTATTTGAGATTGCGGCGGCAGAAAAAACAGCACTACATCATGTGAAACCACATGGATCGCTGTACAATCAAGCGGCAAAAAGCAGCACTATTGCTCAGGCGATTGGTTTAGCGGTAAAGCAAATTGATCCGCAATTGACTATTGTGGGTTTATCAGATTCAATAATGATCGATACCTGGAAAGATATGGGGTTAAATGTAGCAGGAGAAGCATTTGCAGACAGGAATTATGAAGCGGATGGATCACTTAGAGATCGGAAATTCGACAATGCACTGATAACAAATCCTGCTCAAGCAGCAAAGCAAGCAAAAATGATCACAAAGGATGGTAAAATTATTTCTGTGGATGGCAATACTATATCGATTAATGCGCAAACAATTTGCATTCACAGTGATACACCAAATGCTTTAGCGATTGCTAAAGCAGTAAAAAATATAGAGTACTAAAATATGAGACAAATCATGTTAGGCAAAACTGGTGCCGAGGTGTCCGCAATAAGTCTAGGCACCTGGTCCTACGGTGGTGCCAATAAACAAGGTGAAATACCAGTGGGCTGGGAAGGGCAACAGGAGGATGACTCTATTAATGCATTGCTACGTTGTCATGAAATTGGTATCAATCATTGGGATACGGCAGATGTTTATGGTAATGGTCGATCAGAACAGGTGATTGGTTCTTTATGGGATCAAATTCCGCGAGCCGATATATTTTTGGCTACAAAAGTCGGTTGGGACGCTGGTGAATATGGTTACTTTTACCATCCCATACATATGCGTAAACAGATGGAGCAATCATTAATTAATTTGCAGACTGATTGTGTTGACCTGTTGTACCTGCATCACTGCAATTTTGGAAAACAAGACGAATACTTTAGTGATGCCCTAGAGACGGTTCGTCGCTTTCAGGAAGAGGGTAAAACACGATTTGTGGGTTTATCTGATTGGGACCTATTCAAAATCATGAAGTATATCGATGATGCACAGCCAGACGTAGTGCAACCTTATCGCAATGTTATGGATGATACATATCGACCATCAGGCTTAAAAGATTGGATCGATGAGCACAATGCTGGCGTGTGTTTTTTTTCGCCAATTAAGCATGGATTATTAACTGGGAAATACACAGAACCAGCAACATTTGGTGCTGGTGATTTTCGCGCCAATGTAGATGATTTTACCAAAATAAATGTAATTAAAAAAATGCAGGAAAATAAGATCTTACTTGAGGAGAGATTTTCTGATCATCCACATCCAGTGATGCGCGGGATAATTGATGCACTATTAACAGACGCATCATCAGGCTGTGTCCTGCTTGGTCAGCGTAATGCAGATCAGGTAAACGCTGCGGCAACATTAGGTAGAACCCTGTCTGATGATGATACAAATTGGGTTAAAAACTTATATAAATCCTAACCACGCAATGCGTCAAAAAATAGTCCAGGTAAATGCAATGGCCCAGGGCTAGCTTGAAAATACGTGAGACGTCTAGAGACATTATGCGCTTGTTTGTTCGTAACAAACCAGGGTGGTTTGGGAAACATGTGTAACTCACCTTTTAAAATATTGCGTGGAAATGGGGTAAAGGGTGCATATACAACTGTCTTTTCCGGTTTTTCAAACAAACGGGTATTATGTACTACACCAATACCACTTTGAATATCAATACTTGTATGGCCGGGGAAAGCTCCCCAAGTGCACTCAGCAGTTAAGAAAGCTAACGCACACCAGGCGTTCACGCCAATTGATCCATAACGCAAATCTGCAATGGCATTTTCGAAATCAGGCCCTAGTTCTTTTATTGTTTTTGGATGAATAAGAATATTTGCACCAAGTGTTCCCCACAGTTTTTCATTGCAGAATTGTACAGCATTTTTCAGGTATTCACTTGGATTACTTCCAGGTAGAGATGTCTGTCCCAATGCGCCAACAAATACTTCCTGATTAAACAAATATTCATCCGCATTATCATTATCAAGATCGGTAATCAAAAGCCTGGGTAATTCACAGGCATCGGAATCATCCAGACCTTCGCAATTCTGGTATGCTTGTTTTACGCTTTCATGTCGATCATGTGCACCAGGGTAATAAGGTTCTCTAGGTGTGGCAGTTGATATTGTTGATTTAACCTCAGCAAGTAAATCGTCTACTGTATCCCACGTTTCTGGTAAAACAAGAATCTGGCTGGCAATGCAATTGAAGCTACCATTATGAAGTTTCTGAGTGGCGATATTTTCAGCCTGGTACTTGAGGTCAGCTTTTGACCAAGGGCCTGGAACAACTATAGTGGGAGTTACGCAACCAAGTTCTGCTGTCATAGATTTATCCAATTGTGGTTCACCGCGGTTCTTCCTTTCCTGTCCCTCTGAACCAGGACCAAAAACAATGGACTCATAGGTCTTCGCACCACCTGTGATATGAATATGATCTATGTCTTCATGTTGACATAGATATTTTCCTATATCTACACCTCCTGAAACTATCTGTAAATACCCAACGGATACAAAATCCTCAAAAATGAAATCAAAAATTTCTTTAAGATAATCATTGACAGGATGGACCTTCAAAATACACACAGATTTATGAGCAAATAGCCTATCCAAAACATCTAGCGGCGGTATGGACGCTACATTTCCAGCGCCAAGAACCAGGGATACATGGCCACTTTTATCATCACTTTTATAAACTTTTGCAATATTTTCAGCGAAATTATCCTCTGTAACATAATCCTGCATCCACACCTCTGCTCTAATGCCGCTTAGCAATAGTCTATGGTAAATATTGTATGGAAAAATATCTGCTATTAATTGACCATCTGGCCTTGTTCGCACTTTTCCAATTGGAGGATTTTTGCCTTTATCAAGAGACTGTAAAGTACCAACCATGCTCTCGATACCATAGATCAGCGCCCAAGGTCCCGAAGCCCATTCTTCACCTACTAGTGGTGAATCTTCGGGGATTGATTTTGCCTTTACTGCTGCTGCAACCCAATTATCGGCTACTTCAGCAGTTTTTTTAGTTGCACCTTGGAATAGGGGAATTTTTTCGGCTATTGGGAGTCTAGCCCATTCATCTTTGTGGGTATTTAAAGCAGCAATTGCCTTATCTAGAATCAATTTGTCCAAAACTGATGTATGATCCTCCTAACTAGTGCAATTATTTATAAAATTAACTAGTCTTCAACACAATAGGAAGATATTGTATCAACAGCAAAAAATTATTTCAAGTAAAGCATTTTTCGCGTTTGGGAATAATTAGCGGACTGTATACGATAAAAATATACCCCAGTTGAAACGGGGTTATGCTGGGTATCAGTAGCGTCCCAATGCACGATATGATCTCCAGGCTGCGTTTTTTGGCTATAGATAACATCAATCAAACGACCAAGCATATCGAAAATTTCTATAGTAACCATATGTTCCTTGGGCAAGGAAAAGCGTATGGCCGTTGACGGATTAAATGGATTCGGGAAATTTTGAGATAAGTTGAAATCAAGTGGTAAACCTACTTCATTATTACTGGTTAAGACGATGCTTGTGTCAACCAAAAGATGAATATCATCAATATACCAACCGCTAGACACCCCGGAAGCGTCCGTTACAATGTGAAATCTCAGGTAAACACCTGAATCAAGATAATCGGTAACATCTACAATTACGGTGTCAGTTACATTAATACCTGTCATAGAATAAATAGGCTGCCAATTTGATGCATTACTGGAAATTTCTACTGTGCCAATATCATTATCCCGTAAAAAGCAGCCCGTCCAGAATTTTAAGTAAGCAGACTGGTAATCAGATAAATCAAATGACTCTATAAGAGTAAGATAATCAGATTTATTATTTTCATAATTCATTCCAGGTGAATCATTCATACCATACCGTATACCGGCATTAATAAATCTAATACCCCAACTTTGCCCGGTATTCCATTGGCCAATTATTTCTTCATCCCATCTAGTTAGAATTGTTTTATTAATAATTTGAAAACTTAAAGTATCTGAGTAACCAATATTGGAATTGGAGGAACTATCTTTGGCGCTGGCAAAATAATACACCCTATCATTTCCCGATAGGTCATTCCATTCAATATCGCCATTCCAATAATAACCATCAAGGACCATTGAAATGCTAAATACCTCAGCTTCATTGAAAGAGTAATACCAATTTAAATAAACACTGTCTACACCAATATTATCAGACGCTAAAACTGAAACGGTAGCAACGCCTGAACGATCAATAAGATTTGGTAAACTGACCAGTTCTGATAATTCAGGTGGAATAAGATCCCTACCAATACTAAAAATGAATGAATCATCGGCATTAATTGGATTTGTCCAGTTATAATAACTGTTATACACTGAGAAAAAATACTCAACTGTTACAGACTGATTAGGTGGATCCAGGATATAGTAAAAACCATCAGTTGTGTCATTCATTTCGACAGTATTGTACTGTCCACCATTCAAGCTATAATGTAAATATGGTCCATTAAAATCTGCACCACCATTGAAAATGCTAACTAAAAAATAAACACTAGCAGTAGAATCCTCATTATCGGTTAATGGTGTGTGGTTAATAAAATTCAAATAATTTAATGTTCGTTCTAAAAATACAGTTTGGTATTCATTGACATCTCCAGGTGCCGTTGAGCTTGAATTACTACCAAATGTCTCCAGTCCCGTACCTGTGTACACTAACCTATATTCCCCTTCATAGCTTAACCCCATCCCCAAACCGTTGCTGTATGAAAAGATAAGTGTGGCGTCATCGTGCGGAGTAAAATAATCTGGATACTGATTAGCAGATGGATATCCAGGTTGATATATATCAAAATTAAGTCCATCAGATATTGAATTTCCCGGTATTCCTACAACTGAAGAAACATTAGCGTCATCCCCTCCCCAATCTGCATGCAAATAGTTCGAAAAAAATGCGGTTTGGGATGAATCCCCAGGGTTTTCATTGAGGTCCCAACCTAAATCCTGTCCAGAAAGATATAAATTTCCACCATTGTCCAAATACTCAGTCAATACAGTTCTATCATCAAAATCTAAGGAAGGAAAGGCCCATTCAGTCAACCAAATGATGATCGGGCTATTCTGAACCATTGCAAAGGTTAGGGGACCATTCATTCTATCCCAAAGAGCATAAGGAACATCTATACTATCTAGTATAGTGGAGTAAAATTTATCAGCCACGCCATCGTTATCATCATCAACAAGCAATACTGGTGTTTTACCAATGTTTATAGACGATTCAAAAGAATTTAAATGCACACCATCCTGTAGTATATCTACATTTAATACTGCTACACCAACCGCTGCAGAATCAGCAATTGTGACTGAAAACGCGTGATCCAAAATGATTGTATCCTCTGGAGCAACACTAAGATTTAATTCGGACTCATCAATAATATTTAGTCTTAAATCTGAACTATTTAGATAAACATCTACATTTTCAGAGCCCATTATTGAATAATTGTATAAGTTGATATCAATATCAATTGTTTCGCCAGGGTCAAAAGATCCATCGCCATTTCCGTTTAACATATCACTTGCAGAAAATTGTGATAACCCTATTCTTACAGGAATATCACTGAATTGATTTTCAGTATATGTGACACCTTTATGCGCATTTACACGGCCAGAGCCTAAAAACAAATAATATTCTGGGTTCACATCATATATATCATCAGCTGTTGCTGAAAGTCTTAAGGCTAATTCATAAGAACTTAATCCACTAAATTGTGATTTTATAAGTGCTGCAACGCCAGCAGCTACAGGTGAAGACATAGATGTTCCAGATGCAGTAGCATAATCATTATCAGGATATAACGATAATATTCCCGATCCTGGTGACGATATATCTACAGACAAATGGTAAGTGGAAAAGCTTGATTTATAATCACCCGTTGCAGTTGAAGCAACGCTCAAAACATTTAGATAAGCAGAGGGGTAATGAAGTTCATTTTCATTGCTATTACCCGCACTAGCAATCACCAATGTGCCTAATTCATGGGCGTATGTAATTGCATCCAGCTGATAATTACTTATTCCACCGCCATACCGTCCAAAACTACAGTTTATTACTGCAGCATTCATATCAGCAGCGTATATCACAGCAGCGGGATAATCACCAGACAATGAGCCATTACTGTCATTAGAAAATTTTAAGGGCAATATCTTACACTTCCATCCAGGAGCAGATACACCAATACCGTTATCTGTAACAGCAGATGCGCACCCAGAAACATGAGTTCCATGATTTTGGCTATCAATTACAGGATTTGGATCATTATCAAATTCTGCAAAATCCCAGCCATTAATGTCATCGACATAGCCGTTAAAATCGTCATCCAGACCAGCCGTGCCATTATATTCAGCCCAGTTTGTAAATATATTAGCAGCAAGATCCTCATGGTCAAGGTCAATTGCGTCATCAATTATGGCAATTATCACATTTGTATCGCCCTGGGTAGTGTTCCATGCATAGTTCGCACCGATTACTGGTAAATGCCATTGATTTGAATAATAAGGATCATTTGGCGTGGTAGTTTCATAATGTATAAATCTTGGCTCAGCGTAGAGAACATTATCCATGTTTTTAATTGCATCTGCCACGATGTTTGGTGCTATAGAGTCGGCATATTTAATCCTATAAATACGATTAATATCTGGCAACCGCGAATCTAAATCTTTTTTGTTTGGTACAACGGGACTTATATCAATAACCGTGAATTTTGCCAAAGCAGCATCAATTTCTGTTATATTAGTAATAAATGAGTGTGGCAGAATAATTTTTGTTTCTGGGGCTAGCTTAAGAATTATTTCATTGGGCACGTATTCCAATATTTTTACATCTTTACTATAGACAAATCCATTGATAATCAACATTACAAAAATAACTATAAAACGACATTGTACCATTTTTACTGTCTTTGAGTTTTGAGTTGAGCGTGGGCTGCAGCCAGCCGGGCGATTGGCACACGAAACGGTGAGCAACTTACGTAATCCAGTCCAATCCTATTAAAGAATTCAATGCTGTCTGGATCACCCCCATGCTCACCACAAATTCCTATTTTTAAATCATTTCGAACACTACGGCCTTTTTTTACGCCCATCTCTATCAGCTGACCTACACCCGTTTGATCCAAGCTTTGAAATGGATCATGGTCCAAGATACCACCTTCTATGTACTGCGGCAAAAAGCTACCAATATCATCACGGCTAAAGCCAAATGTTGTTTGCGTAAGATCATTGGTGCCAAAACTGAAAAATTCCGCGTGTTTTGCAATTTCATCTGCAGTCAGGCAGGCCCGGGGCAGTTCAATCATAGTGCCAACCAGATAGCTGAAACTTGTTCCAGTTTCAGATATAACCTCATCAGCTATACGACGGACAATTTTTACCTGGTGTTCATATTCCTTATACATACCAACAAGAGGTATCATTACTTCCGGAGCCACGCTGACATCTGCGGCAGTTAACTCAGCTGTAGCCTCAAATATTGCGCGTGATTGCATTTCGGTGATCTCCGGATAAGCAATTCCAAGACGACAACCCCGGTGGCCCAGCATTGGGTTTAATTCTTCAAGATCCCTAATGCGGTTTTCCAATTTCTCAATACTAATATTTAATTCAGTTGCCAGTTCATCTTTCTGATCATCTGTAAGCGTTATGAATTCATGCAGTGGAGGATCAAGTAATCTAATTGTGACAGGATGGGGTGACATCGCTGACAATATCCCTTTAAAATCATCCCGCTGAAAAGGCAATAATTTCATGATCACCTCACGTCGTCTTTCTGCTGATTCAGCAATGATCATTTCCCTGACAGCCAGAATTCTTTCTGGATCGAAGAACATATGCTCCGTTCGACAAAGACCAATGCCTTTTGCACCAAAATCCCGGGCTTGCATTGCATCCTCTGGTCTTTCCGCGTTGGCCCGAATACCAAGTTTTCTTATTTGATCGGCCATTTCCATCAACTTACTATAATGTTCATTCGTGCTTAAATCAGGTTCAATAAGATCTAATTGACCTGTATAAACCTTACCGGCTGACCCATTCAGTGTAAGCCAATCACCTTCTTTTAAAATTCTATCATCAACTGTCATTTTTTTATCAGATATATTTATTTGTAAGGCGGAACAACCAACAATACAGCATTTCCCCCACCCTCTTGCAACAAGCGCAGCATGAGAGGTCACGCCTCCTTTTGCAGTGAGGATTGCCTTGGCTGCATGCATTCCATGTACATCTTCTGGAGAAGTTTCATTGCGTACGAGAATAACATCATGACCATTTTTTGCCCATTCTTCTGCTGCATCTGCCGTAAAAACAATCTGGCCAATTGCACCACCAGGACCAGCGGGTAACCCTTTCGCAAGTAAAGCTGCTCCTGTTTCTGAAGCTGGATCAACCATAGAATGCATGATTTCATCCAGTTGATCAGGAGTGACCCTTGCTACTGCCTCTTCTACTGTGATTAAATCAGTAGATTGCATTTCACAAGCTATTCGGATCGCGGCAGCACCATTTCGTTTGCCGACCCGCGTTTGAAGCATCCATAGTTTTCCATCCTGGATTGTAAATTCGATATCCTGCATATCGCGGTAATGATTTTCAAGTTTGGTTCGTATAGCATCTAATTGGTCATATACATCAGGCATTAATTCATCCAAGGCAGGTAATTGGTCTGTATCTTTCGTTTTTGTATTACTATTTAGGGGATAAGGTGTGCGAATGCCGGCAACCACATCCTCGCCTTGAGCATTGATAAGCCATTCACCGTAAAATACATTTTCACCGGTAGCCGGATTACGTGTAAAAGCTACACCAGTAGCAGAATTATCGCCCATATTACCAAACACCATAGTTTGTACATTTACAGCCGTCCCCCAATCTTCCGGTATGTTTTCAATTCTTCTATAACTCACTGCCCGTTTACCAGCCCACGATTTGAATACAGCTGAAATACTGCCCCAGAGTTGTGTTCCCGGGTCATCTGGAAATTCACTACCAAGTGTATCTCTTACCTTTTCTTTAAATTCCTCGCACAATTGTTTAAGATCATCTGCCGTCAGGTCTATATCAACAGACACTCCGCGATCGTTTTTCATATGATCCATAATTTCTTCTAATTGTTCTCGAATCGCCTCACCCGACACTGGTTTAATTCCTTCTGATTTCTCCATGACCACATCTGAATACATTGTGATCAACCTGCGATAGGCGTCATATACAAAACGTGGATTGTTGGTTTTTTTAATTAACCCAGGTATGGTTGCCTTGGTTAACCCAACGTTAAGAACCGTTTCCATCATGCCAGGCATTGACTGCCTCGCTCCTGAGCGGATAGACACCAGTAATGGATTATCAGGATCGCCAAATTTCTGACCCATGATCGCCTCAATTTTTTTCACAGCGCTCTGGACTTCATTGTCCAAACCTTCCGGGTACACTCCATGATCCAGATAATCCATACAAAGATTGGTAGTCAGAGTAAAACCGGGTGGTACCGGGATACCCAAATTGGTCATTTCTGCAAGATTAGCACCCTTACCCCCGAGTGTATTTTTTTGTTCCGCAGCACCTTCTGCTTTTCCAACGCCAAAAAAATAAACATTTTTCATAGCTTTACCATATTAGTAGTCATAATTATGCTTTCTGAACGAATAAGAAATTTGTCGTGCCCAATACATTAACTAGCTAAATCAGTTAGAATACTAGAGTGATGACCATCGCGATTGTTTAGCTTCTTGAATTGATCAAACTGTGCCTTCTTTTCCTGCAATGATCCATGTGACATATTAATCCTGAAGGCATTTACGCCTGAATCAACCATGGTCTGCAAGACTATCTGATCGGAACATGCAGGGCCAACAGTAGACAGTATTTTTGTTTTATTACGGATTACCAGATCGGATGTGAGGTATTTTATCTCTTAATATATATCATCAATTAACGGAGAAAGGAACAGCCAATTTAAACGGTTTAATTAACGCGTCGAACTTTTCTCCATCATCTCTAACCATATTGAACATACCATGCATTACACCGAACTCCGTCATTAAGGGACAGAAACTGGTATAATCAAACGATTCACCTGGTTCCAAGCGCGGCTGGTAACCGACCACGCCAGGACCCCGTACTTCCTCAACATTTCCTTCTGCATCGGTAATGTGCCAATATCGGCCCAGGAGTTTTGCTGGCTGACTACCTTCATTATGGATCGTAATATGATAGGCATAAAAAAACCGGCTTTTTGTAGGATCAGACCGCTCCGGAAGATACTCGCTATTAACAACTATTCTTATTCCCCCTGTTTTGGTGTCCGACATTAAATGCTGTAATTATTTCTTTTATTTTTTTACCTTTGACAATAAGAATCTAATAACTATAAATATAACATTTAAAATATATCGATATTTGCCATATCAAATATGAACCAAAAAATAAATAAACCAATAATTGTATTGATCATCATTGTTAGTGCCATATTTATCATTAATCGCTCAAACCAGGACAAAATTGACCCGGGCGCTGCTGAAATAATGTCATTTGAAATACTGGGACACATTAAATATTTGGCTTCCGACAATTTGAAAGGCCGGTTTCCAGCAACACCAGGATCAAAATTAGCCATTGATTACATTCGTAAGCATTGGGAAGCACAGGGAATTGAACCAGCAGGTACAAAAGGTTATGAGCAATCTTTCTCATTCATCAGCAGTGTATCGCTGGGTCAAAGAAATATGCTACGCATTCGTAATTCCAGAAAACGATATATAGTGCAAAAAGATTTTATTCCTATAGGTTCATCAGGTAATGGAAGTGTAAATGAAGATGTTGTATTTATCGGTTATGGACTTGATATAAATGACTCCTTATCCTGGCGCGATTATGCAGACGTAGATGTGCAGGGTAAATGGGTGCTGCTACTATTAGATGGTCCTGATGGAGACAGTCCTCATTCACCTTATGGTAGACATAAAACACTATATAATAAAATCATTACCGCTAGGGATCACGGTGTAAGTGGCATTCTTTTCATGAATCGATTGGAAACTGCAGATGACAACAACCTGAGACCACTACAATACAGACAAAGCTCTTCCACGGCAGGATTGCCAGTAATCCAAATAACTCATTCGGTAGCTAATGAAATATTAAAAAATCATGGCCAGTCCACCGCAGAACTACGTTCAAAATTAGACGAACAATTATCACCTCTATCATTCCTGGTAGATTGCAAAATAGCAGCCAATGTAAACTTAAAGTTCGATAAAGAAACAGCAAGTAATATGATCGGGTTTATTGAGGGGAATGATCCAGTACTGAAAGATGAATATATCATCGTGGGCGCACATTTTGATCATTTGGGTTTAGGCGGGAGAGGATCAGGTTCTTTAGATCCAGATACGTTGATCATCCACAACGGCGCCGATGATAATGCATCCGGGACGGCCGGTATACTGGAATTAAGTCACAAATTGATGAGCAACAGACATTTATTGAAACGAAGTGTGTTAGCTGTATGTTTCGATGCTGAGGAAAAAGGGCTGTTGGGTTCGAAGTATTATTCTGAAAACCCCGTACGGGATATCAGTAATACTGCGCTGATGATTAATATGGATATGATCGGAAGGCTGAACAATAACCCAGTTACTTTGGGAGGGGTTGGTAGCTCTGGAATTTTTGAGAATATCATAGCAGACGCTCGTAAAAACCATACTTTGGACATTGAAACAAACATGGGTGGTATGAATTTTGCACGCAGTGACCACGTCAGTTTCTACCGCGAAAATATTCCTGTTTTATTTTTCTTTACTGGCGCACATGAAGATTATCACAAACCAACTGATGACTGGGATAAAATAGATTATCAGGGAGAAAAAGAGGTTCTTGATTTCATATATGAGCTGATCATAGACGTTTCCCAATTAGAAGAAAAACCTGCTTTCGCAGAAATTGAAACAAACGCTGCTAATGATCAGAATCCCGTATTTAAAGTAACCTTTGGTGTAATTCCGGCATATGGCAGTCAGAAAGTTGGGCTGGAAATAGATGGTGTATCAAAAAAGGATGGCCCCGCTGCCAAAGCTGGCATGAAAAAAGGCGATGTAATTACTGCAATAGATGGAAAAGATGTTCGAAATATTTATGACTACATGGCAAGGCTGGCAGATTTAAAACCCGGTCAAAAAGTGAAGGTAACAATAAATCGCGGTGAAGATAATATAGAATTAATCTTGGAATTATAATTAATTCTCAATAATTCCTTTTTTTATCTCTTGACGCAACTCCATTACAACACCTACATAATTATTGGACCGATTGTAGGCGAATACAGATTCCCAATTCGGAGATCCTTTTGAGTAATCATCGGCACCAGGTTTATAACCATTTTTCAAGAGATAGTTGGCGATACTGCCCAGCACATCGGGCCATTCATCATGATGCCGCACACTGTCGCCGTCAAAATCAATAGCATAATTATTGAAACTGGAAGGAATGAATTGACCATAGCCAAATGCACCAGCGTAAGATCCCGATATTGAGTGTGGATCAATTTTGTTACCGTGACAGAGAAGAATAAATTCAGCCAACTCTCTGGAGGCCCATTTCCCTTTGCGGGGTAATTGATGGATCAGCGTATACAAAGCATTAAATACGGTGTATTGTCCATAATGCCTACCATAATTGCTTTCAATGCCTACAAGGCTTACCAGTAAATATGGATCCACACGCATACTATCAGATACCTGCATTACCAACTCGCTGTTCTCCCTAAAAAACTCGATACCTCCCATTGCTCTTTTATCCGTCATGAATATTTTGCGGTATTCGTCCCAGCTTTTTTTCTCATAAGGATTATTAAAAGAATCTATGATCTTGGGGTGAATCTGTATTCCTGAATCGAGAAATGTACTTACTACATACTCCCTGGGAACAGCCTTATTCTCAAGGTAGGACCACACCTGTTGGAAAGCAGGATCATTCAATACATCCTCCCGCAGTGCTTCTTCATCACCAGCAAATAATAAAGAAATAATGAGCAACTTAAGAAGCGATCGCAGGATATAAACCATTAATGCCTAAATTTAATAATCTTTCTGCTGCGAATATCTCGCGAAGAACTGCTAATCAATATTTCAAATTGCCCCGGTTCTACAACCCAGCGCATAGACCCAGGATCAAAGAAAGATAGTGCTGTTTCATCAAGTAATATATTGATCGTTTTCGATTCGCCAGATGCTAAAGTAATCTTTTGAAATGCTTTTAGTTCTTGAAAGGGTCTATCAAGACTTGATTGCAAATCTCTAATATAACACTGAACCACCTCCTGACCCTTACGTTGTCCAGAATTTCTTAGCGTAAATGAAAAGTTTATTTTTCCACCGGCTGAAACAATGCTTGGTCCTGCTATAGGGCCATAATCAAACTTGGTGTAAGACAGACCATGACCGAAAGGAAATAAGGGCTCCACATTTTTTGTGTCATAGTGACGATAGCCGACATAAATACCTTCATTATAAAATACTTTCTCATCGCCAGGGTAATGTCCATACGATGGATTATCCTCAAGTTTTTTTGGAAAAGTAACAGGTAACTTACCAGATGGGTTCACGGCACCAAACAATACATTAGCAATTGCATGACCGCCTTCCTGCCCAGGGAGCCAGACCTGCAATATAGATGGACACCGGTCAACCCAAGGCATTTCAACTGGAGAGCCAGTATTCATTAGGACAACTGTGTTTGGATTCACATCTAATACAGCTTCAATAAGTTGATCCTGCTTGCCGGTTAATTTCATCGAAGGTCTATCGTCACCTTCTGTCTCGTAGTTATCTGCAGATCCGACAACTAGAATGGCTAGATCCGCATTCTTGGCTATACTAACTGCTACTGACATTTCTGGTTCAGGCAATCTGCAGCCAATTTCCAAAAACCGGAATTTATTAAGTAAATCAGAGATAGCAGGCTTAACAATTTTCAATAGGATAGATAGAAAAAAATTGGGTTTGGCCGAATATTCAATTTTTATTGAATGTATTCCTGACAAAAGGTAAATATTGCCAATTCTTGCCCCTGGCAGTGTCCCTCCAAATAATTTTGGGCCTTTTTCGTTCAATTTTACCTTTTTTCCATCAACGAATATCCTTGCCTTCCCCAGACCAGCATTGGCGCTGAATCGATAATACCCTGACTGCTCTGCGATAAATTCACCAGTCCATAAAATGGAACCAAATACATCCTCATCCAAAATACCGAAAATGCGCAACTCATCATCACGACTCGTTTTGAAAGGTTCGCCAGAAAAATTATAGGACCGATAATATTTACCCTGAAGCCCTGTTTCTTCTAAGCTGGAGTTTGGTCTTAGTGACATTGCTTCAATCAATGGAACAGTTGGATGGTTTTCCACGCCCTTATGAAAAGTTACCTCGATGTTATTTTTTAGCGCCAGAGCATTAAGTCCCTGTAATGGTGTAACATTATAGGCAGCACTTACGCGGGCACTACCACCTCCCTGACTGATCGCCCGATTTGCATTGGGCCCGATAACCGCTATAGTACGTACTACTGCTGTATTTATAGGCAGTAGATTATTTTCGTTCTTCAATAACACAATGGATTCTTCCGCAACCTGTCTTGCTATTATCTTATTTGATTGCATCACATCAGCTAGTAAATAATTTCTTTCGCCTGAAACTGCACTATAGTTAGTGGTTTTGAGTATTAGTTTGATCATTCGTAGTGCTGCTTGATCAACCATATCTTTTGTTACTGCACCTTTCTTGAGAGCTTTGCGCAGCGGTTTCTCGTAATAATTACCAGGACCAGGCATTTCAAGGTCTAGGGTAGCATTAAAAGAAGGAACAGTGCTTTTAACACCACCCCAATCAGATAGCAATACACCAGTAAACCCAAATTCTTTCCTGAGAATATCATTCATAATGTATTCATGTTCTGTAGCATGAATACCGTTTATGCGATTGTAGGCCGCCATGAAAGTGAAAGGCTGGGCTTCTTTGACAACATGTTTGTATGCCGGCAGGTAAATCTCACGTAATGTTCGTTCAGAAAGTTCAGCACTGACACTTTGCCTATTGATTTCCTGATTATTGGCAATAAAATGCTTAACACTTGCGCCAACGTGCTCACTTTGTAATCCTTTAACATATGCCACACTTAAAACACCATTAAAATAAGGATCTTCGGAATAGGTTTCAAAATTGCGACCATTTAATGGTGTTCTAATTATATTGACCGTCGGGCCTAATAAGACCTCTACGCCAAGAGCACGACACTCTTTACCCAGTGCTATGCCTAATCTTTCAATAAGCTCAGGGTTCCAGGTTGCCCCCATGGATATACCTACGGGAAATGCAGTAGCCGGTTCATTATTATTACTGCGTACACCATTAGGGCCGTCCCATAACTGTAAACTGGGAATATTTAACCGATCAATATTCTGTGTATCATAGGATCCACGCCCGGATAAAAGGCTAACTTTTTCATCCAGGGTCATAGCGGCAAGTAATTCTTGCGCTTGTTTATAAATATGATCATTTGCGGTATTATTATTGGCAGGAACCGATGTTAACAAGAAAAATGAATAAATTAATAATAGTGCTATGGGTTTAGCGCTATTCATATTTGAACAATTGGCTAGATACTAAGTTTTGCTAGGTTTTATTAAGCCCTGCTTAATTGCTTCAGCCCTAACAGGTCCCCAAAACCCTATTGGTCGTGACATAACATAATAGGAAACGAGGTGATCCATATTTTCCGGTTTGGTTAAAAAAGTTACGGGCAGGTAGATCATGCCGTTCAGCACGAATAAGACCCAGAATTGCAAGTAATCCGGCAATTCGGGAATTACGCCAAAGCTTGGTAATATCCATACGACCAACCAGCTTAAACCAAGATTTGCTATCCATGCACTTAAAAATCCCCAAGAATTAAAACGCCACCAAATTACCTGGAGAATATTTGGCAACCACACCCCTGCGGCCATTATCCATAATGCGAAAATCAACCAGGCCGTGATTTCTTCACCGATAATCAATCCAAAAATAAAAGAACCAATCAAAATTATAATCGTGGATACCCGGCCTACTGATACCAGTTTTTGTTCGCTTGCCTCAGGATTAATGTAGTGATGATAAAAATCCCTAGTGACATACATAGCCCCAAGATTTAAGTGTGTAGAAACCGTTGACAAATGAATCGCAATAATGCCGGCAAATAAAAACCCAACCATTCCTACGGGAAGATATTCAAATCCTACCCTGTACCAAGCCATTTCGTAATCACCACTCTGACCAAGGTGCGGGTTGAGTACAAAAAACCCAAGGATCGCCGCAGCCCAAATCGAATTTCTAATAAGGACCAGAGCAGTGCCTGCCCAAATACTGTAAGACGCATCCCGCACAGTCTTAGCTGACTGTATTCTTTGGGCCTCCGTGTACCAATCAATTGCTGTACCCATTCCAAACCCACCAATAAGTGCAATAATCATCATGGTTATAAACCAAGCAACTGGGAATTGTCCTTCAAACATCCCGGTAAAACTCATAGGATTCAGTCGCCATGATTGTCCTTCAAATTGGTTTTTAGCAATTAAACCCCATGTCATACCGTTATCTAATGAAAATTCTACATCTACAAATTTTCTTTCATCGCTTTTAGCCCAAACAATATTATAACCATGATTGGCAAGCAGAACACTATTGGCATCTGGGAAAAGCACTTTAGAACGTTGATCTGTTTTACTAGCTTCATCTACCACTGAAGCACGTACCTTCTCTTCGGTTTTTCTGAATAGGGCTTCGTCCTCCTGTACAGAAATTGTGAATGGTGCGCTTCGTGAAAGTTCTGTTCCCAACTCAGGGTCAATAATTCTTACTACAGCTGTGACATTGCTCGATGAAACATCAGGCACTTTCCACTCACAGGTACTGTTGTAGCTGTCAAGTTTAGATATAATAGCACTAGGCCCACCTGCAGCTACAACACCATAAACTGAAACTATAATGATTACCAGTAAGGCAATAACACCTTGCTGGAAATCAGCCATTACAACACCCCAATAGCCAGAGGTATAAACATATACTGCACCAATAGCCGTAAAGATCAATAGTCCCACATACAAATCCCAACCAAAGAGCATAGCGCAGAGCTTACCCATAGCAATGCCAACCCAGCCAAGTATAAACATATTCATAAAGACTGACCACCCGGCGATCCAACCGCGTAACAGTTCTGCACCTAGTTCACCAAAGCGGAGTGTTTGCCATTCTGCTTGACTATAGGCCAAAGACCTTCGAAAAATCCTTGTCGAAACAAAAGCGCTGATCGCACACCAGGCAGCATAAAATGCGTACCAAAGACCAGCAAAGCCGTATTTATAGACCACCCCAGCGACCCATATAGGTGTATCTGTAGCGGTATGAGTGGCGTAAACTGATGACGCCGGTAGCCACCACGGTAAACCACGATCGGCTAAAAAATAATCTGATTGAGATCGTTTACCAAATCGATAAAAGTAAAAACCAAAGAAAACCATTAACAGTACAAATAAAATGAGCCATATCCAGTCAAGCAGTTGAAATGTAATCATAACATATATTTTAAAATTTCAGTTCCCGTGTTGGGGTGTTAATCCGAGTCCTTATTTTTAATATATTGAATGAGCAAATATGTAAGGAAAAAAGACAATGCGAGGATTAGACCTGGTAAAATAATGCCAAGAATCGGTGGACCAATCGGTGCCGCTAATGTGATGATAGAATACAATTAATTATCCTCTTTTTGTGAGCGTGTTCTTTTTTTATAATAAATATATGCAAATATCATGCCCGCAAATGATGCGATATAAGCAATCGACATGCCAATTACCACTGCCAAACCCCGGGTCATTTATTGGCCTCCCATTTTTGTATTTCCTCTAGTTTTAAGAGATAGTCTTTTTCCTGTTTTTCATATTCAGATGATATAGCCCTTAGTTTTGGATCGATAATCCAATACATGATAATGGTTGCCAATATGCCGATTATAAGAATGAAGAAACCCACAGGTATAAAAAGTGCTGACATTGCCGTTCCTATCATCAATGCGATATAGGCAATAACGGAAAAAATGATCGCGAACCAGTCCTCCTTATGCATTTCATCAGCGGATTCTGGTGTCCATTCTCTTTGTATAATCGGCAACGGTAAACCTCCTTTAAAAATGCAAATTTAATTGAAAAAACAGATAATTAACTAATATTCTCGTAGTGTTTGTAACATATCATATTGAAATAACAAACGCCATGAATTCCGCATTTTATAACTTATTTCAAAACTCTGTGAGCCCAATGAACCGCGTAATCTTGTGGCACTGGAAATTTTTTTAAATACATCAGATCTGATAGAAATAAGATCAAGTAATTCACCTTCCGCCAGCATAGTTGTAGCTACATTCACATTAGACATATCAAATTCGGATCCTATGCGCCTGGTAGACCCCAGGTAAAGGGTGTCATTATCAGCAATGAAATTTAAATGATTCTTGAACCCGGGATAGGAAGATGAATAAAACATCAATTCATAATAATCTGGTTCACAGTCTACAAAATTTCCAGCGCATGTTTTTGAAACAGACAACTTCAATGTATACGGTGGTACATTGCGCTCAATTAGATATAGATCTCTGCTTGAATACGTTGTATTTCTGCTGATTTCATCATAATGGAATGAGATGGGCTTTAATTTTAACACTGATGCACAGCCAGAGATCATCAATGAAATCAAGGATGCGATCACAATTTTCCGTTGTATGTTATCCATAAAACGAAAATTACTAAATTCCTTAAGTATATAATATCTTTACAGGTAAATCGAATTCCGGTGAAAAATACTGCATTAATTATTTATGCCCTTTTACTGTGTTTTATTTCATGTGGTAAACAAGCACGTCAAATAGAATTTTCTGGCCTTACAATGGGCACAACATACAACATAAAAATAGTCCCAAGTAAAGCTACTACCCTATCAATTAAACTCATTAAACAAAAAGTTGATTCAGTTTTAATCAGCATTAATTACCAAATGTCGACCTATTTATTTGATAGTGAAATCACGCAATTCAATAATCATGAATCAACCGTATCATTCCCTATATCAAATGACTTTACATTTGTAGTGGAGCGAGCATTGTATTGGTCAGAATTAACAGACGGAGCATTTGACATTACATTGGTGCCGTTATTATACCTGTGGGGTTTTGGCCCTGGTCAAGCGGGTGAATTAGGTGACGTTTTTCCTGAAGAGCACACAGTTCAAAAAAGACGAACGCACATGGGCTATGAGAAATTGACGACAAATAAATACTACCTTCAAAAAAAGGACCCTTATATAAAAATTGATTTAAACGCTATTGCTAAGGGTTTCGGCGTGGATGCGGTCTACTCCTTCCTTGAATCAATTGGCATGAACAACATAATGGTAGAAATTGGCGGCGAAGTACGCACTAAAGGAAAGAATCGAAAAAATGAACCATGGATGATTGCTGTGGAAACACCTGATCTTGAAAGTACTGGAAATAAAACAACCAGGTGGGCCGTACATTTAGAGAACAAGGCAATGGCTACATCAGGTGACTACAGAAATTATTACGAAATTGATGGTGTAAGATATTCTCATGAAATTGATCCAAGAACAGGATATCCTGCGCAAACAGGGGTTGCCTCAGCAACAGTTATAGCGCCTAATTGTATGGATGCGGATGCGCTGGCAACCGCTTTAATCATCATGGGTATAGAGTCAGGGTTACAGCTTGTTGAAAAACTGGATGATGTAGAAGCTTTCCTAATATTGCGGGAAGGAAACGATAATTACCGTACAATTAAAAGCAGTGGTATGAAAATAAGTACCCTGTGAGCAATGCTATGCTTTACAGCTTTCTTATACGAATGTTCCGATACCACACTTCCTCGCCGTGGTGCTGAAGACCTATATGGCCAGAGTTCGCTTTTGCAAAAAGAGGCATACTTTTAAATTTACTTTTTGCGATCAATTCATTCATGGTTTCGCTGCCATATTCATAGGTTAGGATGTTCTTATCGTTTAACCAGTGTTCAACCTGATCATTTTTTACCTTGATCCTGACCTCATTGAATTCGCCAACCGGTTTTAATGATCCCCCTGATGGAGCAATGAGGTCATATAGAGAACCTGCAGATGTAAGTTGTCGACCACCATCAGGATGACCGCCGTTGTCTAATACTTGCATCTCGGGAGCTGTCTGCCAGATATAGTCCGATTCTTCTGTGGCAAAATAAAATATGCCGCTGTTGCCAGCCGGTGAAACTTTCCACTCTAGGGCGAATTCAAAATCTTCATAGATCTCTTTTGTAATAATATCTACACGATTTCCGCCAACTATTGTTTTCAAAGTACCTTCTTCAATCGCCCATCCGTCAAATGGAAAGTCCACCTGCTTGAAACCGCGCCATTGATTAACATTGTTCCCATCAAATAGAATAACCCAATTTTGTGCTTTATCATTACAGCCAATGAAAATCAATAATAATGAATAGACGAATATTTTTCGCATAGTTAGATATCTTTTAGTTAAAATAACAAGACAGTACACCTAATAACGGAACTGGTGATTTAATTATAATTCTTTTATAAATATATTTCGGAAGTATGTGTTTGTATCCCAATCATGATTTTGTAGACCAATATATCCTTCTTCAGCAAAATCGGCTACCTTACCGCTTGGGCTTGCGAGCCAATCATTAACTTGTTCACCATTCAGTTCAACTTGAATACGATCATCCTGAAAAGTAATTTTATAATGATTCCATTCACCAGATGGTTTAGATACATCTTTAGAAGCTACCTGGGCATCGTATACTGCAGCAGTTTTATGTTTCCCTTTACCAGCATCATTGATCTGAATCTCAAATGAATGATAAATATAGTCATCACTTACAGGAATATCCGGAACCCGAAGAAATATACCTGAATTTGCTTTAGGTTCGGATGTTTTGTAATCCAGTTCCAAAATGAAATTCTTGTATTTTTTTTTACTGTACCAAAAAAGACCCATACCGCCATGACACTCTAAGACACCCGTTTTTCTATCCAATGTAAAATGACCTGGCCCATAATGATTCCACCCGTGTTTAGAATATTTTCCGATCTTTTTCTCTAATATTCGAGTGGCCCCTTTTGTACTTTGTTGCGCATAGCCAATACAGGTTGCCAACAGTAAAATGAATAACCTAGGCATTATTTACTCCTTGGGTTCCATTCGCCCCTGGCTACTGCCGGTATGAATGTATCGAGTTCCGGGGGTGGAAAGGTAATTGTCTTCCCCTGTTCAGCGCTCATGTACGCAGTCATTAGCAATTCCGTAACATTTACTCCGTCACTAAAATTTTCCTCCGGCCGTTTTCCCGCCAAAAAAGATTCAACCATATGGCGATTCTCAGCTGTGTAGCCATAAACCTCAGCTTCATTGCTGACAACCGGCATCCCTCCTGATTCAGCATTTTGTTTTTCGACCAGGTCTTCACCGGCTTCCCCGGATACCTCGCGACTGAAGAAAACTTTTAGATCCGGATCAAGCGTGTTAACAAACATGGAGTATTCAGGACCAAATAGTTCCACACTCAGACGTAAGCCTTCCCCAACAAAACACCAAGATGTAGTGGTTTCTACAATAATCTTTTCACCATTTTCATCTAGATATTCAATAAGTGAACGAGCAAAATCCTCGGAAGGTCTTTGTGAATAGTCTGTCTTACCACCGCTATTCTTCGATAAGATGTCAGCGTATTTGGGACGCTGCCATTTGAGACAATCAGTGTGCGCGCTCACGCTAATTGGTTTTATGGAATCACGCGGTTTTCCCGGTTCCGTAAGCAAAAAACGTGCTTCTTCAACAGAGTGACACATCATATCATTTAAAACGCCGCCGCCCTGCAATTCACCTTCCCAAAACCAGGGCATGTGCGGGCCACTATGTTCTTCAGCTGCCCGTGCTAAAAAAGGGCGTCCGGTAGTGGCGGCACCACGCGCCCAAATTATCTCTTTCCCGCGGGTGATTGATGGAGAGAATACCTGATTTTCCAAATAGCCATCCAAAAGGTCGGCGCTCTGTGTTAATACCAAGACTTTCTTAGCTTCAGCAACATTGCGACCGAGTGGCTTTTCACAGGCCACTCCAATCAATTCACCTTTACTACTACTAACTGCATTCGCTATTTCTTCAAAAGTTTCAATACGTGTATAATTTGGCGAACAGACCCAGAGTGCATCTACACCAGGATCTTCAACCATTTCAGTTATGGTATCAAATGCCTTTGCTGGACCGACCCCCAGCTCATTGGCTAATGCGGCAGTATCTTCTGCTGATTGTTTTGTTTTAGAAACAACACCTACTACATCAACATCACGTACACCGAGCAAGGATTGAATATGAAAACGGGATATAAAACCGCCCCCGATAAATCCAATACCTAATCTATTTTTTTCCATTTTATAACTACTCCTTAGAGTGCAACTTATCTTTAAACCCAAGAAAAAAATACACAATCACCACAGTGGTCATAACAGCAAAAACCAACCAAAACTGTTGCCAGCTTTGGACAGATAATACTGTTTGGCCTTTTAATAATAAATTATATATATATCCGGCGACTTGAGCTCCAATAAACATCCCCAACCCATAGGTGATTAAGACCAGAAATCCCTGTGCTTGACTTCGTATATCAGCTGTTGATTTTTTATCGACATAAATTTGCCCTGCGACAAAAAATAGATCATAGCAAATCCCATGTAAGATTATGCCTAAAAAAACCAATGATATAACCCCCGTTGACGCAGATACTGCAAATAGAGCATATCGAACAGCCCAGGCAAGCATCCCCCCTAAGAGAATATATTTAACTCCATACCGAACGAATAATAAAGGTAAAATTAACATAAAAAGGACTTCAGACATTTGGCCAAATGACATTTTAAATGCTGGGCTTGCAATCCCCATACCAGAAACAAAAATAGGTGCAAAATTATAATATGCAGCTAAGGGAATACAAATTAGAAAAGAGGATAACGCAAATACAAAAAATGATTTTGATTTAAGTTTATTTAAAGCATTTAAACCGATGATATCCTTAAAAGAAATAAGAGTGTCTTTACTTAACAAGGGAGGGGTCTTAGGTAAGATAAAGCAATAAAAACCCAAAAACACCCCAACCGTCCCAGCAATATAAAATGGGATAGCGGTGGTATCTGCATGCAAAATCGCACTTACCAAAATATTGGCAACAATCCAACCCAATGTCCCAAAAACACGGATGAGTGGAAATTCTCTTTCTTGATCATCAATATTTCGAAAAGCAACAGAATTAGAAAGTCCCAGTGTCGGCATATAACAAACCATATGCACAGCTAACAGTAGAATAAATATCATAGGTTTGGAGCTGAAAAAGGGGGCTAAAAGCAAAAAGCATCCACTCAAAATATGGAGTATCCCCAATACTTTTTCTGCATTAAAATAACGGTCAGCAATAAAGCCAAGAAAAAACGGTGATATAATAGCTGCAAGGGGGCTCACTGAATAAGCCCAATGCGTGATGGTTTCCATGCCTTTAGCCACCATAAAATTTCCTACAGTTACATACCATCCGCCCCAAACGAAAAATTGAAGAAACATAAGGAGGCTTAAATAAATTCTTTTTTTCATTTTTTGTACAGCCCCTCCTATTGTTAATGCTTAGTACTAAATAATTTACTCTAAACGATTTGCCTTTTGACCGGGTCCCATTCTACTCTACGGCCCTCCAAATACGATTGGGTAGCCATATGACAGGCTACCGCTTCCTCGAATCCTTCTTCAATATTGCACCGCGGCGCACCACCATTACGAATACAATCCAGCCAGTCAGCGACATGAAGGTGTGTCGGGTCTACCCTTTTACCCTCCTTGTATGTATACATGAGACCTTTCTGCGCAAAGTATTTCGCTGTGGCAGAAGTTACGCCATCGATATCCTTTGAACCGGGCGAATAGGCAAACATCGGTAATGAAGTATTAATAATACCATCAGCGATTTTTTGTTTATAACGTGTAGAATAAGGATCAGGAGTTACCGTTAGTCCGCTTCCAACTTCCATAGTAGCATCATGGCCCATGAAAACTTTTCCGCGGTGATTGCTATTTGTTAAAGTTGCACTATAAATAACCGTGAGATTTCTATCCGGATATTCAAAAACAGTTTGAAAATTATCCGGAACATCCCGTTCGTGCTCGATCAAATCAGGGTAGTTTGCTTTGGTATAACGATAAATGCCTCCTGATGAAGAAGCCGTTTTTGGAATTCCCAAATCCATAATCTGGTTTACAGCGTCAAAATCATGAGATAATAAATCTCCGGAAAGTCCTGTTCCATAATCATACCAACAACGCCAGCGAAAATAGCGTTCCAAATTAAATGGTACCTTATTTGGAGCCGGTCCCTGCCAGCGGTCCCAGTCAAGGGTTTTCGGGGTTGCATAGCGGTCTTTCGAATCATATTTTAAACCATAATCTTCAATTGAGTTCCATTGAATTGGATAGACCCAAGCACCGCCGGGTGAATTACGATTTGTAGTTATTTCAACAAGGGTAATCAGACCAAGTATATCATTATCAATAATTTCTTTCGCTTTTTCATGACTAGCGGCAGCACGACTATGATGACCTAACTGTAATTTCATCTTGCTATCTTTGAATGCATTATATATTGCATGCGCTTCATCCATAGTGCGTGTCATACATTTTTCTACATAAACATGCTTACCGGCGCGCTCAGCTTCAATAGCAATTCTTGAATGCCAATGGTCCGGTGTAGTAATAATAACCGCATCAATATCATCACTGGCTAACAGATCTTGGTAATCCAGATATCCTTTTGCGGGGGTTGTTTGCTGCGCGGCACCTCTTGGTCGGACAGCCGTTGTAGATGAAGCGATTCCCTGTTCTCTGCGCGTATCAAAAACATCACATACACCAGTAAGTGCAAGATTTAGATCATCCTGCTGTAAATATGTCTCAAAGCGCTTATCCAATTTATTCTTATCAGCCGCGGCATTCGCTTTCGCTGCCCATTCCGGATTGCCAAATCCAGCCGCTTTCACATCCTGTGCTCCGCGCCAGCCATAACCAATAACACCCAATCGAATAAGATCACCTGGTTTTTTATTTTTTAATACAACTGGTGCTTTCTTTTTCAAGGAAAGTTCTTCCATGATTTCGCCGCTACGCATTTTATCCAGAGCTTGTTTCTTAAAATAATTCCATAAAAATAGCAGCATTGCTGGAACAGCTGCCAAACCTTTTATTATATCGCGTCTTTCGAATTGCAATCCGGAATTTTGACTTGATTGTTGTTCTTCTATTTTATTTGTTTTTGTATCTGACATAAAAAGCTCCTTTATGTAATTAATCCTTGGTAAAAAACCTATCTAGACCAGTTATATGGCTAGTGGGAAACATTGCTAAAACAAATAAAGCACATGCTTCAACTAAATTTTTATCGACAATAAGATAGCTGCCTTCAGGTGGCTTGGAGTAATCCAAGCCGACCAATGGTGGATGAAAAAGATAATATACGACTAATAAGCAGGCGCCGGCGATGCTACCCCAGCGTGACATTAAGCCAAACATCAGGCTGAGGCCGATTAATGTGAGACCCCAGATATTTAATGTATCAACAAGACTCAATAGTCCGGGATTTGTGACCATCCATTTGGCCAGACCAGAAAACAACCATTTTGAATCCAGCAAATAAGCGGCTGAGGTCCAGTTTGAATTGGCTAATTTTGCCATGCCCTCATATAGTAAGTGCCAGCCAACCAATATCCTTAATAATGATAAGCTTACCAGTTGATAATGGCTATAATCAGGGGCAAGCAAGTTCAGTCTGTCATTCATTGTATTTTTCCCTCAGAAGTGCGTTTAATTGATACCAGTAAATTTAGGATGGATAATAACGAGGATTCTCGACAAAAGCAAATAGCCAGCCTTAATAAGCCTAAAATTATTTACAGTTATTTAGTAATATAGAATACCTATTTAAAAACACTTATTCAGGGTTCAATCAACACTTTTTAATAAACTGGAGAAATAAATACACCTATGCTCTTAACAAAAAATAAAACATCGCTATTAATAGTTATATTCTTAGTATTCGCTGGATGTCAGTCAAAAAAATCCTCACAAGCGAAAAACGAAAAGATAAAAGGTTTACAAGCAATATTAACTGGCGAACAACTGGTGGATAGATCAACACAGACACCCACAGACAGTTCTCTGTATAAAAATCCTGAATTACCTGTTATTGATCGAGTACGTGATCTGCTAAGCTATATGACCCTCGAAGAAAAAATTGGTCAAATGACTCAAGTAGATAGACAATTCCTAGAAAGTGATTCTGTAACACCGGCAGCATCTGTTAATGATATCGGTACTTATTATTTAGGATCACTATTAAGCGGTGGGGGATCTACGCCATCAAAAAACTTTCCCAAAGCCTGGGCAGAAATGTATGATGGTTTCCAGAAAATTGCGTTATCCACCAGACTGGGTATCCCTATGATTTATGGTATTGACGCTGTACATGGTCACAATAATGTGGTCGGCGCTACAATATTCCCGCACCAAATCGGGTTAGGGTGTACAAATAATCCACAATTGGTAGAAGATGTAAACCGCGCAACTGCAGTGGAAATAGCGGCAACCGGCATCGACTGGGATTTTGCGCCTTGTCTTGCGGTACCAAGAGATGAACGTTGGGGTCGAACATATGAAGGTTTTGGTGAAACACCTGATATAGTCAAAAAAATGGCCGGTGCAGCGGTAAAAGGTCTACAATCTGATCAACTGGGCAATCCGACTAGTATATTGGCCTGCGCAAAGCATTTTATCGGTGACGGTGGTACCGTCTGGGGTACTGGTATGAATAAGAAGATAGATCGTGGTGACACTCGGGTCACGGAACAAGAGCTGCGGGAAATTCATCTGCCAGGTTATTTACACGCATTAGAAGCTGGCGTAGGGACAGTAATGGCTTCTTTTAATCAGGTGAATGGTGATCACTGTCATGGCAATAAATATTTATTAACAGACCTGCTAAAAAAGGAACTGGGATTTGAAGGTTTTGTTGTATCTGACTGGGAAGGAATTGATCAAATCGAAGGTGATTATAAATTTGATATTATCACTAGCATTAATGCCGGCATAGACATGGTAATGGTACCTGGAGCAGCTAAATGGGGGGGGCAAAAGTATACAGACTTTATTAATCTATGTATCGAAGCTGTTAATGAAGGATCTATAAATGAAAGTAGAATTAATGATGCCGTAGCGCGCATTCTCAAGATAAAATTTGAAATGGGACTTTTTGAGAAACCATATAGCGATAAATCGTTATTAAGCAAGGTCGGATCAAAGGAACACAGAAAGATTGCTAGAGAGGCAGTAAGACAATCTTTGGTCGTATTGAAAAATGATGGTGTTTTGCCGCTTTCAAAAGATCTTGGTCATATTCATGTGGCCGGTAAAAATGCCGATGACCTGGGCAATCAATGCGGTGGCTGGACAATAACCTGGCAAGGAGAAAGTGGTCCGCTCACAAAGGGAACAACAATTTATGAAGCAATTCAAATTGCAGTGAGTTCATTCACGAATGTAACATTTTCAAAAGATGGCTCGGGTGCTAAAGGAGCCGATGTTGGCATTGTAGTTGTCGGTGAGACACCCTATGCCGAAATGGAAGGAGATCAGGAATCTCTGGCGTTAGATAAGAAAGACTTGGCAACGATAGACCGGATCAGAAAAGCAGGGGTACCAGTCGTTGTAATCATAGTGTCAGGACGTCCGCTGATGATTGCAGATGAGTTGGATAAATGGGGTGGAGTCATTGCCGCCTGGCTGCCGGGCTCCGAAGGCAAGGGCATTACAGATGTTATTTTTGGCGATTACAATCCTACTGGGAGATTATCGGTGACCTGGCCCCGTAATATGGCACAAATCCCTATCAACTTCGGTGATACTGATTACGATCCGTTATTTGAATACGGCTTCGGGCTAAGCTATTAACCAGAAATAGTCAAAAAAAATCCCCAACCTGAACGGATTGGGGATTTTTCTAATCCAATATTATTAACGATTTATTAGAGCGTATACTGCACTCCAAAGCGCATGACACTATCGAATACACCAAAATCTGTGTAAGCTACATCAACGCTCAGACCAGCCATGTTAAAACCTGCACCAAAATTAAGACCTGATGATGCGTGTTTTTTTTCATCAGATGGGGTTACATAACCTGCTCTTATAGCCAGCATATTCATCAAGCTGTATTCAACGCCTACACGGGTGGTAGTGTGATAGTCGCGAGGGTTCTCATTTACCAGTGACACAGACAAGTTTTCTACAAGATCAGCTGCCACTCCCATTCTAAACGTTAAGGGCAGTTCAAAGGCTTCTTCTGCGTACTTCAAACTTTCAGAGAAATTCCTGGCGCTCATGGCAATCATCAAATTTCTCCAATCCATTTGATACATGAGTCCAAAATCAAATGCTGTGGTGCTCATGTCCAACTTCTCTTTGCCGCCATCAGCATCCAGAAAAGCAGTACCTAATTGTTCGCTGGCAAATTTGATTTGTACACCAACACTAAATCGATCCGTTGGCGCAAACGCATAACCCAACCCAATTACAGAAGCGGTTGGTGTAAACTTCTCAGTATCTTCATATCCCGCATCACTGGAGGAACGTGTGGTCCCCTGCAGCTCACCATAGTCCACGCTCATATACGATACACCGAATACTCCTGCATTAGAGGCATAGGCAAAACCACCTGCATTGTAAGTAATGTCAGCTATCCATTGTGTCAATCCGACGACTACATTCATACCTTCCAAACGAGCCATGCCAGCCGGATTGTAAAACAAGGACGACGCACCCCCTGTCTTGGCTGTAAAAGCATCTCCAAGTGCAGCTGCCCGTGCATCAGGAGAGAAGCTTAGAAACTTCATCCCCGTCTGGGCCAATTTATCTGTACCTAGATCCCCATCATCTTCATCTTGTGCAATAGTAAATGAGCACAAGAGAGTCAAGACAAGTACGGGTATTAAATTGAACGTATGTAGTTTTTTCATAATTTATCCCTTTTGGTTATAATCTCCTTAATTAACGAATGATAACAAATTTTCGTTCTGCGGTATCGCCAGTAGCATCATCTGTAATATGAGCTATATACAGACCACTGGCAACTACCTGCCTGGATGAAGTAGTTTGATCCCAATATTCATCACCACTACCATCAGTATGTGTAATTGTTTCTACTAATTCACCCAATTGGGTATAAATCTTAATTGTACAACTTCCAGGTACATCTAGAAAAGCTAGTTTATCCCTATCTGAAAACCGTACATCTGTTGTTGCGCCTACGTGGTATGGATTCGGTACGACTCGTACAGCTTCCAGATTTGCGCCTGGCGCTCTTTTCAAACTAGCCGGTAGATAGGTTTGAGTCCAATGCTGGTTACTTTTTAATGCTCCAGCAGGCGTCAGCGCACCACCATTATTATCAGCGGCATCACCAACAGCCTGGATGAAATAATAATAACTCTCACCGCGGGCCGCTGTTGCGTCTTCATAACTTGTGGCGCTGCCAGACAGCTCAGCAATAAGTTCATGACCTAATCCGCCATGGTCTGCAAGTGCTTCTCCTACATATGGAAAATTGTAGGTTCCCTTAGCCCGGTACACATGCCAGCCAGTTCTGGACGGACCGCTACTCGAAGCCACCCAGGATAAAGTGATCTTATCTGTACCTGATGTAACAGCAAAAGATTCCGGCGGATACGGGGGTTGGGGAATACTATAACCAGCAGCATGGTTTGCCAGGGCACGCTCGAAAGTCTTAAACAAGGAATCCTTGGCTGTTAATGCCCATTGGTTCTTAGTCATACTGGTACCGTTATATTCCAGCATTGCTGATTCATCTGGAGTTGCGCCGGTAGCCTTATACAGTTTACCAATGTCATATTTTGCTTTCATACTTAGACCATTAACACCATCAGCAACGACGATATTGACCGTCCCACCGAACGGTATATTATAAGGACCATGCCCTTCAATTACCGACCAGCCACCTTCATCATATACACCATCATAAATATTTGGCGCATTCGTTGGTGTATCAAAATTACCATCTGGCTCAATGTCATCTGCATGATGCGGATAAATCCTTCCTCCTCCGACCTTAGCAGGACTCATGTAATTATCATACTGAATTTGCATCAGGGTTGTATTGTATTCATCAGTGGTTAGGTTGGGGTCATCACTTCCCATAACACCCATTGTTGATGGCTGTGATCCTGTATCACCACTACCATACGTATCTGGCGATTGAATAGTTACACGACCTACCATCTGACCGGCAGCTAGGCGACCAGTGGTATCCCATCCTGCTGATGCCCAGTGAGGGAACATCATGGGACCTCCAATTGAGCTAAAACTTGTATTATCTGGATTTAAACCAGCCCAGGCATACTGAGCACGAAAATCTACATCATAATCTTCATGGCCATCACCAACGGCGTCATTCATGGTGAATTTACCCCACGGTGCGCCGCCGCCACGGATCCAAGAAGAGGCATCGTGAACCATATAACGATGAATAAAGAAAAATATGACACCTTCTAGATCGGCGCTCAATTCAATGTCTTCATCACCGTCAACATTTCCTGTATTAGTAAACGAGTATTCGATTATATGATAATCGTCATGATATTCCTGACTGAAAGCATTCATAGTCGCAACAGTAGTAATACCAATACGACTGTTATTGGAAACCGTCATTATCCTATCCGGTTTCATGCTAGGATCCATCGTGTTAACAAAAACATATTTTTCAAACGATTTGGCACCATCTACAGTGATCTCTGGATCAAACTTGCTAGTAATCGACTGTTCTACAGCAAAGAATTGTACATCACCACCAGAGCGGGGACCAATATGAGCAATTTTATGTGGAAATGTAGTACCATTCTCATCGGTAAAATTCGTCGCGCCCATCCAGAATGCCTGAGCCCTTGAATTACCTGCGTGATAATCCATGGAAGGCCACATCAGCGGCGCATTGCCCCACGGTTCTTCCTCTCTATTTACCAAGCCCTCGGAATATGAACTTTGAAAGCTACCGACATTCAGCCATTTGATAGAATACTGTGCACTTAATTCATTCAGTCCAGTGGACAGTACTAATACAAATACTGCAAAAGCTGAAAAATAATGCTTTCTATATTTTTCGATTTTCATGTGTATCTCCTATTATGTTAGGATTAACCAATTGTAGTTTATTTTTAATTCTAATTACCTAGAAAGAGACCCGTACACCTACGCTAATTGTCCTTGGATTAAGGAACGTTCTGTGCCACTCGTTGGGCATATCAATGTACGCTTTGTCATTTTTTACATCATCAACAAAACCACCCGGTGCTGCACCAAAACTGCTTCCATCCCATAGGTAGTAGTCACCTGAATCATGGACATAGTAGAGCACATTTCCAGTTTGTATGAGTACTGGAAAAGGCGCATCATCCGTCCCATCCGGTAAATTCGCAGCCGTAGCCACTATTTCAATCGGCACAAAATCAATATCACGTTCTCTGTAAGTTCCTGGTCTATCTTCGCCTACAATATTATTGTACGTCATTTCAACTTCATCTACTTCAGCCCAGAATTCATTCGGCATATGGAGTGAGGTCATATAGTTGTCCCAGTCGCTTCCACCGACTAAACCCTCAAATGGGCCGCCCATCGGGTTGTAAGGACTGAAATACATATACTTGAGGTTCAACAGATTCTGTATATCTGCGAATACCATGACACGACTCCCACCCAGATTGAAGTTCTTGCTGAGTCGGGCATTCAGGAAAAAGAAATCTCTCATCTGAATATTGTTGTTTACGCCGGGAATTGTTGCGCCTGCCGGGCCAACCCATGTGAAATGCCGACCAGCGCGCCAGCCGCCATTCAGCGTTACACGGAAATCAGCCAATGGTCCCATACTCTTTGGAGCCACATATTCCAAGTTAGCTGAAGCAAAAGGCTCGGCCACTGGTTTAATTTGATAATGATCCGTGGCGGTACGTTCATAATCTGCCTGAGTAACATCGTTCTCGTATTGTGAACCCCAGCCAAAATTACCCTGAGAACGAACAGAATAGGTATAATTCAAGTAACCTCTCAAAGCACCCATATTCTTACTGAGTGAGAATTCCAGACCGCGTGTATCACTGTAGTTAAAGGGCTGTGATCTGTTATAAGATACTTCGGAGTCAATACTTTGATACCAAACTGTCTTAGGCTGCAGCGAACTATCCTTATAGTACCCGCCTACCCGCAATAAATATGCGTCTTGGAGAGCTTGTTCATAACCAACCTCATAGCTAACTGTCTTGGGCATTGGGTTATTTGGATCACCAATCTGATGCACTTCGCCACGCCAGGCCTGCCAGATCATAAAACTTTCCTGAGCGGTCAATTGCTGACGATACGTGCCATAATTGAAATACAGTTTGCTATTTACAGTAATTGGAAATGCAATCCGAATTTTTGGATTAAATGTTATTTGTGTTTCTGCGGCCTCTGCATCAACATCAGAAAAACGTTCGTCCCCAATTTCGCCTTTTTCCTTGGCCGTCAAATCACGGGCATAATCACCAAAATTCCACCAATCTGTATTCGGATTATAATAATCCATGCTCAATCCTACAGTTGCGATCATACCTTTAAATTCCAGCTTATCTTCTGCATATAAACCAGCTTGCATTGGTGTCTTCTGCCATTTCTGGGCACCGCGTTCAACGTGCACAATAACAGAATCGCTGGATCCATATTCCATATCATAGTCATACATAGACAACCAAAAACCAGCATTGACCTGGTTTGTGCTATTAAGCTGAGTAATATAATCCAAATTAATGTTAGTGCTTTTAACCGTTGAATTATCGCGGCCACGAGCCCAGTGACCACCAAGACGGGTTCCACTACCCGGGTTGCTCATACCATCTGAAGTCCAACCCCAAGGCGTCCAAACTAACGAATCTTTGGCAGTTCCACCTGAGCCATACAACTGTACTACAGTAGCAGGAGGGTTCGCTGATCCAGGGCCTTGATTAGACCCTAAACGACGAGAGTTGGGCTCAGTAACAAATGTTTCTTCATTCATGGAAAATCCAAGATTATAAAAAGATTTCGCATTAAGGGTGTGCGTAAACGTTGCGCCCATAATATTAGTATTATAATCTGTTATCGCATACCTATCCCAGGAAAAAATCACACTTTTACCAACATGATCCCCATTCTGGTTAATCAGTGTTTCCGTTGGGGAAATCCCCTGATTACTACTAAATACTAATGTTGAGTTAGCGCCACCAGCTCCCCATGGATATAATGGAGTACCGCCACGTTGCGGATAGGGCACACGCAACATATCCCACGCTTCGTGGGCCGTACCGGTCTGCTCTGCAGTCTTAACAAAAGCCATCAATTTCATTGAAGAGCTCAAATCATACATAAGCTTGGCATGAACACTATTCTCTTTAAAAGAGGCGCGCGCTTGTGGATAAAAATAGGGTTCATTATTTGCCAGATAAGAAACCAGAAAACGCAGGCCAGTCCCACCTAATGGCATACCAAAGGTCATATCAATAGATGAAAATGCTTCGGTTACTTCAGTGTTTTTGCGATGGTGCCAGTCAAACACATCTAACCAATCAGACTTAGTTAACAGTGTATCCGAACCTGACGTACCAGCCATATGGGCATCCCAGCCGGTAAATGCAGGGTACTGCGATTGGTAATAAACATCCCAAGCTCCACCAGCTGTCCCAGCTGAATTCACTGATTCATCTTTATATGGTTTCCACCAGTAAGCATCATCAAGCTTTACAATTTCATCACCATCTGAAAAGGACATATTATTAGGTGATGATTGATTTATCAAAACATCCAGGATCATTCTATCGCGTGGATCCTTGGTAACAATATTAATGGCACCGCCACGGGCATTACCCACAGAGGCGCTCATCCCACCAGTTTGTATCTGCAGTTCATCAACTGAAGTCAAAGCAATAGCAGTTGTTGGTGTGCCATCACGGCCACCACGCATACTGATACCATCAACAACAAACGCTGTTTCATTTATACCAGAGCCCCTGATCGTCATACCTTGTTCCACACCGGCCTGCTGGCTGATAAAATCGCCAACGGATCGTACAGGTATATTCTCAATATCACTGCCGCTTACATTAATAACTGTTCCAGCAACATCAGGCTGAACAAGTGGACGCTCAGCAAGTACTTCAACTGCTTCTCCAGCTACCGCTTCCACTGCAGTAGAGAAGTTAATTGTTGTGGTTAAATCAATATAAACACGGACGTCTATCTCAACGGCAGTTTTATAACCAATGATTTCTGCACGCATGGTATATGTACCAGGCGCAATATTCAAAATAAAATATTCACCGTTTTCATCGGTTGCAGCACCCAGGTCAGTCCCATCAATCAGGACATTCGCACCTATAAGGGCTTCACCACTGGCTTCATCAGTCACAGTGCCTCTGACTTTTCCTGCGGTTTGTCCAAATAGACTGCCAGCCATAAAAACTGTAAGTGTTAAAGCAAGTACTATTTTACTGGTGTAACTATTACGATCCGTCATTTTGTTATCCTCTCATATGAAAATTGCTTGAAAGAAGCTTTCAATTAATGAATTCTTTGCGCAACTAAGCGCTGTTGGATAGCTGTTTTGGTTTGGCTACCGACCATTGTGTGAACTTCGCAAATATTTTTACTACGAGTCAAGAAAAAATTATAATTATATAAATAATACAATTTAAGAATAACATACAGCATACTATTCTCGACACTTTCGGTGTAACATTAATCAATCATGTATTTACTACTCATTTATAGTTATTTATCGCGTACTCCACTTTGACTAATCAATGAAGATTTATACCCTGAGACCATAATTATAATGTAAGTTTTCCCAATCTTGATGGGCGCAACGCCAAACCAATTACATCCTCTTCCATCCATAATATATTGGGTAATGAACACGGCGTTGATTGTTGTATTATTTAATGCCTGCGGTAAGGATAAGCAATCATCAGCTGTAGATGTTATAAATGCGCAGAAAAACGCAGCATCAAAAATAAACTTTGCTGAAGTAACCTCGGAAGCTGGGCTGGGAAACTTTCGCCACGATAACGGTTCCTTTGGGGAAATGTGGTTCCCAGAACAAATGGGTTCCGGGGTCGGATTCATCGATTACAATGATGATGGCTGGGTTGATATTCTGCTGGTCGGTGGTGGTGGCTGGGCCAATCATACCAAGCGGAAGGTAAAGGCGTTATGGCTCTATAAGAATAATAAGGATGGTACTTTCAGCGATGTAACAGAAGAAACGGGTCTCGAGCGCATAAATACATACGGACTGGGTATCGTAGCTGCTGATTACGACAATGACGGGTATCAGGATATATTTCTGACATCATTGGGCAAAAATATACTCCTCAGGAACCACGACGGAATCTTCAAAGATGTAAGTCAACCGTCAGGCTTAGGAAATAGAATAGAATGGAGCAGTTCTGCCATATTTTTCGACGCTGATAAAGACGGCTGGCTGGATCTATACGTTGGGAATTACGCTATCTGGTCCCCCGCCGGTGATCTATGGTGTTCATTAAATAGTAAAACGAAAGTGTATTGTCCTCCGGAAATGTATGTAGGTCTACCCAGCAGATTTTATCACAACAATGGGGATGGTACATTTTCAGATCATACGCAGATAGCCGGTTTTCTACCTGCACCGGGAAAATCGCTGGGTGTAGTACAACTTGACTACAATAATGATGGCTGGCCTGACCTGGCAGTGGCCAATGATGGTGAGCGAGATTTACTATATCAAAACAATGGCGATGGTACATTCACTGAAAAAGGCACTGTACTGGGTATGTCCTACGGAGAAAATGGCGAAGCCAGGGCTGGTATGGGAATCGACGCCGGTGTTGTCGATAGCAGCGGGCATCCTTCTATCTTTGTTGGCAATTTTTCCAACGAAATGATTGGTGTATACCGCTATTCCGGCAAAGGCTGGTTTAACGACCGGGCAGCTTTATCGCGAATAGGGCGACCGAGTTATTTATCACTCACATTTGGGCTGTTTTTATTTGATGCAGACCTCGACACAGATTTAGACCTTTTCGTTGGTAATGGCCACGTATACCCTTTACGTACGAAAGATCAAGAAGGTATTACCTATCGACAGAAATCACAATTGTTCACCAATGATGGCACCGGTGTATTTACCGCTGCCAATGAGATGGTTGCAGCCGTATTAGAAAACAAAATGGTTGTACGCGGGGCAGCCATGGGGGATTACGATCGGGATGGTGATCTAGATATTATAATGACTGAAAATAATGGTCCTGTGCATTTATGGCGTAATGATACTAAGGGAAATAATTTTCTGCGGGTAATTCTTGAAGGTGAAAGCAGCAATAAAAACGCCCTGGGTGCAAAGGTTGTCGTGGCTATTGATGATTATAAAATGGAACGCATAATCCGTACCGGATCAAGTTATCTTTCTCAGTCGGAACTAGTAGCGTCTTTTGGACTTGGATATCACACTATGGTTGATTCGCTGTCTATATTATGGCCCAGCGGGATAACAGACACGTTTACAAATATAAAAAATAACAGGGAAATATTCATAAAAGAAGGCTCTAATCTGGCCGAGGACCTGTCTCGGAATTAATGTGCATGATAATATCTCGGTTCATTCTCGTAATTTGGTCCTGTATTGGTATATTCGGCTGCGGTAGCAGGCAAGATCCTCATACAACCTGGGAAACATACCAGGGAGATCCAGGAAGCAACCAATATTCATCATTGGGCCAGATCAACAGAAGCAATGTTGACCAGCTAAAGGTCGCCTGGGCCTATCAAACCGGGGGCAGTCTGGACAAACAGTCCCAGATCCAATGCAATCCGATTATTGTTGACGGTGTTTTATACGCTACATCCCCCGCCATTAAGTTGATTGCCCTTCGTGCTGAAACAGGAGAATTATTATGGGAATTCGATCCGGCATTGGATTTTTCACCGCACGTAAATAGAGGAGTAACTTATTGGGAATCAGGCAGTGACAAGCGAGTATTATTTACCGCTGGATCACTCCTATTTGCTATTGACGCAATCACAGGTAAACCAGTGGACAGTTTTGGGACGGCAGGAGTTACATCTCTGAAAAAAGGATTGGGTACCCGAGCAGCGGATCTCTATGTGATTTCAACATCACCCGGAGTTATTTATAAAGATTTATACATAATTGGCACCCGTGTTTCAGAGAACGCTGATGCAGCACCGGGTTATATACGTGCTTTTAATGCAAGGACCGGTGCTGTGGAATGGGTATTTCATACCATACCGAAACCTGGTGAATACGGGTATGAGACATGGCCCGAAGATGCCTATGGGAAAATAGGTGGTGCTAACGCCTGGGCCGGTATCAGTTTGGACGTAGAACGAGGTGTTGTGTATGCACCCACTGGATCGGCATCATTTGACTTCTGGGGTGGAAATCGTAATGGCTCCAACCTATTTGCAAATTGTATTATCGCGATTGATGCAGAGACCGGTCAGCGTTTATGGCACTACCAGACCGTACATCATGATCTTTGGGACCGTGATTTACCAGCACCGCCAAATCTTGTTACCGTAACACATAATGGGGTAAAGATTGATGCAGTAGCGCAGGTCACAAAATCGGGCTACGTGTTCCTTTTAGATCGTGATACCGGAAAACCATTATTTCCTGTCGAAGAACGACCCGTGAAGAAATCTGATCTTAAGGGTGAAAAAGCCTGGCCTACACAACCATTTCCACTGAAACCTCCCCCTTTTGCGAGACAACATTTCAGCGAGGACGAAATTACAGATATTAGCCCTGAAGCTCATGAATATGTAAAAACAATTTGGACAACAACTAAAACGGGCGAACAATTCATTCCGCCCAGTACACAAGGTACCATGTATTTCCCTGGTTTTGATGGCGGAGCTGAATGGGGAGGCGCCTCCTACGATAGCAACACAGGTATTTTATATGTGAATGCCAATGAGATGCCCTGGATACAGCATATGGTTGAACTAGAATTGGACATGGAAGATCAATCAGAGCCTAAAACAATAAAAGATGCCGGTGAAAAAGTATACAAAACCAACTGCGCCATTTGTCACGGGCAAACCCGTCAGGGAAATACCGCCGGCACCTACCCCCCGCTTTTGAACCTGGAAAAAAGACTTCCCCGAGAAATCACAATGGCGATCATTGAAAAAGGGAAGGGTTTTATGCCGTCATTCAATCAATTTTCCAATAAAAAGAAAAATGCACTGCTGGTGTTTTTATATGACGATCAAGTTCAAATAGATCAAGGAAACAACGTCAACCAAAACTGGCTTGATGCCCTCAGTAAAGAATTGCGGGAGTTTGCAATTCCCTATTCACATACCGGGTACAACCGCTTTTTTGACCAAGAAGGTTATCCCGCTGTTAAACCGCCCTGGGGAACACTGAATGCTATAGACTTAAATAAAGGCGAAATTTTATGGCAGGTACCGCTGGGTGAATTCGAGGAACTGACCAAACGCGGAATTCCAAAAACAGGTACGGAAAATTATGGCGGCCCTGTGGCAACCGCTGGTGGATTGATCTTTATTGCTGCCTCAAAAGACGAGTATATTCGGGCCTTTGATAAAGATACGGGAACGGAGTTGTGGAAACATAGACTGCCTGCTGGCGGTTATGCCACACCCAGCGTTTTTGCAGTAAATGATCAGCAATATGTTGTTATCGCCTGTGGGGGCGGAAAAATGGGAACAAAGCCTGGGGATTACTATGTAGCATTTTCATTGCCTAATAATTAAAAGATAATGTATCTAAAATCGCATATAACGGATGTTTTTATAATCTACCTTCAATGATTGCGAGAATCCGGTTAACAAATACTATTTTTGACTGGAATATAATCTTTAAATTTAGTTTCTGATGCAGAAACTGTATAAACAAATACAGTTATAGGTGTAAATCATATGAATAAACGAATTGTATTGATTGGTGCTGGCAGCACAAACTTTGGTTTGGGCACGGTGAGCGATCTTTTTAAGTCTCAGACTTTTCATGGAAGCACCATTATTCTACATGATATTAACAAAGAGGCTCTCAGTAAAACAGAAAAAATCGCACTGCAATATAAAGAACAGAAAAAGATCAATATCAACATAGAAGCTCATCTCTCAAGAAAAGATGCACTGCAAGATGCAGACTATTGTGTCATCTCTATTGAAGTTGGAGACAGGTTTGAATTATGGGAACAAGACTGGAAAATCCCACAACAATTTGGCATAAAACAGGTGTTTGGCGAAAACGGCGGCCCAGGGGGCATGTTTCACTCAATGAGAATAATCCCGCCTATATTGGAGATTTGCGAAGATATATCGAGGATTTGTCCGGATGCAATTGTTTTTAGCTACAGCAATCCGATGCAGCGAATATGCCATACTGTAACCACCAAATACCCCGACTTAAATTTTACAGGATTGTGCCATGAGATTGCTTCAATGGAACGTCATTTACCAGAAATATTAAATACACCCTTTTCGAACATTGAAATAAAAGCAGGAGGGCTTAATCACTTTAGCATTTTGGTAGAAGCAAAATTTAAAGACACTGGTAAAGACGCATACCCAGAAATAAGAGAAAAAGTACCGGAATATTTCAAGGATCTCATCAATAGTTGGGATGGGCAGGTTTCTAAGCCTGGTGCTGAAAGGGGCGTTTTCTTTGAGCTTTTTAACCGTTACAATTATTTGCCAATTACAACAGATAGCCATCTTGGTGAATATTTACAGTGGGCTTATAGCGTTGCTGATCATGAAGGCATATTAGACTTCTACAATAAATACAAAAAGAAATGTTTGACGTTCTATGATTCTGAAGATACATATGGAGATTATTTTAAGATGGATGGAAAAATGAACGATAGAATTGTCCCAATATTAGAGGGAGTTGCGGCTGATTTAGATTACGAAGAACCAGCAGTCAATATCCCTAATAAAGGCTTTATTGAATACCTGCCAGATGGCATCGTGGTAGAGGTGCCTGCCTTTATCAACAAAAATGGGGCGTCTGGAATTAAACTAGAAAATTATCCAAAAAGCTTCTCTACATTACTTATGAACCAAGTTAGTGTTATTGAGTTGACAACAGCGGCAATACTGCAACAATCAAAAGATATCGCTCTGCAGGCATTATTAGCAGATCCTGTAGTAGATAATGTCGGCGCTGCTGAAAAGATGCTTGATACGATCTTGGATTTACAAAGTCCATATTTAAACTATTTGCAGTGATATATGGTTTACGCCCTTAATCGGGTTAGGTTAATGACCCTTCTCTTTTACCTAAGAAGTAATTCACAGCCTTACAATTGCGTTTTCACACCAAGAATTCATCTAAACTAGCACTATTACAATATAGACCCACGCAAACAATCTTGATTCAGCAGGCCTCCGGATCAGGAGTTTGCCGAGGATGATTATTCAGACAATAATCTAAGCAATACACCATTCGTCCAGCCAAACCCATCCTGCACAGGATATTCCCCTCCGCCACTAAGCAATGTCATGTCCTGAACATTATACTTCTCAAGCATCTTACCCGTTCGTTTGTATACTTGCACATTCAGGTCTACCCAGTTTTTCTTTATTTCATTGGATAAATCAGCAAAACCATAATTTCTTAATCCCTGAATGGTGATCCACTGAAGAGGAGGCCAGCCGTTTGGGGCATCCCATTGTTGCCCGGTATTTACGGTTGTCGCCACTACTCCGCCAGGATATAGAAATTTCCGCTCTATCATTTTGGCACAGCATGAAGCCTGTTCCTTATCAGCGATGCTAAAAAATAATGGAAACATCCCGGCTATGGACAATGCCGGGGTTTGCTCATTTGTTTCAAAATTATAGTCGTGATAAAACCCCGTCTCTGCATTCCAGAAGACATGTTGAATTGCCGTTTTACGCCTCAATGCTTTTTGCCTCCAGCTGGTTTCTTTTTCTTCGTCACCATTCACATCAAAGGCCTTAGCAATGGTTGTTTCTAGATTATACAAAAGACAATTCAGATCTACGGGTAAAATTTTGGATGTTTGAATGGTATTCAGGTTCATTGGATCGGTAAGCCAACGCTGACTAAAATCCCACCCTGATTCGCAGGCCGCTCTTAAATCCTGGAAAAGATCATTCTCTCTTCCTGAAGCTTCCTGAGTTTCTAAGTCTGTTGCATACATTTCCTGCCTGGGTTGGGGAAAACGATCAAAGTAACGATTGAGTATCATTCCATTTTTCATCTTCACCACGTGTTCCTCGGCAATATTGTTTTCAGTATTAAGGCTCATATTGTTGTTCATCCAGAAAGAATACTCCCTTTCCAGCATAGCTAGATATTTCGTAAATATTTGCTCGCCTTTTTCTTCTGCCAAGAGGCTGATCATCAATGCATAAAAGGGAGGTTGCGACCGGCCTAAAAAATAGGACCGATTGCCATTTGGTATAAATCCAACTTCCTTTAGCAGCCATGAAAAGTTATCAATCATATTCTCTATAATGTTCACTTTGCCGCTTACCTGTAAACCGAGCATGGTAAAATAGCTGTCCCAATAATATATCTCATTAAATCGGCCGCCGGGAACGATATACGGGTTCGGTAAAGCCAAAAGAGAACTGCCCTCAATCGGTTTATCAGCATCTCTTTTCAGTATATCCCATAATATTTCAATATGTTCTTCCACTATTCTACTAACATCACTTTGAAAGTCAGTTGAATTGGTTACAGAAGGTTCAAAATGTTCCTCAAAGAACGATTTTAGATCAAACCCCTGGTTCGTTTTCTGATCTCTGTAAGCATTCAAAATTTCTTCAGGTGATTGCTTGGGAACAGCATCTGAAATCACTTTCCCATCAGGCCATATACCACTAATGTGTAAATCAACGAATAACTCTTCAAAAACCCGATCCGGGGGTAGCGGCTTCTTCACATTAGTCATTAACCTGCCAATTCAGGTTGTTTTTGCGCAGTTAGTTTCTTCAATAAAAACAATGCCACCAATAATAATCCCATTGGAATTAACGTATAATAGAATGCGGATTCAGCGCCTACTTTTTTGAAAAGGATGCCAATAAACCTGGACCCCAAAGTGCCCCCCAATGCGGAGAAAATAATAATTAGACCCGTCATGGGGCTATGCAGCTTTTTTGGCAAAGCACTGAGTACCGCTGAATTAAGTAAAGGATAAATGGGCGCTATAAAAAGACCCACCATTGGAAAGGCATAACCAATTAAAGGAATATCTGCCATTACGTTCACCTCTCCTATATTAGCATTAACTGTTTTTGGTAAAACAAACAGGACAGTAGCCATGGCTCCCAATATGCAAAAAGTCAACACCCAGACCCATGAAAACTTTTTGACTAACACGCCGGCTAAAATTCTACCAACGCCCAGCGCGATTGCTAGAATACTCGCCATCATAATAGCTATATTTTCCGGAAGGTTCAATACACGGTCGTTAAATGTAGGTAGCCAGGTCATAATGCCCTGTTCTATCATTACAAAAAGAAAAGCAGATAACACAAATACGATGACCAGGATTCTGGAGATCAGCTTTAACATTTCTAAAAAATCATCTTTCAAGTTTGACGATGGAATCTCTTCCCCCTCGTCAAATTTTGCCCTGAAAAGAAAAAGAAATGAAAGCACTGAAAGCACCGCCAACAACCAATACACATTCAGCCAGGCATCGGGATTCCCTTCGGTATTAAAGGCTGGAAAAAGAAAGTAAGCTAACGCAATGCCAAACATAAAGACCCCCTCAACACTGCTCATTAGGCTATTGTGCTGTTTCTCATTGTCTGTTACCAAACCAATAACAGAATAGACCGATACCTTGATCAAAGCAAAGCTGGCGCCCACTACGGCGAACAAAAGTTTCGCTGACCAAAATGAATTACCGAAATACATGCTTATACAAGCCACAGTTACGAGTGCCAGTCCAATTAGCATGGCTTTTTTATAACCTATTCTTGGTAAAAATGCGGCAACAAGAAAAGACACTATGGCAATAGGCATATCTTTGAACATCTCCAAAGTGCTTGCTTGTACCTCATCTATGCCATAAACATTTTGGGCTTTTAAAATGACAATCCCCACACTATTCAAAAGTATGGCAAAAACAAAATAATTGATGTAGAGAGATAGTTTAATTGCGTTGTTCTTCATGGGTTTGCTGAGTCCTTTTGTATATATTGTCTTAATATATTATTGTTTTTTACCCTTTGGATTTTTCTACGGCATTCAGCCAGCCAGAATATATTGTTTTTATTTTGTCTTCAGATATGGAAGGTTCAAACTTCCTTTCAGATTGCCACTGTTTAGATATCTCATCCTATACTAATAGGGTTTTCAATTAAGGCCCTTAAGTATAATTGAGCCCATCACTTATTATTTAAACGGTTGAATATCGCCACTGTGTGGTTATTACGTGCAACCATAATTCGATCTTGATTGTTCGGGGTGTTTATTTTTTTCATCTGACGAATTTCTCCATTTACAACAAACCCGCTTGTCTGAAAATGCAGGGGAGTGAACGACCCTTGACCGTCACCAAGAAACACCTCTCCATAACTCGCATCATATCTGCCTAAAGCTGGTGGTACGCCACTAAAATTGCCCCCGGTGAGCAAGTCCTGAAATCCATCATTATTAATATCATCAATTAATAATGAATAAATGGGTGAGAATTGAGCTTCAATAGGAAGTATTTTTTTGGTGAATGTTTCATTACCATTATTTATCAACACCACCGAAGCAAATTCAGCCACTTGCCTTAAGGTAGCGCTTTGCAGCTGGTCGCTGGTAAAAATGTCATCAATCGCTTCACCTGCAAAATCAGCATATGTAGGATATTTTGTCTGGAGGAAAGGGATATTTTCAATCATCAGGTCCCGGGATACTAAAGGATAAGCTTTAGAACCGTTATAATAAGTCAGTATTTGTTCCAGTTTATTATTACCGGAGAAATCATCAATAAATAATTGTATGGGTTTTTTCTCTGAAGCCTTGAGAAAGGAGTTTAAACCAAGATTGCCAACCACTAAGTCTACAAATCCGTCTTCATTAAAGTCTCCCGTGGATACTGTATTCCACCACCCCTGTGTATTCTTCAGCCCATATTTTTCCGTGACTTCCGTCAATTTGCCAGCATAATTGTAAAATATCCGGATAGGCATCCACTCACCTACCACTACAAGGTCTTGGTGAGAATCGCTGTTTAAATCGATCCAGATTGCGTCCGTAACCATACCGCACCTGGATAAATCCGGGGCATTGGTCGACGTTTCATCCGTGAAATTTCCGGCACCGTCATTGAACAACAGATAACTTTGTGGTATGACACCGTATTCCCGGGGCACCGAGCGGCTGCCTACAAATAAATCAAGATCCCCATCCTGATCAATATCAGCGGGTTTAACACAGGCGCTGTTAGCATATATGTCTGGTAAAGCTGATTTTGATTTGACAAACCTGCCATTACCAACCCCAAAGTATAGGCAATCTTTTAACGGCTCCATTTTGGCAAAAAACTCATTACCTCCCTTGGCAACATAAAGATCGGGATATTCATCGCTGTTGGCATTAAAAAAGGCAGCATCTACGCCCTCCCCATGGCTGTCCCGAATAAACACTGAATCAACAACTATTTTAAATTCACTTTGGTCATTTTGTAAATAAATTGCGCCCGGTTGATGCTTCCCACCACCGAGATATATATCAACTAAGCCGTCGTTATTAATATCTGCAACATCAAAAGCTGGGCCCTCCATAGATAAAAAATGGGGGATAAATGGCTCACGGTTGTACTCAATAAATGTATTTTCCTGGTGTTTATAGTCAATGTGTGATATTTCTGAAACATCCTGAAACATCTTGTTCGTCTTCATTTTTGTTTCATATTGATAGCTATCCGTGGCGTTCCTTTGATATAAACGTATCCTTTGATTGGCTTTTATATTGAATAATAACTGGTGTTCGCCCGTGGACCAAATCACTCTTAAGGAATCAATCATTTTTGCATTACCCAAGCCAAAATTAAGAACCGGTTCCACAGCCGATTGAAATCCCCTGGTTGCCATTAACTCCTGAAAAAACGTTTTTTCATTAGTGTATATCAATACCTTAGAACCAATTCCATGGGTGTTCAAATCTTTTCCTATCAACTGTATTTTTATATAATTGTTGTTATCTAATGAATCAAGGTTGTCTAAATAAATCAGGTTTTTATAGATAGTGGCAGGTCCATTGGTATTATTTACAACCAGATCCATACCGCCATCATTATTAAAATCTGCATACGCCGCCCCGCTGGAAAACCCCGGATCGGCAAGCCCCCATTCTTCGGCACGATTTATGTAAAACAGGTCGCCCTGTGACTGAAAGACATAATTCGGTAGCGGAACGCTTGGCGCATATTGAAGAATTTCCGCAAGCTTATCGCTATCTATTGGAGCGGGCATGGATTGAAATTTTCGTGAATTTAATTCCAATTGAACTTCGTTCTTCTTTATATGGGCTAGGTAATCTAAATCGTTTGGTCGTCTATAAATCCCGTTACTGACAAACAGATCTTTATGACCGTCATTATCCAAGTCTACAAAAAGTGGCGCCCAGCTCCAGTCAGTCGCATGAATGCCGGCAAGTTGACCAATTTCACTGAATAGATTAAAGGCGGTGTTTGTCCCGGGAATAGGTTTCAATGCGTTACCACGATTCAGAAGCAACGTATTTCGACGATATTGAAAATGATAGCCAAATCGTTGTTTTACATAATCAATATTAAATGGATCAGCAAACACCGATGATTTTCGAATGTCTTCCCGTTCCGGCATCATATCCATGACAATAACGTCCAATAAACCATCATTATTCATGTCAGCCAAGTCATTGCCCATAGAAGCTCTGCTCGTATGCCCAACAGACGATCTTAATGCTTCTGAAAAGGTACCATTTCCATTGTTATAATACAGGTAATCGTCTTCATGAAAATCATTTGAAATATAGATATCGGGGTATCCATCCCAATTAATATCACCTATGGCCACACCTAATCCATAACCCAGAATGCTTTCATAAATTCCTGACTCTGCAGTCACATCTACAAAGCGGCCATTGTCATTTCTATAAAGTTTGTCTCCGGCTTCAACGTCTCTTTGATTCCGTAGTTCTATGTGACCATAGGTGCCCTTTGAATGGATGGAGTGGTTCAACAGAAACATATCCAGATCATTATCCAAATCATAGTCAAAGAAAGCTGCTTGCCTGGAAAGCCCTTTAAAATCAAGGCCATATTCTGTAGCCCTTTCAGTAAAGGTGAGGTCGCCATTATTGATGAAAAGAAGGTTTGCTCCTTGTTTATCAAATAAGTTGGAATAACATACATAGATATCAAGAAGCCCATCTCCGTTCACATCGGCCATTGTTACACCGGTGGTCCACCCCTCCATACCGCCGTAGACACCGGCTTTTTGAGTAATATCCTCAAAATAAAAATCTCCTTTATTCAAGTACAGATGATTGGTATGCATGTTTGAGGTAAAATATATATCGGCTAACCCATCATTGTTAATATCCCCGACCGCTACACCGCCGCCATCATAAAAATAGAGGTAGTTGATACTATTGAATAATCCTTCTTCCTCAAGGTTGTTTTCAAAAGTGATGTTTGTTACCGTTGGTGAAAGACTTATAAATAATCGTTGAATGTGTTCGGGTTTACTGCATACCTGCAATAAAAAAACAATTCCTAGCGGTATGAAGAAGAAAAAGTACCTGATGATAATAATCGTCTTGTTTATTTGTATGTCTGGCGGAGAAAATGTTTAAATGACTCCGTTTTAATCTTCCTGGTGTTGTACGTGCTCATATAAACTTTAAACTCCTCGTTTTCAGGGTATGCATCATCTGGGCCATAAGGATAGGCTGTCATGCCATGGAACGGTAAAGGTTCAACCGTCTGTCCGTGAGCAGTGTTCAAATCACCGTCTTTCAACCAGCCATCATTATAAAATAAAAAATCCCTACGCCAGTTTTCAGGTAAGTCCGGCAGATCAGCAGCTATAAACTCTAGTGAAACTTCATCACCAGCATTCATAATTACATATTTACTATCTGATTCCAGTAATAACGGTAATACATCACCATACCTCGTGTACGTACCAGTGAGATCACGCCATTTCTGACCCGTAGTTATATCGTAATAGTCCGGGATGTGCGGACTGCTGAAATCTTTCCGGGAAACCGTGGAAAAACCGCGGTAATGAAGATCTGCTGAAGTAGGCTGTAGACTGACCACTGCAAGATCCTTGTTGGTCACATCGGTGGCCATAAAAATATGATCCCAATAAATTTGCATATTTGTACGGATACGAACTCGATAATCAGCTGCTATAAATCTCTCAGTAAGATCAACAATCATGGTTTTATTTTTCCCTTTTGGGAAACCAAGATTGTCAATTACCGTCTCCCAGTTCCCGTCTTGATTTACTACCTGCAGCTGGGGAAAGATGAGACTGGTTACACTGGCTTGGGATATGTTCACATTGATACTGGCATCTGTGGGGAACAACCAGCCCTGCAGGAACAAAAAGATCGAATCGGCATGGTCGAGATCGCCAAAATCCAAAATCAGATCGTGCAGTTCTGTAATTCCCTGATATGTAGCCGGTGTTAAATGCATCGTGTATTCTTGATCCTGGTCCAACACAGTATTGCGCAAATCATTGCCCAATTGATCCACAGCAGATAGGGGTAAGTATTTGTTGGCCACACTGTAAATACGTAATGGCGGGTAGGGCGGCGGTATGAATGTTTCATTAATATATACATCCACACTTTCAGGGTGATCTAAGACAACCAAATTGATATTATCCAAATAGGGGCTTTCCCACAATTCAGTAGTGAATTGCAAGGCATATTTGCCATCTTTGGCGTGGACTTTCTCTCCGGGCATCATTAGATATTCATCAGTTGAGTTAGGAAAGGCATATAGTGGTTCGCCCGCCATGATACCCAGCGGCATTCCCAGTGCGCTGGGCCACAATACGTCCGTCACAAAAACATATTCAGTACCATTCCAAGCAAATAGATAAGGGCAGGATCCTTTCAAAAACTGGGTTTCCACAATTGTCTGGTTTCGTTCCGGCTTAAAGCGGTTCTGGGGTACGCCATTACTCCACAACACCCGTACAACATCGGCACCATCCCTATTCCCCAATCCAAAATGTGCTGTCGGCTGGTCCATATAACGCACCTGATATAAGTCTCCTGCCTTGACTTCCACCTTGGCCCCAATCCCAAAATAATTATTCTTACTGCTGCCAGTACGCAAACCTGCCAATCGGATATTTAAAAAATTATTTATATTGCCGCCATCGTTGCGCAGCAATTGAATTTGACCCCGGCTGGTGGCCAGGAAAATATCTACATCTCCATCGTTGTCAAAATCAGCAACCTCTACCTGGTCGATGGATCCCAGATTTCCAGGAAGCAAAGATGAGGCATCGAGAAATGGTCCGGAGCCATTATTATATAATAACCGTAGACCCGATTCTTGTCCTTGCTGATCATCTGTGCTTCCTGCGATTAACAGGTCTAAAAACCCATCATTATCGGCATCAAGAAATACAGCATCATGGCCATATATTTTCCGGATACTTTTTTTAGCATTGTTCCATTTGAAATCCGACTCAAATTTTCCATCGCCAAGATTATAATATAATGCATGGTCCTTTCCCGCCAGGTCTGTGATAAACAGATCTACGGACCCATCATTATTATAATCCCCAGCAACTACGGCACCAGGCGTACCGCTGGTGATCAATCCAGTATTTTGTGTAATATCACGAAAATAACCCTGGCGCAAATTATCATAGTACCGATTACTCCCATCTTGATTTAATACAAAAAGGTCAATATCTCCGTCATCATCAAAATCTCCAAACACAATATCCCGACTGGGAACACTTGTTCCGCTAACACCTGCGTCTTGCCCAATCTCAGTAAATGTACCATCTGAATTATTACGATATAATTGATTTTCAGAATCAGTAGCAATGAACAAATCTAGATCGCCCTCCAAATCCAAATCTGCAAATACTGCTGCCGCGCCATTAAAATCTATACGCATGTCCATGGCTGTACTTACAGGATGAAACGAACCCTCTCCTGAATTCTTATAAAGCTTGTTTCCATTGGTATTGGTTAAAAATAAATCAAGATATCCATCGTTATCATAATCAGCAAATAAAGCAAAAATATCCCTTGCTGAATGGGTGATGCCTGATGCAGTTGCAATATCAGAAAATACTCCGTGATCATTGGTGAACAAATATTGACAGCTGGTATTCGTATTGGCGGACCATGTAGATACGAATAAATCCTGATCACCATCAGCATCATAATCGCCCAGAGTGAAAATTATTGAAACGTTGTTATCATTATGATCAGAAGAATCACCCGGTGGAATAATACTTAAGCCACTGGCATCAGTAACTGTAGTGAAAGTTAGTATATTGGGTATTTGAGATGGTTCATCACTGGCTGGCAATACAGTACGAATAAAGCGGTAAATTGGTGCACTAGCAATAGGACTGTCTGTACCACGCAACTCTGTAATTCCCGCTTTGTAGTAGGAAGTTGGTTTCATCAGATTATGAAACATGAGGACTGGAACATAGGATTGTTCTGCATTTCCATTATGCAGCAGTTCCAAACTGTTTTGAAATATATCCAGTGATCCTTTTGGTAATTGCGGTAGAACTTGGCGAATGGTTTCCATATAATATATGGCGTTACCGGGTTTACCGTTTTTAATCAATAATTCTATCAGCTTAAGCTGGGCAACTAAATTTGCCGGCAGTGAATTAACAATTTTTATTAAATACTTCTCTGCCTTAGCAACGAGAATAGGGGTTTGCTTATGGGTATAGAATTGTACTAGCTGGTACAATGTCAGTATATGATTGGGGTGCTTGGATAATGTTTCCTCTAATATGTTGATGGCCAGCGGTTCGCGATCTGTGAGCTCATAGACTTTCGCAAGCAGGAAACGTATCTCCGGGTGGTCGGGCTCTATAACTATTGCCTTTTGCAACCATTTTTCAGCGTCTTCAAATTCCTCGGGCATGCGCAAATATGTCAAACCAAGATTCGCATATCCTAATGGTTCCTTGGGCGCAATTGTTATTAGATTTCGAAATTCTTCAGCAGCGGCAGAGTATCTTTCTTCTTCCAAGTACGCCAAGCCAAGGCTGCGGTGAGATACCATTTGTTCGAATGTTTTCTGATCGACTGCTATCTGGCGCTCACAGCCAATGAAGAACAATAAGAATAAAAATAATACCAGAAGAAATTTTCTCATTAACGTATCCACTTATTTAATACGAGTAATTCAATTATTAGCAACTGTATATACTTGGATCTTGTCATTATTCTTTGCAAACAAAATAGCCTCACGACCCTGTTGATATGTAATTGAAATTATATCCCTTACCTGACCCGTAACATTCAAGCCACTTTCCTGAATAGACATAGGAATAAACCCGTTTGATCCATCTCCAATTAGTATAATGCCGTGACTGGCATCGTAACGACCACGCTGAGGGTTTACCCCGTAAAAATTTCCGCCCAATAATAAATCTTTCCAGCCATCAGAATTAAAATCCCCGGACATAATAGCATACACTGGCGAAAATTGTGCTTCGGCAGGGAGTGGTTGGTATCTAAAGGTTCCGGTTTCGTTACCATAAAAAATTGAATTAGCAAATATATAGGCATTTTTCGTTATTGCATTTTTCAACTGATCCACTGTGAAAATATCTGTTATCTGTTTTCCGGCATAATCAGCATGTGTGGGAAATTGATCTTTCAACATAGGAATTTGTTTTATGAGTTCAGGCCTTAATACCATCGGGTAGCTTTTGCCGTTTTTGTAATAACAAATTATTTGCTCTGTCAGGCCATTATGATCAAAGTCCCCAATATAAATGGTAGCGGGTTCCGATTCAGACGCCCAAATCTTAGAGTTTTTTCCCAAATTACCAACGACCAAATCCAGATACCCATCACCATTGATATCATCTGTTAAAATACAATTCCACCAACCGTTGGATTCCCCTAACCCCACCTTTGCTGTTACATCGAGTAGATAGGTTCCATTATTCTGAAAAACAGTCACCGGCATCCATTCCCCAACAATAATCAAATCCAAGTCCTCATCATTATCATAATCGATCCAAACAGCATCGGTCACCATACCTACTGTAGCTAGTTGGGGATTATAATCGTCAGTAACAATATGAAAATTTCCAACACCATCATTTTCGAGTAAATAGCTGGTGGGTGTCAACCCATATTTCCACGGCACACTACGACTGCCTAAAAATAAATCTATATCACCATCGTTATCAAAATCAGCGGGCGCAACACAAGAACCGCTGGCATATATATGCGGTAATGTGGCAGTGGACTGATTAAAAGATCCCATACCATTATTCCAATACAGCCTATCAAGTAATGCCGGCGCTCGCGTTGAGTATTCATTACCGCCACTGACAACATATAGATCTAAATCACCATCGCCATCAGCGTCAAAAAAAGCTGAGCCAATATCTTCTGAAATTGCTCCTTCTATCAACAATTGTTCATTAGTGCTGATGAATGATCCAGAGTCTGTTTGGATCAGTAATTGCCCTGGAGAACCTTTGGCACCGCCAATAAATAAATCCTCTAATCCATCACCATTAACATCTCCAGTAGTCATCTTGGGACCTTCATTAGATAACATATGTGGAATGAGCGGCTCTCTGTGAAAATCAATGAAGTGGTTCTCTACATGCTGGTATTGGACGGGAAAAGTAGCGGTAATTTCCTTTAGTAACGGTTTCACCTTCTTAGGTAATTTCCTATAATAGGGCTGTGCATCTTTCTGGTACAGAGTAACTGATTGATTTGCCTGAATATTATCTAATTTTATCTGAGTACCGTCCGGCCAATCGACAACCAACGTGTCTACAAGATTATTTTCCCCTAAACCAATAGTAAGAACATAATCAACAGATGACTGGAATACTTTCATTGGCATAAGTTCATAGACAAATATTTGCTGGTTGTTACATTGGACGGAAACCTTCGCACCAATGGCATAAGTATTCATGCCTTCGCCAACTAACTTTACTTTTAAATAGTGGTTATCCGTAAAGCTATCAGTTTCATTGCGATATACAAAAGCTGCTTGATTAACATTATTAATGATTAAATCATTATCACCATCGCCATCTAAGTCTCCATAAGCGGCACCGTTCGAAAAGCTTGGACTATCCAAGCCCCATATCTTTGCTTGATTAACAAATGTCAGATCTCCATTATTCTGGAATGCATAATTAGAGAGTTTTGTGGATGGGATTTTTCTTATAAGTTCAGGAATATCTATAAAATCACCTCTTAGAACTTTCTGGATATTTTCATCCTGTCTTAAAAAATCAAGGTAATCCTGGTCGGTAACATCACGATACATCCCATTGGTGATGAAGACATCTTTCAAACCATCATTATTCAAATCCACAATTATTGTACACCAACTCCAATCAGTCTGCGCAAGACCGGCAAAGAGACCAATGTCACTAAAGGTTATATTGTTACTTAAACCAAAACCATTATTTAACTGAAAAGAATTTTGTGATAATTGGTGATAGTAGCCCCACTCCAACTCCTTTTGTTTATATTCAAATGGTTCATAGGTAAATGTGGTCTTTAATCGAAAATCGTCTTCCGGGAGCATATCCGTTGTAAAAATATCCACAAATCCATCATTATTGATATCAGCAATATCGCCGCCCATTGATGATAAACTAACATGCTCCATCATTTCTTCCAGCTGCTCCTTATACGTACCATCTTGGTTATTGATATAAAGATAGTCCCGCTCAAAGAAATCATTGGCCACATAAATATCCAGCCAGTTATCGTTATTTATATCTGCTACCATGAGACCCAACCCAAAACCAATAACGCTCCCATATATACCTGTAATTTCACTAACATCCTTAAATGATCCTCCATCGTTGCGGTATAATTTATCCCCGCCATATAAATCTCTTTTATGGCGCAGATTTTTTGATAAATCAAATGTGCTTATAGCCCTGAAAGCATTATTAAGCACATAAAGATCCAGGTCGCCATCATTGTCATAATCAAAAAAAGCAGCGTGAGTAGAAAAACCTTTATCGTCAATGCCATAATCAGTTGCGGCTTCTATAAAAGCGGGAATTTCCCCACGAACCGACCCCTGATTAATAAACAGTTCATTCGCGCGGGAATCCCCTTTGAAATTCCCTGAGTTACAAACATATATATCCAGTAGTCCATCACCATTAATATCAACCATGGAAACACCGGTAGACCATTTATGTGAACCCGCAACTCCGGCAACATTTGTAACATCCTTGAACTGCATATTACCTTTATTTATATACAGTCTGTTATTCTCATTATTTGCTACCAGATATATATCCGGTAAATAATCACTATTAATATCACCTATAGCTACACCACCTCCATTATAATAGTTTCGATACTTGAAAACATTGAACCCTAATTCATCCACGAGCGTATTTTCAAAGTCAATACCAGTATATACACTAGGCAATAATGTGAACATGCTGTTCACCTCAACGGGTGGATATTTCTCCGTACAGGAAAACAAAAGAAAAATTATTATCCAACGGCAACAGGGGATAATTTTATCGGCACCCATGGCTGGAAAAATAAGTTACTATATTAATCGATAATAATAAAGAAGCGGCACTTTTAAATCGTGCCGCTTCTTACAATATATACCTTATAATGATTAGCGATAGCCAGACCAAAACAATGGTATATACTAAATTATACTAATCAGATATTAATAACCTGGATTCTGCACCAGATTTGGGTTCGCATCTAGCTGGGACTGTGGAATAGGAAAGAGCACTCTATGGTCACCATCACTGGCATCTTTATGTGTCCAAGCATCAAGAAACTTACCGTGCCGGATCAAGTCCTGGCGGCGGAATCCCTCCCAGAGCAGTTCATGACCACGTTCTGCTAAGATTGCATCTGAATCAATACTTGTAAGAGCATCAAGACCGGCACGAGTATGTACTTGGTTCAACTCCACAAGGCCGCCTCCGCTCAAATTGAACTCTGCTTCCGCTTTCATAAGCAGCACATGAGAGTAACGGAAAATGGCGTAATCTGCACCTGAAAACCAGCCAGTCATATTGGGATCAATCGGCCATTTGAGTATACGAGGTCCAGCAGATTCGTTGGCATCAACAAGAGGAAATTCCACTGTAAAACTTAACGGATTACCTTGACGATCAAACGCCGAATCTCCTGCAGCTGACCCGAACAGCACATACGATTGCCCTTCCAGTATCTGTTCCAGTCGGGCATCGGTTGATTCGTAACTGTTATAGAAGTCAGTTAAAACGGAGAATCCATTCCACGGACTGGCAGGTATATTATTATAATGCAGGGTTGCCATGTGTCTAAAAGAAGTAACCCCGTCTAAAGGTAGATGGGCAAGAGTAAGAATGTATTCTGTGTTTGCAGGGCCCTCATTTTCAAAGGCAAAGACGTCCATAACAGTTGGCATCAGGTCATAAACACCTGAGGTCATGACAGCGTCACAGGCTGCCTTACATTCAGACCACATTGCAGTACCCGTATAAACCTTTGCATTGAGATATAGCGTGGCCAGCAGTGTGTTGGCAGCGCCTTTGGTTATCCGACCATGACTTCCCGAGCTATGGGTTTCCTCAAGATCAGGCAGAGCGGCATTAATTTCATCCACAATCCAGTCAAATACTTCTGCCCGAGGAGTTCCTGATGGTGGATTGTCCGGATCCGTTTCTGATACAGTGACCAAAGGTACAGCACCATACAAATCGATAAGCCACCAGTAATATAGACCTCTGAGTATTTTTGTTTCTGCAGTATAGGTCTTCACCAGATCTGTCTGTTCCGCCATAGCGAGAGCATCCAGAGTGGAATTGGCCTTCGCTACAGCACCAAATGCACCCGACCACCCGCCGCCAACGAAACTAAGGGTGGCATCCCAGCTGTGCAGCTGAAGCGCCCGCCAGGTACCTCCATCATCCCAGTCTCCACCACGAGTGGGGACCACAATATCGTCAGCGGAAACAGATTGAAGGTGAATATAGTCACCCCACTGTGCTTGAGCGAGACCATTATATACAGGAACCACTGCAGCAGTTAATTCACCTTCTGTATTATAGAAGTTATCCGGTGTTACCAGATCATAGGGCAATTCCACCAGATCGGTGCAACTCCATGAGTACAGTAAGATGAAAACCGATGGAATTGAGAATCGAATTATTCTATTATTTTTCAACATATGATGACTCCTTTCAAAGTCCAACATTAATACCAAAAGAAATGGTCTTGGCTTTGGGATAATTGGTGTAATCAATCCCCTCAGCTAAACCAGAAATGGTGCTTACTTCTGGATCAAACCCAGAGTAATCTGTCAGAGTAAGCAGGTTATCAGCGCTCAAGTAAAAGCGTAAGTTCTTAAACTGGTCAGTTTTCAACGTATACCCGATTGTTACATTCTGCAGGCGGATAAAAGACCCATCTTCAATGAATTTATCTGTCAGGGCCACTGCCGCTTCAGCACCAAGTCCAGCATTTACATCATCCGCTGTCTCAGAGAACAGATTAATATTATTAAAGGGATTAGAAGGCCGTTGGTATTCCAGGCGGGTATTATTCAGGATCTTATTCCCCTGTACAGACCAGATATAGAAACTGAAGTCAAAACTTCCGAAATTTATCTGATTCGTCATTCCGAATGTATAATCCGGATGAGGTGATCCCAGGATTCTCCTGCCATCACCCAGAGGGCCACCATCCGTTGATAATATTTCCTGCCCATCCGCGTCATAACCACTTAATTCATAACCAAAAAATGTTCCAAACGCTTCACCAGGCTTGATAATCGCTGACTGTACACCAGATAGTCCAGCGCCACCAACCTGGCCCGTAACAATATACTCTACATCTTTGCCCAGACTGACCACATTGTTTTTATTGGTGGAAAAATTGAAACTGGTATTCCAGCTCATGTCTTTTGTAGACATATTAACCGAATTGATAAAAAATTCGAGTCCCGAGTTCTCTACACTGCCTACATTGTCCAGCTTGGTAGTCACCACCGCCGGCTGGGGAACATTTACCTCAACCAGCATATCTTCAGTAGTCTTGGAATACATATCAACACTGCCGGTAATCTTATTATCCATCAAAGCGAAATCTACGCCAAAATTTATGTCACTGGTTGTTTCCCACTTCAGATCAGGATTGGCCAACTGGTTCGCGGCAACACCAGCCAGCAATTGGCCCCCAATAACGGCATTGGCTCCGGAACCAAGGGTAACCAACGAGCGGTAATTACCGATTTCCTGATTACCAGTAACGCCATAGCTTGCTCTTAATTTAATATCATCCGTCACACGGAATCCTACAGAAGCAGATGGGAAAACACCCCATTTGTTATCAACACCAAATCGGGATGATCCTTCCCGGCGGAGAGTAGCCATTACATTAAGATTGCCACCCATGTTATATGCAACACGGCCGAAGAAAGAGACCAAACGATTCTGGTTTTTAAAGGAGTAAGGCGCAGTTGTAAAATCAGTTGCACCGCCCATATTATTGTAGAGCCAGGCATCGGTAACAAAGCCTTTGGTAGTTGCTCCAAACCCGCTGTTTGTGAATTCCTGGAATTCATACCCTGCAAGGACATTCAGGCTCGAATTACTGTAATTTAACGTTGTGTTAAAGTGATCATTCTTTCTTTGAGTATTTTGGACAGCAGCCTGGCCGCCAATTGAAGCAGCATAGGGTAGCGAATTGGGTTCATAAATATTACGATTGTATGATTCACGATCCAGACCCAGAGTCACCTTAGCTCTTAAACCCGATATCAGTTCGTATTCTGCAGTTGCACTGGTTAAAACACGCAAATTTTCGCCAACATCACTGATTTCATTGAGCAGGGCCACAGGATTACGAATTGTCGTGGTTGCATATTCATAATACGATCCATCTGCATTTTTCACCGGATATGTGGGGTTGAACTTTAATACATTGGTGAATACACCACCAAAATAACCAGCTCCTTGATTATAAGGTGTATTGTTACGATTGCTAAAGCTGGGACTGACCTTGAGACTCAGTTTAAGTTTATTATCCAGCATCGTATGCCGCACATTTAAACGGGTAGATATACGCTGCCGTTCAGAATTTAAAAGAATACCCTGCTGGTCCAGGTAGCTTATGGAGGCTCGGTACTGCGTTTGCTGAGTTCCGGCGCTGAATGAAATATTATGATTTGTAGAAACAGCCGATCTTAAAATCTCATCCTGCCAGTCAGTATTGGCGCCACCATCATCGATGTCTACGCCAATGCTACTTGCATAACTCTTAAATTCAGCGGCGTCCATCAGATCCAGTTTTTTGGTAATGCTGGAAGAACTGGTAGAGGCACTGTAAGTTAAAGAAAGTTCGCCTGGGCGTCCTTCCTTAGTAGTAATCAAAATAACGCCGTTTCCGCCACGTGCACCATAAATAGCAGAAGAAGCAGCATCCTTTAAAATATCAATGGAGGCAATATCGTTAGGGTTCAGCATGCCCAGTGGATTATCCATGGTTCCATCAGCTCCAGCTCCAGCTCCGGTGGTAAAACCACCAGGGAGGGCTGAAGAGTTGTTTATTGGCACACCATCAATAACAATCATAGGATTATTGCTGGCATTGATCGAGGTTCCCCCGCGAATACGAATACGTGGCTCGCTGCCAATATCACCATTGTTCGCGGTGACGACCACACCAGGGACCCGGGCCTGTAGCAAAGACTGCAAATCAGTTGTGGCGCCTTTTGTGAAACTACCCTCTTTTAATGAGGAAATAGCTCCAGTTACATCCCTTCGGGATTGTGTTCCATACCCAATCACAACAACGTCTTCACCAGCGATAACCGTGGACACCAAGGTTACCTCAATTACTGCGCGGCCGCTAACGGCAACTTCCGCAGTTTCATAACCAATATATGAAAACACCAGCACGTCATTTGCAGAAACACCCTCCAGTACAAACGCACCATTCTCATTGGTTGTTGTACCTGTGTCAGTATTTTTTACAACAATATTTACACCGACCAACATACTGCCATCATCAGCTGAGCTGACAGTTCCAGACACAACACCAGTCTGAGCAGCTACTTGCCCACAACACAGTACGCAAATTAATAAACTAAAAAATAGACTATTATTTTTCACTTTTGGTTACCTCCATAACTAAATGAATATTTGAATTCGAGCATTATAGATAACTATTACTTAATATACACCTAAACTACTTGGCGCAAATATAAACAAACTGTAAATAATACGAAATATAAACAAACTGTAAATAATACGTAAGTGTTATACGATCATTCCTTTTGTTGTTGCAGGCACAAAATTAGTCTTTTAAAGTGTCAAAAATAAACTATTGAGAGGTCTATAATTTCATAATAGATTGGTATATTATTGCATGTAAACGAATGAGAATAATTGATCGGGGTCTAATAAAATAATGAGGAGGTATTATGGAAACACGGCGGAATTTTCTCAAGAAATCATTAGCAATCGCTGGCGGGGTCGGTGTAATGGGACTTGGAAGCGCATCCCTGTCTGGGTGTAGCAGTAGTAAAGACCCATTATTCAAAATATCCCTGGCAGAATGGTCGCTGAATAAATCCATTTTTGGAAAATCACGCCAGCTGGAATCGGAAGAGTGGGCTAAGTTACTAACTGATGATCCCGATGCCCTTTTACAGGGCGATGTCAAACACCTAGATTTTGCCAAAGTTGCACACCTAGATTTTGGCATAGATGCGGTGGAGTATGTAAATACATTTTTCTTTAATAAGGCAACAAATAAAAACTATTTAAAGGAAATGAAGACCATTGCCGATGGTGAAGGTGTTAATAGTCTTTTGATCATGTGTGATCGAGAGGGCGCTTTAGGTGATCCTGATGACGCTACTCGTACAATTGCGGTGGAAAATCACTATAAATGGATCGACGCTGCCAAGTACTTGGGCTGTCATTCCATCCGCGTGAATGCCCAAAGTGAAGGTGAATATGATGAACAGATGAAACTGGCTGCTGATGGTTTGAGCAAGTTAACAGAATATGGCACCAAACACGATATCAATGTAATTGTGGAAAACCACGGTGGTCTCTCCAGCAATGGAAAATGGCTTTCCGGTGTAATGGATATGGTGAATCACCCTCGCTGCGGCACATTGCCTGATTTTGGTAACTTCTACCTTGGTTCATGGGAAGAAAAAGGAAATGAGTGGTACGATCGTTATGTTGGTGTAGAAGAATTGATGCCGTATGCAAAAGCTGTGAGCGCTAAGAGTCACAACTTTAACGAAGATGGTACTGAAAAAGATACGGATTATAGTAAAATGATGAAGATAGTCCTAGATGCTGGTTACCGCGGTTATGTAGGAATTGAATATGAAGGTCCCGACCTTAGTGAAATGGATGGTATCGCAGCTACCAAAAAATTATTGGAAAAAGTTAGGGGTGAGCTAGTCGACAAATATAGCTGAAGAATTTATGGTATATAATGTCAAAATATTATCCTAACACCAGGCGCTCCTTTCTCAAAAAATTTGCCGCATTATCAGCACTAACGGCCAGCTCGCTGCCGGCTGTTGTTTTGGACCAGCAGCAAAAAGCACTGCTAAAAAGAACGGTTAAAACCATATCCCCTAATGATCGGTTGCAGATCGCTACAATTGGTATGGGAATAATCGGTTTCATAGATACTGTAACTGCTATTTCTGTGCCGGGAATTGAACTGGTAGCGGTCTGTGATCTCTATGATGGTCGGTTGGAGCACACCAAGGAAGTATTTGGTAACCAGGTGGTAACTACTCGTGACTACCGGGAAATCCTCGAACGAGATGACGTGGATGCCGTCCTGATATGTACCCCCGATCACTGGCACGCACGAATTGCCAGTAATGCATTAAAAGCTGGGAAACATGTCTATTGTGAAAAACCAATGGTACAAGATGTGGCAGAAGGTAAAAAGTTAGTTCGGGCACAGAAAAATTCAGGCTGTGTTTTTCAGGTAGGCAGCCAGTTTGTCAGTTCTATAGTTTTTGAAGAAGCGCGAAAACAATTTGCAGCAGGCGCTATTGGCGAACTCAATATGATTGAGGCACGGTATAACCGCAACTCGGCCATTGGTGCCTGGCAGTATACCATCCCTCCTGACGCATCTCTAGAAACTGTGGATTGGGAGCAGTTTATCAGCGGTACCAAAAAACGAGCCTTTGATCCTGTTCGCTTTTTCCGCTGGCGTAATTACTGGGATTATGGTACTGGCGTAGCAGGCGATTTATTTGTTCATCTTTTTTCTGGTCTGCACCATATTTTATCTTCCAATGGCCCTAATAGAATTGTAGCGACAGGCGGTCTGCGGTTCTGGAAGGATGGCCGCGACGTGCCCGATATGATGCTTGGGCTTTGCGATTATCCGGAGACTGAATCGCATCCAGCCTTTAACCTCACCTTACAAACAAACTTCGCTCATGGCGGAGGTGGTGGGACAGACGTGCGTCTTATTGGCAGCGAAGGTGTTATGGATCTGGGATTTCGCGGATTAACGATCACCACTACCCCCCGCTATACACCAACAAAGAAACAGGTCATTGAAGGGTACAATTCCGTAAGAACATTCTCCAAATCTGTACAACAGGAAATTGCGGATAACTATGAGCAATACTATCCGGATAAAAAGTCAATTAACACAGAAAAAAGTACCACTGAATTCAATCCACCCGAAAACTATGATGATCGTTTCGATCATTTCGTACATTTTTTTAATGCCATCAGGACCAATGGCAGTGTTACTGAAGATGCTGCATACGGATTCAGGGCGGCAGCACCTGCATTATTGACTAACACCAGCTATCTAAAGCAAAAACCGATGCGCTGGGACCCTGAAAAAATGGCCTTACGCGCCTAGATAGATTACACTAAATTATATCCTAATCAATGAACGGTCACCTATCAATAAGGTTTACCATAATAGTTAGTACTGTATCCGCATGAAACGACAATTGACTATTTATTTCACATATATTTTTTTCGTTTCTGTAAGTATAATGACTTATTCATGCAAATCAGACAGTAGATCAAAGAAAAATACTGGCTCCGGAACCTCTTTTGATAATCGCGGGACTGCCATGATGCTGGATTTGATTCGAGCAGAAGAAATGTTTGCCGCCGGTAAACTACACCAAGCGCTTGGATTAATAGATGAATTAGTCAGTAAAAAGCCGCAGTGGGCAGACCCATACCTACTGAAAGGAAACATATATACGGCTGTAGGCCAGCACGACCAAGCTAGATCGGCCTATGAAAAATTAGTGAGAATTGACCCTGATTATTTGAGCGCATGGTTCAAGCTGGGTAATATTGTATACAGGAAAAAGCAATACCGGGAAGCCATTAACTTTTATAATCAAGAATTGACCGGCCAACAGGCTACTACCTTACAATCCAAAGACAAACAAATCACAATGCTGCAGATCGGACGTTGCTATATGCATCTAGGCAAAGCAGATAGTGCATTAATTATCTATAACGAATGTATGACAATTGATAGCCTCTACAGCGAAGTCATGGGAGATGTAGCACGGTTGCATATTGACAATTGAGACTATATAACAGCAATGGAGTTCGCGAAAAAGGCGGTGGCTTTAGATGAAAATAACATTGATTATCAGTATTCATTAGGAACTGTATTTTTGAAAACTAATCAATATAAACAAGCAGTCACTTACTTGCAGGCGGTTGCAGATCAACACCCTTTTTATGAAGGCGTGTATTACAATCTGGGCCAGGAATTTATACGTTTGGGTAACAATAATGCTGGTAGTCAATACCTTTCAAAAGTAGACAGTATTCAAACGCTGTATTCCAGCTTGGAAAATCTTAAGTTGGCTGTAGATAGGAATCTGGATAATCAGATAAAATGGCTGGAGCTCGCTAAAGCATACGAGTCTGTCGGCATGAAAACAGAAGCAGGCCAGGCACGTCTTGCGGCCCAATTCACCGGCACCTTGAAAAACAAGTGATGAAAAAAAAACTTTTACTAATGGGTATATGTGTATCGTGTTTTTTCAGCGCGTGCCAGAAAAAACCGGACATCAATCATGCTGTAGCAGGACTAATATTTCAAGCGGAGACAGCCTATAGGAATGGTTATTACAATGCGGCCCTAACAATCACCGACAGTGCTATTGTAATTAGCCCAGACGTGGCTGACGTTTATTTCCTGCGCGGCAGAGTATTTACAAAACTTGCCAGATTGAACGAAGCAGAAGCTGCATACCGCACCGTGTTATCTCTAGACCCCAACTATCAGGGAGCATGGTTTAATATGGGAACAAACAGTATCCGCCAGGATGATCTACCAGCGGCTATTGCCCATTACAAGAGTGAGCTGCTACTGTATCCTTCAGCCAGAACGATGGTTCAGATTGGCAGGGCCTATGCTGATTTGGGGAAAATTGATAGTGCAACTTTTGCCTACGAAGAGGCTATTAAGACTGATGGCAAAAATGCTGCCGCACACATGCGGCTTGGGCATCTATATAAAGACAGTGGTGACATAACTAAAGCGATCGAATATGCAACCAGTGGTTTAAATCTAGATCCTGAAAATTTGGACTACAAATATGTTATGGGTTCTCTCCTTTTATTAAATGGAGAACCGGAGGTGTCCCTGCCCTACTTCCAGGCTGTAACCAGTAAGCGCCCCTGGCATTATTGGTCCCACCATAACTTAGGGCAAGCACTCTACCGCATTGGTAATGAGGCCGAAAGCCAGCATTATATGGACATGGCAAAAGAACTGCAAAAAGGCATACAAGAGGTAGAAAACTGGCGCAATCTGGCCAATATGAATCCTGATCAGTTTATGCTTTGGGTTAACCTTGGAAATTCATTAAAAAATATGGGGCGGATACAAGAAGCAAAAGACGCCTACCTGGTGGCAATTTCCTTAAGCCCCATGAGTTTTGCACTACAAAATAATATTGCCAATCTTTGCCTAATGGATGGCGATACAGCGCAGGCGATCATTAGGTACAAAGCGATTCTATCTTTGGATTCTACACTTGTAGATATTTGGTTAAATCTTGGTGTGGTGCATGCCAGCGCTGGCAGGAAAAATGATGCGCGTCAAGCTTGGGCAAAAGGGCTTGAATATGACCCTGTTAACAAAACCCTAAGAGACTATTTAGAAACATTGAATTAATAACAATGAGCCCCTTCCCTGCTGGAAAAATCACTGTTCTTATTGCAGTTACAATTTTCATTGCCTGTGAGAATAAACAGCCAGTATCTGCTAATACAACACAAATCAATTTTACAGATGTTACAGCGACTGCCGGGTTGGCAAATTTTCGCCATGTTACAGGGGCTGTTGGAGATAAATGGTTTCCTGAATCTATGGGGTCCGGTGGGGGCTTCATCGATTATAACGGTGATGGCTGGTCAGATATTTTATTGGTAGGTGGTGGCGTATGGCCTGAAAAAAGCGCTGCGGTTGCTCCAGCGCTATTTTTATACCATAATAATCAGGATGGAACTTTCAAAAATGTAACTGCGGCTGCCGGCCTGGCTGATCTACATACCTACGGCTTTGGCATAACAGTGGCTGATTATGATAATGATGATGATCAGGACTTTTTCTTTACAACCATATGGCAAAATCATTTATTCCGTAATGATGGTGGTATTTTTACTGATGTGAGTTTGGGCAGCGGCCTGGAAAAAGATTTGCTGTGGAGCACAACAGCTATCTTCTTTGATGCTGATCAAGATGGGTGGGTAGATCTGTACGTAGGCAGCTATGTAGACTGGTCTCCTGAAAAAGATATCTGGTGTACACTGGACGGAAATACAAAAAATTACTGCACTCCTGAACTGTATAATGGTGTTCCCAGTCGTTTCTACAGCAACAATGGTGATGGTACTTTTACAGATAAAACTGAACAGGCAGGTTTTCTGCCAGCACCAGGTAAAATGCTGGGAGCAGCAGTACTAGATTTCAACAATGACGGCTGGCCCGACCTGGCGGTAGCCAGTGATACCCAACGGGATCTACTTTACGTAAATAATGGTAATGGTACGTTTAAAGAAATCGGTGCGGTCAGCGGTATGGCCTATGATGAAAATGGACGTGCCAGAGCCGGGATGGGTATCGATGCAGGCGTGGTAGATAATTCCGGAAAAGAAACAATATTTGTAGGCAATTTTTCCAAGGAAATGATCAGTGTATTTCGCCACCAGTCTGGTGATTTCTTCGAAGACCGAGCGGCCCTATCGAAAATCGGAAGACCAAGTCTGATGACATTGACATTTGGATTGTTTCTTTTTGATGCAGAACTGGATGGTGATCTAGATCTGTTTACCGCCAATGGACATGTTCAAATTGGAATTGAACACACGCAGGATGGCATTTACTACCGGGAACCAAGTCATTTATTTCTCAACGATGGGGACGGACATTTCGCTGATATTGTACCGAGTATTGGTGGTCCGTTGGCCCAGCCCATTGTTGGCCGCGGTGCTGCGTACTCAGATTATGATAAAAATGGAACATTAGATATATTGGTCACGGAAAATGATGGACCAGTACATTTATTTCGTAATGATAATAATGAAAATAATTTTTTACGCGTAAATGTCAAATCAAGAGCCAGCGCCAGAGTCGGTCTAGGCACAAAATTAGTTGGAATAACAAAAAATAAGCACATGGTGCGGAGGGTCAAGACAGGATCCAGTTTTATGTCGCATTCTGAACAAACAGTTACCTTTGGTCTTGGCAGTGAGGAGGCACTAGATAGTTTGTATGTATATTGGCCCAACGGATCAATGGAAGTATTTCACAATATCAATAGCGGACAAGAAATCAATATTACTGAGGAACGGGGTAAGTCGACAGTTCAATGAGGCGTCTAATTCCTTTATTGCTGTTCCTTTATTGCTGTTCCAGCAATGAAAAACAAGTTGTCGATGTGTCATACAGCAGCAATCTTAGGACAAGTCGTTTTTTACTGCAAGGGAGTGACGCGTTGAGGCAGCACAATTTTATTCAGGCTCTTACCTTAGCTGACAGCGCGGATAAGTATGCCACACAAAAAGCAGATGTTCACTTTTTTAAGGGCCGTGTATACTCTGAACTTGGCCGGTTTGCAGAAGCAGACCAAGCATATAAGAATGCGCTGAAAGCTGCACCCGGTTACAGGGGCGTATGGAACAACCTTGGTAATAATGCATACCGCCAACAAAATTTCAGTCGGGCAATTGACTATTATAGACAAGAGATCACGCAGAATCAAGCACCGATACCTCTGCGGGCGTTGGGCCGAGCATTTGTTGAACTAGGTAAAACCGATAGCGCTAGAACATACTTTCAAAAAGCGATTGATCTGGATAGGAATTATGCAGCCGCTCATTTCAATCTGGCTCAATTGGAAGAAGATGAAGGAAAACTTAAACAAGCGCTCCAGTACGCTGGGCGTGCCTATGGGATTGAGCCAGATAACCTAGAATACCGCTATGTATACAGCACCTTGCTGGTACAAATGGATAGGGGTAGTGAAGCTATTTATAACCTTAGAGAGATAGTGAAAAAATGGCCCTGGCACCACGGCGCCCATTATAACCTTGGCCGGGCACTTGTCAAGGCGGGGCAAAAAACAAATGGTGAAAACTACTTAGAACAAGCAGAGCAGGTACGAGCCACACAGGCAAAAATTGACCACCTGGAAAACACTGTCCGCGCCTTGCCGGATGACCCTTACTCTTACGCCGCGTTGGCCTTCGCCCTGAGAAAAGTTGGTAGATATAATGATGCTATGCACTCCTATAAAGTAGCCCTGTACCTAGAGCCTGATAATTTTGATATATGGAACAATGTGGCAAATCTCTATTTGCTTCAGGGAGATACAATCACAGCGCTTGCTACATACAATTATATTGTTTATAAGAACCCTACGTTGACAGACATATGGTTAAACATGGGTGTTGTTCATGCCCTTTCAAACCAAAAAGAAAAAGCACGCAGCGCCTGGGAACAGGTGCTTACTTACCAGTCAGACAACGCAGCTGCCCTTAACTATCTGAAAAAATTAAACGGCAATTAATGTTTGATTTCCGGCAAATGTGGGAAATGATCATTGACATCAGCTTCAGCCAACTCAATAAGAAAATTGCTTAGCCGATGGCAAATAAAATCTAGATATTGCTGTCCCTTTTCTGCTGTAGATAAACTAGGATCAGCGTTTCCACAATGATCGTTAAGATTAGAAAACATCCGACTCGTCTTTATCCACCCTTGCTCCAAAGCCTCAAATTGAAAAGGTCGTGAAGCGCCACTATCCGCTTGCTCTAATTCCACCAGTTCGGGAAATAGTGCTAGCGCCATGGATGTTTCCAGCTCTCCGGCATGATCATCCGCAGTATCAAATATTTCATTATGCTTATCCTGCCCAACTTCATAGACATGGCACCAAAACATAAATACATCCAGATCAGCCTGTATTTGCCGTACCAGAGGAGTAAAATCGTTACCTCCGTGACCGTTAATCAATACTATTTTCCTTATGCCATGGTGGGCAAGTGATGCTACGATCTCTGTCAACATGAGATCCAGGGTGGTTTGGTTCACATGAATTGTCAGTGGAAAATCCATCAGGTTACAATCAACACCATAAGGTATAGTTGGTAAACATATCACTGAGCTGGTCTTTTCCCAAGCCATTTGGGCTACGCGTTTCACAATTGCTTCTGTATGCAGAAAATCTTGGCCTTCCGGCAAGTGATAATTATGGGCCTCAATGGCGCTGGCTCCCAAAACGGCAACATTTGGCATTTGCTGTTTGAGTCTAGCCTGATTTGTTTGTGCAAGATCCCATTCATTAATCATATCATTTCCCCTTCATGTATATATCCTCAAAACTATAACTTAATTTGGACTCAATACACCGTATTTCCGATCCCATTCTGATGGTTGGTTAAAGTTTTCTAAACAATTTAAATTCTTGATCGGTATGAAATATAGTAAGTTATTTTTAACGATAATTTCTGGGGCATTATTTTTTTCCTGCACCAAACCGCGTACAACTGTCGGGGAATTTATTGTTGTGATCACAGGTAACGTACAAGGATCACTTCAACCCCATAAAGCACGACTGAACTCTTTGGGCGGTCTGGCCAGAAGGGCAACGTTTTTAAAAGACCTTAGAGCTGCCGGTAACGAACCAATTTTATTAGATGCAGGAAATCTGTTCAATGCCAAAGATAATTCTATCGGTCTGATCAAATGTTATAATGAAATCGGCTATGATGCGCTTAACATTGGTGCGCAGGATCTGGCCAATGCAATTAATATTAGTAACCTAGAAAAGACGGCGGAATTTCCATTCATATCAGCAAACATTATTCACAGTCGCTCGGGGAAACCGGTTTTCAAGCTGTTCACCATCCTTGAACGAAATGGATTTATTATAGCTGTAATTGGGTTAACAAATAATTTATTAGAAAACAGTTCGGGGAAATATGGAATTAAAGATCCAATCCAGACCGGTAAAGATCTATTGGGAAAATTAGCCAATCGGTCAGATTATCAGGTGGTATTGTTTAATGGTTCATATGATGATGCGGTGGTTACAAGAGACGCGCTGGTAGAGGCGGATTTCATGTTTATCAGTGGACACGGGGGTACGCCAAGAAAAACCAGGCCACCTGAGAAGGGCCCTTTTCTATATAAGGTAGGAGAGTTTGGTCGGGCCCTTGTAACCATAAAAACACACGTAGCCCATATTGATTCATCCCTGAAAGATATTAGTATGCTAATTGAAAGAGAAAAGTTTATAAAGGAAACACTGCATTTACTACATGGAGGAGCATCAATAAGTTTGGAAGAAATGTATGCGGGGAATCACGATATGACACAAAGAATTAAGCGGATAAAAACAGAATTACAGTTAGCCCAAACAGAACTGGCCAGCACGACAAATACAGTAGAATTCGATTATATACCTTTGTCATCAAGCATAATAGATGATGCTGATATAAAAAGAATAATAAATGAGGCTAGTATAACGGTTAACTAGTAAATTATTGATTATATGGAATCTGATAGCCAATTCCAGATGATAGAAGATCGAACAATGCTTCATTACTTTTATATCTTTTCAGCGGTGATCTTATCCCTTGGCGCTACTGATCTCCAGGGACAGACAGCATCTACAATATCCTTGCAGGACAGAAGCGTTGCTGCTGGAATTGACTTCGTACATTATGCCCCTCGCCCGCGGTGGTGTGAAATTGGACCTACTGTAGTTGGTTCAGCGACAAATGAAGAATTAAGTCTGGTCTTTGAAGAGGAAAAGGAATACTGGAAATCAAATGGTAGATTGATGACTCTGGACGAGTTTGCAAACGTTCACTTAATAAAAATGAATGGGTCCGGAGGCGCCTGGTTCGATTATGACCGGGATGGCGACTGGGATCTTTACCTTGTTAATTGTCAGGGAGATGCCAGTATAACCAATGCACTCTATGAAAACCACGGGAATGGGAAATTCACCCGCGTAGAAAATTCCGGAGCCGAAGATGGTGGTGAGGGAATGGCCGTAGCGTCGGCTGATTACAACAACGATGGCTATCCAGACCTACTGGTTACAAATTATGGAAATTTCAAGCTCTTCCTAAACAATGGTGATAAAACATTTTCAGATGTAAGCACAACTGCCTTTCCGGAAGGCATCAAGGATTGGTGGTATGGCGGATCGGCGTGGGGTGATTACGATAACGATGGGGACTTAGATTTATATGTCACTGGATATGTTGACTTTTCGCGGCGACCCCGAAACTCCAGCTTACGGTTCCCGATGGATTTCGGCGGATTGCCAAATACATTATTCAGAAATAACGGTGATGGTACATTCAGCGATGTAACAGCAAGTACTGGTGTGTTGGACGATGCCTCCAGAAAATCGATGCAGGTAGTATTCAACGATTTTAATGAAGACCGGTTGCCCGACCTGTTTGTTACCAACGACACAGACGCCAATGGTTTTTACCTTAATCGCGGTAACGGAACATTTAAGCCCTTCTCTGGCCCCAGTGGCCTTAGTACCACTGATGGCAGTATGGGGATAGCGTTGGGAGACTTCAATAAGGATGGTTTAACAGATCTGATATACACAAATTTTGCGGCAGAGGTCAATACCTTGGCAACGCTCCTTGATAACAAAAGCAGCAATGATGGCCAACTGCGGAATGCGGTGTTTGTGCATGATTTCGAATCACCATTATTACACAAGCTTACCTGGCCTAAAGTAAGCTGGGCGCCTGGTCTGTTTGACCTAGACAATGATACAGATCTGGACCTTTTCTTCGCCAACGGCCACTTAAATTCAGTTAGTGGTGACAACCGCCAATCCAATCTTCTGTTCGAAAATGATGGGCGCGGTCGATTCACCGATATTTCCGAAAAATCTGGTGTACTTGCCACGGGTGATCGTATTCATCGATCCGCGATTTTTGCTGATTATGATGATGATGGTAGAGTTGACATTTTTGTAACCGTCAATGGACAACAGGTAGAAGATGGTCAGGGCAATAATATTTTCGATCCCAACCAAGGGAAGGGCATTCTATTTCACAATGAAACCAAAAACGATAATAATTGGCTCAAAGTGCGGCTGGAGGGTACAAAATCAAATCGCGATGGTTTTGGCGCGACTGTAAGTATCACTGCCGGCCCAGTAAAGGATGAGCAGGCACTTATATCTGGCCAGGGATATTTTTCCACCAACGCAAAAGAAATATATTTTGGTCTAGGGTCGATTGACACTATCGAAAAAATCGATGTATCCTGGCCTAGTGGAATAGATCAAACATTTGAAAATATACCTGCAAACCAGACTGTTTATATTGTAGAAGGTGAAACACTGCATCAGAATACATTGTATCTTAGTGTAAAGTAACTGCGTATTCTTATATATCAAAAACCTGGTATTGTCACTAGAACCAATTATGCCCACAATTACTAAAATAGGGTTAATAATTATTTGTGCATATAACGTGACTGTGGCTCAGTCACAGCAGGTGGCCATGGAACTTACCATGGTGTTCGATATTCCCTACATAGGTCCAATTAATCGGGTAGAAAAGATTACCTTTGGTCCCAATATGCGACACTCAATTGAAAACTCAAAAGCTGAGCGTTTTTACGCACGCTTGTTTGTAAATGAGTCTAAAGGAAAAATTATTGATATCAATAGCCACAATTTTTGGAATTACGATATTGAAGATAAGGAATACTGGGTAGTGCCGTTTGAAAAAGCGCTGTATAAACAAGATACTACCGAAACAAAAAAAGAAGATTCCGGTAAAAAACGATCCTCCTGGTCAACGACCATTGGAGACGATGACAATCCCCTTGAGGGCGTTTCCCGTGTTGAGAATTATGATGTTATTCTATTGGGTAAACAAAGTAAAAAATGGGTCACCACATTTACCAGCGCCAACGGAAGTCGCCTGGTATTGGAAGAATGGTCTGTACCGGAACTACCACAATTACGACTTGCAGATTCATTGAACCGAGCGCTAGAGTTAGAACTGGGAAAACCTGACAGTGTTATTACACCTCTCGGCAGGGGGTTTTCAAACATGATGCTAACAATAGAAAAACTCCCTCACGAACTAGAGCCAATTCCAGGGGAAATTATTAAAGCTGTCATAAAGAGCTATGGTAATGATGAAGATGAGCCCAATTTCAGTATGAAGTTAGAAATTACTAAGCTAATCAGCGAAGCGTTGGAGATGAGACATTTTCTTGTACCCGATAATTATAAGAAAGTAACGAAATAATGATGATTATTGATTCACATAGCATTTATTGATTAGATCATTATAGTTAAATGAATAAATGGATCTATACGATCCTGATCGTTGGATTATTGGCCATATCCACATCTCCAGTAATCGCTAAGCTTTTACCGCTAGTTCCTGCAGCTGTTATTGCATTTTGGCGTATGACATCCGCCAGCGTCATGCTATGGGGTTATAGTTCCATTCGTCCGCAAGAATCTATTACACCAAAAAATATCCGACTTGTTCTTGCCGCTGGTTTTCTATTGGCAATGCACTTTATTTTCTGGTTCGGTGCCTTGAAACTAACTTCGATTGTTAACACTACTGTTCTAGGTATCGTGGCACCAGCCTTTACGTTACTATTCGAACGGTTGTGGTACCGCCGCAAACTCAGCCGGATCACTATTACAGCGCTATTGATCATTTTGGTTGGAGGTATTATTGTGCAAGGCAACGATCTAGGGTATTTACAGGGTTCAGGCCTAGGAAATATTATGGCGATACTATCAGCTGTTTTCTTAGGATCTGTCTTCCTCATTGGATCCAAAGTAAGAAAAACCACTCCGGTTATAACCTACACAAGAACGGTATATACCGTATCAGCAATTGTGCTTTTGGTCAGTTCCCTTATTTTGGATAACCTACTTTTGGGATACACTAAAAACGATTATTTTTGGTTATTCATGCTGGGGTTAATTCCAACTCTCATAGGACACACAGCATTTAGCTATTCTGTAAAATTTGTCTCACCAACAGTTATTGCCGCCTTTCCATTAGGTGAACCAATTATTGCATCTTACCTGGCCTGGCTATTATTTGCAGAAAGAGTGCCTTTTTATGTAGTAGGTGGCGGCCTAATCATTTTTATTGGGCTGATTATATTAATAATAAATAAACAGTCAGAATAATTCAGTCCTTAGTAATATTTTATTTTCTGGTTGCCGCTGTAGTACCCATGGCGATCCTCAGGAAGTAAAGCAGCTATGTGACACATTATAGCATTCCCTATATCGCTAAGCAGTTTCTCTCTTTTATTGCGGTTGGGTGGGAATTTCTCCGGCACTGAAAACGGTTTCCCAATCCTAACATACACTTTTGGTCTCACACCGCGCAACCAATTATTCCAAATATCATCTAATCCGACAATGCCGACCGGCAATATTTTACAAGCCGATTTAACAGATAAATATGTTACACCTTTTTTCGGTTCTCGAAGCGCAAAGTCTGCAGTAGCTTCCGGAAAGATGCCTAGGATATCACCCTCGGCAAGAACCTGTATGGCTTTTTTAATTGTTGAAGGCGCTAAGTGTGACCTGTTCGTGGGTATAAATCCATACAGTTTCCCCGCTAAAATCACATACCACTCTATTTCCTGATCACTAGCCGCCAAGAAACTGATCGGCTTACGAATACTATATGCAACCAAGGCTGGGTCAAAAATATGGAAATGATTTATAGCAATAATATATGGACCTTTCTTGGGAATATATTGTCGTCCACGAACATCAGCCTTTACCAGAATACTGCCTAAGAACAAATTTAAATAACTCATCAAATAACGGTACCACTTCGGCAACAATTTATAGGAATCTAGTTTTGTACGTACTGACTTCACGACCGGAGTTTTTACATTATTTGTGATAAAATAAAGAGAATAGGGTGCACAGCTCCCTATTCTCTTTATTTAGTCATTCCTTATTAAAACGGAAGGTCGTCATCGTCTTTTGGGGGTGGGTTGCCACCATCATCAGCACTCCGGCGACCCAGCATTGTAAATGAATTACCAACTACTTCTGTTGTGTACCGTTTTACGCCATCCTTATCTTCCCACGAGCGGGTCTGTAGGCGACCTTCAACGTACACCATCTGACCTTTTTTCACATATTCCGCAGCTGTTTCTGCCTGCTTACCAAATAACACGCAACGATGCCATTCTGTATGGTCCTCCCAATTGCCGTCACTATTACGACGGGATTCGTTTGTGGCAATACTAAACGTAGTTACCGCGGTTCCTCCCGGCGTAAACCGGCCTTCAGGGTCACTTCCTAGGTGACCTACTAGTATAACTTTATTCACGCTACCCTTTTGCATGGTATGCTCCTTATTTTATTTATCTATTTATTTATCAAAGCACATCAAACCGCGGTTTCTTACGTGCGTATTATATTGTACGGACTGATTTAAACCTCTGTCAAGTTTTTTTCCTGATCTCAGTTCACGGCAAGTGTGATAGGGGCCTCACGGCCCCTATAAATTTTCAAATATTTTATTTTACCAAGATTGCTTTTCTGGTCTCTGTATAATGATGCTGATTATATTGCAAATTGTCAGCCTCTAATAAAATAATATACATCCCACTACTGACATCCTGGCCATATTTATTTCTTCCATCCCAAGGTGATGTATGAACACCAGCATGCTTTTTACCTTCAAAAAGGCGATAGACATGAACTCCATTGGCATTGAATACATCTAGTTTAATATTGGTATCTATGGGTAATAAGTACCGAATTGATACCGCGCGATTGAATGGGTTAGGATATACTGGATTTAGAGCAAATACCTCTGGAACCAAATACCTGTTGCCGTGTGTAGCCAGCAATTCATTGTCCATCCATTCCATCCTGGTCATTATCCAGTCTCGTAGATATTCTACTTCTTCCTCATAGGTTTCACCAATGAAATAATTAGGCCAAACGTATTCCCCTAATGTCGGCCAACGTTCAAAGTTGCGATCGGCAGCAACACCAATATGGTCTCGCAGAGAGTCAATAACTGTATTTACAGCTGTATTCGATAGCATGTTTTGGCGCAACTCATGCCAGCGCTGCTGTACCGACCAGCGAAAACTCTCGTCAGACCAAATTAAATACCACCAAAATGGATTACCAAAGTCATCGAGAGGTAGTTCTGCTTCCACTTGCCAGCCTTGGGTGTCCCAACCCTCATAATAATCCGCGTTACCAAAACCAAGGTTGAAATCCCAGATGGGTCCAGCGACAAGACGGCCATCATTGCTATCCTTATCTTTGTAGAGGTAGCTACTAAGCCGGTAACCATCTACATTCTTTGTTATTTCCTGCATAATCAAAAAATCCACAAATGAATCCCAATGGATGATGCTCGGGTAACCTGAAGTTGGGTCCGAAAAATTTTCACTGATCATTACCTGTTCGAAATTGTCTATATAATCAATGATATATTCCTGTTGTTCTGGTACAATATCATCGGGTTTGGGATAATGATACTGATAATAAAATCCGCTGTAATTTTCTAATTGAGGTTCAGAATACCAGCCACCTACATTCTCACCATCCCATTTATCAATTTTAATTATATAGCCTCCAGTAAGATCATCACCACTGACATTCTCGGGATTAAGGTTAGCAATGTCCACCCTGTTGTCATCCCTCTTTATCTTTTCAAGCATGACATATACACCCCTATAATCTCCATTCAGTACTAGCTCAAAATAATGTGACCGACTGGCATAGCGGCCAGCATCTTGGGCCATCTTGTAGATCAGTACATTGCGCATCAGTGATTTATCTGTATATGGTGCATTAAAGATCCAGTCGTTCTCCACCGGCATGCCCAATAACGAAACATTTTTATTTTCTCCAAGACTATCTCTTGTTTCAACGGCGAACTGTTTTTTGGGAAACCACAGGGTTGATGAGCCACGCAGCTCAATGCCAACGAAACCATCGTAGTGATTATAGGGATCGGAAAGATGGTTTGTTTCTCCGAGGTCATTATTTATGATGCCCATATGTGCTGTTATTTTATAATCATTTGGGATGTCCTGACCATTGGTGTTAACAACTACTATAGGCAAATGGGATGTAGTGAATTCAGTGGGTACGTAAAACCAATCTGGTGTAGGACCATAGTAAGAAACACCCGCGTTTAACTCAAAAGATAAAAAGAACAAACCGGACATATCTGATGACGTTGAATTGACGTTATGTACCTCCACAGCAAACACATTTTCACCTGCCTGCAATGACCCTTCAAGGTCATTGTGATCCATAATATATATATCAGGTACACCGCCTTGATACATAACTGCTTCATGGTCACCCTCTGTGGTTTGATCATAGGGTACCGCTGTCCCCGGTGTACCCATATTGAAAGATCGGGCAATCTCAACCCCGTTTATATAGGCCACAAAGCCATCATCATAATCGCCGTGGACAGCGATAGATAAGATTTCATCCAAACCGTCGACTTGAAATGATTTGCGAAAAAATACCGCTAAGGTATTTGGAATAGTGGTATTATCATCTCCATCGGCATAACCAAAACCACCCTGACCGGAGTACCAGTTATTTTCGTCAAAGTCTAGGTCATTCCAATTTGAGGGCGGTGCACTTGTACCCACAAAATAATGCCAAGTATCTTCTGCATAAATCGCTGTCTCCCAGTGTGATTGTGATAACACCCCGGACAGCATCACCCACTGAATTATTACTGTCAAGAAAAGGATATATTTTTCACGAATCATACTAATGGTTGAAATTACCTTATCCAAATCAATGTGGAATAATAGTATTGCACTTGAATATTATTATGTTGCCTTGCTTGTTACAACACCCGCGATGATTGCCAACAATACAGATGGCAACATAACATCAAGTTTATCAAAGTAAATCCCAATGCCATCTATGGCAGGTATAATAAATTTAAATAAAGGCACACATAGAAAACCTGTTACCATGGATACAATTGCACCTTTTTCTGTATACCCATCCCAAGACAGGGATAGGATTATTACCGGACAGAAGGTGGCTGCTATACCTGACCAACCAAAAATAATAAACCAGAAAACCGTCCTATCTGGCGATAAAACTGATACAAGCAGAGCAACACCCAAACCTAAAAATGCCAAAATTAGGGTTACCTTTTTTGAAAGACCCATTAAGAAAGTTTCATCAATATCAGGGCGGATTATCTGTTGATAAAAATCTCTGGACACCGCACTGGAAGCGACAACAAGCAATGAATCAACTGTAGACATAATTGCTGATAATACAGCAGCAATATAAACACCTATAATAGCTATAGGCATGACCTGGTTCAGTAAAATGGCCAAAACATTTTCTCCGGCTACACCTAAAACTGCTTCTGGATCTTGACCGGTTTTAGTCAGCATATATCTACCTAAAATACCGATCATTACTGCACCTGTATCTGTTAGGAGTGTATAAATAATGGCGACCCATTTACCTTTTTCAATCTCATTCTCACTTTCAATGGCCATAAATCGTACATAAACCTGGGGTGATCCCATAAATCCTATCCCGATAGATACAAGACCTGCAACAGTAGCAAGATTGAGCAAACTGAAGCCACCGGGGCCCCAAATATTCAGTAATGCGGGATCAAGCGCATACAGACCGCTAATTAAAGATGCATCGGATGATAAGCTGAAATAAGCGACAATGGGTAACATCAGCAAGCCGACAAACATCAGGGCTCCCTGGAAAAAATCTGACCAGGCAACTGCCAAAAAACCACCGGAAAATATATACAGGACCACAATCCCAAAACCCAAGATGATGCCGGTGTAATAATTGAAACCCAAGAAAGATTCGAATGTTTTTCCTGTTAAATCAATTTGAGCGCTGACATATATAACTACAATAATCGATAGTGCTGCGGCGGCGATAATACGGATCGTATTTGTCGATGACCGAAAATGGCTAACTAAAAAATCTGGAATGGTAATAGAATTATATTCATCCGTCAAGCGCTTGAATTTCTTGGCCATAAACTGCCATGAAATAAAAACACCTAAAACCTCGCCTACCACTATCCAAAATGCACTCACGCCAATGAGAGCACCCATCCCAGTCACACCGATCAAAAGCCAGCCAGATTCACCAGTTGATCGAGCCGACAAAGCAGCTATCCAGTAGCCCAACTTTTTACCGCCTACATAATAATCACTAATATTGGTAATTCTTTTGGACGCAAAGAATCCGATTCCTAACAGAATCGAAAAATAAATAGCTAAAACAATTAGTTTAGGGTCAATCATTTAGCCATCTACCACTGCATTAATTATTCTTGCCAGCACGACAGGATGCTATTTTATTAATAGCATTTTACCTGACCCGGAAAACTTCTCTGTATCAAGGTGATAAAAATACACACCTGAGCTTACCGCTTTATTGTATTGATCATTCCCCTTCCAGTCGAAAACCATATTTCCAGGGGTAAAAGAACCATCGTATAGCCGCTCGACCAAATGACCCGCAGTATTGTATATCTTCAGGGTACCCGTTACATCGTGGGTAATATTTAAGACTATTGTGGTTCCACGCGTAAAGGGATTTGGAAAATTGCCATAAATATCTATTGTTGGTTGAATTTCACCTAAAAAAACAAATTCTATATCCTTAATGTTAAATTCAATATTTTTTATCTTCACTTGTAACAGGCCTTGTCCTGCATCGATAAAATGATCACCAGTTGTTCTCCATTGCCAATTTTGCCAACCTCCAGTATTAGGTACACCTACTTCACCTGTAATAGGTTCATTATTATAGTATATTTGTAACCTGCCATTACCTTCTATTGCAGCAACGCGTACACGTATGGAATACATACCGCTGGAATCCGCTGTAATTGTATAGCCGGTCCAATCGTGTAGATTTGTCCAGCCTACATTATAATTTGCACCGACGTTATCAGTGCTTTTTTCAATATCAACACCATCATTACGATATGACCAGCCGCTATTCCAGGATGTAGAATTACCGCCAAATTTGTCTGGGTCCTCATAAACATCATCCTGATATGCAACACCATTAATGCCAAGGTCATAATCAACTGCCGCTAACAAGCCTGGGATATGATGATCCTTATACGGTTTTGCTTGTGTACCAAATTCAGGATCATTGAATGCAGCTAAAAGTCCAATATTAGGACGACAATTTTCTATCAGGTATGCACTAACCAATTCTTGCAGACCATTTTCTGCGTTTGATTGTGATGGTCGAGGCCCCAGATTGGACCAGTAATTAAGAATGGACCTAAATCCTGGGGGTACGTCAATGCCCAGCAACGTTGATATGCTACCGTTATGCTTATAATTCCACCAACTCCACCCGATGTTATTTTCATCAAATAATTTAATTTTATGGTAAGCCCAGTGGTTAGAGTTCTCTCCTATTTCACCAACCCATAATGGTACATTATAATCTTGGCTCATGCCTACATACTGGTTAACCCAGCTAGTTTGATCGCTGGGACCAACATAATGATGGAAGCTATACGCCATATTATCATCAAACGGAGGTGTTAGACTTGTAAAATCGTTCCCATACCAATTACCCTCTATAAAAACAATATGGTTTTGATCAACGCTGCGGATTGAATCCACTATCTCGATAAAAAATTGGCGCAAATTTCCTGATGTGAAACCTCCCTCCAAAACGGGTTCATTAATTAAATCATATCCGCCAATCCATTGCGATTCAGAATAATGTTTGGCAATATATTTCCAGATTGCAACTGTCCAGTCACGATTATATTCATGCACCCATAATCCAGCCTCATTTCCATTGCCATCGGAAAAATCATTTCTGTTCTGTGCCCCCGGCGCACAGTGCATGTCCAAAATAAGATATATTTCATTATTGGAACACCACTCAAGTAATGGGTCAAGGATATTGAAACCATCTTCAACAAAAACACCTGTATCGGGCGAAAAAAATTTGTAGTGAAAAGGGACTCGTAGGCAATTAAAACCCCAATCTGATAGCTGAATAACGTCCGTTTCAGTTATGTACGCTAAATAATAATCATTGTAAAACTGGCTGGCGGCACTATCACCCACTAATTCAATAATTTCCTGTTGAATCACTGATGTTGAGCCATAAAACCCACCAGTGTTCCACATATAGCCTTCTTGTACTAGCCAGCCACCTAATCCAAAGCCCCGCAACTGCACTGTTGCCCCGCTATCATCAACAAAAACTCGGCCTGAGGTGCGTAAATACCCATGCAAAGAAGCAGATAGCCATACGGATAACAAAACCGTAAAAATAAAGGGGTGCGCTCGGTATACAATAATAAATTTATTGAAACACCCGGATATAATCGACAATCATCCATTGAGGGAATAAGGTGGTATTATCTGGACTTCCCGGCCAATTTCCACCAACTGCAATATTCATTATAAAAAAGAAATCATCATGAAATGCACTTAAAGCTTCTGGCGTTATGTCAATCGTATTGTAGTTAATATCATCAAAAAACCAGCGAATACTTTGTTCATCCCATATAATTGAATAAACATGATATTCTTCGCTTAGTTTTCCAGATGCGTTGGACATGCTTTGTCCATAATACACATGTCCACCCTGATCCCAATGTGCGGTACCGTGAACAACCTTATCTCTTTCTTCGCCTCCTATCATTTCCATAATATCAATCTCTCCACAAGAAGGCCAACTAACTTGTGAGATATTGCTCCCTAGCATCCATAGTGCTGGCCACATTCCTTGACCTTTGGGCATAACTGCACGAATATCTACTCGACCGTATTGAAAAGATTGCTTCCCTCTTGTAATTAATCTGGAAGAAGTATAATTACTACTTTCTAATGTTTGTCTTCTTGCTTCAATAACAAGATTGCCATCAATTATACTTGTATTATCTTCTTGATAATATTGTAATTCATTGTTTCCCCAGCCCCCGTTTCCGGTGCCAATCTCAAACGTCCAGTTATTGCTGTTAATTTCTGGTCCATCAAACTCATCGCTCCAAACCATGGTCATCCCGTCGTATGAGTCAGGTGTGGAGTAACCTGTTTCCGGAATACTGAAAATATGTTCATCATCATTAATGAGGGTGATAGTGGCTATTCCATTGCTTATATTTACATTATATGGATTTTCAAGCCTGATTGAAAATATTTCATTATCCTCAGGAATATCATCACCAAGAATTTCAATATTAAATGAGGCCTGTTCTTGGCCAGCAGAAAAGATAATTACTTCATTTAAATCAGTATAATCTTTCCCTTTAATAGCCGTACCATCTACAGTACGTACATCAACGGATAGATCATAATCAACAGCATTAGTTAAGGTCAACATTTCCTCAAGATAATTGGTAGTATTTCCTTCTTCTACTTGGATACTTTCAACAAAAATACTAGGCAACTTCTTCTCATCATCTGAATTACATGAATTAAGAATAAATACAATAGATAGGATTGTGAATATCCTTAGAAATTTCATAGATAAAGTTAATTATTAATTACCTTTAGCTTATGTTTTATAGTGTGGAAAATATCAAGTTTGATATTTCACGAATGAAGGTAATATAATATTAGGTGACAGATTGTTCTGCCACCTAATATTATCGATATTGGTTTATTTATTGTGAAACAAACGTAAAACGCCACCACAAACCAGTACCACATTCAATATCTAATACAAGTCTTTTGCCAGCACCGTCTCTGACAAAGTCTGCAATAATATATGTAATTGATGCCGGAACATCTACATTTGGAAGTTCACCTGCATTATTGGCTTTTGGTAAACCCATAAAAGCACCCTCACCAGATAAAGTTAGAGTACCAAATATATCATTTGATTCATAGGTGTATGAGCCAGATCCATCATGAGGTGCAACAGGTGCACCACACTGATCGGAATCAACTCCTTGAAAACCTTCCAGCCATGTCTCCCCATCCATTGCAATGGAAAATGAACCGTCACTTCCCAATGTATATTTATCATCCATAAAACAAGATCTTGAAGTGAGATCAGCTTCCGATAATGACCACCAACTTCCATCACCCTGGGTTGGTCCTACAGCTAATGCACCAGCTTCAGGAGCTACTTTCCAGGTATCCACAAGATCAGCATATGTTAAATTACCTGTAACTTCAATTTCTTCAGAATACACATCAGATCCCCCAGAATTTGTTGCAGTCAAACTTACAGTATATGTACCACTAGCTTCATATTCATGATTTGGGTCCAATTCTGCTGAAGATGAACCATCACCAAATTCCCAGATATATGTGTCGGCATTCAATGATGAATTTGTGAAATTAATAATTAACCCATTATCTTGATGTACAATGTAAGTGAATCTTGCAGTTGGTGCTTCAACAGTAGGCTCATCATCTTCACAACCGGCAGTGAAAAGCATCGAGAATAAAAATATTGCTAGTGATAAATTTTTCATGGTTTTTCCCCTCTTAATTATTATGATTAATACTTATTTCATCAATAAATGATAAAATAAGTATAATAATTTATCTTTCTATAATTCAAGTAAACAGATAGCCATTATAATACATAAAATTACATTGAGCATTATTGGTCAATTGCGGTACCAACTACTTATTATAATCATTGCCACTAGCGCGTGTACGTTACTTGCACAAGCTGTTGTGCTAAACGAATATATGTCTTCTAACGGATCCACCCTATTCGATGAGGATGGAGATACCCCGGACTGGATAGAGCTCTATAATCCGGGAACGGTAGCAATTGATCTAGGCGGTTATGGTATCACCGATAATCCATTAGAACCCTACAAATGGGTCTTTCCTGCTATAGAAATACTGCCGCAGGATCACCTGCTTATATATGCATCCGGTAAAGATCGACAGGAATGGGTGGCGCACTGGGAAACGATTATTGACTGGGGATATAATTGGAGCTATTTCCCAGGTAATAGTCCACCTCCAGATAATTGGAATCAGCAAAATTTTAACGATGCTAGTTGGGCAAGTGGTCCCAGTGGTTTCGGTTACGGTGATAACGATGATGCTACTGTGGTTGACCCAGTTATGTCTCTTTACATACGGTACGAATTCAGCATTAGTAATCTTGAATCGATCCTTAAAATCATTTTACACGTTGACTACGATGACGGCTTTGTAGCTTATATAAATGGTGAAGAAATTGCTCGTGCCAATATTGGCTCACCAGGTATTCCTCCGGCCCATGACCAAGGTGCAGATTCATGGCGCGAAGCAGAAATATACCAGGGTGGCGAACCGGATGAATATCTTATTGACGCTGCAGAATCATTACTAGAAAATGGAACCAATGTGTTGGCCCTTCAGGTGCATAATTTTAATCTGGAATCATCCGATTTAACCCTAATCCCCTTCTTAACGCTGGGCCTGGATAATGCACCCCAAAATGCTCAAGGACTATCTGAGCATCTTGATGTTGCGGACATAAACCTGCATACAAATTTTAAAATATCATCTACTGGAGAAATATTAGTGCTCTCGTCACCGAGCGGTGCTGTTCAGGATTCCATTAGCACAGGAACTATGCTCGGTGATATATCGCGAGGGCGGCAGCCAGATGGTGGTACCGATTGGGTCTTTTTTGGTGAATCAACACCCGGTACCGCCAATGTAACAGCTGGTTATTCTGGTGTGCTGGAACCTCCTTATGTATCTCTGCCGGGTAGTCCGTTTTCAAATCCAGGTACTATTACAATGTCAACAGATACTCCAGATGCTGAAGTTTATTATACCACAGACGGTTCATATCCTGATGATAGCTCACAATTATACGAAGGCTCTATATATGTCGATGATAATACAATTTTACGGGCCATAGCAACCAAACAAGGGTGGCTGAACAGCCGGCCAAGCACGCATTCATATTTGTTTGATTATACTGGTGATCTGCCAGTGGTATCATTGTCCACCAACCCGGAACATTTTTGGGATAACGATTCCGGTATTTATGTAATGGGACCAAATGCTTCCAACCAATTTCCTTATTTTGAGGCCAATTTCTGGCAGGACTGGGAGCGCCCTATTCATATTGAAATGTTTGAACCTGATGGAGAACTTACCTTCAGCATTGACGCAGGAGTGAAAATATATGGAAACTTTTCCAGGGCTTTCCCACAAAAATCACTGACCATATTTGCCCGGAGTGCATACGGTTACACTTCTATTGACTATCAGATATTCCCAGAAAAAGACATAGAAAATTTTGAAGCCATTATTTTACGTAATTCTGGTAATGATTACGATAATACACATTTTAGGGATGGTCTGGTATCCATATTGGCTGACCGGGCAGGCGCTACTGCACAGGCATACCGACCAGCTGTTGTATATCTCAACGGTGAGTATTGGGGTATACAAAATATCCGTGAAAAAATTAACGAGCATTTTCTCGCATCGCGTTTTTCCATAGACCCAGAGAATATTGATATGCTTGAGGGGGATAATCAGGTCATCCACGGAGACCCTGCTCATTACCTTGACCTATTAAATTTCATTGAAGCAAACGATATGACCGAATCAGAGAATTACAGCGTTGTTACCTCAGCAATGAACGTTGACAACTTTATCAGATACAATATTACGCAAATATTTGTGGATAACTGGGATTGGCCAGGGAATAACATTAAATATTGGCGCTCTAGAACGCCGGATGGCCGCTGGCACTGGATATTGTTTGATGCCGATTTTGCGTTTGGTCTATTTACGCCAGACGGCTACGCTCACAATATGCTGCAATTTGCAACCAACCCCGATGGTCCATCGGAAACCATATGGGGCTGGGACCCCTGGTGGCCGAATCCGCCCTGGTCTACGTTTCTCTTAAGAACATTACTAGAGAACGAATCATTCAAAAACGATTTCATCAACTATTTTGCTGATCACCTGAATACAACATTCCGACCGGATGAAATTTTGAGCGTTGTAGATAATATAACAGATGAACTGGCTGGCGAAATGCCGGAACATACGTCCCGTTGGGATCTTAATCTGGCGTGGTGGTATAACAACGTAAACGCATTAAGGAACTTCATCTTCTATCGCAATGCATTCATGTGGTCACATATCCAATCGTATTTCAATCTTGCGGGAACATACCAGCTACACTTAGATATGGATGGTGGAAGCGGTTCGATTAACATCAATTCAATTAATGCGTATAATTTCCCATGGCAGGGGCAGTATTTCGATCAAATACCAATACAAATTCAGGCGGTTCCAGCTCCGGGATTTCAGTTTGTTGGGTGGGCCGGGCTAAACACCACAAGTAATAGTATAACTGTAACCTCCTCTATTGATACGACCCTTACTGCCGTTTTTGAACCAGCAACTAGCGATTCATCGGCCATTGTTATCAATGAGATAAACTATAACTCGGCAGACGATTATGATACCCAAGATTGGGTGGAGCTTGCAAATAATGGCGGCGGTGCAATTAATTTATCCGGGTGGCAGTTTAAGGATGAAGATGACAGCCATGTTTTTGTAATACCGGAACAAACCATCCTGGAAAATGGAGCGTTTATTGTCCTGGCTGAAGACACCGCAATATTCAACGAATTTTTCCCTGGTACAGGCCCTGTAGTGGGTAATCTGAATTTCGGCTTTAGTGGTGGTGGTGAATTAATCAGACTGTATGATGCCAACGGTGTGTTTATAGACCAGGTTACATATGATGATGATGACCCCTGGCCGGCCGAAGCAGATGGTGAAGGTCCAACCCTAGAACTGATCAATCCTTCCCTTGATAACGCCCTGGCGAGTAGTTGGGGTTATTCAACCAATATGTACGGAACGCCCGGCAGTGAAAACAGCGTTTACCAGGAACTCTTTACTGAAAATATTTTATCTGTACCCACAGATTATATCCTGCGCCAGAACTATCCCAATCCATTCAATCCCAGGACTGTGATTCAATATGAAATGCCCACCCAAGGACGTGTTACGATCACCATATATGATATCCTTGGCCGAGAAGTGGTGAGACTTGTAGCTGCAGTACAAGGACCTGGTTATAAGACCATAACCTGGGATGCTAAAAATGAGGTTGGCCTTGCTGTAGGGGCCGGGCTGTATTTTTATCAACTGAAGACTGCGGCATATGTAAATACAAAAAAAATGATACTGGTCAGATAAAATATTATATAGTGTAACAAAAAAGGGGCAGTATTCACCTGCCCCTTTTACCTTGTATTTAAATCGTTTTACGATCTACTTCATCAAAATCAGCTTCTTCACGACATTGAACTGATCGGCATTTATCCTACAGATATACATGCCAGAGGCGACGGGGTTCCCTAGATCACTAGTACCGTTCCACTGCACCGCATAGAAACCAGGCTGATGCGCGCCGCTGACCAGCGTTTTAACCTTTTGCCCCAGTATACTATAAACATCCACCCGCACATTGGCCGCTTCAGGTATATCGTAGCGGATACTGGTCACCGGATTAAAGGGGTTGGGATAATTCTGATGCAGCGCAAATACTTCAGGCAAGGCTGTGGTTGTAGCCTGCAGAAACCGCGGTAACTCCAGACAGAGTACTTGGGGGTGTGGCCTGACCATCGTAATTCTGTCCCCAGCCGGTTACAGTACCATCATTGTGCAGAGCCAGGGAATGGTATGAACCAGCAGCAATATCAACAATACCCGATATACTGTCTGGGATGTTTATTTGATCGTTGTAATCATCTTTCAGGGCTAGGAAAAAACTATTACCAGCAGCAATATCAACAATCCCATTGTTTGCGCTGGGAATTAGTGGATTATAGGTGTAGTCCGGAACTGTATAAACCGTGCTGTCGGATTGCAGTACAAGCAAATGGTTATTACCGGCACTAATCTGGATAATTTCATTATAATTGGGAGTATTTCCTCCATCTATTGTATAACCCCATGCCTGTACAGTGCCACTTGTGAAGGGTGGCGACCAGTTTAGATTAATTTTTGTATAAGTTGATGTGCTAGTGAAATTATCCGGCAGACAAAGCAGGTATTCAACTGGCGTTGCACAAGCTGTATCAGAAGGTTCGGAATATTCAGGTGCGGATAATACGCCAGCGGTGTCAACGGTGAAATATTCTGATATAGCATAAAAACAATATTCTTGGCCAATAACTAAATTTTCTACAGTCAAATTTGTTGCACTGGTATGACCTATTGTATCTCCATCCATAAATACATAATAAGACCAAGCAGCATCACAATCATCCCTGTTGCTGGTATTATCTAAGGTAATTTCAACTTCCGGGTACTGTGCCGTTATGGGATCTGCTATTCCATTAACAACATCTGTCTTATAAGCGAGAATTTCTGCATTACTTATCCCGGGAAATGGAACAGCGGGAACAATGTGTCTTGATCCATCACCGTAAGTTACTGTCAAAGATGGCGGATGGTCCTCGGCCCAGCCTTCCAAATACACAAACCACTGTCCATTTTCATCAAAATCAACGATGCCAATCGTGAACCAGTCTGTTGTATCTGCGGCATTAGCAATATCTTCAAAAACATCACCCACCAGTGCGCGTGCATAATGGCCGGGTGAAAACTCTTCTGTTTCATAAAATGAACCGTAATCGTTTATTCCATCACTGCCTGCGCCCTCAATAATATCCTCTATACAAATCATTGACATCAGCAGTAAGGGGATTTAAGGACACTGGCGTAACACACCAATAAGGCCAGTTTGTATCGTAAACATAAAAGTTAAAATCAACTGAAAGCGGTTCCAGGTTCGGGGGAAGAGTGGAAATATCAAAAGTGGCCCACCCTACTTCTTGGTAAACCGATTTTATCCTGCTTGTATCCGTGAACGAGCTTGATACGTTATCAACGCTTCCTGTATAAATATGCTGAATCCATCGGGCTTAGTTCGTGGGTGCCATAATAGATGCCTGGGTTTTTCCAGGCTAGGTGCACTTCCGCGACGCCAGCTGTAGCCGTGAAATTATTGGGTGGACAAACTTCTGGGTCTTGGACTACAGATATATTATAAACCAAAACAGATATGACAATTAATAATCTAGCATAAACGTTCATTTTTCAACGCCCATCAAAAAATAATTACAATTAATCTAACCAATTTTAAAACAAAAAGGCGGGGTGATCACCCCGCCTTTCTGCGTTCAATGTGTTATTATTTTGACTCTACTTAACCAGTATTAACTTCTTAATGGATCTGAAGTCTCCGGCCTGGATATGATAAAAATACATACCAGATGACAGTGAGTTGCCATACATATTGGTTCCATTCCAGCGTACAGCGTGGAAGCCGGGATCGTGAATACCGTTAACTACAACCGCAACCCTCTGACCCAGTACATTATAGATCTCCATCAGAACGTGAGACTGTTCAGGGACATCATACCGTATAGTCGTGATCGGGTTAAACGGGTTTGGAAAGTTTTGATGTAACGCAAAGACTTCTGGCAATAGACCTTCATCAACAGACAGTGCATAACCAGCGTCTATTACCAAGAACCTTTCGTCGGACACAACAAGTTCAAATGGCACTGGTTGGTAAATTGGAATGCTGTCCGTCACTCCAATTGCCCAGTTCCCTGAAATAACCGTTTCACCGATCGACGCCATTGCCGGCACAAGAACATTGTAAGGCACCTCAAACGATAGCAGTGCTGTTGCTCCAAGATCAAAAGGTATCATCTCAAACTCTCCGCCGAAAACAAAATAATACATTAATTCATGTTCGTCCGCATCTGTACTTCCTTCCCATGAGAATGAAACACCAACATTATTATTCTGATCAACATAATTGCCGTTAGCATCTACATTTATCATGATTGTATCGTTATCAGCTGGGCTTAACAAGGTTGGGGCGGTTGGGGCCTGATTCCCCGGTGCCGCACAAGCAATGTTAGAAAGACCCGTAACAACGATATCTCCATCAGGAAATGGTAAATGCTTAGGCTGAACTTGATAACAGTGTTGTTCACCATACGATACACCCACATCAGTAAAGGATGTGTATTCATGATCTTCTACAAGCATTTCGCCATCACGGTAGACATTAAATACATCATATTGATCCTGAGGTATTTCATCAAGGACGAAGATATTATCCACATGGAAATAGTCGATGTTATATGAGTTGCCCCCACGGAATGAAAAAGCAACCTTCATTTGTGCTGTTCCAGCACCATCAACGGGAATCACATGTCTTGTCCAATAACCTTCTGGCCCAAATGGTCCATACCAGCTGGAGTCTGCCAATTCCCAAACGGTTGTCCATGTCACACCATCGTCATATGAAATATGAGCCGCTGCCGTATCATGGGCATCTGGATACAAATAATCGTCAAAGTCATCTAAATACTCGTCAAACATGAGGACCACTGATGTGTCGCCACTTGCATCGAAGGAGTTAGATATTATCCACTGGTCGAAGTCTAATTGAGTAGGATTCCAGTTATACTCCACCCAAGCTGGGTCACCCGCATCGAAACTTCCACTACTGTTTGCATCAGTATATACTTTGTCCCAGTTCGTGGGTAAATCGTTGCTTAATAATGTTGTCGTATCCAAGACAGCATCGTACTCAACAAACTGAGTTGGTTCGTCGAAATCGAAAGAAGCGCCAAACAGGATTTCAGGAATACGGTTGACATCCACCGGTTCACAAACTTCACAATTAGGAGCACTTAGATATACTGGACGATTGTTTTCATCAAATCCAGCTGGGCTACCGCCAGGATCCTGAACAGAACTTAAAGCCATTCCCCAGTTCAGTTGGATTGCTCCGGGACTTCCATGGGCCATCAAGTTGTCCGGTCCTGGTTCTAAACCAATCTTCACGTTGTCAATTCCCCAACCGCTGCGGTAATAATAATAGTCTTCGTGATATCTAAAACCAACCTGGACATAGTTATGTCCAACTACATGGTCTGAAACGTCAAGCATAATTGTTTCCCAGCCATCTGACGTCGAACTCAAGCTTGCCACAGTAGTCCAAGGCCCATAGCTATTTCTGACCATAACATCAAAACTACCATAATAACTTGAACTTTGTAAAACATACGTTTCGAACTTCAAATATGCAGCTTGAACAACGTTTTCATGCCGGAAAAATGGCGTTACCAATGTTGCTGGAGAGCTTGGGTTAGCATAAGTACTGGAATCATTGTTTATGTAAACAAACTCACCGTGGTAAGGAAATGTAAACGTAGCTCCGCTTGCATCTTCTGCGTCACCGGTTGACCAATCGAAAACATCGGCGCCTTCACTTGACCAATCCCCTGGTAACGGGCCGCTCATAGCATGAAAATCCTCATGAAGCGGTAGAACTGTCTCTACAACCATGCCTGGCACACCCATAGCTGTGTTGGAAGAACCACTTTCACCTTCATTATACACCGCTGTGACATAGTAATGGTATTGCATGTAGTTGGCCACACCAGCGTCTGCATAAGAAGTGCTTGCCGAAGCTGAATCATATAACGTAAAACTGGTAGATCCTTCCGCTTTACGGAAAACATTGTAATGAGTTAGTGACCGTGAACTTGCCATGTTCATATCAGATGGTGCTATTTCAACCGTTTTAAAATACGGTTCCGGATTTGTGTTGAATCTCGGGTCTTCCACCGGCGAGGATGGTGTTTCAAGAACATCGTAGATATCAATAAACTGATATCCTACGCTTCCACCCGTACCAGGATCAGACCATGAGAGATTAACCACATTATCTTCGAAATTAGAGGCGGATAGGTTTGAGGGGCCCATAGCCACAAAGAGATCGCGACCATGAACTTGTATATTATCCACAAGGGCACCAAAACCCCTTATAATGGAACCATCAGAATCAAACAACAGGGCAAATTGAGCATCTGTCATTGTATCAACTGGAGCTAAATCAACAGCCCAGCTTCCCCAGCCGCCCATGTTTCCAGAGTTGCTGCCCAATATCATCCATGTGTCTGTTGTGTCAGCGGCACTCTTTACCATAGCTTTAACATAATCCCAACCGGACTCCGTATCTAACCAGAGGTCCATACTAAGCGTCTTTTGAGTTACTCCGGTAAATGCAGCTAAATTAACCACACCCGGTGCAAACCAAATACTGTAACTGTTGTTTACATACCCTGTGTCACCATTGGTTGTATCTAAATCATTTAGAGCCAACATCTTACTGCCAGACGCAGGAAAGATTAGTGTGTCTAGATAATTATTAAACGAAACATACATCTCGGCTTGTAGACTACGTACAACTGCCCACTGTGTTCCTGCAGCAGCAGAAGATGTATCCACGCTACCGGAATCTGAAGCTGCTTCAAGACCATTAACATAGACAACTGAATCCGGAGACGGATATAAACCAACATCCATCATTGTGAAACCTGCGCCGCTAGCGTTTATGCTAAACGTTGCCGGGGTGTAGCCGTTTTTAGAAAATGACAAGGATGTGCCTTCAAGGCTAGAAGCGGTAATATAACCACCATTAACACCGGTTGTGTCTGAAGACAAATCTGAAGTCACCATAACGCCGCTTAAAGCGCTTCCTGTGGCAACATTCGACACTGTACCATGGTATTCGGCGTAGAGAGCAATATCGTCTACACTTCTTGGCAGCAACTGAAAGCCACCATATGGATCAGTAGCGTGATACTGACCCATGACCGCCACCATGTCGAATATACCATCAGGCGCATCTGCCAACTGGTTAATATCTGTTGAGTTATCTACTCTGACATCAAATGTATTCCCTTGTCCTTGAGCGGCTTTTATTGTAAATCCATAACTGCCACTTGCCCAGTTGGAATCCAAACCCAATGATGATGTATCTGCCCAAGTAAGCCAATGCATATGCAATAGCATGCCCTCATGGGCTTCCGCCACAGATGAATCCTGCAATGTTTCCAGGGACATCTCTTTTGGAGTAACAACATTACCAGTATCATGTACAAAGAAACTCATGCTGGTAGACGATATCTCAAGCAAACCACGATAAACAGTGAGCTCACCGCGCACAGTAACCCTATCACCAACATTAACACCATTACTGAAGTCGTTGGCGAAAACAGCAATACCAGCAGAGTCATCCTGGATATATGCCGGTCCGCCATACTGATCAGATACCGTTACAACGCCCTGTACAAGAGCAAGGCTGTCATCCCAAACATAGGACCCGTTTGCATCCATTGCGCGATAATGTCTGATTGGTTTGATTTCCGTTTTTGCGGGTAATAAGAACCTATCTACCCACAGGCGATCCATTATTTCATTACCGTAGTTGTGATCAACGATAGCAAAGCGGACATCAGAACCAACATAAGCAGATAAAGCATATTCATACCGTTCCCAGTTAACTGTGCCCATCATTGATACATTAGCCAGCTCAACCCAGTCTCCGAAGTCCTTAGATATCTTCACATGCATAAAGTCAGGATCCACAGTAGAAGAATAATGGGCATTGAAAATCAGCTTATCAGTCGAATCTCCAACCGAGTAAAGCGGTGAAATCAACCAGTTTTCAGACGAAGGTTGATCGGTAGCTTTATATGAATATGCAGCCCTGGATCCATTAGTGGACATCACAGAAGACCCAAAGGTCCATCCGTTGCCATCACCATCTGCATCTACAGTTTTCCAGCCGGCAGGTACACCATAACTCTCGAAACTTTCCAGGGTATGTGTAAAGTCGGCTTTGATATTATAAGTATCTGATCCATCGCTGAAAGATGTATCGTTGTGAACAAGCGTAAGGGTTGCAGTATACTTACCCATAACCAGAACACTGTCGGGAACACTAAAGTTGAGCGCTATAGTTCCTTGCGGCAAAATTGTGTCAGCAACAACAGAAACGGTCATGTCACTGTCATCACTTGTTACTGAACTAATTATTAGTGTATCACCACCGGTGTTTTGACCAATGGCAACGGCTGTTCTTACGAAACCGCTGTCAAGATAAGTGACACCACTATGTAAAACAGTAGAACTGAGATTAAGTATGGGCACATTCGGCGCATCCGAAAAATAGATATTGTCTATATAAAAACCAGCGCCTGTGGCCGAAGAGCCACCACTGCTTGCGTCCACATAATGGAAGCCATAGTGGTAGGTGGTCCCAGTTAGATTGTAGGCATCCGTAAAGTTGAGGACCCAATCTTCTGTCACATCTGAGGCAGTAGCTGAGACGACAAAACTGTCCAGTGTTACTGCATTCGCCAAATCAGCCAACGCATTACCTGTCAATAATTCAATATACAATTTTGATGTGGTGGTGGGTGTGGCATCATTGGTCTTCATATGCCACCATAACCGTTCACCATCTGCATCAATTGTATATGCTGATGTAATAAGCCATGATTCACCTCCATATTTATGGGAAGAAACCATGACTGAGTTTGAACCACCGAGATTACTGGTTGATGTGTTGTTCGTCCAGTAGGTTCCTCCAGCAGTGTTTTGACGGACAAAGCCAGATGAATCGTAATTAGCAAATTCAAAGTGATCATAATTATCGGCCTCGAAAGCGTAGCCCAGTACCTGCACACTATCTTTAGCACCTGCTACCCCAGCACTGTTGGTTGTAAAATCAACATAACTTGAATCAAAGCCATCTGCTGATGGGGCGTATGTCACCGTTACTGTCATACTGCTATCAGGAAGTAAATCGATCGTTGCTGGAGAGACTGTAAAGTCTGTAGAGCGTGACGCAATTGTTCCTGTAAGGGCGTCCAAACCAATATTGCTTACAGTTTTTGTCAAGCTGTGGGAACCACCTGTACTGGCTGCCGTATCAACCGCAACTCCATAGAAATTAAGAGAAGAAGAGGATACTGTAATTAATGGTACTTCTGGGAGCGGGTACAATACTTCATCATAACCAGCATCCCAGTCCCCAGACCCTCGCCTTCCAACGAACGTAAAAGTTCCTTTCGTACCTGCATGGGCGGAAAGATCCACTTTTGCTGTTGCCCAAGCACCTGAATTATAATCTGTAACAGACCAAATAAGCTGGGCGCTGCCACCAGTAGGAGTATAGGTAACCAAAAGAGAGTCTCCTGCAGTCATAGCATGTGCATTTGTGGTGTTCCAGTTTCTAGAGCTGTAAGCAAACGTCAAAGAATCACCGCTGGCCATAGGACCGGCAGCTGTGGTGGTAAAGTACTTCCGCATGGAAGAAGAGGTGCCATACACATTTGCTTTTACATATGCGCCACTGGATCCACCGCTACCAGCTGATGACCAAGAAGAGCTATAAGGCATAGATGTCCACCCATCAGGCAAGCCACTATCAAAAGATTCCAGTGCGTAGCCAGCTGGCGTTGTGCTGACAGCCGCAGGTTCCGGCACAGGGTTCGGAAGCAAAACATCGCTGAGAGAGTGGTAATAGGACATAGAAGAGTTTGCCTGAAAATGAAACCCAACATAACCAGTGTCCACTCCAGCTGGCAATACTATAGAATGGCCAACCCAGTCTAGATAGCCCTCCCTAGGGCCGGGGGCTATTGAAACCGTATCAAGGGCTGTCCATCCGGTCCACTGTGTGGCACCGCTAGTTTCAGAAAAATACATTTGTGCATCAAAAGATCCCGCGTTGGGATTCGAAATGCGCATGTATATAGTGTCCCCGGCGGAAAATGCTGACCTAGGAGTAATTGCTGTTTTGTATGTAGCAGATGGATACCACCGAAGGTAACCATCATAACTATACATATAGCTACCTAATATCCAGCCATCATTACCTGTTCCGGGAAAAGTATATAACGTGTCTGT
>Ga0208700_1000001_pt1 | contig 114009 bp, 96 predicted proteins | sample DeeseametaMP2016_FD_184179 | JGI IMG/M metagenome (GOLD analysis project Ga0208700, IMG submission 184179) | Marine microbial communities from the Deep Pacific Ocean - MP2016 (SPAdes) | ecosystem: Environmental > Aquatic > Marine > Oceanic | place: East of Hawaii, North Pacific Ocean... | reverse complement strand
CTTAGCGTCAGGTCTTTGATGGGCGTGCCCGTTGCGCCGAAGAATCCCGCCTCGGGGTCCTGGTAGGGCCGTTCAGTGAAGTAGCCGATAAACATGTGACAGATTCCTCATCGTTGGATGCTATGCTGGATTCGAGTACCGGGAATGACTCATGCCCCGGCTAGTGGCGCATTATTACGGCACGAGCGGTCACGTTGTACCCGAACGGAGTTGGGCGGTATCAAATCACTAACCAGAACCTGATATTCAGAAAGAGGTCATCAGTGGACCAGTCCCCCAGATTCAACCAACGGCTCTGGTTTAGATCGCCGCTCAAAAACCGTTTGGCCGCGCTCGCGGTTAGCCTGCTGGTCTTGGCGGTGGCTTGCGGTGGGTCTGATCCAACTGTTGCTCCGGCGCAATCGGACGCTGCCACTCAATCCACCAAGGCTGCCAATCCTGAGCCCACGTCCATGGTCCCGGAAGGCTCTTCAGTGGTGCCCAAGTTGGTCCCGGAACTGGATACAAGCATCCACAGCGTGCCCTTGGAAGACATTCTTTTCGACACTTTCGGCACGACCAGCGCCCGGTTCGTGCCCCTGAGCGAGATCTCGCCCGAACTGCAGACGGATCTCAGGGATGCCATCATTCCGGTGGACATCCCGACGTACGGTGGCATCGACGCATTGCCATGGCTGGAAGACGACGACCTGGTGCTGGGGTATGAGTCGGGCGATGAAGCTTACGCTTATCCCATTAACATCCTTAACTTTCATGAGATGGTCACCGACGTGATCGGCGGCGTGCCGGTGCTGATCACCTACTGTCCGCTATGCGTCAGCGGCGTGGTATTCAGCCGGGAAGTCGACGGCGAGATTCTCACTTTCGGGAATACCAGCGCGCTATACCAATCGGACCTGGTGATGTATGACCACCAGACGGGGTCGTACTGGTTTCAAGTGGCCGGCGAGGCCGTGGTTGGGACCATGACCGGGTCGCACCTCGAGCCGTTGCCATCTGCGACGATGCCCTGGGGCCAGTGGAAAGCCCTCCATCCCAACACCCTGTTACTCTCTGGCGTCGATGGCGTTCAAGACGACCTTTTCGCGGGTTCCGCCTACGGCAACGGGTTTGGCCAAGGATACCAAGACCGCATCGATAACGGGCAGTTCGCCTTCCCAGTGGACCAAGAAAAGCTGGATGAGCGGCTCTCCGCCGGCGAGATCGTGCTGACGGTGGAGGCGGGCGGCGCCGTGACCGCGTTCCCGCTGGGCGTGATCGGCGAAGGCGCGGTTAATGCCGAAGTCGGCGGCGAGGCTGTCGTGGTCTTTACAGAGGCTGGAGGCCTTTCGGTCGCGGCGTTCTCCAGGACATTGGACGGGCAAACTCTGAGCTTCGACTTTCAGGGTGACGGGAGATTCACCGACCGGGAAACCGGAAGCACCTGGGATTTCGCCGGCCGGGCCGAGGATGGTCCGCTAGCGGGCAGCCGCTTGGACCGGGTGAGCACCCGCAGGTCGTTCTGGTTCGCGGTCGCAATCTCATTCCCTGGCGTGGAGCTATACACCCCCTAGAATTCCCGCGATCCATTTCCTAAGGCAAATTTGGCGGGATTTCATTAAACCGGCCTACAAACACTAGACGTGGCACGGCGAGACACGTGCAAATTTATCACACCTGGCGTCGAAATCCGCTTGACACTCCCGTGCCTATATGATAAGTTGCGCACGCCTAAAAACAGGCTGATCAGAAACGAAAATCAAGTAAACGAACAGGCCACGCCTGTCCCTTTAAGAGAGTCTCTTCATGGAATCCATTATCGTTGCCCTCGCCGCAGGGTGCGTCGCATTGTTATTCGCTGCTTTTACCGCTATCCGCGTGCTGCGCGCCGATCCTGGAAACCAGCGCATGCGGGCCATTGGAGATTCGATACGAGACGGAGCTAGTACATTCTTGCGCCGGGAGTACATGGTTCTGGCCCCGTTCGTGATCGTCGTGGCGGCAGGACTTTGGGTGTTGATCGATTGGTGGACCCTGGGTAATACGGTCCCCGAAACAGCCATCGCCTATCTGGCGGGCACGATCTGCTCGGCCACCGCCGGATTCATCGGGATGAGCGTCGCGGTTAGGGCCAATGTGCGCACCGCCGCCGCCGCCATGCACGGGTTGAACCCAGCCCTGCGCATCGCCTTCTCCAGCGGAACGGTTATGGGCATCACTGTTGTGGGCATCGGCTTGCTGGGCGTGACCATCCTCTATGTGATCTTCCAAGATATAACCGTGGTTGCCGGGTTCGGCTTCGGCGCCAGCTCCATAGCGCTATTCGCCAGAGTAGGCGGCGGGATCTTCACGAAAGCCGCCGACGTGGGCAGCGACCTGGTTGGCAAGATCGAAGCCGGCATCCCGGAAGACGACCCACGGAACCCCGGAGTCATCGCGGACAACGTGGGCGACAACGTGGGTGACGTGGCGGGGATGGGCGCCGACCTCTTCGAGTCCTATGTAAGTTCAATCATCGCCGCCATAGCATTGGCCACGGTGGGCACGGCCGGGGCCATAGTCGGCTGGGACGACGACAAGGCGGTGTTGCCCCTTATGCTCGCCGGCGCCGGAATCGTGGCTGCGATCCTTGGCACTTTCGTGGTCCGTAGCAGCGAACAGGCCAATTTCGGACAGCTCCTGTGGGCGCTGCGGCGGGGCATCTTCGCCTCGGCGATCTTGCTGGCGGTCTTCGCCCTGGTGGTTGTGCTGGCCTTGGACATGGACATCAAATGGTTCTGGGCGATCATAACGGGCCTTACGGCGGGAATAATAATCGGCCTGTCCACTGAGTACTACACCTCATACGACTACAAACCCACTCAGCAGATAGCCGAGTCGTCGCAGACAGGAGCGGCAACGGTGATGATCAGTGGTATCGCAACGGGCATGATCAGCACCGTGGTCCCGCTTGTGGCGGTGGCATTCACGATCATCATCGCCTTTGAACTTTCCGGTTTCTACGGAGTTGCTCTGGCAGGTGTGGGCCTGTTGTCCACGTTGGGCATCACCCTGGCGACCGACGCCTACGGACCCGTGGCCGACAACGCCGGGGGCATCGCGGAACAAGCCCAACTGGACCCTGAAGTCAGGGAACGAACCGACGCCCTGGACGCCCTGGGCAACACCACGGCGGCCACCGGCAAGGGATTCGCCATCGGCTCGGCCGCATTGACTTCGCTGGCGCTGTTGGCGGCCTTCGCAATCGCCGCCGACATCAAGACCATCAACTTGTTGGAACACACGACTATCGTCGGCATCCTATTCGGCGCGATGCTGCCGTTCCTCTTTTCCGCCTTCACCATGAAGGCCGTGGGGCGGGCGGCGATGGACATCGTGGCCGAGGTCCGCCGCCAGTTCCGGGAGATCCCCGGCCTGTTGGAGGGGACGGCTGAGCCCGATTACAATGAGTGTGTGGACATCGCCACCAAAGGCGCCTTGAAAGAGATGATTGTCCCCGGCCTGATGGCGGTGGCGGCCCCCCTGGCAACTGGGTTTGTCTTGGGCGTTGAGGCCCTGGGCGGCATGTTGATAGGAGCGGTGGGCTCCGGCTTCATGCTGGCCATCATGATGGCCACGGCTGGCGGCGCATGGGACAACGCCAAGAAGTACGTGGAACTGGGGCACTACGGCGGCAAGGGCTCCGATGCCCACAAGGCCGCGGTGGAGGGCGACGTCGTTGGAGACCCTTTCAAAGACACCTCTGGCCCGTCCCTGAACATCCTCCTCAAGCTCATGGCCATCGTCTCTCTGGTGTTCGCGCCAGTGTTCCTCGAGGTCACCCCGCTGATCGACGTAATCACTTAGGCACATTTCAGTAATGGAAAAGGGGCCGGTCGATTGACCGGCCCCTTTTTGTGCCCTTGATTGCACACCCCATGTGGCTACACAGCACGGGACTCCCCCTATCCGAGCGCCACCGGAAGCACCCTCATTCGGCTAATCAAACACTGATTTTCACACGACTTGGCCACGGGTTGCAGATGGACAGGCGGGGTCATCTTCGCTAAGGCGTGCAAGCTGAGTTACCTTGATCAAGCTGATCTTCCTTGATATGGAATGCACTGCCCTGTATGCGAATTCATCTGTTAATCGGCAGACTCGCCGTGTTTGCAATCACCGCCGCCTGCGCCAGGCCGATGGATCAAATCGCCATACCGACAATCAGCACCTTATACGAACTGACGGAAATGACCTTACAGTTTTGAACTGCGCAGTCAGCCGCCTTAGAACACCGTCCTGCCGAAGGGACACCGCTGTGATAGTCGATCGCGTCATCGAAATAAGCGAGCCTTGGGGACTGGTTCCGTCTAGAAAAGCCACGGGCTAGAAAAAGCACACGCCCTCAACAGTGTACGCTGAGGGCGTATTTCATGCTTATTGTGTGGGCCGGGGACGGCGGACGTCCCTGTTTGTTGGCCTAGTAGCGGCCGCCACCACCACCGCCACCGCCCTGACGACTGAAGCAATCGCTGCAGTAGACGGGCCGGTCGCCGCGGGGCAGGAACGGTACTGTGGCCTGATTGCCGCATTCCGCGCAAACCACTGAGTGCATCTCGCGGGGACCACGGTCGGAACCGAAACCGCCTTCGGTTGACCGGTTTGCGCGCCTTGCCTCACGGCAGGAGGTGCACCGCTTGGGTTCGTTCGTGTATCCCTTTTCGGCATGGTACGACTGATCGTCCGCCGAGAATGTGAACGATTGCCCACACTCCACGCAAGATAGGGTCCTGTCTTGGTAACTCATAATTGACTTCCCTGTATGAAAAAAGTTGGCAAGAGACTGCTCACGGAGACGATAAGAAGCGGAATGCTGTAATGAGACCCGGAGGGGCGTTTAGCCCATGGATACCCGTAGACCGATCTAGGATGCCTGTAGAGAGACTGAAGAATACTGCCACTACCGTAGAGCTTAACATATATAAGGGACGCCCGCAGGCCAATTTTGCCACCAATCGACCCAACGTACCTTCGATTCGCTACTATAGCCGAATTCGGGTTGCACGGTGGACCTCGAAATCACCAATACGACCCCAACCACGCCGAGTGTCGTGCTGGCGCCAGTAAGTAATCAATCGATCCTTGTTGTTTCAATGGTCTATCTCGCCGACCGATTTTTAACAAAGCGGCTAGTTTTTGATAATTTACGGCAAAGGCAAGCTGGGCTCTTTATTAGTATCCAGGGTTATTCTCGTGTTTATTCACTGCTCGCATGTCTGCCCGCCGGTTAGGTAAGCGTAGAACGAACGGCTTTTAACACCCGACCCTCCCCCACAAATCTGATCAGGCCGCGTTTGAAACCCGATTAAGCCAATTGCCCACCCCTAGAAGGACAACCCCTGAAGCCAAAACGAATGTAGGTGACGATCGCTCAACCCAGGATGAGCGATTCCCCACCGTCGTTCCTGCGAAGGCGGGAATCCAGGAAATATTGGGTTTTACCAGTCCGTTCGTGGTGAATCAATCGAACCACTAGCTGGCAATCAACCACGTCTTGTCGAGCATCCCTCAGGTAGCCTCAGGATGAGCGGCTATTGGAGAGTTCTTCCAGATCGACTATCCGGCCCGTAGCCGTTTCCCCATCCACTTCCAGTAGACCGATGGTGCCTAGGGCGCCCTGTTTGTGGCGTTTACCGGGGTAGGTTGGGCTGCCGGGGTTCATGATCAGGACCCCATCCCAGTCCATTACCAGTTCTTCGTGGGTGTCGCCGAACAGGACCACGTCCACCGGCTGTTTGAACTTGCGGGCCATGAACTCCCGTCCGTTGCCTTCGGGCAGCACCAATTCAGAGCCATCGGAGGAAGTAGGAATCTTAGGACCCGGCCATTGGATGTCATGGATCATTCCGATGGACACGCCTTCGATCTTGACCACCCGGGTGGTCATGGCCAGCCGGTCGCCATCTTCCAAGGGGTCCTCGTAGCCCCGAACCGCCAGCAGCGGGGCCACCTCTTCCAGGTAATCCAGAACTCCCAGGCATTCAAGGTCTCCGCAATGGAGGATCATGTCCACCCCGCGCAGGGCGTCCAATATCTTCACCGGCAGGTCTCGTCCGCTGCCCGCCGAGTGCGTGTCGGAGATCACGCCGATCTTGACCGCCACTAAGCGCCTGCCTGAGGTGCGAGGGCTTTGATGGTGCGCTGAATGGCTTCCAGGTCAGTCCCATGGGGGAATGTCGCGATGGGGATGTCTATACCGGCCTGCCGGAATTTGGCCATCTGGTCGCGGCATTGTTGGGCGTCTCCTAGCACCGCAACGCTCTCGACCATCCGGTCGGAGACAGCGGCCGCGGCTTGCTTCCGGTCTCTGGAGTTCCAGGCGTCACGGACCTTCTCGGCTTCCTTGGCGAAGCCGGCGCGGCTGAAACTCTCGAAATAGAAAGTGCCCATGCCGCCGATGTAATACGCCATGTGGGCCTTCAGCAAATGCTCGCCAAGGGCCACGCCTTCCGGTGTGTCACCGGTGTAGCACATCAGGTACGGCGCGACGGTCACATCGGAGATGCTCCGTCCGGACTTGGCCGCTCCCTGGTTGACCTGTTCCAACAGTTCGGGCAGCCGTTCCCGGTTGGCCCAGACGGGCAGCCACCCGTCGGCCACTTCGCCGGTCAGAGCCAGGTTCTTGGGCCCCAAGCTGGCGATGTAGATGGGCAGCCGTTCCTGCACCGGTGGAGAGATCATCCGGAACCTTTCCATCTGGTAGAACTTCCCCTGGTGGTCCACGGGTGCGCCGCTCAGGGCCTTGCGGATGATCTCGATGTACTCACGGGTACGGCCCAGGGGAGAATCGAATGGCACGCCGTGCCAGCCCTCAACCACGACTTTCCCGCTGGTGCCCAACCCCAAGATTGCTCGGCCCTTGGACATGATGTCCAAAGAGGCGATACTCTGGGCGATGAGCGCCGGGGTCCGGCTGAACACATTGACGATGCCAGTGGCCAGTCCGATGTTCTGGGTGTTGCAGGCGATCATGGCCAACACGGTGAAAGCGTCACGTCCCCACGACTCGGCGGCCCAGAAAGAGTGATAGCCTTGCTCATCGGCGAGTTTGGCTATCGTGACTAGTTCTTCGTCGGAGGTTTCGCTCCGGGTGTTGATGGATAGTCCGATCCGGTCCATGGATGGCTCCCTAGGCAAAACTTAACTCAAGCCGCGTGGGGATTATAGGGGAGATGGCGAGTGGCGTGCCAGGAAAGGAGTTTCCAGCCTGGAAGATGCAGGTAAATGAAACGCCCGTCGGGCCCTAGTTGCGGCTTTCCCAGAGGGTGAAATAATCGGGGGAGTCACTCTTGAGGGCGTCCGCCATCTGCTGTTCATTGACCTTCCGCATGATGACGGTTTCTCGTTCGACCAGATCGGCGATGGTCTCCCCCCACCGGTCTAACTCAGGGCCTCTGAAACTGGTGTGGATCAGTTCTTTCAGGCCATCCAGGATCTTTTGGGCGTGGGAGGTCAGAGCGCCTCCGCTAACCACGTAGACAACGACTGACGGAATCTCGTCTTCATTCTCAACCTGCACTCCCAGCCGGTCCAGGATAAATGTCATCGCGATGTCCCGCACCGATTCCTCGACGCTGATAGGCAGGTTCATGAAGTGGGAAAAGAGGAAATCGCTGGACGAACGCAACGTTTCTGAGAACTCGGCTTCGACGGTCCGGTAGAACTCCTCGTCAAATACGTCGTCGGTGTTAAGGAGCAGCACCTGAGGCTCGTCTTCCCGGGAGTCGATGACCAAGAATTCAGGCAGGTGCGGGAAGATACAGAGCTGTATGTCGGGCCGCCCGCCGCCCGGCAGATGTGGGTTGAACAATTCTTCCATCTGGTCTGCTTTCTCCGCGTCCGAAACGTTAAGGAGGGGTGAAGAATATCTAAGTGAGACGGACTGCCGCCGCTCCATTACTTTAACCCCAGCCAGGGCATTAATCCAACCTCGTGCCGCTCCCGGATTCCCGGTGGCGGGCGGGCTAAGAGATGTTCGAGATATCGTACATTTGCTGGTAGAGCCAGTGATTGATGTCTTCCCGGCAGACCGACTCAAGCATCAGGGCCGCCCGGTCTTTCCGGTCTTTGGCCGACATGGTGATCGCCTGGTGCAACGCCTCCATGGTGCCCTCGATGTCGGTGGGCGAAACGCTGAGGGCGCCGTCGGCGAGCTGTTTGTACACGCCGCTGCTGTGGGACAAGACCAATACGCCGTCGCGGTTGTTGACCACTGGGCCTTCTTTGGCCACCAGGTTCATGCCCTCGATGATCGTGTTCACTAGGAGCACGTCGTACAGTTTCATGCCGGCGATGGCCTGAGTGTAGTTGTTCTCAATGAAGGGCACGATGGGCTGCCAGTCATCTGTCCCGTGGTTATTATTGATCTGCTGTATCACTTGCTGTATCTCGTCCATGTACCTCTGGTACTGGCGTATGTGGGTGCGGGATGGCACCAAGAAGGCTAAGAACTTGACCTTGCCCTTCAACTCAGGGTAGCGCGTCAGCAGTAGTTCATAGGCCCGGAAGCCGCGGACGATGTTCTTGTTGGGCTCGGCGCGGTCGATACGGACGATGGTGACCTCGCCGGTGTCCTCCGCCAGCTTAGTCTCATAGTCCAGGGCCCGCGGGGTGTTGGCGATGCGCTGCACTTCCTCCACGTTGATGGAGATGGGGTAGACCTTGACCGAAGTCGTGTGGCCCTTCAGATCGACGGTATGATCATTTCGGTCCACAGCCGCGCCGGGAACGAACTCACCAACTGTGTCCAGGAAGCACCGGACATCGCCGATGGTCTGGAATCCCAGGAGGTCGGTGGCGCATAGAGACTCGCAGATGCGGCGGGTGATGTAGTCCGGGACCATGTGCCAGTACTGGGGCGTGGGCCAGGGGATGTGGATGAAGTGCTGAATCACAGCGTCGGGCACTCCCTGGCGGACGAATTCGGGCATAAGGTACAGATGGTAGTCGTGGCCGATGACTATGGGCGCTTGCTCCAGGGCCCGGGCCTCTTCAATCACGGCATTGGCGAAAGCTTGGTTCACCGGGATGTAGCCCGTTTCCCAAGCGTCGTGCACGGCGGCATCGACGTTGGGATTGTAGGGCGGGTTCCACATGTAATGCTGCAGGAACCAAAGGAGCGGGTTGCACAGGATGTTGTAATACTTGTGGTAGACGCGCCGGGGCGTTACGACGTAACGCAGATTAATCTTGTGCCCTGGGAGCGGAGACCTCAGGTGAGGGGCCTGACCGTTGTCAGAGACAACCCGGTCGCCTTCACCCATGGCGCTGGCCACCCAGGTGAACTCGAATTTCTGGGCCATGGAGCTGAAGGCCGTGACCACGCTACCGCTGCCGCGGCGGGCCTCGGGGCGGCCGTCGCCAGACATCTGGTGTTCCACCGGGCCGCGGTTGCTCACCAAGATCATGGGCCGTTTCGAAAAGACGGCTTCGCAAAGCTCGTTGAGTTCCGCTATATCAGCCATGCCGCGTACCTGTCAGGATCCTTTTTAGCATCCCGCCACCTAAGTCGGAGTCAAATCTAGCTGGCGCTGTTTGTTCCGTATTTTATCTGATTTGTAAAGGATTCCACCGAATCGATGCCGAATATGAATTTTTCGGTAACATGTTTTCCATGTATCGTAAGCTAGTCGACACTATCACCAACAGAAACCCGTGTCAACATAACTGGTACTGCCGGGTATTCAGCCTAACACGTTCCGCCCCGCCAGCTTGGCGATGGCCGGGACCACTTCACCCAGCCCGGACACCGTGATGTCCGGTTCGGTTTCCGGGTCGTTGGGGTCCTCCCTTTCGTAGAACCCTGAGATCCAGACTGTCTTCATGCCGCAGCGTTTGGCGCCCACCACGTCGTTCATCACATGGTCGCCCACGTGTATGGTCTGACCCGGTGTTGCGCCCAATGCCCGCAGGGTCATCATGAATATCTCACTGGCAGGCTTGGCGATCTTGACTTCGTCAGAGAACGTCAGCGTATGGAAGTAACTCAACATTCCCCGCTCCTCCATGTAAGAGCGGAAAGTGTACCCAGGGGTCATCGCCGTGTTGGAGATCAGCCCGATCTTGAGGCCCATGTCTTTGACGCCTTGAAGAACCTGGACAGCGTCGGAATGGGCCGGCGGAGGATGGACCAAGAACGAGTCGGCGTAATATCCGGCGATCTCGTCCATGACACCACTGCCCACACGTACGGCCAGACCGGACTCGATGTGGTCGATGAATATGGAGACCTGCTCCCGGAAGTCCACGTCCAGACCCCCGTCCCGTACACCCCGGCAATGCTGGAAGCAAGACATGTAGGCTGTCCTGATGTGCTCAAGGTCAAAGTCTCTGCCGAATTTGGCCAGGGCTGATCGGGCGCCTTCAAGACGGACCAGCGCGCGTGCCTCTCCCAGCTCCCGTTCGTCCAGCAGAAGGGTCTGCCAAAGGTCGAATGTCACGGTGGTGATTTCCGCCAATGCCGCCGGCTCCCCACACTTACCGGCCCCGTAGATTCGATATAGACATAACATCTAGGGCCGTAGAAGGATTCTACACGAATTACGAATCTGGCCAGCCTCATGGTTCTACCGGTGTGGCGATGGACCGAATCGAGTTGTCTGCGCGACAGACGATGCGCTAGATCGGCGGGCGGCGGGTATGCCAGTCCGTGGCCTGTTCGTAGGCGTGGGCGGCACGGAGCACAGTCAACTCGTCAAAGGGTTTTCCCGCTAGTTGCAGGCCGATTGGCAGCCCTGCATCCGAGAAGCCGCAGGGGACCGAGATGGCTGGGAAGCCATTGATGTTATATGGCCTGGTGTACTGCGTGAGCGCGCCGACTACTCCGATCTCTTGTTCCCCGGCCATCACCTTGGAAGCCAGAAGTTCTGGAGCGGTCACAGGCTCGGTGGGACCGGCCAGCAGGTCTACATCGTCCAGTAGTCTTCGTCCTTCCTGGTCCAGAAGGGCCCGGGCTTGCTGTGCCCTGAGATAGTCGGCGGCGCTGATGAACAACCCCGCTTCCAATCGTTGCCGCACCGGCTCATAGAGTTGGTGGCCGTCTTTCTCCAACAGGTCCCGGTGATATGCGCTGGCTTCGGCCATGAGCACCGTGCTGGAGATGGCTTGAGACTGATTGAACATGGGGAAGGAGACTTCTTTCACCACGGCTCCCATGCTCTCGAGCATGCTGACTGCGTCGAGCACGGCCTTTCTGACCTGGGGGTCCAACGGCGCCTCGAAGTATTCTTTGGGCATGCCGATGCGTAAACCTCGTACGTCGCCGGTTAGCGCCGTGGTGTAGTCGGGGATATCCACCTTCGCTGAGGCCACGTCTTTAGGGTCATACCCGGCGATGACGTTCATCGTGATGGCGGCGTCTTCCACCGTGCGCGTCATGGGGCCTGGATGGTCCAGAGACCAGGACAGTGCGGTCAGTCCCCAGCGGCTGACGAGACCGTAGGTGGGCTTGAGGCCGACGATGCCGCAAAGGGCGGCCGGGATCCGGATGGAACCGCCGGTGTCGCTGCCGGTGGTGATCGTGCACTGGCCCGCCGCGGCGGCGGATCCGGAGCCTCCACTGGAGCCGCCGGTGACCATCTCGGGGTTCCAGGGGTTGTGCATGTGGCCGTAATCAGGGTTCTCGCCGGTCGGTCCGTAGGCGAATTGGTGCATGTTCAGCTTGCCCAGGAGTATGGCCCCGGCCTGCTGGAACTTGGCGGCCACGGTGCAGTCTTCCTCGGGGACGAAGGTGTCGAATATCTTGGAGCCTGAGGTGGTGCGGACCCCGGCGGTGTTGTAGAGGTCTTTCAGTCCCACGGGTATGCCGTGCAGCGGGCCCTTGTACCTGCCGGCTTGGATGTCTTTCTCGGCCTGGCGGGCGGCGGTCCGGGACTCCTCGGCCAACAGCGTGATGAACGAGTTCAACACCGGCTCGGTGGCCTCAATCCTGGTCAGGTGGGCGTCGATTATCTCAACGGGGGAGACCTCTTTGTTCTTGACCAACTTCGAGAGGTCGCCGGCGCTCATGTAGCAGATTTCAAGTGTGTCCATCGGGGCATTGCCTCCAAGCGGTGTAGGGCTCGCTGGGCTTTATTCGCGAATCAGGCCGTTGGCGGTATGAAGGCCATGTCGGGTTCGGCGCCGGTGACGTCGATCTCCCTGATGTTCTGTGCGCTGATGTAGACACCGCGCACCTGGGAGTAGAGCTCATCGAGGTAAGCAGGTTCGCCGTCAACGCCGAGCAGTTTCGCCAGGAGGTCGAACTCTTCCCGGGACAGTTGTTTTTCTGAAGCCATTTCGTCATCTCCGGTGGGCCTATCTGGGCCGCAGCCATTATGACCGGCCTGGAATATTCTGGCAATCACGCTCCAGAGTCGCGGCAATGAGACGCCGGAACTCGGCCTTGGCCCGCAACTTGGAAATAAGGGGCGAGTTGCTATACTTTATTCCAGTGATCTTTGAGGCGTACATGCAGGCCCTAATTGCAGCCCGATAATAACTTGCCGCGGCGGTCCGGAGAGACCGGCGATACCCCGCCGGAGCAGGCTGTGGGCGAAATCTCCCACCCCGGCGAAGGACCGTCTTTTTGCTCCCAGTGCGGCCGGCATTTGGGAATAGGACAGAATTTCTGCCCTACATGCGGGTACTTCTCTGTACGATCAGCTGCTCGGACCGTTGACAGTCCCGCTGATCAGGCCGGCCACCGAATGGGGGCAGTGACCTGGGGCGGATGGCAGATCGCCGCCGGAATAATCGTCGTAATGATCTCGCTGTTCGCGGCGGCGGCCGCCGCTTTTGCCATCGGATCGCTTTATCCGGCGCAAGAAGACGCCGTAGCCACATGGATCAGCGTTCATCTGATGGGCTTGGCCATCGTTGCAACGGTCTGGTATCTCGGGCTCCGGCATAGCCAGGACCCACTGGCCGTGCTGCGCCTCAGCGGGGTCCATTGCCCCCGAAAACGGACCGTTCTCTTAATGTTTGGGGTGATGGCTGCCAGTTTGATCGCAACCTCCATCTACTCAATTATCGTGGAGTCGTTGGGTCTGGACAGATTCACCACTCCGGATGTTGAGTCCGATATCTTCTTCGACGGCCCGGCGGTGTTGCTGACCTTCCAAGCCCTGGCGTTCATCACCCCGATGAGCGAAGAGATATTCTTCCGCGGGTTCATCTTCCGGGGCCTCCTGCCCAAGATGGGTCCATGGGGAGCCATTACGTTCAGCGCCCTGGTTTTCAGCGCCTTCCACCTTTCCCTCGGTGTGGTGGTCCCAATATTCATCACCGGGTTCCTGTTGGCGTGGTTGTACTGGCGGACAGGGTCATTGTGGGCGGCCATCGGGGCCCACGCCGGACAGAACGCATTGGCCCTTGGGGTGCAGGCCTTAGCTGGGTGATTTTTGGACGTAGACGCGGGCGGCCAGAGCGCTAGGGGTAGACACCGATGGGGTTGTACGTTAAATTTGCCTAAACCGTAGGCTGCGTTTCTTGTGAGATGCAGGCCGGGAGGAATCCAGGTTCCAGGTATGGGCGAAACTCGAATCAGGCGTATGTTTGATGCAGTCCGGGAGCAGAAGGGTCCCGGACTGATTGTATTTGTGACCGCCGGTTTCCCAGATATGGAGGCCACTTTAGAGTTGGTCCCAGCCCTGGTCGCCGCCGGCGCCGACGCCGTGGAACTGGGAGTGCCCTTCAGCGACCCATTGGCCGAGGGCCCAGTGATCCAAGAGTCCAGTTTTAAGGCATTGCAGAACGGCACCAGCTTGGAAGACTGCCTGACCGCCGCCGAAACCCTTCGCGATAAGATTCCGGAGACCCCGCTGATCTTGATGGGTTATTACAATCCCATCCACACCTATGGACTGGTACCTTTCACCCAGCGGTGCCGACAGGCCGGTGTTGACGGGCTGATCGCCGTGGACCTGCCGGGATTCGAGGCTGCTCCCCTGATCACGGAATGCCGGGAGCGCGACATCTCGATGATTCCGTTGTTGGCGCCAACCAGCACCGATAAGAGCATCAAAGACGCCTGTTCCGGAGCCAGCGGGTTCATCTATTGCATCAGTGTCACTGGGGTTACCGGCGCCCGCGAAATGGTCTCAGGCCGAAGCTTTGAGCTGCTGGATCGGGTGAGGTCCCAAACGAGCCTTCCCCTGGCGGTAGGGTTCGGGATATCCAATCGGACCCACGTGGAAGAGGTGGGCAAAACGGCCGAGGCCGCCGTGGTGGGCAGCGCCCTCATCAGAGTGATGCTTGATTCGCCCAGAGAAGAATTGGTCGAGCGGGCCAGCCGGTTCGTTGCCGAATTAGCGGGGGCACGCTCCAAACCTAGAATGCCCGAGAATGACTGAGGGAGCCCATTGATCGAATGACAGCATGCCGGGGAATAAGGGGCGCGACGACCGCCGACGCCAACACCCAAGAGGCTATTCACGAGGCTACCGCCGAGTTGGTCCAGGCGTTGATCGACGCCAACGGTCTGGAAGAGGACTCGCTGGCCGCCGTATTTTTCACACTGACCCCGGACCTGGATACCGCCTTTGCGGCCACTGCCGCCCGGAGATTGGCCTGGCCGGACGCGCCTCTGATGGACATAACTCAGGTGGTTGTGAAGGGCAGCTTGCCGCACTGTATCAGGATACTTATACTGGTTAATACTGATAAGGAACCAAAGGATCTGGTCTACATATACCTGAAAGGGGCCGAGAGCCTACGCGGTTAGCGCAAGGCAGGCCCCAGATGATGATAGTGAAGGAGCCTCGATGCTGTTGCAGCGGCAGGCTCCGTTAGTGGTGTGGTATCTCGTTATAAGGTCTGTCCCAGTTCCTCCTTAAAGACCAAACGGGATATGAATCAGTCCACGGATCAAAAGGTGGGTTCAGAAATGATTGTAGTAATGGCGCCAGGCACCGCTAAAATCGACCTGGACAATATCAAAGAGCGGATCGAGTCTCGCGGGTTGAGGGCCCAGATCAATACCGGGGCCGAGAGGACCGTCATCGGCGTTATGGGGTCCATACCCGCGGACTTCAAAGATGAGATGGAGTTGATGAACGGGGTTGACGAGGTCGTCATGATCTCGAAGCCCTATAAATTGGCCAGCAGGGAATTCCATCCTGATGACACGATCATAAAGGTTGGCGACGCCGTGATCGGCGGACCCGACCCCGTAATAATGGCCGGACCTTGCTCCGTTGAAGACGAAGAGCAGATGGTCTCAACGGCCAAAGCGGTGAAAGCCGCCGGCGCCACGATCTTGCGGGGCGGTGCATTCAAGCCCAGGACTTCTCCCTACAGCTTCCGCGGTATGGGCGAAGACGGCCTGAAACTTCTCCAACTGGCCAAGCAGGAAACCGGCCTGCCTATCATTACCGAGGTCATGGCCACGTCCGATGTGGAGACCGTCGCAAAGTACGCCGACATACTGCAGATCGGCGCCCGGAACATGCAGAACTACAATCTGCTGGACGAGGTAGGACTGATCGGGAAGCCGGTCATGGTGAAGCGCGGCCTGTCCGCATCATACGAAGAATGGCTGCTGGCCGCCGAATACGTTATGGCCGGTGGCAATGAACAAGTGATTCTCTGTGAAAGAGGCGTCCGCGGGTTCGAGACCTTCACTCGGTTCACGCTGGACGTGGCCGCCGTGCCGGTGATCAAGCGGCTCAGCCACCTGCCCATAGTGGCCGACCCCAGTCACAGCACCGGAAAATGGTACCTGGTTACCCCCGTCGCCCTGGCTTCGGTTGCCGCCGGAGCTCACGGACTGCTGATCGAGGTCCATCCCAATCCGGACCAGGCGAAATGCGACGGACCCCAGTCCCTCACCTTTGAGAACTTCGACATCTTGATGGATCAGGTCCATGCCATTGCTTCAGTGAGGAAACAACCGGTTTCCACCAGCTAACGCGGGCCGGGAACAAGGTTCGAATCGTAGGGGAGGGCTAATGCCCTCCCTTTTTTATTGCCCGGAATACTGGAGTTTGACTGAGTGGTACCCGGCGGGCGTAGGCGCCGGTTTTCAACCGGCTCATCTACGGGGAGGCCAAATCGGTCGAGAGAAACCATAACGGCCTTACATGGTTGCCAGGGCTCGGGACCTGAAATTGTTTTACCAGCAGCCTGGCGGGTTAAAAACCCGCGCCTACGGTAGTTGGTTTGTTGATAATGGCGTCTTCTCAATCATAGTTCGATGGTTATTTGTGACCAATGGCACTGAAGATCAAGGCCAAGGCGCACTGGGTCGTGAGGCGGGCCCGCTAGTATCATTGCCAAACGGAATAGTAATAATAGAGATAGCACAGTATTGATAATCACGATACTTGTGCGTAATCTCTATTACGAGACAAGGATGTTAAGCGATAGACCCGGCCTATCAGCACCAAAGGAAATTGCCGACTTGGTATAGGGCTAGACCTAACTATACTTCGAACCAGACCCGCTGACCGACCCATTTAATCACCGCCTGCAACAGGGTCCAGCGAAGCGAATACATTGGGAGGAAATGCATGACCGTGGAGATCACCACCCTCGAGCAGCCCATAGATGCGATGTATCTGATTCATAAAGCCCTGAGAGGCGAGGCCGGCCGGACGGTCGAGCTCGCCAAGCATCTGGAAACCGGATGTAGTTTGCAGGCATTCAAGTTGGCATTCACCGCTTGGGCCACCGCCATCATGTATCACGGCGAGAAAGAAGTGGGTACAGCGATGACCAAGTCGGTCGACGCGACCCGCTGCTCCGCCGCCCATGACCCAGTCGAACGGGTCAAATGGGCCCTCCTGGAGAAAGAAGACGAAGAGTATGCCCGGCTCCTCGACGGCGTTCTGGTAGTGATGACCGTGCTGGAGGAAGACATCGGGGCCACCAGCGTCATCTCCCGCACCCAGCAACACCTCTACGGCCAAGTGGTCGCCCTTCGCGTTGCCCAGGAAGACCACCTGGAAACCGAAGAAGCCATGATTATCTCCCTGCTTCGAGAAAACCTCTCCCCGGAATGCCAGCTTAAGGTCGTAGGCGCTCTGCTTATCGACCAAGAAGCCGACGACCGGCATTGGGTCATCGAATGGATCTCCCAAGACCTTACCCTCAAAGAGAACGAATTACTTTTCGGAATGGAGTCCCGGATCGAACAACTGCAACCCGTGGCTTAACCGGTCCCAAAGTCCAGAATCTTCGGAGGGTGAGGAAATGACAGCAGAAAATATCCACAGACTAGAAGACCCCATCGACGTCATGCCGTTGATGCACAAGGCATTTCGGTCGGTATCGGACCGGACCGAAGCTATGGCCGCCAATGCAGCGACATTTGAAGACATCGCCGATTTGAACGAGGCGTTCGGCTACTGGGTGAAGCAGCTTCTGTACCATGCCGCCGTCGAAGATGAGGTGATGACCGGTCCACTCAAGGACATCCAGCCGGCTCGGGACAACGAGACCGAGCATACCGAATTGGCGGGCAAGGCCGGCGATCTGGTCAGTTTCATCGCCATGGGAAATGCCGCCGGACTCGAAGAAAGCGTCCGAGAAGCGGCTTTCTCTCTGGAAGAAGAACAGCATCTGGCGCTTGAAGCAAAATTCCATGAGGTGGAGACGGCCTTGAAAGATGTCCTGGGCGAGAAGAAAGTGATCGCCCGGACCATCTGCCACATCCACAGCCGGCTCATCGGAGTGCGCATCTTGGAGTTGGACCACTTTGAGAATGAAGAAGCCTTTGTGATCTCCCTGGTGCGAGATGAGATGGACGAAGCTCAGCAGCTCGGTATCGTCCGCTGGTTGCTGATCGACGAGTTTGCCGAAGACCCCCGCTGGATCATCGACTGGATCTACTCGGAACTGGACCGGGAGGACCAAGCCCTACTGAAAGACCTGGAGAACCGGTTCCAGGGAGCGGTGGCCCAGCCCGCATAACCCACCCGGCGCCTCATAGATATGAAAAAGGCCGCGAGTTAGAACGCGGCCTTTTTCTTTGCCCAAAACATTGGTGTTTTAAAAACGTAGGGGCGGGATTCTAACCCGCTCTGCCACGCGTAAACCACACTCCAACCGGAGAAGACTTTCGTCGGTCGATTTATCCTCTCCAGCGATCGATTCGACCACCGCGGTGGCAAAGGAACAGGGCAGGTTGGAAACCTGCCCCTACGTGCTTGCCTGCGATGAACCCCGCCAGCTAAACCAATACCGGTTCCGTGTTCTTGCGGTAGATCTGGAAGCGGTGGCGGGTGGTGTCTGCGATGATTACCCGGTTATTCCGGGCGATCCTCACGGCGCAGGGCGCCCATAAGACCCGCTCCGGGGTGAAGTTCTGGATGCCGTTGCGCTGCTTGATCATGTCGGGGTTGGACCTGAGTTTGGCGATGCCCATGTTGGAGAGATGTCCGTCCCCCGTGAACTCGGTGATGAACCGGCCCTCCGGCGTCAGCACCTGCACGCGGTTGTTCAGCCAATCGGCGATGTAGATGTCGCCGTCTTCGTCTACGCAGACGCCCGTTGGACGGTTGAACTGGCCGACAGGGGCGTCGGAGTAGGTGATCCCGCCCTTGACCCGAGCGTTGGTGGTGTCGCCACCAGTGCCCGGAGTGCCGAAACTAGCCAGCCACTTGCCGTCTGACGTGAACGACTGGACGCGGTCGTTGCGCCAGTCAGCGACGAATACGTTGTCATCGCCGTCCAGGCACATCCCCCAGGGCAGATTGAACTGTCCATCGCCCGACCCGGCGGAACCGAATCTGCCTAGGAACTTGCCATCCAGATCGAACTTTTGCACCCGGTTGTTACGGCTGTCCACAATGTATAGCGTATTGTCTTGGCCGACGGCGATGCCGGCTGGCCGGTCTGTCTCCCCGTCTCCGGAGCCGTGGGTCCCCCAGTGGGAGATGTACTCGCCGTCTTTGTCGTACTTGGTGATGCGGTTCAGCCACTCATCGGTAACGTACACGTTGATGTCTTTGTCCAGGGCGATGCCCATGGGCCAGATGAATTGGCCCGGGCCTTCGCCGTGGGAACCGAAGGTCGAGATGTATTCCTCGCCCTCTTCGCCCAATTTGAAAACGGTCAGACGGGTGCCGTCAGGACGGTCTTCCCGCCCCCGGTTCACGATGTAGGCGGTGTCGTCCTGAGTGATCGCAAAGTCGATGGGATAACGGACTCCGGCGCCCACATGCTCGGCGCGGGCGGCGGTGGATTCGTAGGTGAAAGTCCGGTCGTTTATGCCCAGGAATACGCTGGCCATGGGTCCACCTTTTGTCGTTTTCTTCGGTTTGAGGCGATAGCTAAATCGTGCGGGAGGGGACCGCGTAGTCTTGCAGCTTGTTGTAGATCTGGACCCGCTGGCGCTGAGTGTCGGCGATTATCAGGCGCTGATGGAGCGTATCGAAGACCAGATCGTTGGGCATGGACAGCCGCCACTCGACCTCAGGGTTGGGCACCTCGCGGCGTCGTCTGACCGCGTCGGGGTTGGCCTCGACGGTCATCTTGGCCCAATGCGATAGTTCGCGGGCATCTCCTTGCAGCGTAGTGATGAACCGGCCGTCTGACGCAAACACCTGCACCCGGTTGTTGGACCAATCGCAGACATATACGTCGCCATCGCCGTCGACCGCCACGCCGGACGGGCGGCCCAACTGGCCTCGGCCAGTGCCTTCGCTGCCGAAGGACGCCACGAATTCGCCTTCGGATGTGAATTTCTGGGCCCGGTGGTTCATGTGGTCGGATACATAAATGAAGCCATCGGAATCGGCTGCGATGCCCCACGGGGAGTCCAGCTGGCCTTCTCCGCTGCCGTGCTTACCCCAGGTGGCCAGATGGCCGCCGTCCTTGGTGAGTTTCTGGATGCGGTGGTTGCGGGTGTCGACGATGTAGATGTTGTCTTGGGGGTCGATCAGGATGCCCGAAGGGCCGTCGAATTGACCGTCTGCTTTCCCGGTTTCTCCCCAGAGCTTCAAGAATTTGCCGTCGGCGTCGTAAACGGATACTCGGTTCAGCCATTCGTCGGTCACGTAGACCAGGCCCTGGCTATCGACGGCCACTCCGGCGGGCCAGATGAACTGCCCCGGAGCATCGCCGTATTTGCCGAATTCGGTTATGAGCTCTTCTTCTCCGGACACCCCGCCCAGGACAACTTTGGTGACGCGCACGCCCAAAGCGGTCCGGCTCCAGTGTACGTTGGGAATCATCTCGAAGCCGCGGCTGATCACATAAGAAGCGTTGGCGTCGGCCCCGGTGCCCATGGTCACGGCGCACGGATGCCTGAACCCCGTACCCGAGGCTGCGGACCGGCCAACCGCATGGCTGAAGTCGTATACCCTGCCTGCTGCTATCAGTGTCTGCATTATCTATCCTTGCGCTGTTCCAGTGAGAGAGAACGGACCCTTCTCCCGCGCCGGGAGAAGGGTAGGATGAGGGCGCTATCAGTGATGAACAATTACTGCCCTAAAGAAAGCGGGGCGCCTGGAATTCGCCTTTGACTATGGGCTTGGCGTCCAGGCCTAGCCAGTCCTCTATTACCGTGGTGTAAAGGCCCCGGAAGTCCATATTGGGCACCAAGTCTCCCTGCTGCAGGTCTCCGGGCTTTATGGACGGGAACTCGCCGTACTGCCCACCCTTGACGGCGTCGCCGATGACGAACGCAGCGCCGGCAGCGCCGTGATCGGTGCCGGAGCCGTTGTCACGGACCCGCCTGCCGAATTCGGAGAACATCAAAACGATGACGTTGTCCGCCGCGTCGTGCTCCCGGAGGTCTGCGTAGAAGTCGTCCAACGCCTGTGATACATCGGTCCATAGCGTGGCGTGCATGTCCGGCTGCTTGGCGTGGCTATCGAAGCTGCCGTGGTCGCAGTAGAAGATGCGGGTGCCGAGCCCAGCTTGATGGATCTGGGAGATTCCTTTAAGTTTCCGGGCGATGGTGGTATCCGCGTATTCGATGCTTGATGAGTAGTTTTCCGGGGCGACCTTCAAGATGTCGGCGCCCTTCATGGCCTCAAGCCCGGTCTGGCCGAGGTATTCGGTCACGACATCGTTTCCCATCTCCGGGGCGTACATCCGGGAGAAGCGGTCCAGTATCTGTTCCCGCTGCTTCTCTCCGGTGATGCCGGTCAGCAGCCCGTATGACTCCAAGTCGTCCACGCAGGCCACCGGAACGCCCGGCAGGACCAGCGCCCGGAAAAGGCTGGGGCCGAAACTGACGGTGGTGACGATGTTTTCCTTATTGGGGTCGATGTCTCTGGTGGCCAGTCCGAGCCAGCCTTCGGTGCCCAGGGTCTCTGGCTCACAGGTGTGCCAGATGTCCATGGAGCGGAAGTGGGACCGCGGCGAGTCGGGGTATCCGATGCCGTGGATGATGGCCATATTGCCCTCGTCGTACATGTCCTTCAACAGGCCCATGGCCGGGTTCAGGCCGAGACCACCGTCGATGGGCAATACCTGGTCTTCGGCAAAGGCGACCGCCTTGCGGTTGTCATGGTAGAGCCCGTCGGTATAGGGAACGACCGTGTTCATGTAGTCGTTGCCCCCGGAGAGCTGCAGCACAACCAGGACCGGGTCTTTCTTGTTGGTAGCCATTACTTTCTCCTAACAGTCGGACTTAGCAGTATTGGAATTCTTTGACCGAAGCGATCAGTTGGAGCAATTCGCCCACTTTCGCGGTCGACGCGGCGGCGTCTTTCTCGGTGTCCCAGGTCAGTTCGCCGTTCTGGGAGGCGTGCTCCACCAGTTGTTGGAGAGTGGCGGCGCCCGCCTTGACCGGCCCGACCAATTCCAGGCACTGGTCCACCAGTTCCTCAGGCCCCAGATTCCCCTGGGCTTGCAGCCGCTCGACGATCCGCTTTACGCCGGGCTTGCTGGTGTCGCCCAGCATATCTGCGACGAAATTGATTCTTTTCATGAGCGAACCGCTGTTGATCCACTCAACGCCGGTGTGCCAACCCTCCACGCTGGGCGGGTTTAACAACTCTTGGCCCATGTATCCGGCCTGCTTGGACATGTCGCCAATGCCGGGAGGGGGCAACTTGTCCTGGCCCACCAGGCGCAGGGTGCCCACCACCACTTCGGCGGGACTCTTGATCTTGGTGTAGCGCGCTTCTTTAAAGAAGTCGGAGAGGAACAGCACCCGCAGGACCGAGCGGATGTCGTAATTGGACTCGGTGAAGGTTTTCGCCAGTAATTCGATGGCTTCGGGGTCTTTGGGCGGCGTCACCGACCAAGCGGGGACCTGAGGCTCATCGGCAACGAAGAAATTGTAGAGATGCCGGGCGATGAACTCGGCCGTGGCCGGCTGCCGGCAGATGATGTCAATGATGTCTTCGCCGTTGAAGTTCCCGGTCTCGCCTAAGAACGTCTTCTCGCCCTGGTCGTGGTCTTCATCCTGGTACTCGAAAGACCAGTCGAACCGGCTGTAGTAGTTCCGGGGTGGGACCGTGGCGATGGTCCAACCGGTGAAGGCCCTGGAGCACTCGTAAACGTCTTCTTCAGAGTAGTTGCCTACGCCCATGCTGAAGAGTTCCAGCAGTTCCCGGCCCCAATTCTCATTCACGCCGGTCTCGTGGTTGTCGCAGTTGTCCAGCCAATAAATCATGGCGGGGTTCTGCGCAAGGGCCACCAGCATATCCCGGTAGTTGCCCATTCCATTCTCTCGGAACATGTCTACCTGGGCGATCAACTCGTGCCAATGGTCAACCTTGGATTGGCCGGTGGCGAAGATCTGATGCCAGAAGAGCACCATCTTCTCTTCCAGAGGCAACTCGGTGTGCATCATGTCGTAGAGCCAGGCTGACCCACCCATGCCGGGAGAAGTAACCGGGCGGCGGAAGCCTGGGTGATAGCGGAGGAATAATTCCCGGTCGGCTCGCGCTCCGTCAGGGTTCAGAAGCTCCTCGACCGTCGCCTCATACCCCTTGGCGGCCCGGCGTTCCAACTCGTCCCGGTCAGCGCCGAACCCGGCGCGCCGCATGAGGTGGGCCATTAGGTCAATGCTTTCCTTCGTCGCTGTGCTCATTGCGCTTATGGTGGTCATCGCATCAACTCCGGAACGTCTATTTTTTGGAAAGAGCGGTCGAATCCAGGTGTGCTACACCGGGTTCGACGTAATAGTTATTATTGGTGCCCATTTTCCTAGCCGATGGGCGGCATGTCAACCTTAATCACGAGCAATGTGGGCATGCGTTACGTTTCCTAGAGTCCCGCTTTCCCCGCCGCTTTGCGCATCGAGTCCAGATAGGCGTCGCTGGAGTTCTGGATCAAGGCTTGAACCGTGCCGTGGAAGTATTGGACGCCTAGGTCCAGGAACTTGGGCACCAGATTCTCGGGGCAGCTGACCCCGGCAACGCGGCCGGCCTGGCGGATGATCTCCACTCCTCGCTCCATCACTTCTTGGACCTCGGGGTGGGTCTGCTGCCCGACGAAGCCCATGGACTGGGACAGGTCGCCCGAGCCGATGAAAAACACATCCACACCCTCCACTTGGACCATGGATTCCAGGTTCTCGATGGCTTCGACCTCTTCCAGCATCAAGCAGACCAGGGTGTTTTTGTTGGCCTCCTCCGCGTAGTCTCCCGTGGAGCCCGAAAAGCCGTACCCGGCGGGGCGGCTGCGGCTGAAGATGCCCCGCGTGCCCAGGGGATAGTACTTGACCGCCTCGACGGCGTTCTGGGCCTCTTCGGCCGTATTTACATGAGGGACCTGGACGCCCCAGGCGCCGCGGTCCAAGAAGGGGCAGATGAACTCCAACTCGTTGCCGATGGGGCGTACTATCGGGGCCATTCCCGTCAGTTCCGCGGCCCGGATCATGTCTTCCGAATTGTCGACTGTGATGGAGCCGTGCTCGTTGTCGATCAATATCCAGTCGTAGCCCAGGCACCCCAGCATCTCAACCACGGTGGCCGATGGAAAGGTGATCATGGTGCCAAAGACCGCTTTTCCGTCATTCAATTTCTGTTTGAGGGTATTCTCCCGCATCTAAACTCTCCGATCATGCCGCGCCTGATTTTGACCGGAGTATACTACGCCCGGCTTGATGGAGCGCCCGAAATTTTCGATGCCAGGTAGGAAATTCGCGCGATTATCATTCTTCCGGCCAATGAGTTATCCTGGGAGTCTTGCTTTCCGGGACTCGGATAATTCTCGGATCCGTTATTTCCGCCAATGGAGAGAATGAATGCCAAAGCCGATCAACAATTTTATGCCCGAAGACTTGGAGTTCCAGATGTTCGTTCTAGACGAGCATGCTGACGAACTACTAGCCAAAGGCAAAGACGTATTAAAGCTCACGATCGGAGTTTCCGAACTTCCGACACCCCAACCCGTTTTAGACCGCATCTTTGATGTGTTGGGCGATCCTGATTTTGTCCGCCGTGTCTATCCCGAAGGATTGCCGGAACTTCGTGAGGCGATCGCAGCCCATTACAACAAAAAATACGGGGCGGACGTCACCAAGGACAATCTGATCGTCAGCACCGGGACCTCCCCCATATTTCGGAATCTCTTTCAGCTAGTGGCCGGCGAGGGACGAGAGATACTATTGCCGCGTCCCTACTACGCCCTCTATGTGTATTGCGCCACATTGGCCGGCGCCACTATCAAGTTCTACGACATCGACCCCGTGTCCATGCGGGTAGACATGGATTCTTTCCGCAAGAACTTCTCGCCAGAACGAACCGCCCTGGTAGTGGTGAATTCGCCGGGCAATCCGCTTGGCAACATAGTGAACCCTGATGAGCTCCGCGAGATGTATGACATCGTCGACCGCCAAGCCTACGTTTTGAACGACGAGATATATAACAATTGCATGTTCTATGAAGATTTCCGGTCCCCGTTGGACCTGCTCCCCGAATACAACGAAATAACGATCGTGACCAACAGTTTCTCAAAGGGATTCCGGATGTACACGAAGCGGGTTGGCTTCGCGATCCTGCCCCTGGAACTCCAGGCCAACCTGAGGGTGATGCAACAACACACGCTACTTTGCACTGACCCGTGCTATCAGTACGGCATGATCGCCGCCCTTGATGACGATGAAAGCCCGGTGGAGTTGGCAGGAATCTACAAGGGAAGGGCCGAGTACACGACCCAGCAGCTATTGAAAACCGGGTGCGAGCCCGTAGCCGCCGAAGGTGGTTTTTATGCCGTGTTGCGGTGTAAAGGCTGGAATCATGACCACGGATTCGACTCTTCCAAAGAGTTGGCTCACGATATTCTCAAGAAAGCGCATGTGGCAGTAGTCCCAGGGACCGACTTTGGCATACCACACGACCTAAGGTTGGCTTTCTGCAATGCCCGTTATGACGAGGGCATCGACCGGCTGAGGAGCTATTTCTCCTCTGAGGTGTAGCCGGACTCCGCACGGTTTACACACCAGCGATGCCGGGGGCGCGATAGCGAAATTGCATCCGCGAAGCACAAGAGTATACTATGCTGCACATTGGGAAGGGCCGGGCTGATTTAATGGGTGTCAAGCTAAGTGTTTTTCATGGCGGAAAATCGCAAATTGCGTCTACACCCACCCATTGTTATAACGAAGATTATCCCGAAAGGCGATAGTTTGGGATATACTAGGCGGCACGTAATCAAGCTCGATCTGGCCTATTAAATTTGGGGGTGCGATATGTTCCCAGAGGTCACACTGGTAACGGCCACTCGCGAAGATATTCAGCGGATGGCTGATTGGCTGAATGATCCTGAGGTTAACGCGGTCTGGTACGGTGTTGGAGAGGACGGCAAACCCCTGCACACCAGCTACACCCCGGAAGCGGTCCTAGCCGGTGGCGAATCGGAATGGGACCACGTCTTTAGTGATGAGAACCGCACGATCTACTCCGTTTACAGCGAAGCCGGGGAGCACATCGGCGAAGGGCAGCTGGTGGTCGAATGGCCGCTGCTGGAAGCCAGGGCCGACCTTCTGATAGGCCGTAAAGACCTTTGGCATCATCATTACGGCACCAGCGCGCTAATCGGACTGTTGGACCACGCATTCGGTCCTCTGGGGCTCCACCGTGTGTGGGTGGATATCCCCGAATACAACGAGCCCGGACTGCAGATGGTCCAGCACATTGGGTTCGTGATGGAAGGGCATATGCGTAAGACCCACCCCAAGAATAACGAATGGTTCGACTCATCCGTCCTCGGCCTTCTATCCGATGAATATCCAAGGCGCCGCGCCAAGCTGATGGAGACAGCGGTCACCTAGGCTTCGAGAAAGCGTCAGGCCCCTTCATTGATCTCCGGGATTACAGGGATCACCGGCAAGGCAAACCGGAAGGCGAAACTGAATATTCGGAGGGACCAGTAATGCCAGTAATCACCATTAACGGACCCATTGGATGCGGGGCGGTAACCATTGGCCAGATGGTGGCCGAACAGTTGCAACTTAACTTTGTCGACCGCTTGTTCTTCACCGAAGCGGCGCGGATCGTCGGCACCCCCGTAGGCACACTCATCGCCAAGGAACAGCGCGTAGACCGGTTCCGTGACCGGCTGGGCCGGTTCGTCCAGACCATGTTGGAGCGCTCTGCCATGTCGGGCGTGAGCGGCGAACCGTACTTTGGCCGAGGGATAGAGAACCTGCCGCCAGAGACCTATATGGACCTCACCGGCAAAGGGGGCGGAGTGGCCCAGAAGCTGGATGACAAGACCTTCATCGAAGCCATGACCAAAGTGGCGCATGACCTTCACGCCCAGGGGGATGCCGTGATCATCGGCCGCGGCGCCAACCACATCCTGGCCAACGCAGAACATACCCTGCATGTCGGTCTACTTGCCCCAATGGATGTACGGGTAAACACGCTTATGGACCGGGAGCACTTCGAAAAGGAAGAAGCCCAGGTCCACGTTGAAGAACTGGAACGGGCCAGAGAAGATTTCATGCTGAAATTCTGGAAGGTGCATCCCAACGAGGCTTCGCATTACCACATGATGCTAAACATGGGCAAGATGAACCCCAAGACCGCTGCGGAGGTAATCGCTCACGCGGCAGGCGACCTGACTTCTTGACCTTAGGCGGGGCAATCTGGATACTTAAAGATAGGGGAACGGGTGTCACCCGTTCCCCTATCTTTATATCGGCTGAATCGGTGGCCCCCGGATGGGAATCATTCAAGTGGTAGGCCATTAATTGTTCCCCTTTTCCGACGCTAGCGTCCATCACCGGACATTTCCCTACGTAAACGCAGGCTTGATTGCCGTCAGTGTGCTGGTGTTCCTCTACGAGATGACCGTGGGCGGCTTGGGAGTCCTCACCGGCGGCGGGGGGGTGGACTTGGACGTATTCTTTTTCAAATGGGGCTTCATCGCCGATGAGTTGACCTCCGGGACCGCCTTTGAAGGGCTGAACACCAGGTTCGGTACGCAGAACATCGAAACGCCGGTGCATACCGTGTTCACCATCTTCACCTCGATGTTCATCCACGGCGGATTCATGCATCTGGCCGGCAATATGATGTTCCTGTGGGTGTTTGGCGACAACATCGAAGACCGGCTGGGGCACCTGAAATATTTGGTGTTCTATCTGGTGGCCGGGGTCGCGGCCACCCTGAGCCAGTGGGTGATCAACACCGATTCTCAGGTCCCATTGATCGGCGCCAGCGGAGCGATATCCGGCGTGTTGGGCGCCTACCTGGTGATCTACCCCAACAATAGGGTCAAAGCCCTGATCATCTTCTACCTGATCACGGTGGTGGAGATGCGGGCCATGTGGATCTTGGGGGCCTGGTTCGTCTGGCAGTTGATCCAAGGGAGCCTGTCATTGGGCATGTCAGACTCGGTTAGCGTTGCGTTCTTCGCCCATATCGGCGGATTCGTGGCTGGCATGTTGTTGGCAGTGGCGTATAAATTGGTCTTAAGGGAACCCCTGTTGCCAAGAAGTTCGCGCACTCAGCCGTGGGACCATTGGTATCAAGCAGGGCGGCCCAGGGACTGACCGACGGGGCGGGCCGGGGTGCTCAGGCCGGTGCTACTCGATGCTGAAGGCTACTTTCATGGCCGATATCTGTGCCAGTTGGGTATAGAACGGCGGCAGGCCCATTATCACCGAGCGAAACTCCTCTACCGTTCCTTCAAGAGGCGGATTGTAGTACTGGAAATTGGTTGGGAATATCTGCGGAACAGGTCCCTCCATGGTGGAGCCGTAGGCCCCAAGAGTCATGATCGTAGTCGAGTCCTTTGGATTGGGGGCGTAGAGGAAAACAAATGTCCCGTACTTGGGATGGGTTAGATATTCCGTTGCCGATTGCCGTGTATCTTTGTCGTCCATCAACCCGTGCCTGGTGATGGCGTAAGACTGGGTCACATTCATGAATGCCGTGTGGACCGGACTGAGATCAAATCTATCCGCGAGACACAATATTACATTGCCGAAGGGGTCCAAGAGCGCGACGGCGTTTTTCGCTTCTGGCGCGGAGTCTTTGACCAAAGTCAGAAGCTCATAAAGCTGGGCGCCCGGCAGGCGTGATTTCGGTGTCTTTGATCGGAAAGCACCGTCGTAGACCGATCGAAACCGAGTTTTGACCGGTGAGTTGTCGGGCAATTTCGCCGGGTCGCTTAACCCGCTGGGCGGCAATCCGGATTCAGAACTGGTGGTCCGGACCTTATCCAAACTTGCCTGGAAAATGTCGCTACACCCCACAAGCCTCTGGGCGCTAACGGCGGTCTCGCGAAAGACAACGTCAGGCCCTCCGACGTATTTCCGGACGTAGGTCCCGGGGTCTTGGCCTTTCTCCCCGCAGGCGTAATAGCCGAATTTCAATTCGGCCAGACCACGCAGAGCTGGCGGCACATCGTTGAAGTTGATTCCGGCAAAATCATCGATGGCCACCACGCCGACATTGAATCCAGCGGTCAACAATGTCCCGGTACACATGGCGCATGGGTCCAGGGAAGTTACGACGGTTAATTCACTAGGTCCCGGCAGTCCCAGTTTGTCTTTGTTGGCGTAATACCAATAGACAAGCTGACGCTCGCCGTGAGCGGTCGGGTCGTAGGTGAACGTCTTATCAGAATCGGCCAGCGGCTTCAGAACATTGTTGTGCATCGCCTGGGCCACGCGTCCCGTGGTTGGCCGCGATCTGGACGTATCGGTCGACATCGCGGGCGGGGTCGATGACGATACAACGTCCGGACTGTTCAGAGCCGACCACGTAGCTGTTGTTGGACAGGCTCTCGATTCGTACTAGTTCCACAAACATGACGATTCACCTCCGCTGCGAGCGCTGAGTCCCTTGCCGATCGGGCGATATATGGCGCCCATTGTATACCGCCGGTGACCAATGGCGTCTGGGACCAGCCTTCTAGCTTTAGATCGAGGTGATGATGTTTTTGTACGGCTTGGTCTGCAGCTCCCAGGTATTGTTGGCCGCGTCGAACTTGGAGTTGACGAATACCCGCCAGTTGGCGTCGTCCAAGTCAGGGTAGTCCGACCGGTAGTAGTAGCCCGGCCAACGGGTCTCCTTACGGTGCAGCAGATGCCTCAGGTGGGCCTCGCCCACCCAAGTCCGGTGGACCACTTCCCAGCACCGCATCAGTTCGTGCCGGTTGCGGGCGGCGAGATGGGCCAGGTCTTCCCGGAACATCTCGATCAGTTCGATGCCCCTCTCGAGGGTTGGGTCGTTGGTGGTGTATCCCACGGAGGCGCCAGCTCCATATTCATCCATGATCTTTTGGAGCCGGACCAGCGCCTGTTTCGGCGTCATATAGTTGGGGTTTATCTCTTCCGATGAGCTTGCGCCCTTGTGCTTTTCAAAGGTTTCCAACGGTGCCCAGATGGCTTCCTGGATACTCTTGACGTCGGCGTCGCTCACGTTCGAGGCGTCTGGGTTGTCGGCCAGGAAGTTGATGGCCGACTTGGCAGCGATACGGCCCTCAGTGAAGGAGCCGGAGGAGAATTTGTGCGGCGCGGCGCCCACTCCGTCCCCGGCGGCGAACAGGCCATTGATGGTCGTCATTCGGTTGTATCCCCAGAAATACTCTCCGGTCGCGATGTCTTCGGGACCGCTGACCCACGCACCCGCTTCGCCGGAGTGGGAGCCCATGATGTAGGGTTCGGCCAGCACGACCTCGGTCGGCGTGTCTTCGGGCGCTATGTTCTGGGCCGCCCAGGTCAACGCCTGGGAGATGGTCATGTCCAGGAAGTCTTCCCAGGCCTCGTCACGGACCTTGTCCATCTTGGCCGGGTCGCCTTCAGCCAACTTCTGCATCGCAATGTCAGTCCGCATGTACATGGGTCCGAGGCCTTCTTTGATGTCCATGAACATCTGGTGGTTCCGCAGCGGCGTGGGCGTGGGGATCGCGGAGCCGTAGGGCTCGTACTTCTTCAGCTCGTCGGCCCGGGTAACGGTGTAATCTTCGCCCTTGGCATTGAGCACCTGGGCGTGAAAATACTGGAACCACATGCCCACGGGCCCATAGCCGTCTTTGAAGCGGGTGGGCACGAACCGGTGCTCCATCTGGGTCATTTCAGTGCCGATGGGGATCATGAGGCCGTAGGCGGCCCCGGTGGCGAACACCGAGTACCAGGTCCGTCCCAACCCTTCGCCCACAGACCGGGGACGAAAGACGTTGGAGGCTCCGCCACAGGTGATGATGACGGCCTTGGACTTAAATACATAGATCTTGTTCTCTCGAACGGCGAACCCCATCGCGCCCGCGATCTTCTGGGGGTCGTCGGCGTCGGTCAGCAGATGGGTGACCGAGACACGTTCGTAAAGATTTTCGGGCCCGATGGCTTTTCGGGCCGGTTCGGCGGCGACGGGTTTGATGGACTCCCCGTGGATCGGGATCTGCCACCGGCCGATGCGTTCGTATTCGCCGTTTTCCTTCTTCCAGATGGGCAGTCCCCACTCCTCCAGGAGGTGGACCGAGTTATCGACGTGGCGGCCCACGTCGTAGACTAGGTCTTCCCGCGCCAGGCCCATCATGTCGTTCACTACATAATTGGTGTAGTCCTCCGGCGTGTTCCAGCCGTAGCGCTGGCCCATATAGCAGTTGATTGCGGAGAGGCCTTCTCCGGTGGCGCCGCTCCTTTCGATGGCAGCTTTTTCCACCATGACTACTTTAAGGTCGCCGCTCCAGAATTTGGACTCAAATGCCGCGCCGCAGCCGGACATTCCTCCGCCGATGATGAGGAGGTCGCATTCAATGGTTTCTGTCGTAGGAAGTGTCATTCCGGTTTACTCCGAGTTGTGGGTTGTCAGATCAGTTGATGGCTGTTAATTGGGCGTGGGCAGTTTGTCGACACCCAGCCACAACGAATCGCCGGCCAGGCTCTGGTTCTTGACGTCGTTCTTACTGTCTTCGGTGAATCCCTCATAAAGGACCACAGAGCCAGCAGGCTTGGTCCGCGATTGGTAGGTGAACTCGAATTTCCGCCCGTCCCGGAAGTTCACTTCCCAGCGCAGCCCGTCCTCGGTCCGGTGTGGCTGGACTGAGGCTCCCATGGGGATGAAGTCGGCATACCCACGGACGTGCAGGGCTTCCGTCGGGCAGAGTTTGACGCAGGCGTAGCACTCGGAGCACATCTCCGGTTCCTGATTGATCCCCTTGTTGGTTGCTTCGTCCAAGACCATCAGGTCGTTGGGGCAGATATAAACGCAGAGCGGGCCTTCATGCTCGTCCTGGCAGGCGTTACATGCATTTGGGTCTACGTATGTAGGCATTCTCGTTCTCCTCTTGGCCGTACTTTCGATTCGATTCTCAGATTTTTAGGCTAAAAAAATCCCCGCTGTCTAACGAGCGGGGGACTTAAAATCACACAAGCTGATGCTCACTACACCTACAACCGTCCAGGGTAGGTAAGGAGAAAACCGGCGACCGGTTCTCCATGTATTCCGGCGTGACAAATGCCGAACCGGAATTGTATCTGTCGGCGCATTCCTTGACGATTTCCAAGATCTCTGACCTCAATGTAGTTGCCGCCGGCTCCTGCCCGCCATCGATGATCTTGCGGATGACGGTGCCCGCCAAGTCTTGTTTCTGGTCCCGGTGGCCGCAGATGCCTTCGTAGGCGACTCCCTGGCATACCGGGCAGTACCACCATTCAAGGGTAAGTATGGATTTTATTCCCAGGTCTGGCAAACTTTCGAACACCTTGTGCGCCGCATATGTATCGTAGTAATTCCCCACGCCTGCGTGGTCCCGGCCGAACATGTGATGGGTGCAACCCAGGTTCTTGCGGACGATGGCGTGAAACACGGCCTCCCGCGGTCCGGCGTAGCGCATGTCCCACATCAGCGTGGAAGTCTCATGGATGTGGGGCAAGAAGAACCCGGACTCTCTCAGCCGGTGATGGGCCAAAACGATGGCCTCATCGATATAGTCGCCGGGTTTTTTCTCTCCGATAACGGCGCTGACAAGGATACCATCGGCCTCGGATGAAAGCAAAGCTCCCTTCATCATCCATTCGTGGCCCACGTGCGGAACGTTGCGGGTCTGGTGGGCCACCGCTTTGCTCCAACCCAACTCCGCGAAGCGTTGGCGCAACTGGCGCGGCGTCTTCCAAAACTGGTCGAAGGGCCGGTTGATGACCGGCGGGTTAACCAGGGTGATTGGGCCGCCGAGGAATGTGTCTTCCAGTCCCAGGGTCCGCAGCACGCCCGGATGTTCCCGGTCCGTGGTCCCGTAGACGTGTTGGGCCATCGATTCCAGGTCGTAGGAGAATGCCTCGGTCACCTCCAGCACGGCCAGCGCCTGGTCTTGGTAGGTGAGCAAGACTGAAGATCCTTGGGTTATTCCAACATCGGTCATCGCCTGGCGGGAGATGTCGAGGACGATGGGGATACTCCAGACTAGACCGCTGGTCAATGTCATGTTCTTGACCACGGAATCCACTTCGGAGCGAACCATAAACCCGTCGAGGGGAGAGAAGAAGCCATAAGCCAGGTTGATCACTTCCCGGACGATGCTGTCGCGCACGGGGAGCCGAGGGAGGCCGGCGGCCATGTGGGCGGCGTCGGCGGGAGCGGCGATACGTTCGATCAGCTGGCCGCCGTGAGGGGAGAGGGTGTTGTCTACTGCCATGGATCAGTTCCCGATTGGATACGGTCCGGACCCGGACCTACTATAAAGGAAGAGGGTTAGTGCCGGCGGACCGGTAATGGCGCCGCTGCCGAGATTGGATGGGTTAGGAGCCGCTTACCGTGCACCCATGGCTAGCGGTGGTTGCCATCACGATGATGCCGATCAAGAAGAGAACGATGAATGCCCGCTGGGCGCGTAGTCTGGGAAAGCGCATCCTTAAATATCACTCCGGTGCCGTATTGCCCAAGGGGAGCCGACCGGTCATCCCCGAATCGCGTTCGGAGTATATCTCAACTGGCGCTGGGCAGTACAGTTCTTGGTCTGGCGGGAAGCATTTAATTGTCATAAGGCGATTCCGGTCACCTCGTGTCCGCCGCCCAGTTACCCCCTACGGAACGGCGATACCGTGGGTAGGTCAGGCGTGGGGCGGCCTCTGGGATTGTGATAATATACGCCCAAGCTTATTTAGGAAATCCACCTAGCAGCGCGGTCTGCGTCGACTCACGCCGAAGCCGTGCCTGCAAAAAACAAAACCTGGAGCGTTAGAATGCTTGACTACAAGCCCAATATGGTTCTTTCCAACGAAGAATTTAACTCGGTCGGCAAGAGCCCCATACGTCACGACGGCGCCGACAAAGTAACCGGGCGCGCCAAGTACGGCGCGGACACCAATATGGCAGGCATGCTCTACGGGAAGATCCTGCGCAGTCCCCACGCTCACGCGGTGATCAAGTCCGTTGACGCCAGCGAGGCCGAGGCACTTCCCGGTGTCTACGCGGTGGTTACCTCCGCCGATTGGCCCGAGACTTCCATGAAGCTGACCGACCTGGCCGAAGGCTCGATCCACAACCTGGGCTTCCTCAGCATGAACATCCTAGCAAGAGGCAAGGCACTATATAAAGGTCACCCCGTAGCCGCGGTGGCCGCCGTCAGCCCTCACGTTGCCGAAGAAGCGATGGCCAAGATCAAGGTGGACTATGAGGTGTTGAAGCCTGTGCTCACCGCCGAGGAAGGCATGAAGGCGGATGCTCCCATCTTGCATGACCGCTTGGCCGCTGTCACCAACCCAGCCCTCCGGCCCGGCGGGCTGCTGGAAGACGACGCCGAGAGCATGCAGACCAATATCTCCAACAGGTTCGAATTCAGCCTGGGCGATGTTGAGCAGGGATTCAAAGACGCCGACATCATCGTTGAGAAAGAAACGACCACCCAAGCGGTGCACCAGGGGTATATCGAGCCCCAGGCCGGCGTGGCCCATTGGCAGACCGACGGCAATGTAACCATTTGGTCTAGCAGCCAAGGTCAGTTCACCGTCCGTGACCAGACCGCCCGCTTCCTGGGCATCCCGGTCTCGCGGGTCAAAGCGATACCCATGGAGATCGGCGGCGGCTTCGGCGCCAAGGGCATCACTTATGTGGAGCCCGTGGCAGCCCTCCTGTCCCGCAAGTCGGGCCGTCCCGTGAAGATCCAGTTGACTCGGATCGAGGTCTTTGAAGGCACCGGCCCCACGTCCGGCACCCAGATCAAGGTCAAGCTGGGCGCGACCAAAGACGGCAAATTGATCGCCGCCGAAGCTGAACTGATCTACGAGGCAGGCGCTTTCCCCGGCTCGCCGGTCACCGCCGGCATCCAGTGCATGATGGGCCAATACGACATTCCAAACGCCCACCTGAAAGCCTTAGACGTGGTCATCAACCGACCCAAGGCCGCGGCCTACCGGGCGCCGGGCGCTCCGGCCTCCGCATTCTGCATGGAGACGGCCATGGACGAACTGGCGGAGAAACTGGGTATGGACCCCTTGGAATTTCGTTTGATGAACAGCGGAAAAGAGGGTTCCCGTCGGGTCACCGGTCCCGTTAACCCATTGGTCGGTTATATCGAGACCCTGCAAGCAGCCAAAGACCATCAGCATTACAACACCAAGCTGGACGGCAAGCTGCGGGGACGCGGAGTTGCATCCGGTTTCTGGGGCAACAACTCCGGACCTGCTTCGGCGGTCGCCGTGGTCAACTCTGACGGCACCGTCAGTTTGACCGAGGGTTCTCCGGACATCGGCGGCAGCCGAGTGGCCATGGCCATGCAATTCGCCGAAGTCCTGGATATCCCGGTTGAAGATGTCAAACCTCAGGTCGGCGACACCGACTCCATCGGTTTCACCTCCAACACCGGCGGTAGCAGCGTCACCTTCAAGACCGGCTGGGCCTGCTATAACGCCGCTCAGAGCGTGAAGCAGCAGATGGTCGAGCGGGCCGCCAAGATCTGGGAGATTCCCAGCGATGACGTGGAGTACAAGGAATCGGTGCTCCAGCACAAGTCGGACCCCGAATTGAAGTTGACCTTTAAGCAGATCGCCGCGCGGATGATTCCCACCGGCGGTCCCATCGTCGGTTCAGCCGGCGTCAACCCTCCCGGCCCCGGCCCGTCCATCGGCGTTCATATAGTGGATGTGGGGGTCGACGTCGAGACCGGCAAGGTGGAGATTCTCCGGTACACCGCCGTCCAGGACGCCGGTAAAGCAATCCACCCGGCCTACGTTGAAGGCCAGATCCAGGGCGGCGCGGTCCAGGGCATCGGCTGGGCACTGAACGAAGAGTACGTGTACAACGACAGCGGCGTCATGCTGAACAGCAGCTTCTTGGACTACCGGATGCCCACGTCGCTGGACCTGCCCATGATCGACACCGTGATCGTGGAGATTGCCAACCCCAATCATCCGTACGGGGTCCGGGGTGTCGGCGAGGTTCCGATAGTGCCTCCCATGGCCGCTATATCCAACGCGATCTACGACGCCATCGGCGTGCGGATGGTCGACCTGCCCATGTCTCCCGACAAGGTCCTGGAGGCTCTCTGGGCCAAAGAGGGTAAGTAAACAGCGATGGCGGAAGTCTGGATCCCGCCCAAGTTGCAACAACTCACCGGCGGCCATCAGCAGGTGCAGGTGGAAGGGACGACCGTGCGCCGGTTGGTCAATAACTTGGAGGCGATGTATCCGGGTATCAAAGAATACCTCATCGACGAGTCTGAGGAGGACCTGATCCCCGGCCTCGCGGTGATAGTCGATGGGGAGGTGAGCGTGTTGGGCATGCTGGAAAAGGTGCAAGAGAACAGTGAAGTGCATTTTCTCCCATCGATTGCCGGAGGCGCCGGCGGCTGATACAGCCTGTCTCGGTTGAAACTAGGCACAGATTTGGCGGGGCCGGCGTTTCCGCTGGCCCCGCCTTTCGGTTACTATCCCAAGGGCTATTAGACAGAGGTACGAGATATGACTCAAGAAGGACCGTTCAGGATGCGCCCCAAACGCAGCCCCCAGGCTGAGCGGGAGGTACGGCGCGACACTCGTCTGCGCCAGGCCCGGACCTGTTACGGCCACCTGGCCGGCGTGGCTGGAGTAGCGCTCATGGAAGAGATGCTGGGGCTGGACTGGTTACAAGAAACACCTGAACCCGTTTCCGGCAACCGGGTCGGCTATTCGCTGACCACCAAGGGACATCAGGAGATGGAGGTGTTGGGAGTGGACATTTCTAGCGCTGCCGCATCTACTGGCAACTTCGCTTTTGGGTGCCTGGACTGGACCGAGCAGGGCCTCCACCTGGGCGGGTCGTTGGGCCGGGCCGTCACAGCCTGTCTATCCGAGCAAGGGTTCGTCGGCCGGACCTCAGGCACTCGGGAAGTCACGTTGAATGGTGGCCCAACTATCTGGTTGGACGGCGGTGCCTCCCGCCGTTAGAATACCCGTGCCCTCGGACCATGATTCAAATCGATGTCATGTGTGGATGTGCTGGTGGGCATGACGTTATCTGGAGTAAAGACCTATGGCGGACCAACTCACCGATTCCCAGCAAAAATGGTACGACTTGGCCGCCGCCCACGCCGACGATTTCGCCAAGCGGGCGGCCCAGCACGACGCTGAGAACTCCTATCCCTTCGAGAACATGGAAGCTCTCAGGGAATCGGGATACACCTCCATGCCCATCCCGGCGGACATGGGCGGCGGGGGAGCGTCCCTCTTGGAAGTCTGCATCGCTCAGAACCGCCTGGCCCAGGGTGACGGCGCCACCGCCCTGGCTGTTAACATGCACTTCGGGCTGCCCTACGTGATGTGCGACCTGATCAAGGCCGGCGACGACCATCCCCGCCCCCTGCTTGAGAAGATCGCCGCCGAGAAGCTGATGGTCTTCGCCGCGGTCACCGACCCCCAAGTGGATTCGTTGAAGGGAATCACCGGCTTGGGCTACACCACGGTCAAGGCCACCAAGACCGACGGCGGCTTCCTGATCAACGGCCGCAAAGCGTTCGCCACCAACAGTCCAGGAGGAGACCTCTTCGCCAGCACCGCCATCTACGACGACCCGGATGAGGGCGAAGTGGCCATGATCTTCATCCTCCCACCGGACACCGAGGGCCTGACTTGCCTGAACGATTGGGACACCATGGGCATGCGGGCCAGCCAGAGCCATAGTTGGACACTGGAGAATGTGTTCGTGGCTGAAGAAGGTGTGATTCGCCACAAACCCTGGGAATGGGACCAGTTCGCCCGGGGCCTCTGGGCCTGGCACGGCGGCAGCTTCGCCAGCATCTATCTTGGCATCGCCAAAGCGGCTCGGGACTATGCCATCGAACAGACCAAAGGGAAGACCCGAATACCATTCAATCAGCCCGAGAGCTACTACCCTGGCCACCAGTTCCTGGCGGCGGAGATGGACATCACCCTGAACGCGGCCTGGACTTTCCAGAAGGATATCGCGAGGCGGTTGGACGGCGAGAACGCCAGAGACGACGCCATGCTGACCGAGGCTATCGGCATGCAGTATTTCTGTATGAGAGCGGCCCAAGACGTGGTCAACAAAGCGGTGGACATGGTCGGCGGCGCCGCCCTAGCCAAAGGACGGCCCCTGGAACGGTACTACCGGGACGTGCGGGCTGGGACCATGCACCCCGTCGGCGGGTTCGACGCGCTGGAGGTGATTGGCAAACACGCCTTTGGCCTGCCCTTCGACGTGGAACCCCGTTACGTTTAGACCGGCGAACCAAATGATTCGGGAAAGTAACTGACCGTGTACGTGATTGGAATCGATGTTGGCGGCACTTTCACCGACTTTGTGGTCGCCAGAAAGGGCCAGCCTCCCCGTTATTTCAAGACCGCCTCCACGCCCAACGACCCGTCGGAAGGGCTGATGACCGGCCTCAACGAAGCCGCGTCGGCCCACGACCTGTCCCTGAGCGATTTCTTGGCGTCGGCCGACATGATCATCCACGGCAGCACCGTTGCCACCAACACCCTGGTGGAACGCAAGGGCGCCAAGGTCGGACTGATCACCACTGATGGTTTCAGAGACCTGCTGGAGATGCGAGAAGGCCTGAAAGAGGACCGCTACAACCTGCGCATGACCCCAGTGGTCCCGCTGGTGCCCAGGTACCTGCGAGCCGAGGTCCCCGAACGTGTGAAGGCCGACGGCAAGGTCAAAGTCGCCCTGGACGAAGACGCCCTAAACAAGGCTTTAGACGGCCTGAAAGACGAGGGAGTCGAGGCGCTGGCCGTGTGCTTCCTGTTCTCATATCTGAACTCGGACCATGAAGACCGAGTGGGCGAAATCATCCAGGACAAGTTTCCCGGCATGTACACCTCTCTCTCGTCCCAGGTCATACCCCAGATAAAAGAATTTGACCGCCTCAGCACCACCGTGATCAATTCCTATGTGGGGCCGGTGCTGGGCCGTTACCTGGAGAGCCTGCAAGAGCGGTTAACGTCGTACTCACAGGCGGGCGATTTCCTGATCATGCAGTCCAATGGCGGCGTTGCCCCCATCGAAGACTCCAGCCGGCTGGCTGTGCGGTCCATATTGTCGGGCCCGGCGGGCGGGGTCAGCGGCGCGGCGGCTTACGGACGGCTTTCCAGTTCTGCCAACATCATCGCCTTCGACATGGGCGGCACCAGCACCGACATCTCCCTGATCGAGAACGGGGAGCCCCACATGAGCACCGAGAAATTCGAGGCCGGATGGAAGATTTCCGTGCCTATGATCGATATCCACACCATGGGCGCCGGCGGAGGGAGCATTGCCTCGGTGGGCCTCGGTGGGATAATGCAGGTTGGACCCGAGAGCGCCGGAGCTGTGCCCGGCCCAGCTTCCTACGGCAAGGGCGGAGGCCTCCCGACCGTGACCGACGCCAACCTGGCCCTGGGCTACCTCGACCCCGGAAACTTCCTGGGTGGCAACGCAAAGCTGGACAGGTCCCTGGCTGAGAAAGCCGTGGCCGGGCACGTGGCCCAGCCGCTTGGCCTTTCCATGATCGAGGCGGCTGAGGGTATCTCCACCGTGGTCTCCACATCGATCTCCGAGGGCGTCCGGCTGATGTCGGTGCAGCGCGGCGTGGACCCCCGCCGGTTCACCATGATGGCCTTTGGCGGAGCCGCGGGCCTGCAGGCAGGAAAAGTAGCCAGGCAGCTCCAGGTTGAGAAGGTGATAATCCCGGCCGCCGCCGCCGTGCTATCGGCCCACGGCATGCTGTCCACCGACCTTAAATACGACTACTCCCGGTCCTACCCGGCCGCGCTGCTGGGCATCGACCTGGATGCGGTCAAGGGTATCGTCTCCGGCATGGAGTCGGAGGGCCGCGATAAACTCTTGGGACAGGGCGTGCCGGAGTCGGATATCGAGGTTACGGTCTCCGCCGACATGCGCTACTTGGACCAGATCTATGAGGTCAATGTTCCGCTCCCAAGCCTGGCCCAAGACCCCGCGGCGTGTCTTGATCAATGGGCGGCGAACTTCCACAACCGCTATCAGGAGCTGTACTCCTACAGTCAGTCCGAGCAAGAGATCCGCCTGGTGACGCTGCGGGCAACCGTCGTGGGTCGCCTGCCCAAGTTGGACCCGCCTCCCTTGGATACTGGCAACACCGGGCCGCCCAAAGAGAAATCACGGCGCGATATTTACCTGGGCGGGTGGGTCGAAGCGCCGGTTTACGAGATTGGGGACCTGTCGCCTGGCAGTTCGATCACCGGGCCGGCGATACTGGAGTCCGACTTCACCACGGTGTTGGTGGAAGCAAGGGATTCGGTGACCATCGATGCTTACGGTGGGATTGAGCTGCAAGTCTCGTTGGAGTCCGGGCCGGACACCGCTGCTGCGACGGACCGCCCCGATCCGGTGACTCTCGCTGTCGTGGAGCACCGCTTGGAGTCCATCGCCCTGGAGATGACCGAGGTGATGCTGCGGACGGCAATGTCCCAGATACTGAACTCCAGCCGTGACTTCTCCACCGCTATCTTGGATGCAGACTGCCAACTGGTGGCACAAGGAGAGGGCATCCCGGTGCACGTCAGTGCCCTACCCGTGGCCGGAGCGGCGGTGCGGGACTACTTCGGCGACACCATAGCCGAAGGCGACCTGTTCATCTTGAACGACCCCTATTTCGGCGGCAGCCACCTGCCGGACATCACCATCATCAGACCCGTCTTTGACCAGGGACGACTGCTGTTCTACGCCGTCAACCGCGCCCACCACAGCGACGTGGGCGGCGGCACCCACGGCGGCTACAATCCCCGCGCCACCGAGATATACCAGGAAGGCATCCGCATACCGCCCCTTAAGCTTTACGACCGGGGCGTTCCCCGGGAAGACGTGCTGCAGATGCTCTCGGCCAACGTGCGCCAGCCCGAGAACTTCCTGGGCGACCTGAATGCCCAGATCGGCTCGGTGATGATCGCCGCCCAACGCATCGGCGAGTTGCTGGAGAGCTACGGCGCCGACCGGCTGTTGGCTACCGTGGAAGAGATCTTGGCCGCTACCGAGCGCCAGGTGCGGCAGTTCATTTCGGAGTGGCCCGATGGCGTGTACTACGGCGAGTCTCTGGTGGACGACGACGGCTTCGATAGCAAGCTGATTCCCATCCGGGCCAAGGTGACCATCTCCGGTGACTCCATGACCATCGACCTGGGCGAGTCCAGCAAGCAAGTGAAGGGATTCATCAACAGCGCCTACGCCAACACCCGTTCCCTGGCCCACGCCGCCATCATGTACATCGCCCCGGCCGACTTAGCCAAGAATGAGGGATCCATGCGGCCGGTGGAGATCCTCGCGCCCAAGGGTCTGATCGTGAACGCCAACCCCCCGGCCCCGGTTTGCATGAGCACTAACCACTGCGCCGAGGAGATCGTCGAGGCGATCTTCAAGGCCCTGTCCCAGGCGGTGCCGAAAGAGGTCAACGCCGGGTTCTCCCGCCGTCTGCGTTACGCCATCACCGGAAAGGACCCTCGCACCGGCCGGCAGTTCATCTGGCACTTCTTCCTGGCCCGGGGCGGAGGCGGCGCAACCTACGGGTATGACGGTTGGCCTGGCGTCGGCGAGATCAACGTGGCCGGGGGCATACGCAGCCCCAGCATCGAGGTAACCGAAGAGCGTTTCCCGTTCTTCATCCGCAGGCACGAACTGCGCCCCAACTCAGGGGGCAGCGGGGCCTGGCGCGGCGGACTGGGCGGCATCTGCGACCTGGTCTACGAGGGTGAAGGCCCGGCCCTGCTGAACACGGCCGGCGACGGCATAGTCGTGCCGCCCTTCGGTCTATTCGGCGGCGAGGACGGTCTCCCCCACGACTACAAGATCATCTCCAACGGCACGGAGCGGCCCTTGGGCTCCAAAGAGACCGAGGTGGTAGTCAACCCCGGCGACCACGTTTATTGCCTATCGTCTGGCGGCGGCGGGTATGGCGATCCCGCTGAACGCAGCCCGGAGGCGGATGAGTGGGATAGGCGGAACGGGTATGTGGGGTAACCGCCTAGGTTTCCTCGTCGTTCTTATCCAGCAACCCGTGTTCGGCGGCGAAGACGGCGGCTTCGCTGCGTCGGGTTAGGCCGAGCTTGTCCAGGATGCGGCTCAGGTGGTTGCGCGCGGTGTGCTCGCTGATGACCAGCTTCCCTGCGATCTCTTTGCTGGTCGATCCCCGCGCTACGAGGGCTAAAACTTCTTTCTCCTGGCCAGAGAGTCCGGCTACCTCGCGTTCTTCGTCTTTCACGGTGAGTTGAGCTAGCCGCTCCATGACCCGCTTGGTCACGGCCGGGTCAAGCAGGTTCTGGCCGCCGGCCACTCCGCGGATCGCCCGGATGAGCTCCGACCGGCCCACATTCTTGAGCAGATAGGCGGACGCGCCGGCCATGATGGGCGCCATCACCGCTTCTTCCTCGCCGAACGACGTCAGCATCAGGACGTTGACCTGGGGATGGGAGCTCTTGATCAGGCGGCAGGCTTCGATGCCGCTCATCTCCTCCATCCGGACGTCCATGAGCACGAGGCTGGGGTCTAATCGGGCTACTTTTTCAACCGCCTCGCTGCCCGAGGAAGCTTCACCCACCACTTCCAGGTCGTCCTCCGGTTCCAGGATGGCTTTCAGGCCAGAACGGACAACTTCATGGTCGTCCACGATCATGATGCGAATAGTGTCCATTTTTCAGTCCCCTTTTAGCGGGGTCACTAGGGTCAAGAAGGTACCCGGATCTTGACGCAACTACCCTGGCCAGGCGTGGACTCGAGGCTGAACGACCCGCCCGGTTCTTCGGCCCGCTGGCGCATGTTCCGCAGACCGTTGCCTGGTGTCGCGGTTTCGGAGTCGAACCCTTCGCCATCGGCCCGCACTTCGAGGCTCACATCGTCGGCGAAGAATTCCAGAATCACCTTTACCTCCGAAGCCTCGGCGTGCTTGAACACGTTGGCCAGGGCTTCCTGCGTCACGCGGTAGAGGCAAGTGGATGCCGCCATTGAGAGTTCGCGCTCATTTCCTCGGACCTCAACTTCGGCTGCAACGCCCGCGACGCTCCCGAATTCTTTCACCTGGCTCTCAACCATGCTGGCGGCCCCTTTTCCGCCCGACAGGAAGGGTTTCAGGTCGAAGACATAGTGGCGCACCTCCAGCAGACTCTGCTTGGATAGGGCCACCAGTTGGCGAAGCCGCTCGCCCGTCTCCGGCTGTTCTTTATCGGTCAGATCAGCAAATGTCTCCAGTTGGAGACTCAGCATGTAGATGGACTGGGCCACTCCGTCGTGAATCTCCCGGGCGATGCGGCTGCGTTCTTCCAGGGCGGCCAGTTCCGCCTCCTGGGTCTTGCGCTGCAGTTCCAGGTTCTCTTCGGACCTGCTACGTTCCGCGGCTACCGCCTCGCGCCGCCGGGCCCGCTCCCATCCCACCAGCAAAGTGCCGGTGGCCACGATTCCCACCATGGTGATCACCCGGACGAAGAGCACTTTTTCCTGGTAGGCGTCCTCGCTAAGGGTAGGCGAGATTGTCAGCGCCATGACCACGTAAAGGGTGATGATTGCGGCCAGCATGACGAAGCTCGCCCGCCGTGGAAACATCAGAGAAAAGCCGAGCAGGGTAGTAGAACACGTAGAACCGGTTCTGGAACCAGTTCAGGATGTACAGCCCGGTAGCGATCACGGCCAGTTCCATCAGGCTGAGGGCCAGCGCATGGTGCCAGCCGATGGGGCGGTTGGTAACTATCTGCCAGGATAGGTAGGCATTGGCCACACCCATCCCGGCGCCCATTAGATTGAAGGCTACCCAATCGGCGTCGTGGGCCTGCCGGTAGTTCGTCATCGCCAGCCAGGCGAATAACAGCAACCACCGAATAATCACAGTGATGGTGACTGTCGGCCGGCAGTCGTCGAATATCGCGAAGGCCGGGGCCGCTTGCTGCTGCATCGGTGTTTCCATGTATTCGCCGTACTGCCACGTCTAGCTAAAGGGTTCCGCTTGGAAACCAAACCTGGACAAAGGTAGTTGAATTCCTATTCGGGGTCAACATTGTCCCGGTCTGGACTAACTTATGGCCAAGTGTAGTCCGATAATTCCCCGGGCCACAGGGACAAACCGAACATTAAAGTACAGCCCATGGACTATATATCCATAGTACATAACCACTGCCGGAAGTTAGTAGGCGACTACCCCTATAAATTAGCCCATCTGTAACTTTGGCTGACTGCCGTGAGTCGATATATTTACGCTGGCAAGAGTCAAACCACCACTTTGAGAGGCCAGAAATGTCGTGTTGGACCGCAAGGAAACGCTACCTGGACGCTAGGGTGACCGAAGGTCAACGGGTAATTACCGCTAACTTAGGGCGGAATCGTAAGACTGAGAAAATGGCGATCGCCCCTCTCGGCGGAGAGTTGAGAAAAGGGCGCTACAGCCCAGGAGAACTTTTGGGGGTCTTGTTTTCGGGTGCTGCTTTTATTCGGGTTCATCGCAGCTTTCCCGGCTGGGTTGTTCTTGGGTTTGGTAGGCGAACTAGCCCTTGAATCCCCAGCGTTCGCCTCCAGTGTCCTGGTGGCGGGATTGGGGGATTTGGAGATGTACGGTCAGATGTTTCTCATGGCATACGGCGGGATTTGGTTTTTCGCCGCGTCATGGGGCGCGATCATTGGCCTAATCATTACACCAGTCACCTACCTAGGGTTGATCGTCGGTCTCGAGCACTTCACCACCAAAACTACCACGCGGTCTTAGTAAGCCGCCGTTGCCATGTTAGTACATCTGTAACTTCGGCCTCCGCCCTCTGGCAGGTAGATTTGGGAAACCGAAGGGAAACGACACTTTTGGAGGACAGGTATGAGGGCACCAAAGACGTTACTGGTGGTGATGATCATGGGGTTGGTTCTTGTAGCCTGCGGCGAGGGGAGATCGGACCCCACCGAGGCTGGCCTCAGTCAAAGGGCCGAAGCGGCAGCGGAGGCGTCCAGCAGCGCCAATCAAAAGGACCATCCATGGGATATTTGGCGGGATGTTTACGGTTATTTGACCCCCGAATACCGCAAACGGTGCGGACCGGATGAGGAGTTCGGATTGCGGGTCCACGACAATCTGCAAAGGCTAGTCGGCGAAGCCGTATTGCGCGGCGCGGTGGAACCGGAAGGAGCCCTGGTAGGCCGAAACTCCGGGGTTAGGTATAGATTCAATTTTGCAGAAAACGTATTCGACGGCGACGTGCTGACTAGATATGCAACCGAACTCGATTACCGAGTCACCGGCGTGACCGTCGACCGCAACAAGGGACAGGTGGAGTTGGCCGTCTCACACCTGGGGGCGCCGGTGACGATCGCCGGGGACCCCAGGATGGAAGACTGGGTATACGCAGGCGGTCAATGGTTTTTGGAGTCCTCAGGATATTGGATGGACTCGATGGAGAGGGACGGTGAAGGGTGCTTCTACGCCAGCATAACGATGTTCAATTAATAATCACTCAATGGCCGCGCCCCCTTCCAGCGTTGGACCGCGTTGGAGAGGACGTGGCGACCGAGACCGGCTGACAAGGAGTGAATCATGCGATCAGTGTTTTGTACCCACTGCGGAAAAGAATGCGTTGAGGATAGGGATTTCTGCCCGGGCTGCGGAAAGTTGTTTCCTTACCCAGGAACCCGGCCGACGGGCACCGTCTCCAGCAAAAAGACATCCCCATGGCTTCAGGCCTTGGCCGGAGTCGCCGTGGTATTCGTCATTGGTATCGTGGGTTTCATGGTTTTGGCCGTGATGTGGGCTCAATCGATAGGTGACGGGATGGGCGCCTATCTTCTGGCCCAGCAAGATTACTCCGGCCTGCCGGTGAATGATTTTCGTGTCGACCGACCGGAACAAAAAATCCGTGAGACTTCCAAGTTTGCGCCAGTTAAGTCTTCTCCCAACGATTGGCAAGACCATATCCCTATAGACGGTTGTGCTTGGGAAACGGAGGAAGCCGACGGATGGGAGGCTTTGAATATCGCCTTTTCTGTATTCAACGAATCCGGCGATCAATTGTTCGCCAACTACCAGGTGCAGAAAAGCGGCAACGGTCTCGCAGAGCTAGGCGAACTCGCATCTGCGACCGCCTTGGCCGATGGACAGACTGCCAGCCTGACCATCCAGACGACCGAATTCCATGCTGGAACTAAGGACTTAGAGTTGATGGTCTCGATAGACGGGTTCCAAGACCGCGCCCATTACACGATTCCCCTGGACCGTTGTTCGGACCCATCAGCGCCGGGCGATGCCCAGGAAAGAGATATCGTAGACAACTAGATCTAATGAAGAACATGTGAAACAGGTGCAGATAGCAGTCTCGGGCGGCCGCCTAAGCCTGCACCGCACTCTTAAACCGGTCACGAATCTGCTCTGGCGTGTGGGAAACCCGAGGAATGCCATCTACCGGAGCGATGCCAGCTTTGACTACGATGAGACTCAGTTGACCGGCGGCTGTAACCTCGGTCAAAGCCGACTCCAGTTCCTCGAGGTCGTCAACGCGGCGCGTCCAGGGATAACCGGCGCTACGGGCCGTTTCCGCCAGGTCGAACTGGGAGCTGATGGACGGTTGGCCGCCGGTGGACTCGTAGGCCTCGTTGTCCAGGATGATGTGGAACAGGTTCGACGGCTGTTCCGAGGAGATGAGGGGTAGCGTCCCCAGGCTCATCAGCGCGCTGCCGTCACCCTCCAGCACGAACACCCGCTTGTGAGGGGCCTGGATGGCCAGTCCCAGCCCCATGGCCGAGGCCAAGCCCATCGAGCCGATCATGTAGAAGTTTCCGGGCCGGTCGTCCAAGGTGAACAGCTCACGGGAGATCATACCGGTCGTGCTGACGACTAGATCGGCTTCCCGAATGTGGGACAAGATCCTTTCGATCGCTTGGTAGCGGGCGATCAAGTGATCACTCCCGCCCGGACCAACAACGCCCCTGGGACCGAACGCTCTTTGATGGCGGTGAGCAGCCGGTCCAATGTGGGCTCCAGGTTATCGGGCTCCAGTATCTCGTAGGGGACTTCCATCAGATCGAAGAACTCGGTGGTCTTGGCGCCCATGATCCAGTGTTCCGGGGCATCGTTGGGCGGGCCGCCGTAGCCGCGCCATCCCACGACTAAAAACGCTGGAATCTTGTACATCAGGTTGAACGACATCAGGGGGTTAACCAGGTTGCCCACTCCGGAGTTCTGCATGATCACGCCGCCTAATCCGCCCGTGAAGTAGGTGGCGCTGGCGATACCCAGGGCTACGTCCTCCCGCACCGCAGGCACATAGCGGATATCCGGGTCCGCCACCATCACGTTGTAGGCTTCCTGGAAAGTGGAATCGGGTACCCCGGCGAAGAGATTTAGCCCCCGCTCTTTCAACGCCGCCCAGAATTCTTTGGCGTCCATGGCCGCTCCTTCGTGATGGATTGGGCCAGACTAACATATCTGCGCCCCTTATTTGCCAGGTACGGTTGGAGGGCGTAACATCAAAGTAGTAAACCCCCACCCAGGGGGTATGGGTATGGAGAAACGACGATGTTTCAAGAAGTTAAACAAGATGCGCTGAAACGGATGAACTACATAGAGGGTCACCTCGCCGGCATCAGGAAGATGCTGGACGAGGACAAATACTGCGTCGACGTGCTGAAGCAGACCTATGCCGTTCGCCGGGCCATCGAGAAGATGGAGAGCCTGCTGCTGGAAGGGCACCTGAAGTCCTGCGTCGTCGAAGGTATCCAGTCCGGCCGCGCTGAAGAGATCGTCGAAGAGTTGAAAGACCTTTACATCCTGTCCAACAAGTAGTAACCGACGGAGAGTTAAATATGTCCGCATACGTGATTGGCGACATTACCGTGACCGACCCCGAGACCTTTGCCAAATACGCCGCGGCAGTACCAGCTAGCAGCGGGGCGTTCGGCTGCCGGTACCTGACCAGAGGGCCGGGCAAGTGTCAGATCGTCGAAGGGGACTGGCTCCCAGAACGTTTCGTGCTGGCCGAGTACAAAGACATGGAGACCGTCAAAGCCTGGTATTACTCTCCGGAGTACAAGGAATTGACTAAGCTTCGCCAGAGCGCATCCACCGGTACTTTGGTCTTCGCCGAGGGGGTGGAGCCTCATGCCCAGGCGAGAGAGGGCGGCGCCCCGGGGTATCTGATCGGAGACATCGAAGTGACAGACCCGGACACCTACGCCAAGTATGCCGCCGGGGTGCCGGAGACCGTGGCGCTCTACGGAGGCACATACCTGGTGCGCGGCGTCCAAGGTGAAGTGGCTGAAGGGTCATGGACTCCCAAACGGTTGGTGGTGCTGGAATTTGAGAGCCTGGAACGGGCCAAGGCCTGGTACGACTCGCCTGAATACGCCGATCTGAAGAAATTGCGCCAAAGCGCGTCAAAAGGAAACCTGATATTCGCCGATGGTTCATAGTGGACCTGGCTCAAAACCCCTAGGAAATTCGAGATGGCTACAAAAGACAAAGACATAATCAAGATAAACCTGCCCGTTGAGGGCATGACCTGCGCTGCTTGCGTGGGCCACGTGGAGAACGCACTGAAAGGAGTTCCCGGAGTGGTGGACGCTTCCGTAAACTTGGGCACGGAAAAGGCGTCGGTGGAGTTCGATCCCGCTCAAGTGCGATTCCAGGTGATCGAAGAGGCCGTCTCCGGGGCCGGCTACAAGCTGGGCACCCAATCGGCTTCCCTGAACATCGGCGGCATGACCTGTTCCGCCTGTGTCAGCCATATCGAAAACGCTCTTCGCGAAGTGCCAGGGGTTGCCGAAGCCAACGTGAACTTGGGCGTGGAAAGGGCAACCGTAGAATTTATTCCCGGCATTGTTGAGTTGTCCGACCTGCAAGCGGCGGTGGAAGGCGCGGGATACCGAGTCGAGGGTTTCAACGACTCGGGAGACCAGGAAAGGGAACTGGAGCGGCTCTCCAAGGTGAAAGAGATCAGGGAGCTGCGCAACCGCCTGATGTTCGCCGGGGCCGGGGCGATCCTGCTGTTCCTAGGCACGTTCGACGTTTTTCCCTGGGTCTCCAATCTCATGGGCCGAAACTACTATCCCTTCCTGCTTTGGGCCCTAGCGACGCCGGTGCAGTTCTGGGCCGGTTCCAATTTCTACACCTCCGGCCTGGGCGCGCTCAAACACGGTACGTCCAACATGCACACCCTGATAGCTCTGGGAACCACGGTGGCGTATGCCTATAGCGTGACGGTGGTGCTGCTGGACGCTTTTTCGCCCGGGGTGCTGGCCGACAACGGCATCGAAGCCAAGGTCTATTTCGATACCGCGGCAATCATCGTGGCATTGATCCTCTTGGGCCGGTTCCTCGAAGCCGGAGCGCGGGGCCGCACATCCGAGGCCATCAGGCGGCTGATCGGTCTCCGGCCCACCTCGGCGCGGGTGCTGCGAGACGGCAATGAGATAGACATCCCGGTGGACCAAGTAATCATTGGCGACACGGTCATGGTGCGTCCTGGAGAGAAGATACCCGTTGACGGCCTGGTGACCGACGGCTATTCGGCGGTGGACGAGTCCATGCTCACCGGCGAAAGCATGCCCGTGGAGAAAGTCCCGGGGGACAAGATATTCGGGGCGACCATCAACTCCAACGGCGCACTGTATTTCGAAGCCACCCAGGTGGGCGGGGAGACGGTCCTAGCTCAGATCATCGGTCTGGTGGAAGAAGCCCAGGGTTCCAAGGCGCCGATCCAACGGCTGGCCGACCAGGTGGCGTCCTACTTTGTCCCGGCGGTGATAATCGCCTCTCTGGCCGCATTCGCTTTCTGGATGCTGCTGGGCCCCGCTCCGGTGCTGACGTTCTCCACCCTGGTGCTGGTGTCGGTGCTGATCATTGCCTGCCCCTGCGCCCTGGGGTTGGCCACGCCCACGGCGATCATCGTGGGGACTGGCAAGGGAGCGGAGCTCGGGGTGTTGATCAAGCAGGCAGAGGCCTTGGAGATTGCTCACAAGGTCGATACGGTGGTATTGGACAAGACCGGCACCTTAACAACCGGAAAGCCCGTTGTGACCGACCTGATCGTCTCTGACGAGTCCGGATCATCGGAACAAGACTTGCTGTTCCTGGCCGCGTCCGCCGAACGTGGCTCCGAGCACCCTCTGGGCGAGGCCATAGTCATGGAAGCCCAGGCGCGGGGCCTGACACTGGAGCCTGTTTCCGCATTTGAAGCCATTCCCGGCCGGGGAATCTCGGCCCAAGTTGATGGGCGGTCGGTCAGGTTTGGCAACCTGGCGTTGATGGAAGACTCAGGCGTGTTGGTAAACGGTCTATCGGAACAGGCGTCGGCGCTTGCTGCCCAAGGCAAAACACCCATGTTTTTGGCCTCTGACGGTCGGGCGGTGGGTCTGATAGCCGTGGCCGACACGGTCAAGCCGGAGGCCTCTGAGGGGCTCGCCCGATTGCGGCGCATGGGCCTGGAAGTGGTGATGCTGACTGGCGACAACGTCCAGACTGCCCACGCCATCGCGGGTCAGTTGGGCGTGGAACGGGTCGAGGCCGAAGTGCTGCCCCAGGACAAGGCGGCCGTGATCAAGCGGCTTCAGGCCGAGGGCCGGGTGGTGGCGATGGTCGGTGACGGCATCAACGATGCGCCGGCGCTGGTCCAGGCTGACGTTGGTCTGGCCATGGCCAGCGGGACCGATGTTGCCATGGAATCGGCGGATATCACCCTGATGCGTAGCGATGTGAACGGCGTGGCCACGGCGCTGGAATTGAGCCGGCAGACCATCCGCACCATCAAGCAGAACCTATTCTGGGCCTTCTTCTATAATGTCATGCTGATTCCCGTGGCGGCCGGAGTCCTGTACCCCGTCTTCCAAGGCCTCGGCGGCGTTCCGGGCGGTCTGGAATTCTTCTTTGGGGAGCAGGGCTTCTTGAACCCGGCGTTGGCCGCGTTGGCCATGGCCTTCAGTTCGGTGACGGTGGTCGCCAACTCCCTGAGACTGCGGCGGGCCAAGGTCTGATCGAGCCGAAAGCGGCCGATCGCGCATCTAAAACGAGCACTGAACAGATAACCTGGAGGAGATGAGCATGGCTACAGCGATAGACCCGATCTGCCAGATGGACGTGGACACCGACAACCCGCCTGGTGGGCAGAGCGAACACGAAGGAACGACCTACTATTTCTGCGCTCCCGGCTGTAAGGTGGCCTTCGATAAAGAGCCTGAGAAGTACGTGTCCGAAACCCACGACCACGACGATCATGAAGGGCATGACCACGGTGACCATGAGGGCCATGACCATGGCGGTCACGACGAGCCTGCTGAGGCGGCGCAAGACGACCACGATGATCATGGGCACGACCACGGTCCTGGCGGTCACAGCCACGGCCACCACATGCCGGAAAAGCCTGCCGAGACTGCCCCGGCCGCCAAGACGCCCGGTTTCTTTGCGCGGTTGTTTGGGAAGAAGTAGAGGGTTAGGGGCTCAGACGCCGGAGTGATCCTCAAGTCCGCTCATGGCGAGCCTGTCGAACCACGGCCTCATGTTGGGCGTGGTTCGCTTGGCGAGCGAGGATTTGACTGGTGCCGACCCTTCGACAGGTCCGATTCATCGAGACTATCGACCTACAGTCGGAGCTCAGGACGAGCGGTAAAAGTGCCACATTAAAACGAGTGCCTCTAGCCCCTTAGGCCGAGGCTCCGTGGCAGCGTTTGTACTTCTTGCCGCTGCCGCATGGGCAACTGGCGTTGCGGCCGACCTTACCACTGCCAATTGCGGGGGCTGTCGCGCGATGGGTGTCGTTGATCGCCTTCATGGGGCTTTCTTTGGGAGCGGCCGTTGGCGCTTGGCGGCGGCCGCTCCCTTGGGCCGGTTGCTGGGTGAGCGATGCATGGAACACGGTGTGGACCACCTCCGACTCGATCGCCACTTGCAGGTTGCCGAACATCTTATTGCCTTCAGACCGGTAAACCACCAGTGGGTCCCGTTGTCCGTAGGCCTGTAGGCCTACTCCGGTGCGCAGGTTCTCCATGGCCGTTAGGTGCTGCACCCAGTGGGTGTCGATGGCCCGTAGCAGCAGTAACCGTTCGATGGTCCGCGCCTGTTCTTCTCCCACGTCGTGTTCCCGCGCTTCGTACACTGTCGCGGCGAAATCATTCAGGATCTCGGATATCTGGTCACGCTCCCACTCGTAGATCTGGTCTTCGGTGGCCAGTTCCGGGGGAAGGGGGCAGATCTGCTTGATATCGTCGATCAGACCGGCGGAGTTCCAGTCGTCGATGTGTTTTCCCGGCAGATGGTGATTCGCCGACTCGGCAAACTCACGGCGCAGCATTTCCACGAATTTGAGCTTAAGCGACTCGCCGCTCAGGGCCTCGAATCGGTCTTCGTAGATGACTTCGCGCTGTTTGTTGAGTACGTCGTCATAGTCCAGCAGGTGTTTACGCATGTCAAAGTGATAGCCTTCGACCTTGATCTGAGCGCCGGCTATAGACTTGGTGATGATCTTATTTTCCACCGGTGTCTCTTCGTCCAGGCCGGCCCAGCCCATGATCGCCTTGATACGGTCGCCGCCGAACCGCTGCATCAGTTCGTCTTCCAATGAAACGTAGAACTGGGAGCTGCCCGGGTCGCCTTGGCGTCCGGCGCGGCCTCGCAACTGGTTGTCGATGCGGCGCGCGTCGTGGTGCTCGGTGCCCACGACGTAAAGCCCGCCCAATTCAATGACTTTGCCGTGCTCTTCTTTCCAGCCGTCGCGACCGGTGTCGCTACCACCCAGCACGATATCTGTGCCGCGGCCCGCCATGTTGGTGGACACGGTGACAGAATCGAGGCGGCCCGCCTGGGAGACGATGGTGGCCTCGTGCTCGTGGTTCTTGGCGTTAAGCACCTGGTGAGGGACTCCCCGCTTCTTCAGGCGCTCGCTCAGGTATTCTGAATCCTCCACGGATGTGGTGCCGATCAGCACCGGCTGGTGGGTCTCATGCAGAGCTGCGATGTCTTCGATGACGACGTTCCACTTGCCGTCTTCGGTCTGGAAAACGAGGTCTGAGTGGTCCTTCCGGTCCATGGGCACATTCGTGGGTATGGCCACAACTTCCAGCCCGTAGATCTTGTAAAACTCGTCTGACTCGGTGAGCGCAGTTCCGGTCATGCCGGACAGTTTTTGGTAGAGGCGGAAGTAGTTTTGGAGAGTGATGGTGGCGTAGGTGATGCTTTCGCGCTGTATCTTGACGTTCTCTTTGGCCTCAACAGCCTGATGCAGACCGTCGGACCAACGGCGCCCCGGCTGGAGACGGCCGGTGAAGTCGTCTACGATGACCACTTCGCCGTCCTGTATCACATAGTCTTTATCGCGGATCTTGTTGATCTCGGCGGTAAGAGCGTTCTCCATGTAGTGGACCTGGTGGTAATTCTCCGGGTCGTAGAGGTTGGGGGTATTGGTCCACTTCTCCATCTTGGAGATGCCTTCGATCGTCAGGGATATCGACTGGGTACGCTCGTCGATCGTGAAATCCGTTTCATCTTCCAGCCGGGTCACCAGCTTGGCGAAGCTCTGGTAGAGCTGGACCGGCTCTTCCGCCGGGCCGCTGATGATCAAAGGGGTCCGGGCCTCGTCGATGAGGATGTTGTCGACCTCGTCAACGATGGCGTAATGCAGGTCTCTCTGGACGCGGTTGGCCTTGTCCAGCGCCATGTTGTCACGTAGGTAATCGAAGCCGAATTCGTTGTTGGTGCCGTAGGTGATATCGGCCTGATAGGCCTCCGGGCGTGAGGCGGGGCGGAGGAACTCCATGCCCGCCGGAGCGTCTTTGACTTCGGGGTCGTAGATAAAGCTAACGTCGTGTTGAAGGCAACCTATGGTCAGGCCGAGGGAATGGTAGATCGAGCCCATCCAGACTGGGTCGCGGCGGGCCAGGTAGTCATTCACCGTTACTACGTGGACACCTTTCCCTTCAAGGGCGTTGATGTAGACCGCCAGGGTGGCCACCAGGGTTTTGCCCTCACCGGTCTTCATCTCGGCGATCTGGCCCCGGTGCAGGACTAGCCCGCCGATGAGTTGTACATCGTAATGGCGTTGTTTCAGGGTTCGCCGGGCCGCTTCACGCACCGTGGCGAAGGCCTCGGCCATGAGTTCTTCCAGGGTTTCTCCCGCAGCCAGCCGCGACCGGAACTCCTCGGTCATGCCCAAAAGTTCTTCATCGGTCATCTTCTGGAATTCCGGCTCTAGCTCATTGATCTCTTTGACGAAGGGAGCTATCTTCTTGAGCGCTTTTTCGTTGGGGTCGCCAAGCACTTTTTGGAGCATGGATACCATGGAAAATCAGACCTCTTAGATCGGTCCCCTGATGGGCCGATGTTCTATCTATGCCGGATGTCTTCCCGCGTCAGACTGCTAGGTACGGCAAAAACCAGTTATATTGTATCCAAACCCAACAGGGGATGCACGCCCTTCAGGGCTGATTAGCAGCCTGGAGGAGCGGACCAGACCGATTAATTGTTCACGAGGTGCGATCTCCGTCGCCTGGCCCTTTGGGTTAGACCCCGGAGGTTGGTTACACCGGAATGTTTCATCCAGTCCTGAAGCTCCGCCAATATTCGCCAGGGGGCTGAAAGCCCCACCAAGTTTGCGCTGCCTATCTGTACGGCGGAGGCGCCGGCCAGGATGTATTCCGCCGCATGTTCTCCGGAGAATATCCCTCCAACGCCGATGATCGGCACGTCCAACGCATCTGATACTTGATAGACGAGGTTCAGTGAGATTGGCCGCAGCCCCTCACCGGACAGGCCTCCGGTGATATTTCCCAGTACCGGCTGACGGGTTTGGGTGTCGATACGCATGGCCGGCACGGTGTTGCAGATGGTTAGAGCGTCGGCACCGGAGTCGATTGCCGCGCGGGCGATCTCGACGATATTGGGCACATTTGGGGCCAGCTTGGCCAGCACCGGTAGGTCCGTGTTGGCCCGGACTGCAGCCACTGCCTGGGCTGTGGAGGCGGGGCTGTGGCCGAAAAGAGACCCGTCTTCCACGTTGGGGCAACTGAGATTGAGTTCGATGGCGCGGTACCCGGTACCCTGGGCGGCCATGGCGGCCATTTCGCCGAACTGAGCAACGGTATCGGAGGAAAAACTTAGGATACAGGTGGCGTTCCACTGGTCCCAGCCAGGGGTCACGTCACGCATGGCTGCTTCGATGCCGGGGTTGGTGAGGCCGATGGCGTTCAGGAACAGATGGTCGCCGGTGTCCCAGGCCTCACGATAAGACTTGGGGAACCATTGCGGCTCAGGGTTGCCTTCCCTGGGCAGGCGGGTGAACGTCTTGGGGACCACTGCGCCCAGTTCGCCCAAGTCCATATCTTCGGTGATGCCCCTGCCGTAACCGTCATAGCCGAAAGTCCCGGAGGCAATCATCACCGGGTTGGACAGCCACAGATGATGGGGGTTGTTAGGGGCCAGATCTACTGCTAGGTCCAACCCCTGAACAGACTCCGATCTATTCGTCTCCCTCACCGTCTGCGGCGGCGCTTGGTTCGTCGGTCCCCTCCGCATCATCTTCTCCAAAGGACGGGCTCGCACCCTCTTCGCCCTCCGGGCTGAGGCCGTTGGTGCTAAGCTCCTCGCTCTCGACTAGATCCAAGTCGCTGGGTTTTTCGTCTTCGGCGGCTTCTTCCGGGACATCTTCTTGGGTCTAATTCTCGGAAACGTCCTCGTTGTCATCGAGCGCGTCTTCCACTTCTTTTTCCTCGTCCGCTTCACCGGAGTCCGTTGCCGAAGGTGAGTCGTCATTATCTACGAAGACATTTGGACCGTCGGCATCGGCTTTGCCGGGCTCCTGGTCGAAAGTGCCGTTTGAGCCGCTTTCGGCGGAGCCACTTGAGGCTTCGGTTGCACCCAGCCAACCGCCGGGGGAAACGGCGGCGATCGCCGGCGCCGGTTGGGGTTTCAGCAATTCCTCCATGCCGGGAATCTCCACCCGGGCAGGGATGAGCCGGCCGATGATGACGTTTTCCTTCAGTCCGGTCAGGAAGTCCTGCGCTCCGCTCACCGCCGCTTGGGTCAGCACCCTGGTGGTCTCCTGGAACGAGGCCGCGGACAGGAAACTGTCGGTTAGCAGTGATGCCCGGGTTATGCCGAGCAGGACGGGCTTGGCGGTGGTGGGTTCTCCACCCTCGGCCAAAACCTTGTCGTTCTGGTCTTGGAATTGGAATTTATCGACCATCTGGCCGGGAATGTATTCTGAGTCTCCGGTGGACTCCACCTGAACGCGGCGGAGCATCTGCCGGAGGATTATCTCGATATGCTTGTCGTGGATACCCACACCCTGGGACTGATAGACCTGTTGCACCTGGTCCACCAGGTAACTCTGCAGGTCATCTTTGCCACGGATGTGGAGGATGTCGTGGGGGTTCATCGGTCCGCTGATCAGCGGGTCACCGGCCCGGACAGTATCGCCGTCCTTGACCAACATGTAAGAAGAGGCGAGAATCAGATGCTCCCTGACCTCAACATCGTCCCAAACGATGGAGATGACGCCGGAGTCGATCTCTACCTTGCCTCCGATGTTGGCCACGACCTGTTCGATGGGTTCGCCCTCTCCGGACGCCGCAGCTTCGATCGCTGCTTCGGCGGCCTTCTTGATGGCGGCCTTGGACTTCCTCCCCTTGAGTGCGGGCGTGCCTGTGGCCAGGACCGTTCCCGGCTCCACTTCTTCGCCCTGGTCAACCAGGATTAGGCCGCCGTCGGGCACCGCATAGTCCTCGCGGAACTCCTCCCGGCTGGTCAAACGCAGGCGCCGGCCCTCTTCGTCCGCATCCAGTTCTACTGTACCGTCTATGTCGGCCAAGATGGCCGCGCCCTTGGGTATGCGGGCCTCGAAGAGCTCTTCCACCCTGGGCAGACCACTGGTGATATCCAGACCAGCGATACCGCCGGTGTGGAACGTCCGCATGGTCAACTGTGTGCCGGGCTCTCCGATGCTCTGGGCGGCGATGATGCCAACGGCTTGGCCCATCACCACTAACTTTCCTGTGGCGGGCAGCATGCCGTAGCAGGACTGGCACACGCCGCGGTGGGTTTCGCAGTTCAATGGAGACCGGACCGGTACTTCTCTGATCCCGGCATCGACCATAGCCTGGCCGATCGCCAGGTCGATCATCTGATTGCGCTCTACCATTATCTCACCGGTCTCGGGATGAGCGACCGGTGCGGCGGCCAACCTCCCGTTAACGCGCTCGGGTAGCGTTTTGGCTGTCTCGTCTTCGGGACGCGGTACGACCCAGAAAGTGTCGAGAGTCCCGCAGTCCTCTTTGAAAATTATCACTTCTTGGGCGATATCGATCAGCCGCCGGGTCAGGTAACCGCTGTCAGCGGTCCTGAGCGCGGTATCTGCCAGACCTTTGCGCGCTCCGTGGGTGGAGATGAAGTACTCTAAGGCGGTCAGGCCCTCACGGAAGCTGGACTTGATAGGCAGGTCGATGATTCGCCCTTTCGGGTTGCTCATCAGGCCGCGCATCCCAGCCATCTGTTTGATCTGGGAGATATTACCCTTGGCGCCCGAAACGGCCATCACCGCGATTCCGCCGTAGTTGGGCAGTTCCTCTTCGACGAACTCGGTGGTCCGGTCGGAAGCCTTGGTCCAGGCGTCCACGGTTTTCTCGTAGCGCTCTTCCTCGGAGATCAGACCCGAGAGAAATTGTTCTTCGAAGCCGTTGACCAGTTCGGTGGTCTCTTCCAACACCTGGGGTTTCTTTGCGGAAACCTGGATGTCGTTGATCGCGATGGTGATGCCTGACGTTGTTGCGTAATGGAAGCCCAGGTCCTTAACGCCGTCTAAGACCTCTGCGGTCTGTTCGTTAGTGAGCGTCCGGTAGAGGTTGGTGGTGAGATCTTTCAGGGCATTACGGTCCATCAAGATGTTTTGGAATCCGATCCGTTCCGGCAAAATCTCGTTAAAGATCATCCGGCCCAGAGTGGTTTCCACCCATTCTCCGTCGAAGTAGCGCACCTCGCGGACATGGATGGGAGCGTGCAGGTCTATCAGGTCCGACGCGTGAGCGATACGGGCCTCGTCGAAGTCGTTGAATCTGCTCCCGGCGCCGGTGCTGGTTTCCCTGATCTGTGTCAGGTAATAGCAGCCCATGACCATATCGAGCGTGGGCGCCACCAGCGGCTCTCCGGATGCCGGCGATAGCATATTGTGGGTACTGAGCATGAGCTCTTTGGCTTCCAGCACCGCCATCCGGGACAGGGGCACGTGGACCGCCATCTGGTCTCCGTCGAAGTCCGCGTTGAATGCGGAACAGACCAACGGATGGATCTGGATGGCGTTGCCTTCGATGAGCACCGGCATGAATGCCTGGATGCCCAACCGGTGCAGCGTGGGAGCCCGGTTAAGCAGCACGGGACGGTCTTTAATCACATCTTCCAGGATGTCCCAGACCTCACCCCTAGCGCGCTCAACCATCCGCTTGGCGTTCTTGATGTTGGGCGCGATGCCCAGAATCACCAATCGGTGCATTACGAAGGGCTTGAACAGCTCTAGCGCCATGCGTTTGGGCAGACCGCACTCGTCCATCTTGAGTTCGGGACCCACGACGATGACGGAACGTCCGCTGTAGTCCACGCGCTTGCCCAACAGGTTCTGCCGGAAGCGGCCTTGTTTGCCGCGCAGCAGATCGGACAGGGACTTCAGCTTGTGGTTGTGGCTGCCCTGGATGGGGCGGCCGCGGCGGCCGTTGTCGATCAGCGCATCGACGGCCTCCTGCAACATTCTCTTTTCGTTGCGGATGATGATTTCAGGAGCGCCCAGTGACATGAGCCTCTTCAACCGGTTGTTCCGGTTGATCACCCTGCGGTAGAGGTCGTTCAGGTCGCTGGTGGCGAACCGCCCACCGTCCAATTGCACCATGGGGCGCAGTTCAGGCGGCAGTACCGGCAACACTGAGAGAATCATGTCCTCAACGCGGTTGCCACTCTTGCGGAAGGACTCCACCACGCGCAGGCGTTTGATGGCCTTCTTTCGGCGTTGACCGGACGTGGAATGCATCTCATTGACCAATTGGTTTTTGAGGGCTTCCAGGTTGATGGTTTTCAGGATGGCCAAGATGGCCTCGGCGCCCATGTTCGCTTCGAACACCTCGCCGTATGCTTCTTTAAGCTCCCGGTACTTGGTTTCGGCGATGAGCTTGTGTACCCGGAGGTCTTCCAGTTCGCCGATCGCGGCCTTGAGTTGCTCATCCAGTTGACCTTCTTCCGTAGCCAACGTGTCGGCTACGGCGTCAATCTCAGCCTGGATGGCGATCGGGTCCATCTCCACTTCCGGTATCTCTAGCGGAGCGGGCTCGGCATCTTCGTCTGTGGCTTCTTCCGACGTCTCTTCAGAAACTTCGGCTACGGCTTCTTCGACCACGTCTTCCGTCTCGGCATCATCGGCCTCTTCTCCAGAGCTTTCGCTGGACTCTTCATCGGAAGCTTCGCCGGTGGGCGCATCGTCGCCTTCGAGTCGGGCTTTCAGTTCCTCGGTCCGGGCTTCAGCCTGCCGGCGGGCTTTCTTCAGTTCCAGGTCGAATTTGGCCTGTTCTAACTCGATGGCTTCCAGGCGCACGTCTTCGTCTACAGCAACAATGATGTGCTGGGCGAAGTAGAGCACCCTTTCCAAGTTTCTGGGGGACAGGTCCAAGAGCAGGCCAAGCCGGCTGGGCGTGGTCTTGCTGAACCAGATGTGGGCTACGGGCGCGGCTAAGCGGATATGCCCCATGCGCTCACGCCGCACCTTGGAGCGGGTGACCTCAACTCCGCAGCGGTCGCAGATGACGCCGCGGTAGCGGATGCGCTTGTACTTGCCGCAGAAGCACTCCCAGTCCTTGGTGGGTCCGAACAGGCGCTCACAGAAGAGGCCGTCTTTCTCCGGACGAAGGGTGCGGTAATTGATGGTCTCAGGTTTGGTTACCTCACCATGAGACCAATTGAGTATCTGTTCAGGGGATGCAATGGAGATGCGGATCGAGTTGAAGTTAGTCCCCGGCGTTTCCGCCCTATCTACCATCCTGACCATTAAATCGTCTCCAGCGCCTGGAATAGATCGGTTTCATCTGACATGCCCTGGGTGATCGGGCCTCGGTTCTCCTCGTTCAACAGCTCAACAGCCAGCCCCAAGCTCTGGAGCTCCTTGAGCAGGACGTTGAACGATTCCGGCACCCCGGGCTGCCCGATGGGTTCACCCTTGACTATCGCTTCATAGGTTTTTACGCGTCCGGCGACATCATCGGACTTGACGGTCAAAACTTCTTGCAGGTTATATGCCGCGCTGTAAGCCTCCAGCGCCCAGACCTCCATCTCACCGAAGCGCTGCCCGCCGAACTGGGCCTTTCCGCCCAAGGGCTGCTGGGTGATCATGGAGTAGGGGCCGGTGGAGCGCGCGTGAATCTTGTCTTCCACCAAGTGGATGAGCTTCAAGATATAGATACTGCCCACAGTGACCAACTGGTCGAAGTTCTCCCCGGTCCGTCCGTCGCTGAGTTCGAACTTGCCGAAAGTGGGCGGCGCGATGCGCCGTTCGCGGTGCACCGCGATGGCGGATTTGCGCAGCTCATCCAAGGTCATATCCTTGGCGTCGACACCGGCTACGTCAACGAGCCACATCCGGAGACAGGCTTCTTGAGCAGCCCCGAATTTCTTCTCGTCGAATATCTCCCGGGGGTTGTAGCCCTTCTCTTCCAGCCAGCGGTCCACCTGAGGGTAGTCAACCTCGGGAGAGCCGTCGGCCGGTCCGATGCTGGTCGCGCCGGCCTGTTCTGTGAACCAAACGCGGGCCAATGCGTCTTCGATCGCCTGGTCACCGGCGCCGTCGAAAACGGGGGTGTTGGCGCGGAAGTTCAGGCCGCGGGCGGCCCAACCCAGGTGGGTTTCCAGCACCTGGCCCAGGTTCATCCGTGAAGGAACACCGATGGGGTTCAAGATGATGTCCACCGGCGTGCCGTCGGCCATGTAAGGCATGTCCTCTTCGGGCAGGATCCTGGCGACCACGCCCTTGTTGCCGTGCCGTCCGGCCATCTTGTCGCCAACGGAGATCTTACGAGTTTGAGCGATCCAAACTCTGACGGCCTCGTTCACGCCCGGAGACAAGTCGTCACGGTTTTCGCGGGTCAGCACTTTGACGTCGATGACCTTGCCACGTTCCCCGTGGGGTACGCGCAAAGAAGTATCTTTAACGTCCCTGGATTTCTCTCCGAAGATGGCGCGCAGGAGCTTTTCCTCGGCGGTAAGTTCGGTCTCACCCTTGGGAGTGACCTTGCCCACCAGGATGTCCCCGGGGCCAACGTCGGCTCCCACCCGGATGATTCCCCGTTCGTCTAGGTCGCGCAAACTGGTTTCCCCAACGTTGGGAATGTCCCGGGTTATCTCTTCGGGGCCCAGCTTGGTTTCCCTGGCTTCCATCTCATGTTTTTCTATGTGGATGGAGGTGAAGTAATCGTCGCGGTAGAGACGCTCGCTGACGATGATCGCGTCTTCGTAGTTGTAACCCTCCCAGGACATGAAGGCCACCAACACGTTCTGGCCCAAGGCCAGTTCACCGTGGTCGGTGGAGGAGCTGTCGGCCAAAACGTCGCCGGCGGTCACCACGTCGCCCTTGGTGGCTATGGGGCGTTGATCGAAGCAGGTGCCCTGATTGGTGCGGGAGAACTTTATGACGGGGTGACGATGCGGCTCTCCGTCTTCATCGGTCACGACTATCTCGCGGCCAGTAACTGAAGTCACCACGCCATCGACCTTCGATAGGACCAATTGTCCGCTGTCCCTGGCGACCCGGCTCTCGATGCCGGTGCCGACCACGGGGGCCTGGGGCCGCAACAGAGGCACGGCCTGCCGCTGCATGTTGGAGCCCATTAGGGCCCGGTTGGCGTCGTCGTGTTCCAGGAACGGTATGAGCGCGGCCGACACGCTCATGATCTGCATGGGCGAAACGTCCATATAGTCAATCATGTCAGCCGACTCTAGGGTGTATTCCTCACCTACCCGGAGTTCTACGCGGTCTTCAACGAATTGGTTCAGGTGGTCTAGACGCGCGTTCGCCTGGGCGACGTGGAAGTCTTCCTCCTGGTCCGCGGAAAGATAGACGACCTCGTCGTCACCGGAGGCGACGAAGGGCCGAACGGGAATCATCGTGCTCTTGGGGAGCTGTTTCAGAGCGTTTATCTTGTTGGCCCCGATGGCACGGCCTTTGCCTACGATGGTTTTGCCGTTTTGGTCCAAGACGGCCTGAGTCACTGTCCGGCCCTTCAGGTCATCGGAGTCGTGAGGCAGGATTTTCAAGACCTTCCTATAAGGAGACTCGATGAAGCCGTAAGGGTTGATCCTGGCAAAGGACGCCAAGGAACTGAGCAGCCCGATGTTGGGACCTTCAGGGGTCTCGATAGGGCAGATACGGCCATAGTGGGAGAAGTGAACATCCCGCACGTCGAATCCGGCCCTTTCCCTGGATAAGCCACCAGGGCCTAGAGCAGAGAGACGCCGTTTGTGGGTCAACTCAGCCAGAGGGTTGGTCTGATCCATGAACTGGGATAGCTGTGAGCCGCCGAAGAATTCCCGCACTGCGGCGACCACGGGGCGGATGTTGACGAGCCCTTGCGGCGCGGCGGCTTCGGGGTCCACCAGAGTCATCTTCTCTTTGACCATGCGCTCCATGCGGAGCAGCCCCACGCGGACCTGGTTCTGGACGAGTTCGCCCACCGCTCTGACGCGGCGGTTGCCCAGATGGTCGATGTCGTCCGGACGGCCTTCGCCCTGGTTGATGCGGATCATGGTCCGGATAACCGCGACCACGTCGTCCAAACTAAGCGTCATCAAGTCGTTGTTGATGGCCTGTCCAAGTCTCCGGTTCAACTTATAGCGGCCAACGCGGCCCAAGTCGTACCGTCGGGGACCGAAGAAAAGGTTCCGGATCAGCGTCCGGGAGTTTTCCAGGCTGGGCGGTTCACCTGGCCTCAGGCGGCGGTAGAACTCGATCTGGGCGGCCGCGATGCGGCGTGCGGCGTCACCGTCGAAGTCTTTGTCTTCGTGGAGCCATTCCCAAAGCGAACGCAGGTCGTCTTCTTTGAAGTTCAGGTCCTTGGGTTCAAGGGCGGGGTCCTTGTCCAAGGTCGTTTGCATGTAGTTGTGGGCCTCGTCGGTGTCGATATCGGAGAACAACGCCATCATTGTGTCGTCGTCGGCCACGCCCAGCGCGCGGAGGAACACGGACGCGGATACCTTGCGTTTCCGGTCTACCTTGACCGAGATGATGTCTTTCGAGCTGGTCTCGAACTCGAGCCATGCGCCGCGAGACGGAATCAGTTTGGCGGAACAGAGGTTCCGGTTGCTGATGGCGTTTCTTTCTAGGACAAAGTAGATCCCCGGCGAGCGGACCAACTGGCTCACCACCACGCGCTCCGCGCCGTTGATGATGAAGGTTCCGTTGTCAGTCATCATGGGGATGTCGCCCATGAAGATCTCTTGTTCCTTGATCTCACCCGTCTCTTTCATCACCAGGCGGGTTTTCACATAGAGGGGCTGGGAGTAGGTGATCTCCCGTTCCTTGCTCTCTTGTGGTGAGTATTTTGCGTCGCGGAAGTAATGTTCCAAGAAATGCAACTCGTATTTATTGCCGGTGTAATCGGCGATAGGAGAGATTTCTTTATATACTTCGGTCAACCCCTCAGTCTTGATCCATTCCCAAGACTGAATCTGACTTTGGATCAGATTGGGGATTTCAATTACCTGCGGAATCTTAGCATAGGACTTGACGGCGGGCAGTTGCGTAGGTTGCCCTTTAAGAGCAGGAGACAGAGCCATTTACCATTCTCCTTAGCGTGAGTGGACGAGATTGGCCGGTCGGCCGGTTGCCTGAGGCGCGGGTATATGCGGTGAAAGGAAATCCCGGGGAAGGCTACAAACAGGCGTGGTGAACGAATTCGTCACTTGAGGCATAGCACTAGTAAACCTCAATTATACTAGCATTCAGCACAATGTCAACGTAATAGCCCAGGAATTTCGGTGGGTCTCACCGAAGGGTTCCGGGGCCGATTTTTTGACCCGCGAATCCCTTCATTTCAGCCGCATTATGAGCTATCATCCAAAAGCGATATAATCTCCGGACGACAGTATTAAATAATCCGCCTATCAGTATACATCTATTGGCGGTGGTTCGCGCAGCGATGGTTCGGTGGCGAAATCCAGGCGGCGGGCATCCGATTCCGGGTACGGATACCGGCGCAACCGCGCTCGTGTGAAAGACTTAGGACTGAATGGCGAAATTCAATCTCGAACCTTCCAACTTGGTGCTTGCCGGGCGTCCGGTCCATTACGCCTGGGTGATCGTGGCGGTGGGCGCCGTCATGCGGTTGTTCAGTTCATCTTTCCGCTCTTCTTCCAGCATCCTTATTCCACGCTTGGTTGACTCTTTCGGCTGGAGCTACGGGGCCGTTGGACTCGGATTCGCCATCCAATGGATCGTTTCCGGCATGTTTGGGCCCCCGGCCGGTTGGCTTGGAGACCGGTACGGGGTGCGCTGGACCATGAGATTGGGCGCGGTCCTGTTTATCGTGGGCATGGTGCTTACCGGATTCATGCGCGAGCTGTGGCAGTTCTACCTGTTCTTTGGTGTGATCCTCAGCGCCGCTATGGGCATCTTCCAGGTCCCTCTGACCGCCGCTGTCACCCTATGGTTCCGAAAACACCTGGGCACCGGCATGGGGCTGCTCCAGTCATCGCAGGGTATCGGCCCATTGATCGCGGTGCCGGTGATGCTGGTGATCATCCAATTGTTTGGCGGCGGTATCGACGGGTTGCGGGCAGCTTTCTGGATCCCTGGCATCGTCGGCGGCGTGGTCATCCTATTCATGGTGCGTTTCTTCTACAATGAGCCGGCCGCGATCGGTGTAAGGGCGCTCGGAGCTCCAGAGGACGAGCCGATAAAGGCGGTGCAAACCGGGGAGATCGCCAGGGTCCGCACCAAAGTGTTCTTGAAACAGGCCCAGCGGACGGGCGCTTTCTGGAACCTGATCGGGATCCATTTTTGGGGCTGTGCCGGGCACGCCATCATCCTGGTGTACCTGGTGGCCATGGCCGAGGACGAGGGTGTTTCCACAGGACTGGCGGCTGGCGCTTTTGTGACTCTATCGGTCACCAGCACCATCACGCGGTTCGCGGTGCCTGTGATCGCCGACAGGATGGGGAGCAAACCGGCGATGGCAGGCTGTTTCTTCTTGCAGGTCGCGCCCATCTTCCTGTTGTTCTTCGCCCAGGAAGCCTGGCATTTTTATGCGTTCGCAGTGCTCTTCGGCATCGGGTTCGGCGGCGAGATGAGCGCGTTCCCCATCATTAACCGGCAGTACTACGGCAGTGGCCCCATCGGGACAACCTATGGCTACCAGATGATGGGCGCCGGAGTGGGGATGGCCACCGGAGCGCTGATCGGCGGCCAACTACGGGATTTCACCGGCAACTTCGATGCGACCATGGGGCTGTCTTTGGTCCTCAGTCTGGTTGGGGTGATCAGCATCATGTTGCTGCCCACCACCAAGAAAGAATTGCTGCCCGACTGGGAAGACCAGTTGCCCGGCGCGTCGCAGCCCGCCCATACCCATGCGGGCGACGATTAGTTAGACTGTTTCCTGCCGCTATTTTCCGCCCCGGCTTTCCCTTCTATTACCGTGCCTCCAGCTATGTGCTAAACTCCGTTATCGAGTCTGAGTATGCTCGAATCAGCGTCTATTTCGGAGGGTGCGATAATGCTGGACCTGGTCATAAGAGGCGGACAAGTTGTAACTCCCATGGGAGTTGGCGAATGGGACGTTGCGGTCCAAGGCGAAAAGATCGTTGCGGTAGCCGCTCCGGGCGCTCTACCCGATGAGGCAGGCCGTGTGATCGACGCCAAGGGCATGGTGGTGGTGCCAGGCGGCATCGAGCCCCACGCCCACATATCCGCGCCCATCATGGGTCACGGCGACCTCAAGACCGCCCCTCCGGATGAAGTGAGCCGCGCCGCGCTGATCGGCGGCACCACCATGTTGATGGACTTCGCCATCCAATACCCTGGCATCGACATCCCCCAGGCGATCAAGGAACGAACAGACGTCTGGCAGGGTAATTCCTACGCCGATTACGCCCACCACTTGATGCTCTTGGGCGCCATTCCTCCGGAGATTCTGGGCTCGCTCCATGAAGCGGTGGAAGACGGTTTCCCCAGCGTCAAGATCTTCACCACCAACATTCGTCCCCCCGCCACCACCGGGGAACCGCGAATGGTCGGCACCGGGCACCTCCACGATCTTATGGAAGAGATCCAGCGCATGAACGCCATGCTGCTGGTGCACTCCGAAGACGACGATATGGTGCAGCACATGTATCAGAAGCTGGCCCGGGATGAACAGACGGAGTGGTACAACATGCACCTCGTGCACAGCGCCGAGTCGGAGGATGTTTCCTTCCGGCGAGTGCTAAGGGTCCAGGAATGGACGGGAGCTCCGGTCTACTTCGTCCATGTGAGCGCCGTTCAAGGAGTCAATGCCATCGCGGAGGCGCGGTCCAACGGCCGGCCGATCTACGGCGAGACCCTCCATAACTACTGCTGCTTCAGCTCCGACGACTATAAAGAAGAGAACGGTATGAAGTACCACACCTACCCGTCGTTGAAATCGGAAGACGACCGCCAGTCTCTTTGGAGAGGCATCGTGGAGGGCGGCCTCAGCACGATGGCCACCGACGAATACTGCACGTCTTGGGAGACCAAGATCTCAGGCCGGACCGTATCGGATGTGACCGGCGGCCACAACGGCGCCGAGGCTCGGATGGGCGTGACCTACAGCGAGGGTGTCTCCCGGCGCGGCATGTCGCTGCAGCGGTTCGTGGACGTCTCTTCGGCCAACGCAGCCAAGATCATGGGACTTTACCCGCGAAAGGGCGTCTTGGCTCCGGGCAGTGACGCAGATATCACGCTCATCGACACCAATTTCAAGCGCAAGCTGACCATGGACGATTTCCACATCACCGACTACAGCATCTGGGAGGGGTTCGAGGCCGACGGCTGGCCTGTTACGACCATCCTCCGGGGCAACGTGGTGGTGGACAACCGGGAGTTCAAAGCCGCCCCAGGCAGCGGCCAGTTCATCCCCAGGAAGATAGATACCGCGGTAACCAACCGCCCAGTAGCCTAACCGCCGCCACAGGCGGGTTTACTGGGGCGTCTATGCAGTCGCATTTGGCTGGTCTATGGTTGGAACGGTCTTGGCTAGGAGATATCAATGGCGCGAATCAGGTTGGTGCCGACGGAGGAGTTGACTCCAAGGCTGCGTGAGATCGCCAAGGGCGCGGAGGCCCATAAGCTGAACCCGCGCATCTTTCAGGCGGCGGGGAACCTGCCGGAGGCCTACGAGGCTTTCTGGGACTTCTACGGACCGCTCAAATTGGAAGGACTGCTGGCGCAGCGGCTCAAGGAGTTGGTACGGCTGAAGATCGCCGACCTGAACGACTGCGCCACTTGAAGGCTGGGCAGGGCTGTGCCGGCGGTGCAGCAGGGCATGACCGAGGAGATGGTTGCAAGTCTCGTTGATGTAGACACCGCGGACATCACCGAACGTGAGAAGCTGGCGGTCCGATTCGCCGAACGCATGGCCACCGACCACCACAGCATGGACGATAATTTCTTCGACGAGCTCAGGGCAGGATTCACCGACCCGGAGATATTCGAACTAGGCATGATCACCGGGCAGTTCATCGGTTACGGCAGGCTGATCTCCATCCTGGACCTTGAGAACCCCGAACAACCGGCGGCGTAGGAGGCCCCAATATGACCACAACTAGCAGCAAGACCGAAGCCATGCGGGAGCGGATCCGCAAGATGATTCCTGAGGGCGGGAAAGACGGCCCCACCCAGGGCGTGAACCACATAGCTGTGTTCGCCAAAGACCTGGAAGCGACCGCCAGGTTTTACGAAGAAATCATGGATATGCCGGTCGTAAGCGTTGCCCCAAACCGGGATTCGAACGAATCGACCCACATGAATGTGGCGATCGGAAATGGCATGCGCCTTTCCTTCTTTGACTTCCCCCACGTGCCACGCCTACAAAAGAAGGCGCCCGAAGGTGTGGGTAACGTCATGCATATCGCCCTTCCGATAGCCAGGAACATCTTTACGGAGATCAAAGCGCGGTGTGACCGGAACAAGGTCAAATACGAGGAAGGTGGCGGGGCGATCTACGTCAAAGACCCCAACGGCCTGGCCATCGAGTTGATGCCTTACGATTAATATTCTTTGATCTCGCAGCAGGCGTTGCCGGTAATCAGTCCTGCCCTACATACTGGCCTGCCCTAAATGCGGCTGGGGAGATACCGAACTGGTCTTTGAATGCCGTTGAGAAATGACTCCGATTGTTAAAACCGACTTGGCGCGCCACCTGTTCGATCGACGGCCCTCTGTTCTGGCGTAGTCCTGCCGCTTTTCGTATCCGAAGGTTATGAACGAAGCTTATCGGTGTTGCGCCGAACGCTTCCCGAAAACGCTCGGCGAATACGGACCGGCTCATCAATGCCCGGTCCGCCAGGGAATCGACCGTGTGGGCGGCTTCGGGGTGCTCGAAAATGGTTTCAACCGCCTGGGATAGATTGGGGTCTTCGAGCCCAGGTAGCCAGGGCAGCCGGCCGTCGGATTGATCGGACAGGCTCCGCAACAGGTACACGATGCATTGGGTCATGAGGGCTCTCGTTAGCGCGACGCTCCCTTCAGTCGCCCCACCCTGTTCGGCCAGTATCCCTTCGAATGCGCTCCTGACCTGGGGGTATGCCGAGAGGTCCGCCACGATCACCTCCCCCAAACGCTGAAACAGTCCTAGCGAGTCTCCGTAGGTGACGTTCACCATTCCGCACGCAACTCGAAATTCAGCTGATACGGGAGTTCCGGCGATCAGGCGGACGACGCCGTCGCCAGTAGGCGGAGCGTCGATGGTCCTCTCGGACTGAACGTCTTTCCCGCATTCCGGGGTGTGCTTGGCGCCATGGGGGACCACAGCCAGGAAGAACCGCTCCATCGGGTAGGTCGTGTCGTCCGGCAATCGGAGCAAACCGCTTCCCTGCATCACGAAGTGGAACTTGACGTTGGGCGGACCCGGCAGGTTCAGTCTCCATCCGGAACTGACCAGGCAGGTAGCAAATGGCTCAGAGTGGACCACGACGTGATCAAGTAACTTGTCTAGGAGCACGGAGAATATCCTATGGCGGAGCGCTGGCTCGGGGAAACCCGGACGCCAGAAAACATTTCCCAGACCACCGGGAACATGGGCCCGCCTATTATACCTATATCGAGCGGGGGGACAAAAGTTCCTCCAAATAAATAAAAGAGCAAATGGAGAGGAGATTATGGATTTCAACAAACAGGACACCGCAGTAGTTATCACAGACCCGCAGAACGATTTTCTCAGCCCGGAGGACGGCGTGACCTGGGGCCTGGTGGGGGCAAGCGTCGAGGAGAATGGAACGGTAGGGCATATCGACGACCTGTTCCGCACCGCCAAAGAGAAGGATTACAATGTTTTCATCTCGCCCCATTACTATTTCCCCACGGACGAGGGTTGGCAGTTCCGCGGAACACTTGAAAACCTGATGCATGAGATTGGGATGTTCGGCCGCCAGGGAGCGCTTACCACCGAAGGCTTTTCAGGGTCGGACGCCGACTGGTTGGAACAATACAAGCCCTACATAGAGGATGGAAAGACAATCGTCGCCAGTCCTCACAAGGTGTACGGATCTGAGACCAACGACCTGGTCCTCCAACTTCGGAAGCGGGGCATATCCAAGGTTATCTTGGCCGGCATGTCGGCGAATCTTTGCACCGAGTCTCACATGCGGGAACTGCTGGAACAGGGATTCGACGTCACCGTGGTGGCGGACGCAACTGCCGCCGCCGTACACCCCGAGCTAGGGGATGGTAACCAGAGCGCGCTGACCAATTTCCGTTACATGGCCAACGCTGTAGTGAGCACCGAGGAAGCTGTTTCGGCGATGTAACAGAGACCGACTCAGCATCAAAATCTCTCTTGCCAAGCAAAATGGGGCGTCCCGATTATTAGGGACGCCCCTTCTGCTTGGCCACTGCAAAGTGCGTTAGATTTTCCGCTCGTCCTGAGCCTGTCGAAGGGCCGCACTAGCCATACCTTTGGCGGTGAGAAAGGCTTACCCAGAGCGGTGGTTCGACGGGCTCAGCTTGAGCAATTTGTATTTGCCTCCGTGTATTCTTCCAATCGGGAGGCCGCTAGCAGCGCGACGCCCCCTTAATCTACAGGACTGCCTGCGAAATTATTTAACGCTTGGAATCTCCGCTAACTTCACGACAACCTCATTTTTGTGTACCCGCGATGAAAATTGAGAATCCGCCGGATCCTCGTTAAACGATAGTTGCATTTCGTCATGATCCATTGATTTTCATTTTTCAACGAGCGGCTCAATCATTTTCACCAAGCGGCTTGCTGCTTTTACCGAACCGATCTTGGTGCGGCTAAAAACGGACGGCTTTCGTGCCTAAAAGTGGGCAGCTTTTTTCAATCCCAGGACCCATTGGCATCAGGCGATGCTGCGTGACCAAATAGAAGGTGGTCTAGATGTAGGCGGATTTACCGATGCCTGGCACCTCGGTAGAAATATCGAGTATGTGATGTAAAGCGGGTGTTAAATCAAACGTTGGCAGACTTAATCAGAATCTCCTCGCCTGAGATGCGGACTTCGTAGGTTTGTACCGATTTCGTTGCTGGGCGAGTCAATGCTTCTCCCGTGACGACACTAAATCTAGAACTGTGGAACGGGCATATAACTTCGACATCGTCGAGCCAGCTTTTTGCGAGTCTACCCTTCATGTGTGAGCACATGTTATTGATCGCATGGAACGTTCCACCAACGTTGGCCAATAAAATCTGGTCTCGGTCTAGTCTCACGACGGTCATTTCTCCAGGTGCAACGTCACCGACTTCAGCTACTTTCACGAACTCCTGTTCGACCATAAAAACTTCCCCGATTAATACTGGATGATTTAGCATTGAGGATTATATGGGATTTGATCAGTTGCCGGAGGGTTACCTGGTGTCCTTTTTATATAGCGTTCTGTGGACGTCATGCTAATGCTTGAAGTTTGGCCGGAGACCGCTCCGAAAAAGGAGTGTGGGCACATCCTAGCCGCCGAAGATGTAAAATTAAAGGCGCCAAGTGGACTCGGATCTGGATAATCCTTAGGGCAATAGATTTTCTGATTCCTAGATCCGAGCGACCATCATCACCAAAAATGACTATAGAAAGAAGACTAAGTCCCGAAGAAGACGAGCTGCGGACAAAGCGAGCAGAGCTGGACGACATCTTCGACGGGCTAGCGCAGAACGAACTGGAACTGGAAACCATGAACGCAGAGATAAATTCCCTCTTCTCGACCTACAACGCCGCCGTCTTACCTAAAGTGGCCGAGGCAAAGGGACTGCGGGCACGCATAGCTCAGGCGATATACGTGCTGGACCCGACCGATACTGCCAGGTCGGAATCCCAAGAAGCCCGATCATCAGCAGATGAAGCTGAAGGGGGTTCGCCAGGGGATATTGTCAAGATCACCACTTGCGTCACTAGCATCAACGACTGCCGTGCCAGCGCGTTGGAGCAGCAGTCTCTAATCAATGAATATTTTAAAGGTGAATACCCCGCCAACACCTTGGTTGAAATCACCGCTTTGGCGGAGCCAGAAGACAGGACCTGCCTGAGATGAGCGCAGTCTACAGTCCTCATGTCAAGTTCCTGCGTAAGTGGGGGACCAGGGGCGGCGGAGATGGGGAGTTCAGGTGGCCCCTATGCCTGATCATAGACGGCGCCGGCAATGTCTACGTGTCGGAATGTAGCAACGATAGGATACAGGTCTTCGACCCACAGGGCAGATTCTTACGCAAGTGGGGGGGCGAGGGCAGCGGAGATGGGGAGTTCATCCGGCCCCAGGAATTGGCCATAGACGGCGACGGCAACGTCTACGTGTCAGATCGAGACAATAATCGGATACAGGTCTTCGACCCACAGGGCAGATTCCTGCGCAAGTGGGGTGTTATTGGCAGCGGAGACGGGGAGTTCAGGTGGCCCCAGGGTCTGGGCATAGACAATGAGGGCAACATCTACGTGTCAGATCGAGGCAATGACAGGATACAGGTCTTCGACCCACAGGGCAGATTCCTGCGCAAGTGGGGGGGCACTGGCAGCGGAGACGGGGAGTTCAGGTGGCCCCAGGGTCTGGTCATAGACAGTGAGGGTAACGTCTACGTGTCAGATCAAGGCAACGATAGGCTCCAGGTATTTGACCCACAGGGCAGATTCCTGCGCAAGTGGGGGGTCACCGGCAGCGGAGACGGGGAATTCAGTTGGCCTCAGAGTCTGAGCATAGACAACGAGGGCAACGTCTACGCGTCAGATCGAGGCAATCACAGGATCCAGGTCTTCGATCCACAGGGTAGCTTCCTTCTCAAGTGGGGGATCAGAGGCAGCGGAGACGGGGAGTTCAGCCAGCCTCAGGGTCTGGCCATAGACGGTGACGGCAACGTCTACGTGTCAGAATATGGCAATAACAGGATTCAGGTTTTCGACCCAAAGGGCAGGTTCCTGCGCAAATGGGGGAGCGAGGGCAGTGGAGACGGGGAGTTCAGGACGCCCCAGGGTCTGGGCATAGGCATTGAGGGCAACGTCTACGCCTCAGATCATTGGAATGATAGGCTCCAGGTCTTCGATCCACAGGGCAGATTCCTTCTCAAGTGGGGGATCAGGGGCCGCGGGGACGGGGAGTTCAGCCAGCCTCAGGGTCTGGCCGTAGACGGTGACGGCAACGTCTACGTGTCAGAATATGGCAATAATAGGATCCAGGTCTTCGACCCACAGGGGAGGTTCCTGCGCAAATGGGGGAGCGAGGGTAGCGGAGACGGGGAGTTCAGCCAACCACAGGGTCTGGCGATAGACAGTGAGGGCAACGTCTACGTGTCAGATCAAGGCAATGATAGGATCCAGGTCTTCGACCCACAGGGGAGGTTCCTGCGCAAATGGGGAATCGGGGGCAGCGGAGATGGGGAGTTCATCCGGCCCCAGGGTCTGGCGATAGACAGTGAAGGCGACGTCTACGTGTCAGATCAAGGCAATGATAGGATCCAGGTCTTCGATCCACAGGGCAGATTCCTGCGCAAGTGGGGAATCAGGGGCAGCGGAGATGGGGAGTTCAGCCAGCCGCAAGGTCTGGCGATAGGCAGTGACGGCAACGTCTACGTGTCGGAATATGGCAATGATAGGATCCAAGTCTTCGGTCGACAGGGCAGATTTCTGCGTAAATGGGGGAGGGAGGGCAACGGAGACGGGGAGTTCAGCCAGCCGCAGGGTCTGGCGATAGACAGCGACGGCGACGTCTACGTGTCAGATCAAGGCAATCATAGGATACTGGTGTTCAAACCAACCGTCTAGAAGGGCTATTCAAGGACACTCAACTAGTAAGGAGAACATCCGGAGGTTATGCAACGCACTTTAATCCAGGTATTTATCCGTCCAAACGCACGAGCGGGAAAAGAACCGCTGGAGCGTTAACTACTATCTAAATCAATCGCCCCAAGCTAAGAGGGGGTCCGATGATACAGTCTTCGTTGGTTACTATCCCAGCCCGTCGAGGCAAGGCGAGTCGTCTCAAGATGGGTCAGGCAATAAGAGTCATTAATACCCATGGCCAGCAGGTGGTTGACACCTGGGCATTTAACGCCGAGAACATGACAGAGTTCATGTCCATGGAGCATTGCCGGACTGACCTTGCCAGCATCATGGCTAGGGTAGGGGAATCTATGGTTACCAATCAGCGGCGGCCGATCCTGACATTAGTGGAGGATACGAGCGACGGTCTTCATGGCACCTTGTTGGCCGCCTGCGACCGCTATCGATATGAGAAACTCGGGTGCGCTGGGTACCACGATAACTGTACCGACAATCTTGCCGCCGCTTTGGCCGAACTGAGTTTAGTGCCTCCCGAAACGCCCAGCCCCTGGAACCTGTTTATGAACATTCCGGTGAGGGCGGATAATACAGTTTCCTTCGAACCCCCAGCCTGCCGGCCCGGTGACTACGTGACTATTCGGGCGAAAATGGATTGTGTTATCGCCTTTTCGGCGTGCCCTCAGGATCTGGTTCCAATCAATGGTCTGGCCTGCACACCGACCGAGGCTCATTACCAATTGATTTAGTCGATTTGAGGAGGTTTACGCCATGGCCGACCTGATCTCAGAACAGTTACTCGATCAAATGGCCTCGAGTTGTTGGAAAGAAGAGAAGGCGGTTCATTGCCGTCCTCCCGTCCGCGTCGGTTTAGTTAACTTCAATGAAGTACCGCATTTCCAGGTAAATCCTAGACCGATTCCTGGTCCTTATTTTGGCTAGGGAGCCAGTCTGGCTGGGGCAGACAAATTGATTTTCACCCTTGGCGGGAAATTGATGAGCGAGGTGTCGGATGCCCAGCGATAATGAAGCACTATCAGGGTCCAAGACGGCCATGATCGTCGTTGATATGCAGAACGCCTTCCTCAGTGACGAAGGCTCTATGAACAAGGGCGGCATGGACATCACCGAATTGAAAAAAACAGTATTGCCGGTGAGAAGGCTGATTGATGGGTGTCGCAGCGCTGATGTCCCCATCATCTTCACTAGATATGTGCTGCGCGCTGATTACAAGGACGCCGGTCTCCGCTCGGTCCGACGGGCCAGATTTAAAGAGATCAACTCATTGGTAATGGGCACCTGGGACTCCGAATTAGACCCTCGGATGGACCAACGGCTGGAAGATTATGTTTTGGACAAAACCCGCTATAGCTCCTTTTACAATACCAGCTTGGAGGTCATTTTAAGGGGTCTGGGCGTCGATACCCTAATCATTTGCGGGGTTACCACCGAGATATGCGTTGAATCTACCATCCGTGACGCATATTTTCGGGACTTCAAAATCTTAGTGCCGAACGACGCTGTAGCCGCGATGGACATTGACCGTCATAAAGGGACTTTGGCTACTATTGAGTATGGCTTCGGTTCGGTTACGACATCCGCCAAGCTCATCAATGACTTGTTAGGTATTGCAGCCAAGTTGTAGAAACCATTAAAAATCCGCCGACAGACCGCGACATCGAGGACGCAATTTCCTTCCTTGGTGCTCCTATCATGATTCGATTGTTATCCCAAGAGCACTGAAGACGCAGGTGCTCCTTTGCGGGTTACTATATCAACAAAGCGGGTACTGGGGCTCTAGCCGCAGGCGGGTAATAGTCTTGCCCATGAGCAGTGACTCGACCTACTCCATTGCCAACGCTATTCTTGCATAGTGTCACCTCTCCTACTCCATTATGGATCGCTCGCAAGTAGTCGCAGACCATTTCGCCGACCGCGTCATGTGAGTGTGCACCGCCGCCATAAATTAGGCCGGTGGTCGAAAGGGCGAAATGGGGAGAGCAAATTCCAGGAAACTGGCATTGTGCTGCATTGCCTAGCCGTATAATCCAATTGTCGACGTCTAGGATGACAATTCCTGAGGCAATCTTGTATGTTGGTTGCGTTTGTTCAACCCACCACGAGCGGGTGTGTGCCACCATCAGCGGGCGTGTGGACTCACCATAAACTGAAAGGCGGGTAATACAACAGTTCGTCCTGAGCGTGTCGAAAGATGGGCATAAGCCATTCTTGTGGTGAAGATCAGACTAATCCCAGCGGGGGTTCGACGGGCTCACCACGAACGGATGGCTAGATGCTCCCTCGGTCCTTCCGGCGAAAGCCGGAATCCACTTCGCTACGGCCGCTCGTCTTGAACTCCAGCCGGAATAGAGAGCCTCCCAGATGCATCGGGAGCTTTTTGAAGGATGGCCGGTAGTACCTGTTCGATGCGGAGCAGGTGGTTCGACGGGCTCACCACGAACGGAACCAGGGGATGCCCACAACGGACGGACCAATGAAGGCCAAGCTATTCCATGACCCTACGCGGGAAAAACCTTTTTGCTGTCAAGTATGCGGGCCAGCTCCGCTATCCCGTCACGGATGGTTTCTATAGACGGGTGCCCGAAGCAGAGCCGGACGTAGTTGGAGCCTTCGCCGGTCGGCGAGAATTGGGAGCCGTTGTAGTAGCTGACTCCTTCTTGGAAGATCTCTTCTTGCACCGCGGCCAGGTCGGTGCCCTCGGGAAACTTCACCCAGATGTATAGCCCGCCTTGGGGAACGCTCCAGGTAACCGAACCGCCGAAGTTCTCTCCCAGGGCTGCCACCATGGCGTCGCGCTTAACGGCCAGAGCCCGGTTCTGTTCCTCGATGTGCTTTTCCAAGCCGCCCTTCATCAATTCGGCGATGGTCAGGGCGGTGAATTGGCTCACCGCGCCACCCGGTTTGAAGCTCCAGGCGCGTGCGATCACGTCTTTGGGGGCGACCAGGTAACCCATGCGCATCCCGGGGGCGATGATCTTGGAGAATGACCCGGCATAGATCACCCGGCCGGTGTCGTCCAGAGAGTGGAACGAAGTTACGTCTTCGCCCTCGAACCGGAGGTCGGCGTAGCAGTCGTCTTCGAAGATGGGGATGCCGTGTTTGCCGGTGACTTCTAGGACCTGCTTGCGGCGTTCCAGGCCCATCGTCCAGCCCAGAGGGTTTTGGAACGAGGGGATGGTGTAGAGGTATTTGACCTTCTTTCCATTTCCGAGCTGTTCCGTGATGACCGAGTCTAGGTCTTCGGGGATGATCCCGTCATCGTCGCACTTGACCGCAACGACATCGGCGCCGTAGCGGCGCATCTGGTTCAATGTGCCCAGGTAGACGAACTCTTCGACCAAAACCACGTCTCCGGGGTCGGTCAGGGCCTGGATCAGGATCCCGATGGCCTCGCCGGACCCTGATGTGAGCACCATGTCGTCGGCGGTCACACTCATATTGCGCTCACGGGTCAGCTTTTCGGCTACCAGCTTCCTCAGCTCCGGGTCGCCCGCGGCGGTAGAGTAGTAGGCCAGGTTCCGGCCCTCGCGCTCAAAACCGGCCCTGACCGACTCGATCAACTCCTCCAGTGGCAAATTGTCCGGGTCCGGATAGGCCACGGCGAAGTCGTACTTTGAATGCCGGACAGTGCCTGGGGTGGACTCCAGCGAATTCGCCGAGAAGAAGTTGTCGTAATTGAACTGATCGGCCATGGTTTACCTCTTGTTGTTGTGGCGGTTTGCGGTGGAAAAAGCTGACCGCGGAAAGCTGATAGCTGTCAGCTAAATCAGTACAATCCCTCATCGCTGAAGAACGGCTTGTCGGCGTCGGGGTTGGTCTGGCCCAGCAGGCGGTCGGTCTCTAGCAGGCAGGCTCGGTTCCAGAGGACCAAGATGGCGCGGTCCACGAGGTTCTGGGGCAGGCTTATGCGCCGGCCGTGCTTGACGGCCAGCCAGCTAGCGTGGCCGGTGGCGAAATATTCTTCCATGAACGGGGTCGGCTCGGCCTCGGCGGACGCGGCTTCCAGGATGTCGGTGGGAGCGTCGGCGCAGGTCATCTCCGGGTCCTCTTCCGCCATCTTGAGGAAATTTTCTTTGGCTTCCCGGCTTATTGGTTCAGGCATAAAGGTCGTGTTGCTACCAAGATTTGGATTCGTGTTGTGTGGGGCTAAAAATAACCTTGGCGGAGACCGTAACGGCTCCGCCAAGGTTCTGTTGCTGCTGATCGATCTGAAACCTGCTGGTTTCTTGAATCAGAGATTGAGCTGGGGCACCAAGTAGCCGGACTGCTTCTTGTAGATCTGCAGGCGGCTGCGTTGGGTGTCCGCCACCATCAGGCGGTTGTTGGCCGTGTCCCATTCCACCGCGGTGGGCTGGGCGAACGTCCATTCCGGCTCGGTGCTGTGGACTTCCCGGCGGCGCTTGGCGTAGTCGGCGTTGGCGTCGACGGTCATCTGGGCCCATTGAGAAAGCACTTGGGCGTCACCCACCAGAGAGGTCAGGAACTGGCCCTCGGCGGTGAAGATATGCACCCGGCCCCGGTCCCAGCGGTTGGCGGTCCAGTCGCAGACATAGATGTCGCCATCTGGGTCCACGGCCACGTCGGTGGGTCCGCTGAGGTCGCCGCGTTTCTTGCCTGGCCGTCCGATCTGGGCCTCGAACTTGCCGTCGGCCGAGAACTTCTGGACGCGGTCGTTATTGAAATCGGCAACATATACTTTGCCGTTGTGATCGACCGTGAGGCCCCAAGGGGCATCGAACTGCCCTTCGCTAACGCCTTTATTACCGAAAGATTTGATGAAGGTCCCGTCGCTCTTGAACATCCGGACCTTATGGCTCCGGCTGTCGCTGACATAGACGGTGCCGTCTTTGGCGATGGCGATCCCGGCGGCCCCGTTGGGCTCTTTCTCGCCGGGCTGGACGGTATCGAAAGTACGGACCAGATTGTCGTCCTTGTCGAATACCGAGACCCGGTTAAGCCATTCGTCTGTGACGAATATCTCGCCCTGGTCGTTGGATGCGATACCGGCAGGCCAGATCAGTTGGCCATCGCCGTTTCCGTACCGGCTGAATTCACCCAGGAACTCTTCTTCGCCCCACTCGGCGCCGATGGTGAGCTTTGATATGCGCTGGCCAACGCCAGTGCGGTTCCAACCAACGTTGCTGATGCTCTCACTGCCCCGGTTGGCAACATAGACGGTGCCATCGGAAGCGAAGGTCATGGAGTTGGGCCAGTTAAAGCCCATTCCAGACTGAGCGCCGCGGCCAACGTTGTGGCTGTAGTCGTAAGTCCTGCCTGCCACTGTTTCCGTAAGCATTATATTCCTCGCGGACGGCGCGAACGCCGTCCGTATTGATTCGTGATTATCGACTGGCCCACTGGACCGGTCTGAACTGCCTAGGCGAAGATGGGCAACTTCTCGAAGCTGCCGTCCACGATGGGCTTGCCGTCCAGGCCCATCCAATCTTCCAAGACGGTGGTGTACAGGCCGCGGAAATCGTAATTGGGTACGACATCGCCCTGTTCCAGGTCCTCGGACTTCATGGACGGGAATTCGCTGTACTGTCCGCCCTTGACGTTGTCGCCGAACATGAAGGCGGCCCCGCCGGCGCCGTGGTCGGTGCCGGAACCATTGTCATGGGTCCGCCGTCCGAACTCGGTGAACATCAGGACTGAGACGTTGTCGCTGGCATCGTGCTCGCGGAGGTCATCCAAGAAGGCGTCCAGGCCCTCGGAAACGTCCTTCCACAGCTTGTCGGCCATTCCGGTCTGGTTGGAGTGGCTGTCGAAGCTGCCGTGGTCGACGTAGAAGATACGGGTGCCGAAGTTGGCCATGTGCACCTGGGCGATGCTCCGCAACTTCTTGGCGATGGAGGTGTCGGGATACTCAACGTTGGATGAGTACATCCCTGGGGCTTTGTTCAGGATGTCGGCGCCTTCCAGAGTGTCCAGGCCGGTCTGACCCAGGTAATCCATCACGGCGCTGCTGCCGACGGCCGGCGAGTACATCCGTGCGAAGCGGTCCAGGATCTTGGTCCGCTGTTCTTTCTCAGTGATGCCGGGGAGCAGGCCGTAGTTGTCCAGGTCATCGACAACCGCAACCGGGGTCCCGGGAAGGGCCAGAGCGCGGAACAAAGAGGGACCGAAGCTGACCGTGGTCAGTACGTTCTCTTTGCCGGGGTCCAGGTCGCGGGTGGCGCGGCCCAGCCAACCCTCGGTTCCCAGAGCGATGGGCTCACAGGTGTGCCAGATGTCCATCGAGCGGAAATGAGAGCGAGGGGACTTGGGGTAACCGATGCCATGAATGATGGCCATGTCGCCCCGGTCATATACCTTTTTCAGTGGTCCCATCTCAGGGTGGAAACCGACTTTGTCGTCGATCTTGATGACGCGGTCTTCGGCGATGCCAACCGTGGGGCGGGCGTCCCGGTAGATCGGATCGGCGTAGGGAATAACTGTGTTCAGGTAGTCATTGCCCCCCGACAACTGGAATACAACCAGAACCGGGTCTTTTTTTGTGCTAGTCATCTGTTAGTTATCCTCCTACGGATTAGGCGTACTGGTACTCGCGCAGCGAGACGATCAGTTGCATCAACTCGGATACGCGAACCGTGGATTGCTCGATGTCGTCGGCCGATTTCCAGGAGAAGTCTCCGCCTTCGCTAACGAAGCCGACCAACTCAACGTGGCTCTCGGGATTGACTTCCAGTGGACCCATCAGGTCCAGGGCGCCGTCGACCACGGCCTCAGGGGAGGTGTCGCCCTTGGCGATCATCCGGTCGACGATGTTCCTGATACCGGGGCGGGTAACGTCACCGACCAGTTCGGCGGTGAAGTTGACGCGGCGCATGAGTGAGCCGCTGTTGATCCACTCGGCGCCGGTGTGCCAACCCTCAACGGAAGGCGGGTTGAGCAGGTCCTGGCCCATATAGCTGGGCTGACGGGACAGGTCGCCGATACCGGGGGCGGGGAACTCGGCGCCGCCGACCATCCGAAGAGTTCCAACCACCACTTCGGTGGGGTTCTTCAGACGCTCGAAGCGGGCGCTCTTGAAGAAGTCGGAGTTGAACAGCACACGCAGGGTGGTACGCATGTCGTATCCGCTGTTCATCAAGGTGTTGGCCAGCAGGTCAACGGCTTCGGGGTCGCGGGGCGGGGTCACTGACCATGCCGGGACCTGGACCTCGTCGGCTACAAAGAAGCTGTAGAGGTGGCGGGCGATGAACCGGGCGCAGGCCGGGTCGTCGGTGATGAACTTGATGATGTCTTCGCCGTTGTGGTTGCCGGTGTGACCCAGGAAGGTCTTATCGGTGTCGTCGTGGTCTTCCTCGCGGTATTCGAAGAACCAGTCGTGACGGCCGATGGGGCCCCGGGGAAGTTTGGGCTCGATGGTCCAACCGGTGAAGGACCGGGAGCAGTCCCGGACATCGTCCTCGGTGTAGTTGCCAACGCCCATGCTGAAGAGTTCCAGCAACTCACGGCCCCAGTTCTCATTGACCGCGTCGGCGTGGTTGTCGTTGTTGTCCAGCCAGTAGATCATGGCCGGGTCTTTGGCCATTTCAAGGAGCAGTTCGCGGAAGTCGCCCAGGCCGTTTTTGCGGAATTTTACAATCATGTCCATGACGTCGTCGTAGTGGTCAACCTTTGAGACGCCGGTGGCGAAGATGCCGTGCCAGAAAAGGGACATCTTCTCTTCCAGGGGGCGCTTGGTGTTAACCAAGTCATGCAGCCATTCGGCGGCGCCCATGCCGGGGAGGGTACCGGGACGCCAGGTCCAAGGGTGGAAACGCTGCATCTCGTCGCGGTTGAGTTCTTCTTGCTCTTGGGTATCAAGAAGCTCTTCCACCGTGGCTTCGTAGCCAACGGCTACGCGAGCTTCAAGCTCGTCACGGCTGGCGCCGAATCCGGCGCGGCGCATAAGGTGGGCCATCAAGGCGATATCTTGGTCACTCATATTGCTCCTCTTATTCGGTGATGCCCCATATTTTGAGACATACCGTATTTATAGCCTGGGTATGGATAAGATCAAGGCGTAGCTCGACCTATACTTCTAGCCTCATATATTAGAGGTGCAGCCTTTTCGTTGTCAATGACTATCAAATAATCGTTTGTGAGTGTTGCGCTCTCGTGATATTGAGTCTGACCCTTCTCTCGCGATAGACTGCACTTCTGAAGTGCAAGCCAGAGAATAATCGTCCTAGAGAGGTCAAATATGCGGTTACAGGGGAAAGTAGCGTTGATCACTGGAGCAGCCCGAGGCCAGGGCGCCGAGGAAGCCCGGATGTTTGCCAAAGAGGGCGCCAAGGTTGTTTTGGCCGACGTGACCGACCAAGAAGGCATGGCCGTGGCGGCGGAGATAGCCGAGGCGGGAGGCGACGCGCTTTACGTGCATCTCGACGTGACCAACGAAGACGAATGGGACGCGGCGGTGCAGTCGGCGGTGGCGGCCTTCGGGAAGTTGGACATCTTAGTCAACAATGCCGGCATCTGGCGGCGGGGCCACGTCCTCGAGACGTCTTCAGACCAATGGGATGACATCATGGACGTGAACGCCAAGGGCGTGTTTCTGGGCACCAAGGCGGCGATTCCGGAGATGCGGAAGGCGGGCGGCGGGTCCATCGTTAATATCTCATCGACTGCCGGCCTGGTGGGAAGCAAGACCAGCGCGGCCTACAGCGCGTCCAAGGGCGCGGTCCGAATTTTCACCAAGTCCACCGCTGTGCAGTACGCGGCCGAGGGCATCCGGGCCAATTCCATCCACCCGGGTCCCATCGACACCGACATGGGAGATCAAGTCTGGCCCGACGCCGCGAGCAGGGAAGCATCGATCTCCAGGACTGCCCTATCCAGGATCGGCACTGCCCAGGACATCGCCTACGGGGCTCTCTATCTGGCCTCAGAGGAGTCTTCGTTCGTCACCGGCTCGGAGTTGGTTATTGATGGTGGAGTGACCGCCCAGTAGGTGGGCTACGCTCCCAGTAAATCAGCCAACGGCCCGACGGGCCCGATGTCTTCCAGGTTGTCCAACATCTCTAGAGTGGCGGCGGTGTTTTCTTGGGTGAGGGCCATGGCGGCGGTGTCGAGGAATTTGGTGTGGACCTCTTCTAATGTAGCGCCGCGCAGGGAGCCGGTAGTTGCGCGGTCGGCCCGCTGGGTTAGCACACGTCCGTCTTTCAGGTGGATCTCAACCTCGTGATTTGCTTCGGTCCAACTGGTCTGGCCCTCGAAACCGGCGTGACGTATCATCTCTATCTTGGGGATCAGCTCTTGGGCCTCGGGCCGCATCACCTGCTCGTCGGTGAAGGTCGACATGCCGACGCGGCCGTCCAGGATCTCGGCGGCCAGGCAGTACTGCATGCTGAACTTACCCTCCAGTCCCTCTTTGGGACGGGAGTGGATAAGCGACCGGGGCGGATCGAAGTCCACCCGGACCTCGATACGCTCGATGTTGGCCGCTTCCAACGCCTCCCGCTGCTGCATGGCGGAGACGGCGTCCAGGGCCAAGTGGGCACTGCCGCAACAGGGGTACTTCTTGATCTCGATACCCGACTCGATCATAAAACAGCGGCTGCCCAAAGACGCGGCCGCTTTCTCCGGGTCGTAATCGTTGCCCCCGGAGAAGGCCCGCATGAACCCGAACCGTCCTTCTAAGGCGTCGGTCCCGGCGGTGAACCCGCCTTGGACCAGCTTGGCGGCGGTGATGCCGGACTTGCAGGCGTGGCCAGCGTGGAAGGGTTTGGTCATGGTGCCGAAGTTCTGGCGCAGCCCAGAAGATTGGGACGCCCCCAGAGAGATGGCCATCGCTGTTTGTTCAACGTCAAGTCCCAGCAGGCGTGCTGCGGCGGCGGCGGCGCCCAATGCGCCCAGCGGCCCGGTTGGGTGCCAGCCAAGGTCGTCGAAGTAAGCCGTGCTGATGGCGTCGCCCACGGCGCAGGCCACTTCAAACCCCACCAGGTAGGCCAACAGCATGTCCCGGCCCGATGCGCCAATCTCTTCCGCCACCGGCAGTGCGGCCGGTATCAGCACCGCGCTGGGGTGGGTTTTCGTTATGAAGGTGATGTCGTCATAGTCCAAGGCGTGGGACATGGCCCCGTTGATCAGCCCAGCTTCCTGCGCGCTGGTCTTGAAGCCGCGCCCGATGACAGTCGCGGCGGGCTTGCCGCCCAGGTCGGCCAGATAGTTGACCAGGACATCGGCCAAGGGCTCTTTGGAGCCGGCCAGGGCGCACCCCAGGCAATCGATGATGGCGGCTTTGGCGGCACCGATCGCTTCGGGCGGAAAGTCCTCCAGGTTGGTGTTGACTACATATTCGGCGAACTTTTTGGTGACTTCCACAATGGTTCTCCCGCTGGGTAACTGACTAGAATCGATCGATTCAGTAAAACATGGTTGGCCCTTCAAGTAAATTGCCGGCACAGCCGAGCTTCCTGGGGGTGACTTATTCGCGGGTTGGTCCATTGCATGTGGAGAATCGGTCTATGAGTGGGGATAAGTGGGTCTGCTTGGTAGGATAACTACAGCCCGCTTGGGCGCTAGTCATCTTCGTACGTTCACAAGTTGTACTCACGTTGGCGGCGGCGTATCATTGCCGCGTAGGCCGATACCGTGGTCATTCATAAATCCCATCCGAAATAACGGAGCAGATATGAGTACTCAAATAAGAGGAAAAGACCTGGTTGTTGTTAAGGGAACGGCATCCCCGGATACCACTACCCAGACCCCTGGCATGATTCGCAGCCCTGGGATCGACAGCAATACCGCCGGGGCCAAGAAGATCTGGCTGGGCAAGGTGGAATGCGTTCCAAACACCATGGGGCCGCCCCACCACCACGGTGAAGCAGAGACCGCCGCTTACATCGTCAAAGGACATATCCGAGTCTATTTCGGCGAAGACTACAAAGAGTACATCGAAGGAGGGCCGGGAGATTTTCTCTTCGTGCCGGCCAACTTCAATCACATCGAAGGGAATCCCTATGACGAACCGGCCGAAGCCATTCTGTCGCGGGGTCCGGACAACATAGTCATCAACCTCTAACCCAAGTGGCCTATGGTCATAACGCTGATAGATAACCGGCCCGGCCAATCTCGGCCGGGCCGGTTGCGTTTACCGGCCGTGAAGCCGCCAAGGCCCGGCTTGGAAGCCGATACAGGCTGTATACTAGACCCGGCGCACCCATACAGGTTTCCCCCGCGCAACATCAGCCATCACGCGGCCTCCGGTAGCCGTCGAACCAGGCGAACCCTCCGATTTGATCAAAGAACGAATAACACAGAAGATGCGGTTGCCCCGCAACATGTTCTACGGCTGGTGGATCGCGATCATATCCGCCAGCGTGGACTCACTCAAGCACGGCACTTTCAATAAGGGTTTCACCTCTTACCTGATTCCCCTCAGAAACGAATTAGGCATCGGCCTGGCCGCGGTGGCAACCGCTGAGATGCTTGGTCGCATGGAGGGTGGGCTTCAGGGCCCGCTGATGGGCTGGGCGACAGACCGCTTCGGTCCAAGGGTCATCCTGATGTTCGGCGGCCTTACCTCGGGTCTTGGGTTCATCCTGCTCTCATTCACCCAGAACTATCTATTTTTTGTAATCATCTTTGTTGGCCTCCTTTCGCTGGGTTTCCGGGCCGGGTACAACAACGCCACCATGCCGGCCATCAACCAGTGGTTCCGGCGGCACCGGGGCCTGGCCATGGGAATCGCAGGCATGGGCACGGCGATCGGAGGCACGGTGATTGCCCCGCTCATGGGATTCTTGGTGCTTGGCGCCGGTTGGCGTCCGGCGGCCTTCATCTCCGGCATAATCATCCTTGCGGTGGTTATCCCGATGTCGTTCCTGATCCGTAGGGATCCGGAGAGCATGGGACTGAGGCCCGACGGAGAGCCGATTCCCGAGAATGAGATCAATATCGGCTCGTCGACTTCGCTGACAGGCGATTGTCCCGAGATGGAGCGGCACGGAGCGGCCATCCTCCACGCAGGAGAGCCGGATTTCACCGCCCCGGAAGCCATGAAGACCCCTACATTCTGGATATTCGTGCTCGCGGTTGGCATGCGAAATACGGTGCATTCCGGGATCACGTTTCTGATGGTGCCCGTTGTGGTCTGGTTCCTGATGGGTTCAGGGCGGTCGGAGGACAGCGCCCAACCGATCGCCGTGGCCTTCATCGGCGTGATGTCATTCAGTCTGTTGTTGATGATTCCCATCATCGGTTGGCTGGGCGACCGGTGGTCCAAGAAAAAACTGAGTTCTGTGTGCATGATCGGCGGCGCGCTGTCCATGCTGGTCTTGGTGAACGGCTCAGGGAACATCTGGCAGGTGGTGGCGTTCGTGGTCCTTTTGGCCTTTTCGGAGACGGCCAACCCGCTGGCCTGGGCCATCTTGGGCGATTACTTCGGCCGACGCAGCTATGCGACTTTACGCGGCTGGCAGCACCTGCCTGACCAATTCATGTCGATGAGCACGCCCGTGTGGATGGGCGTCATCTTCGACCATACGGATAGCTTCAAATGGGCCTTGGTCCCCCTGGTGGTCATCTATGGGCTGGCGGCAGTCTTCTATCTGTTGATACCAAACCCCATGACTCCGGCCAGAGTCCTGGCCTACCGTAGAGAGCAGGGTCTGGAATAGTCTGAGAGACTAACCGCCGGGATTCGCCATCGCTTCAGCGAAGCCCTGGACCGCTCCCTCCAACACCCAGTCCTCGACGCAGTACGAGATGCGGAAGTAGCCCGGCGTGCCGAAACCACGCCCAGGCACTACTAATACGTTGCTGTTCAGAAGGGTCTTGCAGAAGACCGCATCGTCTTCGATGGGCGCTTTGGGGTAGAGGTAGAAGGCGCCTTGGGGCTTCACCACATCGTAGCCAAGCTCTCCCAGGTGCTGGCAGAGGTAGTCCCGTTTCTTCTCGTAATACCCGGCGTCCACGCTCACACCCTGAAGGTTGCGGATGATGTGTTGCATCAGCGCGGGAGCGTTGACGAATCCCAGGGTGCGGTTGCAGAAAGAAAGCCCGGCCGACAGTTCCACTTTGCCCGCATAGTTGGGGTTCACCGCGATGTAGCCGATGCGCTCGCCCGGCAGGGCGAGGTCCTTGGCATGGGAGGTGACCATCACGCTGTTGTCGTAGTGGGGCAGTATCTGGGGGAAGCTCATGCCGTCGAAGATGATGCGGCGGTAGGGCTCATCGCTAATGATGAAAATCTCAGTTCTGTACTCGGCCTGCTTCCGCTCCAACAATACCGCCAGCCCTTTGATGCTGTCCTCTGAATAGACGGCGCCGGAGGGGTTGTTGGGGGAGTTGATCATGATCGCCCGCGTTTTGGCGGTCATCGCAGCTTCGATCGAAGCAAGGTCCGGCTGGAACCGGTCGTCGCAGGCCGCCGCCACCGCCACGCCGCCGTGGTTGTCGATGTAATAAAGGTATTCCCAGAAGTAGGGCGACAGGATTATCACTTCGTCGCCTTCGTTCAAGATTGTCTTTAGCACCACGTTGGCTGCCGCTGCGGCCCCGCAGGTCATGATGACGTCACCAGCGGAGAAATCCAGGCCGGACTCGCTTTTCAGGGTGTCGGCCACAGCTTGGCGGGTTTCCATGTAGCCGGGGTTGGGCATGTAGCGGTGCATCCCTGAAATGGGAGCGTTGGCGAGGCGGCGCAGCTCGTCGTGGAACTCCTGGGGCGGTTCCATCACCGGGTTCCCCAGCGACAGATCGAACACTTTGTCGGCCCCGATCTGGGCTTTAAGCGCCATACCCTCTTCAAATACGCGGCGTATCCACCCCCCCTCTTCCATGAACCGCCGGACCTTCTGAGAAACCGCCATTGACCTACCTCCGCCAGCATCTAAGCCGGGCCTCTAGGACCGGGCTAGGCGAGTGTAGCAATGGCGGTTGAGGGTGTCAAAAATCGAGGAATCTTCAGGCGAAATGAGGCATACTGATTGCCGTCCGGATACCTTAATCGATCACAACAGCAGGCGTCCTATGAAGGCCTCCGATGTTTAAATCCCTGAATGCCATTCAATCGGCCATCGTTGAAGTGGGGATAACGAGGCCCAAGCTAGTCCTAGTAGGGGCGCTGATCGTGACGATCGTGCTGCTTGTTGCGCTGGTCCTGCGGGTAACTGTCGACACAGATCCCGAGAACATGTTGTCGTCGTCCCATCCGGTACGGGTGCTGAACAATTCGATAGCCGAGGAATTCGGCGCCAAGAACATGTTGGTCTTGGGCATCGTCGATGACTAAGGCGTGCTGAATCCGGGCACGCTGGCCAACGCCGCCCGGCTGGTGGAGGACATCAAGGCGCTGGACCGTGTGGAATCCGAGGGAGTGATCAGCTTTGCGTCGATCACCGCCGTACCGGAGGGAGACCTTTCAGAGGCCGACGTGGACCGTATCGCCGCCGACATTGTCGGGAATCCGCTCCTCGGCAACCGGGTGATCTCCGAGGACGTCATGGCTCTTGCTATCTACATCCCATTGAAAGAGAAGGGAGACGTAAATGGGGTAGCGGCCGAGGTTGACGGTCTGGTGTCAGTCCACACCCTGGCCGGCGACGGAGGCCACTTTCTGGCCGGGCTGCCGCTGGCGGAAGAGAAGTTCGGGCGGGACATGTTCATACAGATGGCATTGTTGGCGCCACTGGCCGGCATGTTGATCTTCCTGCTGATGCTTTACTTCTTCCGCAAGTTGGTTTTGGTCGTGGCCGCCATGCTTGTGGCGATGCTGAGCGTGGTCTGGACCATGGGTCTTCTGACTGGGACGGGGTTCACCCTCCATATCATGAGTTCCATGATCCCCATCTTCCTCATGCCCATCGCGGTCTTGGATAGCATCCATATCCTGAGCGAGTTCTTCGAGCGCTATCCCCAGACCCAGGACCGGAGCACCACGCTGCGGCTGGTCTACAAAGAGTTTGGCCACGCCCATCACGTTCACATCGCTCACCACCGCCGTGGCCTTCGCGTCTTTGGCCATCGCGCCGATACCGCCGGTGCAGGTATTCGGCCTGTTCGTGGCTCTGGGAGTGTTCTTCGCCTGGCTTTTGACGATGCTCTTCCTGCCGGCGTTCATCATGCTCCTGGGCGAAGAGGGCCTGCGGCGCAGCATCAAGGGCGACGCCGAATCGGGGAGCAAGGCCCTAACGGGCGCCCTCCGGGGGATGGGCCGGTTTACTGTTGGGAAACCGATAATCCTGCCGGTCTTGTTCATCGTGCTGGTCATCGTGGCCATCCCGGGTATGATGAAGATATCGGTCAACGACAACCCAGTGCGTTGGTTCAAGTCGGGTAGCGAGATCAGACTTGCCATAGAGGCGGTCAACGACCTGTTCCCCGGTGTTTACAACGCGAACCTAATCATCGAGGGCGCCGGCCCGGCGACGTTAACCAGCCCTGAGATGGTTTCGCAGCTTTTGGCGTTGCAGGAAAGGATGGCTGAAGTTTCCATCGTGGGACAGGTCACGTTCTACGCGGACTTGGTAACGAATGGGGCGGGCCAGGACGCTGTCCCCAGAACGCAAGGTCAGATCGAGCGTTCATTGGACGCGGCGTTCGACTCATCGCAGGGCGCCTTAGCCAGCGCGTTGATCTCTCCGGATTACCGGAGGGCCAACGTCCAGATCTCCATGAAGAGCGGCGATAACAAGTCCATGCAAAGGGTGCTGGACGAAGCCGACGCCTTCCTGGCGGCCAATCCGTTTCCGGCTGGGACCAACGCCGAGTGGGCCGGTGAGACCTACCTGAACCTGGTCTGGCAGGACAAGATGGTCTCCGGCATGCTTAAGGCGTTCCTCTCCACATTCGCGGTGGTATTCGTCTTGATGATCGTGCTCTTCCGCTCGCTCCGCTGGGCGGTCCTGGCCATCCTACCCTTGTCTGCCACGATCTTATTGGTCTACGGCGTGATCGGGTTCATCGGCAAAGACTACGATATGCCCATCGCCGTGCTATCCACGCTGGTACTGGGCATCGCAATCGACTTCGCCATTCACTTCATCCAACGCTACCGGCAGTTGGTGGAAGAGGGGGGTTCTACGGTCCTGGCGCTGAAGAGGATCTACGAGGAACCGGCCCGCGCCATCACCCGAAACGCCCTGATCATCGCCTTGGGGTTCGTCCCCATGTTCTTCGCTTCGCTGACGCCCTACATCATAGTAGGCATCTTCATGGCGTCAATCATGGTCTTGAGCTGGGTGGCGTCGCTGGCGTTGCTGCCCTTGATCATCAAGCTGTTTCAGAGAGGAGAGGTGGAGGTGGTCGAGGCTTAGGCCCAATTTCATCGACCAACGTGGAGCTGTTCGGCAACGCAGACCAGCTCCATTCTGGTTATAGTTGCTGCCTGAACGGATTTCACGATGGAGGAGTACATGGACAGGGCTAAGTACGTCCGGATCTACACAGATGAGGCAGGAGAATCTCATTTTGAAGACCTGGAAACCGAGCTTATTTTCATGGAATTTGCTCCACCGGAAGCTCCTCTGGCGACAGCTCCGTTTTTGCCCTCCGCGAAGATAGAATGGCTGGGCGCTCCTCTAGGATGGGAGGGTGACGTGCCTCATCCAGTCCCCACCAAAAGTGTGTTTTTCACCACACAGGGCGAGTACGAGGTTACGGCCAGTGACGGCGACGTAAGGCGGTTTCCAGCTAGCGCGGCATTTCTTCTGGAGGATACCTGGGGCAAAGGGCACAGGACAACGGTTACCAGCGATACAGATGTAGTGATAATGGTTGTGGCAGTTGATGAACCGAAAACCACTGGTGTGTAAGGAGAAACCTGCCTCCGCTATAAGACCGTAACCTGCTCCGGCAAACCATCCTCCATCGTCCACCCAAATTCCCGCCCAAACTGGTAAACCAAACCGTAGCGCACCAACTCCATGTCCACCGGTTCCCTCAAGATAGAAGCCATGGACGTCACCGGCCGGTCTGCTATCCCGCAGGGGATGATGTTCTGGTAGTAGGTTAGGTCGGTGTTCACGTTCAGGGCCAGGCCGTGGAAGGCTATGCCGCGGCTGATCTTGACGCCGATGGCGGCGATCTTGCCTTGGCCGGTCCAGACGCCGGTGTTGCCGGACTCGCAGTTGGCGGTGATGCCCATCTCGGCCAGCGTGGCGATGACCACTTGCTCTAGCGCCCGGACGTACTTCACCGGTCCGCCCCAGTCCTTGAGGTTGACTATCGGATAGACGACCAACTGTCCCGGCCCATGGTAGGTCACCTGCCCGCCACGGTCGGTCTCGAGTACGGCGACGCCCTTGGCAGCCAGATCTTCTTCGGGCAGCAGCACATCCGACCCTTTGCTCAGGCGGCCCTTGGTGTAGACATGGGGGTGCTCCAACAACAGCAGGGTGTTGGGTTCCTGGCCCGAGTGGACCTTCTCCACCAGCGACAGTTGCAAGTCGTAGGCTTCCAGGTATTCCATATCTCCGAGCCAGACGGCACGGCAGAGGTTTGCGGGAGGCATGGTCGGTTAGAAATTCCTGCAGGTAATCTGGGTTACGAATCGTTCGGGGCCACTTCCCGTTCGTGGTGAGCTCTGTCGAACCATGACTGCGCAGAGGTCCTCCGACGGGCTCAGGACGAACGGATCGGCGAGACTGCGATTTCCGAAACTTGGCATTAGCCGGACTAGTAGGGTATCGGCCTAATAGATAGATGTGCCGGGGGCCATCTTCTGAAGTTTGGACTTCACCGCTGCCATGAACCCACTGGCCTCGGAGCCGTCGTTGATACGGTGGTCGAAGGCCAGGCAGATGTTCATCATCGACCGGATGGCGATGGCGTCATCTATCACCACGGCCCGCTTCTGGATGGTCTCGGTGGTCAGGATACCGGCTTGGGGGTAGTTGATGATGGGCCCGGAGAGGTAGGAACCCAAAGCGCCGGTGTTGTTCAGGGTGAATGTGCCGCCCTGGACGTCGTTCAAAGTCAGCTTCTTGGTCCGGGCGCGGTCAGCTAAGTCTTTGGCGGCCGCGGCGAGTCCGGCGATGCTGAGTTGGTCGGCGTTGTGGAGCACGGGGACGATCAGTCCACCGGGCGCGGCCACCGCCAGACCCAGGTTCACCCGATTCTTGAGAATGATCTTGTCGCCGCCCCAGGTGGCGTTCATAGTTGGGAACTCTTTCAATGCTTCCACCACCGCCTTGATCACGAACGGCAGATAGGTAAGTGAACTACCTTGCTTCTGCTCGAACTCGGCGCGAACCGAGGCGCGGAGCGAAACCAGGCTGGTCACATCGACTTCCACCGTGCTCCAGGCAGAGGGTATCTCGCTAACGCTCTTGACCATGGCCTCGGCGATCATGCGCCGCACAGGGGTTACCGTGATGTAGGTCTCTTCGCCGTCGGCTGAAGTCTCTCCGGCCGGTTGGCGGGCTGGGGCGGCGGCGGGGGCTGTGGCCGGGCCGCTCTCCACGAATTTCAGAACGTCATCACGTGTGATTCGTCCTCCCAGGCCGGTGCCTTGGACCTGCGACACATCGACCGAATGCTCCTGAGCCAATCGCCGTACGGCTGGGGACAGGCGTGTCGAGCCGGAGGGCGCGGGTGGAGCCGCAGCAGGGGCGGGCGTCACCGGAGCTGCTGGTGCGGCAGGCTGGGTCGCCGCAGCGTCGGCAGTGGTACCGGTAGGCTCCTCGATTTCCACGACTGCGCCGCCGGTTGGGCCGACCGGTGTTACGTTCTTTAGCAGATAGCCGGTGGTCCCCGGGGAGTCGGGCGCGGCAGTTTCAATCTCGATGGATGCGGTCTCCGGCTCGGCGCCCTCGGGGCTGTCGGCGGTGGCCACTTCGGCGATGGGCGCCCCCATGGGCAGAGTTTCCCCCTCCTCGGCGAGCAGCCGGACCACGGAACCATCGACCGGCGAGGGGACCTCCATGGTCACCTTGTCGGTGATGATCTCAACCAATGGCTCGTAACGCTTGACTGTATCCCCCGGTTTCTTGAGCCACTTACCGATGGTCCCTTCGACCACCGATTCGCCGACGTGGGGCAGTTCTATGGTTATCGACATAACTTAGTAGGCCGCCAGTTTGCGGAGACCGTCCGCAATCTTGTCCGCGGTGGGCATATAGGCGTCTTCCAGCGTTTGGGCGAAGGGCATGGTGGGCACGTCCGGCCCGCAGACCCTCATGATCGGGCCGTCCAGGTATTCAAATGCCTGACCGGCCGCCAGGGCTGCGATCTCAGCGCCCACTCCGCCGGTGATGTTGTCTTCGTGCACGATGGCCAGCTTCCCTGTCTTCTTCACTGATTCTAGGATCGTTTCGGTGTCCAGAGGGGTTAACGTTCGCAGGTCGACAACCTCCACGTCAATGCCCTCACCGGCCAGTTCTTCGGCGGCTTCAAGGCAGTAGTGGAGAGTCAGGCCGTAGGACACCACTGTGATGTGGCTGCCGGTCCGTTTGATGTCGGCCTTCCCTAACGGCAAGGTGTACTCCTCATCAGGCACCTCTCCGCGCACCAGCCGGTAGGTCTTCTTATGTTCCAGAAACACCACGGGGTTGTTGTCGCGGATGGCCGATTTCAAGAGGCCCTTGGCGTCGTAGGGCGTGCTGGGCGTAACGACCTTGAGCCCGGGGGTGTGGAAGAAGTGGGTCTCCACGTTCTGGGAGTGGAACAGGCCGCCCCGGATACCGCCGCCATAGGGCATGCGGATGACCATGGGGACCTGTAAAGCCCCATTGGTGCCGTAACAGGTGCGGGCCGCCTCGCCAATCAATTGATTGATGGATGGCCAGACGAAATCGGAGAATTGGACCTCGGGGATGGGACGCATACCCCGGAATGCGGCGCCCAAGGCGATGCCCATGATGGACGCTTCGGCCAGTGGGGCGTCGATGACGCGGTCGTACCCGAACTCCTCAGCTAGACCCAGGGTGGCCAGGAAAACGCCGCCACGAATGCCAACGTCTTCTCCAATGACAAAGACCTTGGGGTCGCGGGCCATCTCTTCCCTGATGGCTTCCCGGACAGCTTCGATAACGCTTTTAACGGCCAAGATAACTCCAATTCGACGTTGTAGGGGTCTTACGGGCTATACACCATGTCGTGCAATCCAGACTCGTCCGGCGGACTCGATGCATCGGCGATGTCGGTGGCTTCGTCCGTTGCCTTGAGAACGGCGGCGGCAATCTCATCCACCTGCTTCTGGGTCAAGATCGTCTCATCGATCAGGGTCCGGGCCAGGGTTACAACCGGGTCCCTTTCGCGGGCCCGTTCCACCTCGCCCTCAGGCCGGTAGCGGCTGTCGTCATCGTCGGTGGTGTGGGACATGAACCGTTCCACCATCATCTCCAAGAGCACCGGGCCCTGGGAGCGGGCGTGGATGATGGCCTCCCTGGTTGCCTCGTAGCACGCGACCAGGTCCATGCCGTCCACCGTAAATCCGGGGAAACCGTAGCTCGATGCGCGGTCCGCAAACTCTTCGATGGCCATCTGGCTGGTCTTAGGCGTGGAGATGGCGTAGCGGTTGTTCTCACAGATGAAGATTACCGGAAGTTTGTGGATCGACGCGAAATTCATCGCCTCGTGGGTCTCGCCTTGGCTGGTGGCCCCGTCGCCGAAATAGACCAAGACCACGGTCTTCTCGCCGGCCATGCGGCAACCCAAGGCGTAACCAACCGACTGGGTGAGCCCGGCGGCGACCACGTTGGATATCTGGATGATCTTGTGGGGCAGGTCCGCGCCCTGAAGCGGGAACTGGCGGCCGTTGCTGTAGGGGTCCCCTGCCTTGCCCATGAATGACATCATGGTCTGGACCGGAGTCAGTCCGGCCGCGACCTTCAAAGCCAGGTCGCGGTAGTAAGGGAACAAGAAGCAGTCGCCGTCTTTCTCGGCTGCAAGCAGGCTACCCAATTGGGCGGCTTCATGGCCTTGAGAGGAGGCCGCGATGGGCACTTTACCCTGGCGGTTCAGCGCCCAGATGCGCTCGTCCAGGGACCGTGCTTGGACCAACCTGGTGTAATAGTCCACCAGGTCGGAATTCTTCAGTCCTTTGGGCAATCGGGTTTTGGCACGCGCCCCGTTGGCGCCATCGGCCTGGGTGGTGGTCGTCCGCTTCCTAGGCATCTATGCTCCGTTAGTCCAAACCTTTACTGGGGGTAGCCCGGCTAGTCCGGAAAATAGAACGGGGGATGCTCAGAAGCCCCCCGGTTCGAAACTTGATCATAACCTCAGCCGATATTTCGGTGGTGAATCTTGTGTCTGGCTGGTCACCCGATTATATATGGCGTAAAGGGGCACGGCAAATCTTCGCTGAAGCTGTCGTGCTTCGGTCTCCGTTGAAGAGACGCCGCCCGAACTCTCGATTTTAAGACGGGGGCGTTGGGCCGGAATCTGAATGTAAGATTGGCCAGTTTACAGTCATAATTTCAAAATAATAAAAAACGAAATTGCCTCGATTCACCATTGACATTTTCTCGAAGATGTTGCTAGTGTCCCAATACCGAGGGTGAGCGGTGCCGCAGCGCCGTCCCATCGGGACCAAAATCGGAAACGCCGGTGCTGGGGCAGACAGATAAATCCCACCCGGTCAAGATGAAGGCCGCTGCAGCAAGTGGTCAGTAGATCAAAGGTAAACAATCAAACGGAACGGGCCTGACCTAGGCCCGGCCGCGACCCCAAGTACCCGATCTGGCCTGGCGATTTTTCAATTAGGGCCTAATGTCCATGGGTGTTCTGTTGCCTTTTTTAGGTCTTATGGCCAGAGATCGGCTGAAACAACAGGTACCTGAACAAACGAATCCGGCCCGGTCCTTCCGCGGAAGGACCGGATATTTTTGAGTGAGGGCGATGATGAAGGGGAGGGCGTGGGAGCTGCAACTGGGGCGGGAGCAGACTCATGAGTGAGTCTACAGCCCGTGAGGTATGGCGGGCGGTGTTGGGAGATCTCCAGTTGCAGCTCCCACGTCCTACCTTTGAGACTTGGCTGAAGCCCACCGAAGGTGTGGCCTACGACGACCATGTGTTCGTGGTCGAGGCGCCCAATTCTTTCGCTGTGGAGTGGTTGGAACGCCGGATCTATCACGCACTCCAAAAAACGCTCAAAAAGGTGTCGGGGCGGGAATTCGAGCTCCGATTAAAGGTCAAGTCCGAGGGCGATTTCTACGCCGTTGAGCAGCAGGCCCCGGCTGCGTCTAATCAGGTAGTCAGCGCGACTCCAACGGCCCCACCGCTGTTCGAGATGCGGTCGTTCAACCCCAAATATTCCTTCGATTCTTTCGTGGCCGGGCCGTCCAACCAACTGGCGCTCAGCGCTTCGCGGGCCGTGGCGGAATCTCCGGGACAGACCTACAACCCATTGTTCCTGCACTCAGGTGCCGGACTGGGCAAGACCCATCTACTACAGGCCATCGGCAAGACCTGCGCCAGCCGCGGAATGTCTGTGCTCTACGTGACTTCCGAGCAGTTCACCAACGAGTTCATAACCGCCATTCGCAACCGCACTACTGAGGATTTCAGGCGCCGCTACCGCAGCGTCCAGGTGCTGCTGATAGATGATGTCCAGTTCCTAAGCGGCAAGGAACAGACCCACGAGGGCTTCTTCCATACCTTCAACGACCTGCATAACGCGGGGAACCAGGTGGTTGTCTCCTCGGACCGCCCGCCCCGGGAACTGGTGTCCATCGAGGACCGGCTGCGTTCACGCTTCGAGTGGGGTCTCATCGCCGACATACGGCCGCCCGATCTGGAGACTCGCATGGCTATACTGGCTGCCAAGGCCGACCAAATGAGTGTCGATATGGCAGATAGCGTCATCGAGTTGATTGCCAAGCGTGTCCATAGAAATGTCCGGGAACTGGAGGGCAGTCTGAACCGGATGGTGGCCTACTCTCAGTTGATGAACGTCAACATCACCTTGGAGTCGACGCTCCGGATATTGAACGAGATGGCCCCGGAGTCCGATGCCCGGTCCATCGACCCGCAGCGGATCTTCGAGCAGGTGGCCATCTTCTACGCCCTTTCCGTGGGAGACCTGATGGCCAAGAACCGCACCAAGAAGGTGGCCCTGGCCCGCCAGGTAGCTATGTATCTATTGATCTATGAACTGCAGCTATCCCCCACCCAGGTCGGGCGGCTGTTGGGCGGGCGCGACCACTCCACGGTGATTCACGGCGCCGGCAAGATAAACGGCGAGGTCACCGAGAACGGTCAGGTCAGGAAAGACGTGCTCGCCATTAAAGAGGCGATCTTCGCCTAGATAGTTGAGTGGTTGGTCTAACAGGACTTAGGCGTGGTGCGGAAATCCCCCTGTAGTCCCCCTTTACGAAAGGGGGACGTTGTTTTTGGTCCCCCGTTTTATGAAGGGTGGTTGGGCGGAATTCCGGACCGGCGGTGCCAGCCAGCGGCCGATGTGGATCCTGCGATATAGATGGAACGGCAGTCTCCAGGCGGCTTGGTCCAACATCAGGCGCACCATGATCTTGCTGCGCATCGGCGCGGACGCCAGGTAGGCTACGCCGCCAATCAGGGGAATCAGGGCCAACACCATGACCAACGGGGTATGAACGTTGGGCAACCGGCCCGCGCCTCCCTCCGGTTTACGCCCAAATCGAGCAATTTGGGCCTTGGACCAGAAGACCAGGGTCCACAAGAACCGCGCTAGACTTCTCATGCCGGGGACGGGCAGGGCGATGGCTACGCTCATAACAAGGTGGACGCCAAGGTGCTTAGTCGCTTCCCGGGCTGGTTCCGACGCCAGGCGGGTCCGCAGTTCGTCGGCTTCCTCCGGGGCGATCCGGTACTCCTTCTCCCAGCGGTCTATCCCGCTGTTCAAGAACAGTTCCGCCGCGGCGTCGGCCCCAGCCAATGAGCCCATCAGGTGCCGGAACCGCGCTTTTACATTCAGAAGCCTGTAGGTCCCGGCGATGAGGTGTCCGATCACCCGGGGCTCGGCGGCCTTCCAAGTATTGATCGCTTCCTCAGCGTGGTCGGTGGCGTGTATCAGCGCCTTCACACCATCGGCTCCGATACTGCTGGTGAGTGCGGCCTCGTTGGTGACAATGAAGTCCCGTAGCCGCGGGAAATCGATGTCGTCAAAGATGGGCAGGTTCCCGCTCTTCAGAGACGACCTGAATTGACCCGGCGCCGGAAGCAGGCTGATTACCGCCGATTCCAGATCGATGATCGTGTAGTCTCCATCGGCGGACTTGATCAGGTTGGTATGGGCGTGAGGATTTCGGGGATTCACTTGCCAAACTGACAGACCGGCCTGAGCGAAAATCTCGGACACTTCACCCATGAACTTCTGGGCCGGCCCGTCGTTTTCTGCAACCTCGCCGGGGATGAACTCGGTGACGAACCTGCAGTTCCCGTGGCCGCAATCGATGGTGGTCACAGGGGCGACCAGGTCTTTGCCGAACCGGTGTATCGTCAGGAGGCTGGCAATCTGGCGGCGGTATTTCCCGGCCTGTAGTGCGGCGCTGTTGGTTTCGTAAGGAAATTTGGCTTGAAACGCCATCCAATAAATCAGCCGGACCAACGGCGGAGGCGTGTAAACTTTTGTTGCCGTGCCCTGGACCGGGTCTAACACCACAACGCTCGCGATGGAACTCGCTACCTTGCAGCTCCCACAAGCCGCGACCGCAAGGTTCTCCTTGTTCTGCTGGGCTGACATCCACTGAGTGCGCCTGACGAATAAAAAGACGGGGATTATCACCATTAGCCAGAGCGCGCCCAGGAGATAACCGGCAGCCACGTCGCTGGGGAAATGGGCTTGAAGGTGGACCCGCGCAGGTCCGGCCAAAATGATGGTGATTCCGAACACGGCCAGCAAGGGAAAAAAGATTTTAGGTTTCAACTTGTAGTAAACCGCCAGGAACCCCATGAAGCCGAAGAATACCGTGCTGCCAAAGACATGGCCGCTGGGAAAGGCGGGATTCGGATTATCGGATAACGCCAGCGGCCGGCCGCGGTCTAGGATCTCACCGAGGGTGAGATCGCCCAACACGGCAATGAGGCCAATTGTCACGCCAACACCGGTGAACACTACCGCCGACCGGGTTTTTCCCAGCAACAGGAGGAACGTCACTCCCATCAGGCCATACACTATTCCGGGCCGTGGACCGGTGACAAATGAAACGATATTGAAGAACGTTGTCAGGCCCCGAAAGTCCCAACCGGCCACCCATTCCATGATTCTTATGTCCTGGGGCGGAGATGGGTTGTCCATGATCGCTTTGGTCACCAGGGAAAGCAAAACGGCTAAAACGCCGAAAGCCACCAACCAGAAGACAGTCCGCGTGTTCATCGCGGACCTCACCGTAATATCTTGACTTAATGTGGCCATTGCCCTTCCCCCGTGATAATGATTGCTGAGTTTTATTCGGATACTTGATATCTTAGATGTCCTTTTTGACGATGGGGTTTTTAGACCTACCTCTGATCGGACTTGGCGGTGTGCGGAAATCCCCTTCTTCTCGAAGGGGGTTGGGGGATTTTTCGGGTACAATAGCCCGATATGGGAGCTCTTAAATCACATGCCATCGTCAAGACTCACGAGCTGGCGCTGAAGGGTAAGAACCGCCCTTGGTTCATGCGTAAGCTGACCGACAACCTCCGCACCGCCACCAAAGGAGCAGGTGTGGAGCGCGTCTGGCAGGGGCAATTGATGGTCGGCCTGACTCTGGAAGATGAAGATTGCTGGCCGGAGGTTAAATCCCGGCTGAAAGACGTGTTCGGCGTCGCCAAGTTCTACAAGGCCTACGACCTACCCCAGGACCTGGACGGGCTTAAGGTCCGACTACCCGAACTACTGGAAGGCCGCAGCTTCGAAACTTTCCGTATCACCACCAACCGGGCCGACAAGCGGTTCCCGTTGAACTCGGAAGAGGTCAACCGTGACCTGGGCGCGTTCGTGAAAGACCTGACGGGAGCCCAGGTAAAACTGAAGGGTGCGGACCTATCGATTTATCTGGACATCCAGACCAAGGGGTTCTTGGTCTATTTCGACGAGGTGAAGGCGCACGGCGGACTTCCGGTGGGAGTCAGCGGCAAGGTTGCCGTGATGCTCTCAGGCGGCATCGACTCACCGGTGGCGGCTTGGCAGATGATGAAACGGGGCTGCCAGGCGATGTTCGTTCATTTTCATAGCTATCCCCTGGTGGACCGCACCTCCATGGAAAAAGCTGTGGACCTGGTGGAACATCTGACCCGGCACCAATACCAGTCCAACCTGTTCCTGGCGCCCCTCGGTGAGATTCAGAAGCAGATCATCCTGTCGTGTCCTCCGTCCTACCGCGTGGTGCTATACCGGCGGTTCATGGTGCGGATCACCGAGGTCCTAGCCAGGCGCAACCGCGCCAAGGCCATCATCACCGGCGAGAGTTGCGGTCAAGTGGCCTCCCAGACCTTGGAGAACATCGCTGTTGTCGACCAATGCGCCGGCATGCCCATACTCCGGCCCCTGATCGGTCACAACAAGGAAGAGATCGTCAATATGGCCCAAGACATCGGCACCTTCTCCACGTCCATCCTCCCGGACCAGGACTGTTGCACCCTCTTCGTACCCAAACACCCGGAGACTAGAGCCAGCTTGGACACTGTGCTGCGGTTGGAGGAGTCTTTGGCGGTGGACGAATTGGTGCGAGACGCGGTCAACAACACCGAGCGCCAACATTTCGCCTCTCCGGGGGCCGCTGCGCCGGCCAAATAACCATGGCCGAGACGACCACCCCCGGCGGTCTGCCCAGAGTGGACGCTGCAAGCCGCGACCGGCTGCTGAAGGATGTCCTGAAAGGCGTCTCCCGGTCGTTCTACCTGACCCTCCGTGTTCTCCCCAAGAACTTGCGCGATCCCATCGGCGTGGCCTACTTGCTAGCCCGCACCGCCGACACCCTCACCGACCGCCGGCGCGCCGGATTTACTGGGGCGCGGTTGGAGGGGTTGATTGTTCTGCGAAGTCAGTTGGTGGGGCCTGCTGATGTTGGGGTGTTGCGTGGGCTGGCGTCCGAGTTGATGGACGGTGATCTGTCTCCGGAAGAGCGGGCCATGTTTGGTTCGTTGGTTGATTACTTCGCCTTGTTGGAGTCTTTGGGTGCCGCTGACCAAGAACATGTCAGATGGGTAGTGGACACGCTGACGCAGGGTATGGAGATGGACCTTACGGCCTTTCCCGCCGAGGATTCTGGCGAGTTAGCGTCATTGGCGACCGGTTCTGACCTCGACCGGTACACCTATCTGGTGGCCGGTTGTGTGGGGGAGTTTTGGACCAAGGTTACGGTTGCCCACACGCCTAGCCTCAGCGGGTGGGATGTGGCTCGGATGTCGGAGATTGGAGTGCGGTTCGGCAAAGCCTTGCAGTTGACCAACGTCTTGCGCGACATCCCTCGGGACCTGCGGGCGGGGCGCTGTTATCTCCCCGCCGACGAGTTGGCGGCGGCCGGGCTGTCTCCCAACGACCTGCTTGACCCGTCCAATGAAGTTCGCGCCAGAGAGGTCCTGATTCCGTGGATGCAGACGGCCTTGGGCCATTTCCAAGCCGCCGAAGAATACCTGCTTGCAGTGCCGCGCCGCTCGGCCCGGTTGCGGTTGGCCTGCCTTTGGCCCCTCTTGCTGGGCCTGGCCACCCTGGCGAGGCTGGCCCGCAGCGGCAGATGGCTGGACTCGGATTCCACCGCAAAAGTAAGCCGCCGCTGGGTCTACCGCATGATTTTTTTCTCACTGCCGGCCGTTTGTTCCAACACGTTGCTCAGATTCTGGATCAAACGCCTCCGACGCAAGGTGGAACGTCTGATCTAGGCCACACTCACGGCGCAATCCTGCGAAGCAACTGGACTGGCTGTGCCAGTGGTAGTATTAGCGGGCCTGCCGTAAAACTGTCATTCTGAGGAGCGCCGTAGGCCGACGAAGAATCTGTCAGACAGTACTTTGGCCGACCCTTCTCATTCTGCGGAAGGATCAGGGTGACATTAGGGGTGGGCCGCTCACACTTGAGAATTGGCGCGGCCGAAAACCTGGCGGTATTACCAATGATGTTCTTAACGGCTGGGCCTTAAAGAAATCATTCACGCCCACTGGAGCCTTAGATGGAATTCGGTCTTTTTGTAGAGTTCCCTTCACGGGAGGGGACCACCCAGGCGCAGATATTCAAAGATTCCATGGAGTTGATCCAAGCCGCCGAGGATTCGGGCTCAGAAGGGGTTTGGCTGGCGGAGTACCATTTCGATCCGGGCCGTTCCGTTTTATCGGCGCCGGTAACGGTAGCGGGAGCGGTAGCCGCCCGGACCAAGAAGGTCAAGATCGGTCTGGCGGTGCACGTTTTGCCGCTCCGGAACCCGGTCCAGATCGCCGAAGAGATCGCCACCCTTGATCACCTGAGCGACGGACGCTTGGATTTCGGAATCGGACGGTCCGCCTTTCCCCGGATCTACCAGGGATATGGCTTCGATTATTCCGAAAGCCGAGACCGGTTCGACGAGTGTCTGGAGATCATCCTCAAAAGTTGGACCGAAGAACGGTTCTCGTTCAAGGGAAAGTACTATCAATACGACGACCTCTGCGTGGTGCCCAAGCCGCTGCAGAAACCCCATCCCCCCATCAGGATCGGCGCCACCTCCGCGGACACCTTCGAGATGGTTGGGCGCATGGGATATCCCATCTTCATCAACCCCTCCCGAGTTGCCACCCTTCTGGACCTGAAGCCGTTGGTAGCCGATTTCCACCAGGCGCGTGAGAAGGCGGGCCATAGCGGCCAGGTCGACGTGGGGCTGAGAGTGCCGGTGTACGTGGCCGAGACGAAAGAGAAGGCTTACTCAGAACCCAAAGAAAGCACCATGTTCCAGATGCAGCGACTGATCAACGTGATCACGCAGTCCATCGGAGAAGCTGGTATCTCTGCTGGTGACGACCGTGCGGCCCAGGCCGAGCGTCTGAAGGCCATGACCTACGAAGACGTTTTGGCCAACATGGTGGTCTACGGCACCCCTGAGTCGGTGGTCGAACGGCTGCAGGAGCTTCAAGAAGAACTGGGCTTAACCCAGGTGATCTATGAGGTCAACTTCGGCTGCAACGTCCCCTTGGAACACCAGATAAAAGCTGTGCGATTGATCAACGAAAAGGTAGCCCCAAATTTAAACTAGCCGAAAGCTGACGGCTGATAGCTTACAGCCCGTATGGAGTGAAAGATGCCTAAATTCGTGCACGTTTACACCGGACCCGACGGAACGTCCGTGATAGAAGAAAAAGAGTTCGAGATGACGGAATTTCTTGATACCGAAGGCGCCCACGGGCTGGCCTCGCCCATCGAACAAACACCTGGAATCTCATTTCGCATGGTAAAGGCCGGGTATTTCCTGGATTTTCACACCGCTCCCCGGCGGCAGTACAGCATCTCGCTCACCGGGTCGGTGGAACTGGGATTGCCTGACGGCACCCTGAAGCAATATGGCCCGGGCACCGTGCTTTTGGCCGAAGACATGACGGGCACGGGCCATTCCACCCGAGTGATCGGAGAGGAAGACCGCTTCACCATCATCATCCCGCTTTCCGATTAATCCAATTTCAGACGGAGACCCACATATGACCCAGCAAAATCTGCTGCAGGGCGAGTTCAACCCCGCAGTCCCAACACGCATCGCCTTTGGCAACGGGAAGATAGACTCCCTGAGAGACGAAGTCCAAAAACTGGGCGGGAAACGGGTGCTGGTTCTTTCGGGACGCACGGTGGCGGAGAAGACCGACGCCGTCCGCCGCATCAACGATGGGCTGGGCGATATGTCGGCGGGGGTCTATTCCGGTCTGACCCAGCGGGCCCCGCTTTCCACTGCCGTTGAAGCCGCCAACCTGGCACTGGCCAGCGGCGCTGACACCTTAGTCGGAGTTGGCGGCAGCACTATCTCCGACGCCGCGCGCATGATCGCAGTCTTGATGGCCGAGGGCATCAAGACCGTGGAGCAACTCCGCCGGTTGGGCGAAGAGCAGGACATGATGCTCACACCCAACCTGGACGGTAAAGAACTGCCATTGCAGGTGGCTGTCCCGACCACGCTGTCCGCCGGCGAGTTCAACATGGGCGGGGGCAACGTGCTGGACGACCAGGCAGGCCATAAGATCCGGGTGCGCCATCCCCGGCTCTACGCCGACCTGATCATGCTGGACCCGGTGATGACCGAGGGAACACCCGACTGGCTGTGGCTATCCACGGGAGTGAAAGCCATGGACCACTGCATCGAGCGTTTATATTCCACTGGCAACCAGCCAGCCATCGACGCCCCGGTACTAGCCGCCGCCGAGATGCTTTTCACCCATCTGCCCAAGTCGCGGGAGTCGGACGGAGACCCCGAGGCGCGGCTGCAATGCCTGGTGGCGGCTTGGATGTCTATGATGGGAGCGCCCAACTTCGCGATGGGCCTGAGTCATGCCATCGGCCACATCCTGGGCGTGAAATACTCGGTGGGCCACGGCTACACTTCTTGCGTCACCCAACCATACGTGATGGAGTTCAACCGTCCGGCGTCCGCCGCCAAGCAGGCTCTGTTGGCCCGCTCTGCGGGAATCGACACCCGGGGCATGAGCGATGATGCCGCGGCAGAAGCAGCCGCCCGCGCCGTGGACGACTTCATCTTGGGTATGGGCATGCCCCACCGCATACGGGAACTGGAGATACCGGAAGCAGACTTGCCAGAGATCGCCAAGTTGGTGCTCACTGACGGCGGCACCCGCAGCAACCCCATTCCCATCACATCCGCGGAGCAAGTGATGGAGGTGCTGAGGGCTGCTTTTTGACGCAGATACGGCTGCTGGGTGGTGACGCCCCCATCCTAGCCTTCCCCCGCGAGCGGGAGAAGGGACATTTTGATTGCGGCGAAGCGGTACCTTCGACAGGCTCAGAACTAGCCGTTGGAAGGCCCGTAGGCGCGGGTTTTTAACCCGCCGTTGCACTAGGAGGCCAAACCCAATATTGGTGAAACAGAGATTTGACCCAGCTGCCCTTTCGCAGCTAGAGTCACAAGCCAGAAATCTCCACTCTGCAAAGCGAGTTCCGGAGGCCGTAGAACTGCTGCGCGAGGTCCTGGCGGCCAGGCTGCAAGTTCAAGGCGAGAGGCACTTCCAGACCATCAATGCCCGGAGTGGCCTGGCCCGGTCGCTGCGGGCTATCCATCAATATGATGAGTGCTTTTCGATCTACTCAGATAATATCCGCATCCATCAAGACAAGCTGGGGCCGGAACACCCTCAGACTCTGAGGAGCCTCAGCCGCCTGGCAAACACCTACTTCGCCGCGGGCCGGTACCGGCACGCTCGGCTTATGTTCGAGGATATCCTGGCGCGGCGGGTCAAGGTCCTGGGCCGCGACCACCCCGACACCCTGCGCAGCCGAAGCAGCCTGGCCAACACCCTAGCTGCTTTGGACCGGCACGATGAGGCGGCGAAACTGCATCAAGAGATAATCGACGACCGGGTGCGGGTGCTGGGCTTGGACCACGAGAGAACCGAATTGAGCCGCAAGCGGCTAGCAACTTCCCGCCAAGCCGCTCGAGCCGGGTAAAATACTTTACAAAACGCTGGAGTCTGAATCATGAAATACGGTTTCACATTGCCCGGCCGAGGGCAGCTCGCCACTCCTGAGAGACTGGGCATCATCGCCAGGAAGGGCGAGGTATTTGGCTTCGACACCCTGCTGACCGGGGACCACATCCTGGTGCCCAAGAACATCTCATCGGTGTATCCCTACACCGAAGGCGGAGAGTTTCCCGGCTCAGGGTCGGGCGAGTCCATGGAGCAGATCACCTTGCTGTCCTACATCGCCGGTCAGACCAGCAAGATCCGGCTGGTGACCAGCGTGCTGATCGTCCCCCACCGCAACCCGCTGATCGCTGCAAAGTCCTTGGCCACCTTGGACGTGCTCTCCGGAGGCCGGCTGGTCGTGGGCGTCGGCGTCGGCTGGATGCGGGAGGAGTTTGAGGCGTTGGGCCTGCCGCCCTTCGAGGAACGGGGCGCCGTGACTGACGAGTATATCCGGGCGTTCAAGGTGCTCTGGACCGAGGACGACCCCCACTTCGAAGGCAAATACATCAGTTTCGACGACATCAGCTTCTTGCCCAAGCCGGTGCAAAAGCCTCATCCGCCCATCTGGGTGGGCGGTGAGAGCCGCCCGGCCCTGCGCCGCACCGCCGAACTGGCCGACGGCTGGTATCCACTGGGCTCCAACCCCACCTTCCCCATGGGCACGCCCGAGCAACTGAAGGCGGGACTGGAGCGGCTGGCGGGTTATGCACGGCGCTTCGGCCGTGACCCGTCAACCATCGAGACGATCTACCGGACCCACCAATTCGAGTTGCTGAAGCAGGCCGCCGGGCCGGACCGCCTGCCATTTGTCGGTGATGCCGACCAGATCGCCGGGGACATCCGCCAATACCAGGATATGGGCGTGACGTCCATGATCTGGGACTTCCTGCGGCAGACCGACGACCTGGATTCGATGCTGGGGTTGATGGAGGACTTTTCGACTCAGGTGTGGCCTAAGGTCTAGTCGCCCTTCCGCTAGTGGACGACTCTTTCCCGCTCTTCCTGAGCTTGTCGAAGGACCGCCGCAGGGCTAGTTTGTAGTCAATAGGAACTCGGCATACCCACACCGGTGGTCCGACAGGTCCGATTACATCGAAACGCTCGACCGACGGTTGGTGCTCACCATGAGCGAATCATCGGCGTAGCCGCCCATCCCGAGTTTGCGACGGCGGTGTTTCAACCGGTCCAAAATAACCCTTAGTCTCTGAACCCCTTGTTGTAGAGCTCCCCTAGGCGCGTCATCTGAGCAGGGGAGAAGGGTGTTAGGTCGATGCAACCGGCCATTTCCTCCGTTTCCGCTACGTTCTTCACTCCGGGGACGGTGGTGTGAATGTCTTCGTTCATCAGGCAGTAGACCGTTGCCGCCTGAGACAGGTTCTTGATGTTTCCGTCCAGCAGGAACCCCAGTTGGGCGGCGCTGGCCACGTCCTGCCGCAGCAATTCGTTGTCCGGTGGCACTGGCCGGTCTACTCCGGAAGTCAGCGCCCCGGCGGCGTGGGAGCGAATGCCGATGACCCCCATGTCGTGTTTCTTGGCCAGGAGGATGTTTTGACCGTTGTCGAACAGGTTAACTCCCGGCGGTGGAGGGCTTTGGGCGGTCTGGTTCAGCAGGTTGTAGTAGGCCAGCATGGTGTCCCAATCCCCGGTGTCCATGATCTTGTTTAGGGTAGGCACATCGTGGTCCATGGCCGATAGGCCGATGAACCGGGTCTTCCCCGCCTGCTGCACCGCTTGGTAGGCCTCCAACACCGGCCCCATGACATCATCGGCTGAGAGGGAGTTCGGAACGTCGCCACGGTTTTCCGTGAACCGGTTGTGCACATGGAGTATGTCCACGGAGTCGCGTTTCAGGAGCCGCAGGCTCGTTTCCATGGAGCGTTGGACTGCGGCGGTTGCGTTGGCTAGGTCATCGCCGGGCACCCGGACCTTGGTGCCGATGATCACCTCTTCCGACCGTCCTTCCAGGGCGATCCCCAAAGCCTCTTCCGCCTTGCCGTTGCCGTAGGCCGGCGCGACGTCGAAGTAGTTGATACCCAGGTCCAGCGCCCGGTGGACGGCACGCACCGCCTCATCACGGGTAGTTGCGCCCCAGACCTGCCCGATACCGCCGCCGCCGAATCCGACTCGGGAGACGTTGAGCCCGGTGCGGCCGAGTGAGTTGTATTGCATGTTTGCCTTCCTCCGGGGGCAAAATCCCCCTTGGTCCCCTTTTATGAAAACGGGAAATCAAAGCCCATCTTTCGCAAAGGGGATTGGTGGGAGTTACGCCGGCTCACCCTCGGCCAACTGAAAGTGGATGCCGTGGGAGCTGGCGGTCTCGATGTTTGCTGTTTTGTAGCCGAACGGGCTAGTGGCGGGAGCGTCGCCGCGCATTTCGTTGCCGCTGTCTTGGAGGCTCTTGAAGGCCGCGTCGATGCCGTCCACTCCCCAAGCCACATGCATCACGCCCGGGCCGGTGGCCTTCAGTTGCCGGGCCATGGTGGTGTCCTCTCGCAGAGGCTCAAAGAAGTCGACCAAGGTCTCGCCGATGCGAAATAGGATCGACTTGAAGCCCTGCTCGGTGAACTCGTCGGTGGATATGGGCTTGATACCGAAGCTTTTCTCCATGTAGGCCGCCATGTCGGCGATACTCTCCACCACGTAGGTCACATGGTGCACTTTGTTCAGCATGATTCACTCCATTCGTGTAAGTGGTCCACGGGATTGGCCGAAGCCTAGCCTGTTTGGCCGAGGGTGGCAACCCCTCAAATTGACGGGCCTGCCGGGCCAATCTATCATCGTGTCCCAAGAATAATTCGGAGCTTTGATCATGCCCACTTTCTCGTCCGATGGCGTAGACATCCATTACCAGGTGGCCGGCGAAGGCTACCCGTTGGTGTTGAGTCACGAATTCGCCGGCGATATCACCAGTTGGGAGCCCCAGGTGAACTTCTTCGCCCGGCGCTACCAGGTGATCACCTACTGTCACCGCGGTTACCCGCCTTCAGGCGTGCCCGACGAACCAGCCGCCTACTCCCAAGACATCCAGGTCGAAGACCTTTACCGGCTGTTGCAGCACCTCGGCATCGAACAGGCCCACATCCATGGACTCTCCATGGGCGGGACGCTGACCCTTGGATTCGCCATGGCCCATCCCGAGATGTGCCGTTCCATAACCGTGGCCTCGGCCGGCGCCGGGTCCGACGCGAGTGACCGGGAGCGGCTGGTGGCGTCTTGGCAGGCGCTCAGTGAGTCGATGATCACCGAGGGAATGGAGAAGTTCGCCGACAACTACGCAAGAGGGCCGGAACGGCTCCAATTCCTTAGGAAAGACCCGGTGGGGTGGGCCAAGTTCCACGCTGGGCTGGCGGCGCATTCGGCCCAGGGGTCATCGTTGACCTTCCGGGGCGTTCAGATGAAGCGGCCTACCATCTACCAACTTCAAGAAAAATTGCGGCAGATCAAGATTCCTACTCTGGTGCTGATCGGCGACGAGGACCACCCGTGCGTGGAGCCGGCCATCTTCATGAAGCAGAATATCCCGTCGTGCGGCCTGGCCGTATTCCCCCAGTCCGGCCACACCATCAACCTGGAGGAGCCTGAGCTGTATAACCGGACCGTCTTGGACTTTCTGACGGCCGTGGAAGCGGGGAAGTGGGCGGGTAGCTGACAGCTTTCAGCCATCAGCGCTCGGCTTTGTTGGGGTTGGTTGGATGAGAGCCGCGAAAATCCCCCCAACCCCCTTTAACAAAGGAGGGCTTTTGTCTCCCCCTTTCGTAAAGGGGGATTATGGGGGGTTTTGTTCGCCCCCCTACCCCTGTAACCCCGCGATCGCCTTGCGTACCTCTGCTTCGTCCGGGCTGCCTGGGCTGACTGCGTTCAACACGATTTCGTCTAGTTGCCCATCGAAACGTTCTTTCATCAGTGCGGGTATGTCGCTGTAGCCGCCGACCACGGCAAAGGCGTCGAGTATCTCGTCGGTGATCAGGTCGGTCATCTGGTCCCACTGCTGTTTCAGGGACATCTCGTGGAGCCAAACTCCCAGGTCCGCGAACCCCTGCACTTCCAAAATCTTGGAATAGCTGCGGGTTGAGCAATAAAAGGCGATCTGTTTCTTGACGGCCTCTTTCTTCGCGTCGATGGCTGCTTGATTGGGGCCAGTGATTATGAATGACGAGTTGCTCAGGTTGACCGATTTGGGGTCGCGGCCCGCCCTGGCTGCGCCGTCAGCGATGTTCGGATTGATGACCTCTTTCAGGTACTTGGGCGTGGTCAGGGGATGCAGCGCGATTCCGTCGCAGACTTCGCCGGCCACCCGGCAGTTGTAAGGGTTCACGGCGCTGATGAACACCGGCGGTGGAGGCTGGTCTGACTTCCCGGGACTAAAGAAGGGCGTCATCAACGAGAAGTTGTAGTGATCGCCGTGGTATTCCAGCCTTTCCCCGTTCTGCCAGGCGACCCAGATGGCGTGCAGCGACTGGACGTACTCCCGCATCCGCGGGCCGGGCGCGGTCCATTCGGTGGAGAATCGCCTTTGGATATGCCCTTTGACCTGCGTGCCCAAGCCCAGGCGGAACCGGCCTTCGGAGAAGTCCTGCAGGTCTCTGGCGGCGTAGGCTAAAACCATGGGAGAGCGGGGAAAGGCGATGGCCACCCGGGTCTCGAGTGTCACCCGCGATGTGGTCGAGGCCGCCAGCATCAGAGGCATCATGGGGTCGTGGGCCGCGTCCTCGGTGCAGAGGCCGTCGTAGCCCATGTCCTCGGCCCACTTGGCCTCTTCGGCGATGCCCTTCAGGTTGCCGGTGGTGAGGTGGTAGAGCACCTTGAAACCCATGGATGCCTCCCTCGTACGCTTTATGAAATGGTTACTTGGCTGTGAACCCGCCGTCCACTGCCAGTTCGGCTCCTGTTATATAGGATGCCTCGTCGGACGCCAAGAACAATACCGCGTTGGCGACCTCCTCGATACGCCCTTCCCGGCCCAGAGGAGTCTGTTCCAGGCTGCCGCGCCGCTGTTCTTGGTCGTAGGCGATGCCCGAAGCCATGGGCGGCATAAATCCCGGATGCACCGAATTCACCCGGATATTGTCCTTGCCGTGGCGGACGGCCATGGCCTTGGAGAAGATCCGGACCGCGCCTTTGGAGGCGTTATAGGCGGGGTGGCCGCCGGCCGAGCCCACCAGGCCCATGATGGATGAGATGTTGACGATGGAACCGCCCCCGGCCTCCAGCATCTTGGGGATGGCCGCCCTGGTGCCCAAGAATACACCCTTGGAGTTGACCTCCATGATCTTGTCCCAGGCGTCTATGCCGGTGTCGTCGGTGAACGCGCGGCTACTGATGCCGGCGTTGTTCACCAAAACGTCCAACTTGCCGAATCGGGAGACAGCGAGGTCGACGGCATTCGTCCAGTCGCTCTCTTGGGTGACATCCAACCGGACGAACAAAGCCTGACTGCCGGCCTCGGCGATCTGAGCCTCGACGGCCCTTCCTTCATCCTCCGAGATGTCTCCGATGACTACCTTGGCGCCTTCCCGGGCGAAGATCCTGGCCTCTTCGGCACCCATTCCCCTAGCACCACCTGATATCAGGGCCACTTTTCCTTCGAGCCGCATGCTTTTGCTCCAATCTGGTCCGATTCTGGTCTGATTACCGGGCCGTGAACCCGCCGTCCACCATCAGTTCCGTGCCGGTGATATAGGATGCCTCGTCCGAGGCCATGAATAGCACGGCGTAGGCGACCTCGATGGGCCGTCCTTCCCGTCCCATGGGTATGGCGGCCATGCGTGCTTCCTGGCTGCCGCCGTCGCCTCTGGGCCCAGAGGTTAGCATGGGGGGCATACTTCCGGGATGGACCGAGTTAACTCTGATTCCGTTCTTAGCGTGCTGGACCGCCGCCGCCTTGGTCACCAGCCGGACCGCGCCTTTGGAGGCGTTATAGCCGGGGTGAACGTATGATTGCCCGACCATTCCTGAGATCGATGAGATATTGATGATCGACCCGCCGCCGGCCTTCTCCATCTTCGGTATGGCGTGTTTCATGCCCAGAAAAACGCCCTTGGCGTTGATATCCATCAGCCGGTCCCAGGACTCGGTGCTCCGGAAGTCCGTCTCGCCACTGCCGCCGATGCCGGCATTGTTGACGAGGATGTCCAGCTTACCGAACTTGGCTACAACCTCGGCGACCGCACGCTCCCACTGGTCTTCTTGGCTGACGTCCAGCATGACCACCATGGCCTCGCCGCCAGCCTCGGCGATCTCTGCCTCCACTTTGCGGGAGTCTTCTTCACGGATGTCGGCGATAACGACCTTGGCGCCCTCCCTGGCGAAGAGACGTGCTTCTTCAGCGCCCATTCCGTGGGCGCCGCCGGTGATGATCGCCACCTTGCCTTTCAGTCGCATCTTCGTGCTCCTCAGTAAAAGCTATTTTGCCGTGAACCCGCCGTCCACGATCAGTTCAGTCCCGGTGATGTAGGACGCCTCGTCCGACGCCAAGAACAATACGGCGTTGGCGACCTCGATGGGTTCGCCTTCCCGGCCCATGGGCACGGCGGCGTTCATGGCCTCGCGGTTAGGGTCGCCCCGCTGAAAAGAGGTCAGCATCGGGGGCAGCATCCCCGGGTGGACCGAATTTACCCGGATGCCGCTCTTGGCGTGCTGCACGGCGGCCGCCTTGGTCACCAGCCGGACCGCGCCCTTGGAGGCGTTGTAGCCGGGGTGGATCGCTTCTTGTCCCACGAACCCCGAGATGGACGAGATATTAACGATGGCCCCGCCGCCGATCTTCTCCATCTCTGGAATCGAGTGTTTCATGCCCAGAAACACGCTTTTGGCATTCACATCCATCAACCGGTCCCAAGAGTCGGTGCTTGTTGAGTCCTTCTCGCCGCTGCCGCTGATTCCGGCATTGTTGACCAGGATGTCCAATTTTCCGAACCGGGCAACGATCGCAGCCACGGAACTCTCCCACTGGTCTTCCTGGGTCACGTCAAGCATGATGACCATCGCTTCGCCGCCGGCCTCGGAGATCTCGGCTTCCACCTTGCGGGCGTCATCTTCTCGTACGTCGGCGATGACGACCTTCGCTCCTTCGCGGGCGAACAACCGCGCCTCTTCCGCCCCCATGCCGTGGGCGGCGCCCGTGATCAAAGCGACCTTTCCTTCCAGTCTCATGGCTCCTCCCGGAATCTTTTAGGAATCTTGGTGTTATCCACCTTGGCTGGTGAGAGTGATAGCATACCCGAAGTTAACCTGGTGCGCAGTATGTCCGGAGCAGCGGGCTGATCACCGGACTGGTTTTCACCCTTTTATTTAATGACAGAGGCATCTAGGATAGTTAGGACTCCTCGATAAATAAATCTAAATGGAGTTGGTGTATGGAATCAAAGTTCGTTCAGGCCGGTCAGGTTCGACTCGAATATTTCGAGCAGGGTCACGGATTAGATACTTGGGTATTGGTGCACGGTTATGCATCATCGGCCGCCATCTGGCGTTACACCCTGGAGTTTCTCTCAGAGGAGCGTTTCCGGTTGATCGTTTTGAACAACCGGGGCGCTGGGAACTCTGACCGTGCGTCCGCTGACGGGCCATTCAAAGAAGAAGATTACTCGGTGGAGACCTTCGCTGAAGACCTTTTTAAGGCAACGGAAGCCCTGGGGCTGGACGGTTTCACTCTGGTGGGCCATTCCATGGGCGGAGCCACAGTTGCCCGCTATGCATTGGAACACCAAGACCGCATAAAGGGGTTGGTGCTGATGAACCCGGCGCCGCTCGACGGCCGTTCGTTGAAAGATGGCTGGGAAGAGGAACTGCGGGAGTCGCTAATCGGGGATGGACCGCCTGCCGGAGATATGGGGTTCGACGCCCCGCACGTGACCGAAGACTTCAAACAAGCGGTGATGGCCGACATAGCGCGAAACCCAGTTGAGCGTTTTATCGGCGGCCGGCGGTCCATGGCCGGACTGCGGCTTAGAGACCGGTTGAACGAGATAACCGTGCCAACGTTGGTCATGGGCGGCGACCGGGACACCACGGTTGGGGTGGACAACATCCTCGCGGAATACCAAGTGCTGCCCAAATCCAACCGGCACATCCACATGTTTCATGGCGCCGGACACTCTCCCAACGTTGACGTTGCCCGTTGGACCAGCAACATAATTAGCAATTTCAGCGACATGGCCTGGTCGCTGGACCTGCAGGCGCAGAGGAGCAGGTAGAGGGTGGCCAAAATCCCCCCAACCCCCCTTTCATAAAGGGGGGCTTTAAATTTCCGCTACCACAATTGGTCGCCGGCGCCAGTTCCCCGAATTGAGAGTCCCTTTGCATATGTCACCCTGAGTGAAGCGAATGGTCTGGCAAGTGATCATTGGCGGATTCTTCGTCGGCCTACGGCGCTCCTCAGAATGACAATACTGGATACAAGGGACTTCTACCAACTAGATCCAGCCCTTCCCCCTTTCGTAAAGGGGGACCGAGGGGGATTTCGCCCCCACATCAACCAAACCCCGAGTCTAAAAAAAGTTGACAGCTGACCGCTGACAGCAAAAAGCCCCGATCTAAATCGGGGCTTTTTCTGTTAACTACTGAGTAGTGGAAGTAAGAAAGATGTTGTTCATTTGTTTGTTTGCTTTAGTTATAGGCTCCCCGGATCTAGTCCGGGGCCAGTGAGCTTTCTTAAGGAACCGTTCCATCAGCCGGGGAGCACATCTGCGCTCTACCTGTCGGCTTTCTGGTTTACGGAACACTCACCGCACGACCTAGGAGTGGACCTAGCCTCGATCCTTCCCCGAAGGGTAGGAAAACAGACTTGGTCTGGTCTCCTTAAAAGGAGGTGATCCAGCCGCACCTTCCGGTACAGCTACCTTGTTACGACTTCGTCCCAGTCACCAAACCCGACCTCGGCGCCTGCCTCCCTTGCGGGTTAGCTCAGCGACTTCAATCGTTCTCGGCTTCCATGACGTGACGGGCGGTGTGTACAAGGCCCGGGAACGTATTCACCGCAGTGTGCTGACCTGCGGTTACTAGCGATTCCACGTTCATGCAGGCGAGTTGCAGCCTGCAATCCCAACTGAGGCCGGCTTTGGTGGGATTGGCTCCACCTCGCGGTTTAGCAACCCATTGTACCGGCCATTGTAGCGTGTGTGTAGCCCAAGACATAAGGGCCATGATGACTTGACGTCATCCCCACCTTCCTCCTCCTTGTGAGAGGCTGTCTCGTTAGAGAATGTAACTAACGACAAGGGTTGCGCTCGTTGCGGGACTTAACCCAACACCTCACGGCACGAGCTGACGACAGCCATGCAGCACCTGTGA